>Ga0208507_1001402_pt1 | contig 13578 bp, 11 predicted proteins | sample CryBogCBH12Aug01_FD_184626 | JGI IMG/M metagenome (GOLD analysis project Ga0208507, IMG submission 184626) | Freshwater microbial communities from Crystal Bog, Wisconsin, USA - CBH12Aug09.1 (SPAdes) (version 2) | ecosystem: Environmental > Aquatic > Freshwater > Lake | place: Crystal Bog... | reverse complement strand
AACGCGGTAATAACCGCAAAATGCCCTGTAAGTACTGGTTGCCGATGTGGCGGAATTGGCAGACGCGCTAGACTCAAAATCTAGTATCCGTGAGGATGTGTGGGTTCGACCCCCTCCGTCGGCACCATTAAAATAAGGGCTTTTTTGAAAAGATTTGAAATATTGTTACAGTGTTGTTACACTGTGGCGCATGAAATCGAGTTCTTCCGCAACTTCTCCCGCGCGAGAAGCTAAGTCTGTTCGCCTCCCCAAAACTTGGCCGTACGTGGTTCGTAGTGGCGATGTTACGGTCAAAATTTACCGAAATCAGGGGCATGTACGCGGCGAAAACTTTCCAACCTATCTGGTAAGCTACTATGCCGGCGGAAAACGGCAGCTCCGCCGGTTTGTGGATTTTGCAAAGGCCAGTGCCGAAGCATCGCGCGTTGCTGAACAAAAAGCCCAGGGCGCGCTCGGTGCTGCCGCCTTGAGCGCGGCGGATCGAGTGGCTCTCGAACAAGCCCTCGCCTTCCTCGCAAAAACTGAGGGGCTGGGCAACGCTACGGTTTCGCGCCTGATTGACATTGTGCGCGATTATGCGGCAGCCCGTGCCGATCTGCCCGCCGGGGTGACGCTCGCTGAAACGGCGCAATTCTACCAACAAAAACATCCCGCCAATATGCCGCGCAAAAGCGTCGCCGAGGTTGTTGCGCAATTTATCGCCGACCGCCGCAGCGCTGGCTGTTCGGCGGTTCATGTTCAGGATCTTGAAATTCGTCTCGGCCAGTTTGCCAAAGCCTTCTCGTTACCCATCGGCGCGGTTAGCGCACCGCTGGTCCAACAATGGGTATATGGCCTTAAGAATCATAAGAATGGCAAACCCACCGCTGCGCGGACCAAGGAAAACATGATCCGCCAGCTGGTCAGCTTGTTCAATTTCGCGCGGCGGCAAAAATTTCTTCCCGCCGAACTCGCCCTGGAGATTTCGGAAATTCCGGCTCCGCGAAAACAGCACGCCCCCATTGGCATTTATACCGCCGCAGAAATGCGCGCCCTTCTTGCCGCCACCGACCGCGCCATTATTCCGGCGCTGGCTATCGCCGCGTTCGCCGGCTTGCGGTTGGCCGAAGTTTCCCGGTTGGACTGGCGCGATGTCCGGTTGGCGGAGCGCTTGATCGTGGTTGGCGCGGAAAACGCCAAGACGGCCGCGCGCCGCTTGGTGCCCATCAGCGACAATCTCGCCGCTTGGCTCCTGCCGCATGTGCAAACATCCGGTCCGGTCAATCCCTGCGAAGAAGCGGCGACAAACGTTGGCAACGCGTTGGGCGACCGCATTGAACGGGCAGGGGTGCGGGCCAAGGTCAATTGGAAACGCAATGGCTTTCGCCACTCCTATATTTCCTATCGTGTCGCCGTCCTCAAGGACGTGCCCGCCGTGGCCTTGGAATGTGGCAACTCGCCGCAGGTCATTTTCTCAAACTATCGCGCGCTGGCGACCGATGCTGAGGCAAAGGAATGGTTTTCCATCTCGCCGCCGCCGGCTTCAGCAGCAGCAACTGCCGTCGCGCTGGCGCCTGCCCTTGCCGCCATTTCGCGCGAGCCAGGCGAAGCATTCAACTTTCGTCGCAACTGATTTTCTGGTTTATGCGCCATATTCCAGATCCCAAACTTGATAGCCAAGCCCGCACCGGCTATTAATTCGCCTTGCCCATATGGCTCACGAGCCACAACACCCGGATAATCCGTGTCGTGCGTCTTTGCCGGAAGCGGAACTGATCCCGGCGAAGATTTGGGAATTGCTCCGTCGCAATGAGAAATTCCACCGGGCTGTACGCAAGCTTCAATCGCTGGACCGCGTTGCCAAGAGCCAGCGCACCATCGGGCCGGCTTGGTTTGCTGCCAACCGGTTGGTTAAGGCGCTAAAGATCCATCACGATTTCGCAGGTTACGCGCTTGCATGGCTGGTCCCCGACCCTTTTTTTGAAATACGTTACGAGACCATTGACGGCGGGATCGATTTGTCTAAACGGGCGTGGGTGCCGACCAAGGTCCTGAAGTTAGAATGTGGGTCTTCCCCAAACCCAAAGGACTCTCAGTGGCAGACATTTACGGCTACTGGTGAATTTAGCGCCGAGAGCCAACGGAATATTGCCGGGTGTATGCCTATGGTGCGAGGTCCCATTATCACCTTTACCATTGCCCTGGACGCTCGCCTGCGCGGCAGCAAAGTAAATGGCATCCAAGAATGGCGGGATTATCACGCTACCCACGGGCCATTCACCATCGCAGATCCGTGGGGTGAAGCCCCGCCGGAATTCAGACGGATTTTCTGCTGGTTATGGCGGCAGCGAGACAGTCGTGAAGCAAACCCGCTCACCAAGTGCCGAACCGACGCCCCGGAAATGCACGAAACCAATTTTTTCAAAGGTTGGAGATTATTGCCAGCTCTGGCTCAAAACGGCATCAGTCAAGAGGATGCTGCCCGCGCTTTCATGTTCGACGAATTGGCAGAAAACTACCGCGTTTTTGCGTTCCCTAATGCCATCCGTACACGAACCGAAGCCCGCCGCTTGGCGAACTGGCTATACCAGCAATTGGCTTTGGGTTTGCCCGACCGCGAGTCGGAAATATTCGGAAGTGCGCTGCAATGGGACATTCTATTAACCGTCGAAGACCGAAAAAACGCCGGCACCCCGTTTGCCGAAGCTTTGCTGGAAAGCTTTGAGCAAATTCATTTGCGGGTTGACCAGTGGCACGAGGGGCAGCCCATCCCGGACCAGAAAAAAGGTTGGGCCCAACGTGGTGCGGATTGGCTGTCTAACTACCGCACAATGGATGCCCCCCTCAGTGGGCAAGGGCATATTCAGCAGATATTCCCCGGCCCACCAAGCCCGCCTCCAGCGTCGTCATTTTCTGCTTCTTGAAGCTAATTAAAATAGCCCTTCGGAGTCCGTTCCCCCATCCGTGTTTTGCTGCACCAACGCGCACCTGCGATCAGGCGCAATCCGTTGGGGAACCAGTTGGAACTGGTGCAGCGATTTTTTACGCACCCAGCGCACCGCTCTTGCAGTACCGCGTTCAACAAATGACTAACCAAGCAAAAGTTGCCCCCGGCACGGCGGTACAAGATGAGCCGGCACTCCTAACCAAAATTGAGGTCGCTCAACTCTTGGGCGTTTCCATTCGAACCATTGACAATTTGATGCGCCAACGGCGGATTAGTTTTGTCAAACTCACCGCCAAAACGGTGCGTTTCCCTCGGCGGGAAATCCTCCGTCACATTGACGCCCATTTAACCTTTCATGCTCACGGCTCGGTGGGGAAATAATTTTATGCAATCTACATTTTCTACCCGTGCGTTTTTTGCTATCGAGGAAAAACGTACCGACGTGTCTCGGCAGCACACCGCTGGCAGCAGCGTCATTTTTATTCATTCTTATCTCGACGATTACGGTCTTTCAGCTGCCGTTTTTCGGGTTTTTTGCCATTTAGCCCGGCGGGCCGGCCGTGGTGCGGCATTTCCCGCCATCGCCAGCATGGCGCGCATTTGCCGGCTCCATCCGCAGACGGTTCGGATGGCGTTGCGCTTTTTAGTGCAGCACGGCTTGATCACCCGCCAACCGCGCCCTGGCGCGACGACACTTTATCGCCTCGCCCCGGCGGACCAATGGCAACCGCCACTGAACTTCAACCCCTCCAACTCCCATACCTCTCTCTTGGTTTCGGAAGACACCAATCCGAAACCGATTCAGCACCACCCCTTAGAAAAAAATGTACGGAAAGGATATCCAATTGAAAAAGATAATTTTAAGGAACACTCACACAAGCCCCCACAGGGGAAAGCTGTGAACAACAAAAAATCAATCTCTTTATTGGCCGAACAGATCTATGCGGCCTACCCCAAACAGGTTGGCAAACCTGCCGCGCTCCGCGCCATTCACCGGGCACTGGCGCACCATTCGTCGGAATTTCTTTTGGAACGCACTCGCCTGTATGCCGTCACCTTCGATTGTGAACTCAGATACGTCCCCCATCCAGCAACGTGGTTCCAGGACCAGCGTTTCAATGACGACCCATCCACGTGGCGGCGGACCGGCGGCAACAACGGCCAATCACGACCCGCAATCATTCGCCCGGACAACTTCGGCTGTGGTGTTTCCAAGCTTTGAATAAAGGGCATATGCAAAATTTATTTCAACAAATGCGGCACGCTTGCAAATCGAGCTTGATTGAAGTGCCTTTCGCTCCCAACCGTACGCCTCGTGAGCAAATCACGACCGCAATCGCCAAGTTGCCGCCCCTTCCCTGTGAGCGCCATCCGCACGAACTCCGGCCCGTGGACACGGAATTGATCATCCGCAAGGCGCTTTATCACGCGTACCCAGATCATACCCAACCGTATCGGGTGGAGTTCAGCGCCACGTGTGACCGTTGCACGAGTTGTCCGCATAGCGATGTGGACCACGACATCGAGGTGGAAGATTGCCCGGTTGGAGTTGTGCGGTTGTTCGACCGTGATCAGTCTATCCGCGATGAACGTGGCCGCCCCTTGGTCAAGCGGTTTGGCAGCCATCGCCTGGTAGCGGATCAGAGCGTTCAGGATCAATTCCATGCATGGCTGGCTACCGGTGCCGAGTTCAGATGTGCGAAGAGCAAGGAACTGCTCCATCGGCGAAATGCCCGCATGTTTTTACCGTTCGCGTCATGGCGGATTTTCCCGGAATACGCCCCTTGTCTGGCATGCGCTTTGGAACGCCTCGGCATCCCTCCGGACGAAGCGCGCGCTACGTTTGAAAACCTCGTGCCGGACCCGCCCGTCTTGCGTGAATTTGTGGATGTATGCCGCGCCTATGCGGCCGCGCCAAAGGGCGTGCTGTTCCTGCTGGGCAACACTGGCACGGGCAAAACGCACTTGGCCATTGCGATCCTGCGCGAATTGTTGCGGCGGCGGGTAAGTGGCTTGCGCTTCATAAAACACCGTCATTTTCTCGCCCAGCATTGGCACGCGCTGCGTCCTGTGCCTTTTGGTGAAGAGGCTCCCGTCAGCCCGCTAGCAAGTTGCCAGCAATCGTCGGTGCTGATTTATGATGATTTCAACGACAACACCGACCATTGCCGCGCCTCCGAGAACGTTTTACTCGACCTGTTTGAGATTCGTAATGGCTACTTCCGGCCCAGTATCATCACCGCCAATGTCAGTCGCAGCGAACTTGAGGTCGCCCTTGGCTCCCGACTTTATGACCGACTGCGCCGTGTGACTTATGCCGTGCTGGAGTTTGGCTTCGCGTCCAAACGGCCTTCGCTCAATGCGGACTATCTCAAACGTACCCAGGCTGACAAACAGGATTGAATGGGGGATGCCGCCGCTTGAAATCATCCGCCGCAAATTGTTTCCCCCCATCACCCCGGTCACGTTCCGGTTTTTGTCGGTGCCGTCCTTTTGGAAAACATTCTCGCCGCGCCAACCCATCTGGCCGGCGGGTCTGCATTTTCTAGCCGGTGCTTTCCGTGCTGGTATTCGCTCGCTTTATTTTATGGGGGTCCAGTTTGCCCTCTTTGTTTTCTCGGTCAATACCCCCAGGATTCATGTGCCAACGGCTCGGAATTTAATTCCTGCCGGTGGCGCCGCCAGTGCGGCAAATGCCTTTCCAGAATGGAAACAAATCGGTCGTTATGATTCCGCTCGATCAAATGCACCAATTCGTGGGCAACGATGTATTCCAGACATTGCACCGGCTTTTTGGCCAATTCCAAGTTTAGCCAGATGCGGCGGGCTTCAATGTTGCAACTACCCCACCGGGTTTTCATCTTCTTAACGCCCCACTCGGCCACGACTACTTCCAAGGCCGTTTGCCATTTTTCCATGAGCGGCGGGACCAATGCCTTGAGCTGTTGCCGGTACCATTGCTGCAAAATTCGGTTGCGCTGGGCAGCGTTGGTGGCGGGCCGCACCCGTAATTCGAGCGCGGATTTGTTGCGCAATACCACCGTGCCAGCGCCAGCTTGCTCCATGAGCCGCAGGCGATACCTTCGGCCCAGGAAAAAATGGCTCTCGCCGCTGACCATCTCGCGCCGGGACTGGCGAGGCTGCGCCTCAAATCGCGCCCGTTGGCGTCTGATCCAGCCGAGTTTGCCAATCACCGCCAGCCGCACGGCGGCATCGTTCACTCGCAGCGGCGCGGCCACGCGCACCCGCCCATGTGGCGGATAAACGCCGAGGTGCAGGTTCTTGATCGCTTTGCGAACCACCTGAACCGGCACTCCGCTGACGGTGATCTGGCGGATTTTAATACTCATTCTGCTGCTTCGCCAATTCCAACACCGCGTCGACCTTGACCTCGCCGGCTGTTCCGGCCCGATAGGGCGTCGCAACTTCTTTGCATTCGTCACCGGCGGGCGGTGGCTGATTTTCCAGTGCGCTTTGGATCGCCCGCATCACCTTCTTGATCTTGAATGGGTTACTGCGCCAGTCGTCCTGCTTGCTGGCATGTATCGCCGCATCCACGGCCACCGCCAGCGCCGCATTCTTCCCCAGGTTGTCATACAACGCCTTCTTCGCCGGGGTGTTGCAAACTGCCGGATACGCGGCCCCGCCCGGCCCGTTCTTGGCCTGCTTCGTCAGCTCCACAATTTTTGCCAGATAGGTCGCATAATCCAACGCCGCCGCTTTGCGCTGGGCAATGAGCGCGTCCAGCAGCTCGGACATTTTTTCGTAATACTTCGGATTGATCGGCGACTCATCAATGATCAGCTTGCGCACGTTGTTCTCGATGGTCTCGGCGACGGCTTCCCGGTTTTTCTGGATGCCCTCCGGTAGCGCCTTTACCGCCGCTGACCCGCGTTCCACGATCAGTTGAATCAGCGATAGGTCATGGAATGCCGAAACCGTCTCGCTTTCCTCCGCGCGAATATAGGCATCAATCAAATGCCGCATCGCCGGCTCGTATTGTTTCAGATCAATCGCGTCGCCGCTGTGCAACTTCACCTCGTTGCGCAAATTCTCGTAGAACGTCACTTCCTGCTTGATCGCGGCCGCCGTTGCCTCGGGGTAACCGGCCTCGGTCATTTCGCTGGCCAGGTTGGCATAGGCGCGGATCAGGGACGCTGTTAGTTTGTAAAGCGATAGTCGTTGCGGCTCATTGGCCTTGAGCTGCGCGGCGTTGCCGGCTTCGTGGCCCGAAAAATACCGCCGATAGGCGGCTTGATCCTTCGGTGCTGCCACCGGTTCGCACAAGGCCCGAATTTGTTCCCGCGCGTCCTCCAGCCGTTCCTTTGCCTTGCCCAAACGATTTTCGAGCAAGCCCGCCACGTCCTCTTTGTCGTACCCGTCCAACGCGCCGGACGTGTAATCATTCACGGCGCCTTCGAGGCTTTGGAACAAATCCTTGTAATCAATGATGTACCCGAATTCTTTGTCATCGCCGTCGAGCCGGTTCACCCGGCAGATCGCCTGGAACAAACCGTGATCCTGCATCTGCTTGTCAATGTAGAGATACGTCGCCGGCGGCGCGTCGAAACCGGTCAGCAATTTATCCACCACTATCAACAACTTCATCTGCCCCGGCTCATCAATGAATTTCTTCTTCACCGCCAGTTCAAATTCCTCCACCCGGTTGACCGCCTTTTCCGGCACGTCGTTAAACCAATCGCCCAGCATCTTCTGGTAAATGGCATACTGCCGGAGTTTTTCCGTTTCGCCCTCGCCCGCTTCCTCACCCTTGATGCTGGTCGGGGTCGGCACGTAGGACGTGACGATGGCGCATTTGCCGTGCAAATCCGTTTTGTCGAAAATTTCAAAAAACTTGCACGCCTCGTAAATGCTGCCCGCGACCAGCATCGCGTTACCCCGTCCGCTTTTCAGCCGGTCGCATTTTTCAAAATCCATCAGGATGTCGGCGGCAATGTTTTCCAGCCGCGACCGGCTCGACAGCACTTTTTGCAGGGTGCCCCACCGTCGCTTGAGCTGGGCCTTGGCTAGATCGGTCAGCCCCTTGGTTTTTAACTCGAACCATTCATCAATCTTGCGCTGCGAGGTGATGTTCTGGTCTATCTCCCGGGCCTCGTAGCGCAAATCCAGCACCACGCCGTCCTGCACCGCCTCATCAAATTTGTAGGTGTGAATATACCGCCCAAAAATCTCAATGCTTTTCTGCTTGTCCGCCTTGAGCAAGGGCGTGCCCGTAAAGCCGATGAACACCGCGCCCGGCAGAATTTCCTTCATCGCCTCGTGCAGCTTGCCGGACTGTGTCCGGTGGCATTCATCCACGAACACGAACAGATTGCCCTTCGGTTTGAAATCCGGTGGCAGCGCCTTTTTCATCTGCGCGATGAACTCGTCGGCGCCGTCTGCCTCATCGCCATTTTTTCGGGTGCCGAATTTGTGGATCAAGGAGCAAAGCAACCACGGCTTGGTGGAGTTGAGCGTGGCCACCAAATCCGCGCCGCTGGCGGTGCGGTAAATGTCCTCGTTCACGCCCTTGAACACTTTCTCGATCTGCTCATCCAGTTCCGTGCGGTCGGTGATGATCAGCCCGCGCGGATCGGTGACGTTTTCCCGAATCCACTTGGCCAGCCAGACCATGACCAAGCTTTTGCCGCTGCCCTGCGTGTGCCAGATGATACCGCCTTCGCGGCGCTTCACGAACGGCTGTGCGGCGCGCACGCCAAAATATTGGTTGTGCCGGCAAAGCTTCTTCACCCCGGCATCGAATACCACGAAATCGTGGATCAATTCCAGGAACCGCGTCTTGTCACCCAATTGGATGAGCGCGCGGTCAAGCGGGTTTTCTACCTGCGGCTCGCTCGGCCCCTGCGGCTCGCCTTTCCAAGTGAGATAATACTTTTCCGGCGTTTGGATGGTGCCGTAGCGCAACCCCTCGGTGTCGTTGCCCGCCATGACGAATTGCATGGTGGAAAAAAAACGCTCGATAAAAATCTTCTTCTGGTTATCCAGATTTTGGCGGATGCCCTCGGCGACCGACACGGTGGACCGTTTTAATTCCAGTACGCCCAGCGCGATGCCGTTGACGTAGATCACCACGTCCGGCCGCTTCGCATGCGCCTTGGCTTCGGCGGCGGCCACGGTCACTTCCTCGGCCAGAGCAAAATCATTTTGCTCCGGGTGTTTCCAATCTACCAGCCAGACGGTGACATGGTGATCGCCCACCTCCGGCTTCACCTTCACGCCGTAGCGCAGCAGTTCGTACACGGCCCGGTTGCGGTCGTAGAGACTTTTGCTGGTGTCGCCCGCCGCCTTGTCCAATTCATAAAGCACCTTGCCGATGAGTGCGTCGGCGTGGCCCTGCCGCTTGAGCCAGGCGTGCAGCAGTTCCGGCTCGATGTTCCGGTTGCCCTCGCGCTCTTCCCAGTTGCCGAGATAAGCGTAACCCAGCGTCTCGCGGAACAGCTTCACCACCCGCTGTTGGGTCTTACGTTCCTTTTGGCCGATGTTGCTCATTGAATCGTGGTGGTTGCCTTTATCCTACCGAGAGGTATTCTCGGAATGCCGGTGGACAAAATTCGGCTTCCTGCCGTGTGTTTCGGATCTTACGATCAGTGAAACCTATATCCATCGGTTTTTTATTGGTTCAGGAAGTGCCATAGCCCACCGCGCCGGCCGGATCATCTACATCGTGAACCAGCGACACCTTCGTCCAAAGCGCGTTTAAGAATCGTGCCTCATGCTTTTCGTAACACCGCTGGCATGCCCACAAACAATAATCCGCCACCTGCACTCCCGGCTGCTCCCAAGGATACGCAGGCATAATTTCCAATGTCGACGTGGCTGTCAATCCGCGTTCGACCAGAAACTGTTGGCGCGTTTGTTCCAGCTGCCGGGTTAGCGCCTCGGTGCGGTCGGAATGGCCGCGCCGGGCGAAGACGACCCGGTGATGATCCAGCTTGTGCAAGCGTTGCTTGAACAACATCCGCACCGTCAAATCGTAAAGCTCGTTCGGATGATAGCGGTAGGCTGAATCCATCCGGTTGCGCCCGGCCACCTAATCCCGCCCGGCCCGCATATCCTTGATGACGGCATAAAATTTGAAATCCAGCGTCGTTAGCAACTCAAACACCTTGCTGCGAATCTCCGCGTGTTTATCCGAGGCGCATTACACCATGCCCAGCATGAAAAATCGAGGCGCATCCGCATCGGCCAAGCGGTCACGACCCATCGGCCCGAACAGCACGCCGTCGCCAGCTTCATCCACATAATAGGTGCCACTGGACAGCGAAGGTTCTGCGGCGGTTGGTTTCATACAAGTCGGATTCTCCCGGTCAGCAATTCCTGCATCATACCCTGCTTGAGGGCGCGGGTCTTGGCGCGGCGCTGCTCCAACGCCGCCAGCTCCGCGTCCATGTCCGTCAGCACCTCGGCGATGGCGGTTTGTTCGGGGAGTTCAGGCATCGGACACTCGATGCCTTCGATGTCGCCGTGAGACAAATGCTTTACGGTGGTGCTGGAAGTCACGATCTCGATTTCCTTCAATGGCTCAATCAAGAGGTAGTAAGAAAATGTGCTGTCCAAACCTGCGTTCGGCACAATCCGGCCAACCCGTTGATTCAGAAGCGCAAATCCTTTGCTCCACCTGCTTGGAAGAAAGTCGCCGTCCATGCCAACCAAAACATCACCGTCATGGACAACGAAAGCGTCATCATATTTCCCGCTAAAGTGAAAGACTTGGTCATCGCTCTTGAGGTCACGGTTTTTCACCAGCCTGATGCCCTCGCCCTTTTCATTGAAGAAGGCAGAACTGAAAGGGAAGCCAACTTGAAAGCGGAGCAGAGTTCCCAGCCTTTTAATTTGCCATTCGCCGTGGAAGCCGGGGAGGCGGGTTTGGCCGGTTAGGAGCTGCTGCATGGCGGCCTGTTTGAGGTCGCGCTTCTTGGCGATGAGCTGGTCCAGCGCGCCGAGCAGCGCATCCACATCGCTCAACGCCCCCGCGATGGCGCGTTGTTCGGGCGGATGCGGCACGCCGACTGGAATCGGATAAATGAAATTGCGATTCAATGACTGTTGCGCGCCCCCGGAGTTGTGGCGAGTAAAATCTATTGCCTTGAAAAAGTAGAAAACAAACAACGGATCGTTACCGCGAAAGTCAGTCACATAGAGCGCGGTGTTGTGAGGCCAGAAATCTTTCTCACAGTAATGAGCTTGTCCGAATGAAGCCCCGCTACGCCCAAGCAAAACTCCTGGACCTTGTGCGAGCGCCATGTCGTGAAATCCATTTTGACCAGCAGAACCCATGACGGGGACATCTCCGCGTCGGCGATCTCGCCAAGTTAAATCGTGGCCACGTTGAAGGGCCACGAAGTCGCCAAGTTTTTCCGCGTCCCAATCCTTTGGAATCACGCCCACCTCGGTCTGCTTGTAGCCGGGCTTCACTTCCATACCGTTCCCATTTTCTTGAGGTGTTTGTCCACGCGGGCGGCGAGCCTCCGCTGGCATCCCTCCGGGATGCAATTCCTTTCGCCGTTCGATGCCGGTGGTGTCGTCGCTGCGCTCCTCAACCACCGGCTAACCGCTCCGAATCCTCCGGGTTCGTGCCCCGCCATCCCGAAGGGATGCCAGCCATTAGCCGGGGGTTGAGCGCAGCGACACCCCCGGAAACGGAACGGAACGGACCCGACCCCGACCGGGGTCGCAGCCGGTTCAATCAAGATATTTGGCGTCATATTCAATTCCGGCTTTATCGAGCATCTCCACCAATTCCTCGCGGAACGATTTCACGCGATGATGCTCCTCTTGATTGGCGATGTAATGCCGCACGGCTGCCCGCGCGGTGGCGCTGACGGTGAACGCCGCGTAGCCCTCCTGCCACGCGAACGCGGACAAACCGATTTCGTCATGCACCCAGGCGGAGGAAGCTTTTTTCAATTCGCGCAGCACGTCAGCAAGACAATGCGTCGCTTTGAGACCAACGAGCAAATGGACGTGATCCGCAACACCGCCGACCCCTTCTGGAAATCCTCCCAAGCCGCGGACCGTGCCGCCCAGGTAATCGTGAAACCGCGCCCGCCATTCCGGCGCGATGAACGCCTCGCGGTTCTTCGTTCCGAAAACGAGGTGGTAATGCAGGCTGAGATAGGTGGATGGCATAAATGTCAGGGCTGGCATCCCTCCGGGATGCGGGTTTTCATTCGTCGGCAAGCCGGTGGTGTCGCTCGTGCCTCGCTCAACCACCGGCTAATGGCTGGAAACCCTCCGGGTTTGTTCATGGCTTTTCCCCTTCCTTGGGCAGTTGTTTGATCGCGCGGTCAAAGTCGGATTCAAACAGCCGGTCCTGCACCACGCGGTATTTCTCAAATTCACTTTCCGCGTGGGCTTGGGCAATTTCGGCGGTGACCTTGCCGGCATCCTGCAAGATTTTGCGGTCAGTCGCGGCAATGAAGCGGTTCAGGCGGGTTTCCCAGTCTTGCATGGTCAGGGGAATCTGCCGCAGCGCCATGTCTTCCGCCACGTCGAGGTAGGCGGAGACGAGGCGTTGCAGTTGGGCCATTTCTTTTTCCGTGAGGTAGTTTTTGGCCACGCTCACATCGAACTTCTGGATTTTGCCTTTGGGCGCGTCCTGCCAGGTGGTGAGGCCCATGTGGTCTTTGGCGGCATCCGCCCGATGCAGGATGACTTCTGCCGCCGTCTGGCCGTGGATGGCCCAATGCAGTTTGTTTTGCACGGTGGCAAAGAACCGCTTGGTGGCGTGGGCGGTCAGGTCGTAGTCAATGGCGGTGGCGTAGATGTCGGTGATTTTCTGATAGAACTTACGCTCGCTCAAACGGATTTCCCGGATGCGCTGGAGCTGTTCTTCAAAGTATTTTTTGCCGAGGATGGAGCCGTCATTTTTGAGGCGCTCATCATCCATGGCGTAGCCTTTGAGGGTGAACTGCTCGATGATGGTGGTGGCCCATTTGCGGAACTGCACGGCGCGCTCGGAGTTGACCTTGTAGCCGACGGCGATGATGGCGGCGAGGTGGTAGTGCTGGGTGTCGTAGGATTTGCCGTCGGCGGCAGTTATTCGAAAATTTCGAATAACTGAATTTTCTGGAAGCTCGCTGTCGGCAAAGATCTGCTTGAGGTGGTAGTTGATGGTGTGGGTGGCCACATCATAGAGCGTTCCCATCATCTTTTGGGTGAGCCAAACATTTTCCTCGGCGTAAACGGCTTCGACGCCCGTCTGGCCGCTGGCGGCCACAAAGGTGAGGTATTCCGCCGCCGAGGAGCGAACGAGGGAGACGGCGGGTTTCATTTTGGCGCGTTTACCGGGAGCGGGTTTGTTTTTACTCATAGGCGCACAATGATGTTTCAAAGGTTCGTTTGATATTCGAGCGCCCGATGACGGTCGCGAGATACGGCCTGCAACCCCCGTGACGGGTGTGCTCCCCAACTTTGGAAATTTGGATAAATAAATGGTTCATGGTTTGAATCCCATCCTTTCCAAATGCCGGCTGACTTTGGTTTCCAGCGCGGCCACTTCGCCGGTGAGCTGCGGCAGCGGGGTGGCGTAGCGTTCGGCCAGTTGGCGGATGCGCCCGGTGAGCGTCTGCGATACGCGGTCCAGTTCGCCCTGCACGGCGGCGGCCAGCGTGGCCAGCCATTTGTCCTCT
>Ga0208507_1001400_pt1 | contig 13584 bp, 12 predicted proteins | sample CryBogCBH12Aug01_FD_184626 | JGI IMG/M metagenome (GOLD analysis project Ga0208507, IMG submission 184626) | Freshwater microbial communities from Crystal Bog, Wisconsin, USA - CBH12Aug09.1 (SPAdes) (version 2) | ecosystem: Environmental > Aquatic > Freshwater > Lake | place: Crystal Bog... | reverse complement strand
ACCGGATCGGAGACGGCAAGTTCGCTCCGGATTATTTTTTGAAACGCAAACACGGCGGACTTGGTTTTTTTGGGGAAGTTGAGCGAGTAGGGCTCTGAGGCTCTGGTCAACGCGCCTTCGGTTGCGACGATCCGGGCCAGGTACAGGGATGAGGCAATCCAGGGTTCGAGAGCATCCTCGCATCTGGCCCAGCCGAGAATGGGGACCTGGATATCAATGTGATACTCCTCATCCGTTGGACGGACGAAGAGTCGTCCATAACTGGCATCCAAGCCCACACACAGCCGGTAGCGGGCCTTCCGTTCGGCTCTGGCCACCTCCCTGACCACGGCCTGCAAGCTTTGAGAGTGGGCCAGTGTCCACCTGTAGGTTTCCAGGAGCTGGGGATCCGACCCCGGCAGGAGGGGCAGCTCGGGCAGGGGTTCCGGGGCCACAATGCTTGGCGGGGCTAGCGGGATGAACATGGTCGCTGCCTGACGCAGAGCTCTGGCTCCGCCTGCCCTGAGACGATGAGCCGGGCGGCGTGTTCAGGCATGACCCGATTTCCAATCTGGTGCCCGTGCTCCCGCTCAGATGGTCCCATGCCTCATCCTACCCCCTGAGCCCTCTCTCCTGGCCGGCTCTGCGCATCCGCACAAGCCGGGCTCCCTCCAGCGGGCCCTGCCTGCCAGTGCTGCTGTGCCTTCGAATCCCGCACCCTCCGCCAGAAAAAAGCCGCCCTGCGGCGGCTTCACTGGCGGAGGGTGAGGGATTCGAACCCCCGAACGCTTGCACGTCTCCAGTTTTCAAGACTGGCGCCATCAACCACTCGGCCAACCCTCCAGGCCTCCATCTTGAAGCGTGGGCCCATCCTCCGGCAAGAAGCCTTGTGTCAGTGGCCCCTGACCGGTAATCTGGAAGGCCTTGGAGAGATGCCGGAGTGGCCGATCGGGCTCGCCTGCTAAGCGAGTGTATTGGGTAAACCAGTACCGGGGGTTCGAATCCCCCTCTCTCCGCCAACTGAAGCCGCCTGTTGGCGGCTTCTTTATTTGGCGGAGAGAGGGGGATTCGAAGTCACTCCCCCGTCGCCGGCCAGGCCAGCGCCTGACCCTGGCGGCGGTGGTCGCTGACGGCCAGGCACCCGTCGCCCTGGCGGAAGACGCCGTGGACATCGGAGATGAGCTCGTGCTTGTCCTTGAGGGGATAGCCGAAGCCGGCCAGGGCCGTCAGCAGCTCGGGGCGGTCGAAGCCGGGCTCATGGGAGAGGACATCGGGCCAGCCCTGGTGGTGCAGGCGGCTGGCGGCGATCTGGGCCTCGGGGGCCACGCCGTGCACCAGGGTGGCCAGCAGCGCGTTGGCCACGGTGGTGGGAATCGTGGGCCCGCCGGGGGTACCCAGCAGCAGCTCCACGGCCCCGCCGGAGGTCACCAGCACCGGCGCCATGTTGCTGGCTGGGCGCTTGCCCGGCGCGAAGAGGTTGGGCGTGCTGCCGATGACACCGAAGTAGTTCTCGGTGCCCTCGATGAAGGAGAAGGAGTCGATGCTGCCGTTCAGCAGGAAGCCCGCGCCAGCCACGGCCCACTTGGACCCGTAGCGCAGGTTCATGGTGTAGGAGTTCGACACCGCGTTGCCCTCGGCGTCGAGGATGGCGAAGTGGGTGGTGTTCTTCCCGGCCTCCCTGGGCGCGCGGGCGCCTGTGGCGAGCCGGTCCGTGGGCGTGTCCCGGTCGGGATCGATGAGGCTGAAGCGCTGGTCCAGCTGGTCCCGCGTCAGCAGGCTCCGGTAGGCCTGGCCCGGGGCCACGTCACCCAGGTAGTCCATGCGGTCGATGAAGGCCAGCTTGCAGGCCTGGGCCAGGTGGTGGTGGTAGGCGGGGCTGTCGTAGGGCAGGCGCCGGAAAGCCTCCTGGTCGAGGATGCCCAGGATCTCCAGCAGCATGGCGCCGCCGCCTTCGGGGGGCACGGTCCAGACCACCTTGCCGCCCACCTCGGCGTGGATGGGCTCACCCTCGCGGACGGCGTAGTCCGCCAGGTCGGAGGCGCTCAGGAACCCGCCGTGGGCCTGCAGGTCCGTGACGATCTGCTCGGCGATGCGGCCCCGGTAGAAGGCCTGCTCGCCCTCCCGGGCCAGCACGCGCAGGGTCTGGGCCAGGGTGGGGTTGGGCAGCAGGTCCCCGGCCCGGTAGGGTTCCGCGCGGACATAGATGCGGCGGGCTTCCGGCGAGGCGGCCAGCTTGGGGGACAGCCGGTTCAGGCAGTCGGCCTCGAACTGGGTGACGAGGGCGCCCTCCTCGGCCTGCCGGGCCACGGCCTCCAGCAGGTCCGCGGCCTGCAGCCGGCCGTGCCGCCCCTGGAGCTCGAAGAAGGCCTTGACGGTGCCCGGCACACAGACCGAGCTCGGCCCAAAGGCAGTCCGGTCGGGATCGGGCGAACCCTCCGCCGTGAGGAAGGCCTCCCGGGTGGCGCCCCTGGGCGCCTGCTCCCGGTAGTTGAAGAACCGCGGGCGCCCGCCCTTCGCCTGGTACAGCAGGTAGCCGCCGCCTCCGAGGTTGCCCGCCTGGGGATGGCAGATGGCCAGCGAGAAGGCCGTGGCGAAGGCCGCGTCGAAGGCATTCCCACCGTCCCGCAGCACCGCGATCGCCAGTGCCGAGGCCTGGCGGGAGGCCGTGGCCACGCCGCCCCGGCCCCGGGCCGTGGACACCTGCCCCGGCGCGCCGGCGCTCATAGTGACCCGGAAATCGTTGTACTGGTTCTTCACCCTGGATCCTTGCGTGCAGCCACCAGTGTAAGGCACCCGGCCCCGGGCCCCTCAGGCCTGGGCGCGGGCCCGGAGCGGGCCACGGAGGGCGGCGCGGGCCTCGCGGACCATGGTCTCGGTGGTGGGCCAGTCGACACAGGCATCCGTCACGGAGCAGCCGTACTTCAGCCGGGAGAGGTCCTGGGGAATCGGCTGATTACCGGCCTCCAGGAAGCTCTCGATCATGAAGCCGATGATGGACCGGTTGCCCACGGCGATCTGGTTCACGCAGTCCCGCAGGACCAGGGGCTGCAGCTCCGGCTTCTTGTAGCTGTTGGCGTGGGAGCAGTCCACCACGATGTTCTGGGGCAGCCTGGCCTTGGCCAGGGCCTGCTCGGCCAGGGCGACGCTGACCGTGTCGTAGTTGGGCCGGTCCCCGCCGCCGCGCAGGACCAGGTGACCGTAGCCGTTGCCGCGGGTCCGCACCACGGCGGAGCGCCCCTGGTTGTTGAGGCCCAGGAAGCTGTGGGGGCTGGCGGCGGAGAGGATGGCGTTGATGCCGGTGTCCACGGAGCCGTCGGTGCCGTTCTTGAAGCCCACCGGCGTCGAGAGGCCCGAGGACATCTCCCGGTGGGTCTGGGACTCGGATGTGCGGGCGCCGATGGCGGTCCAGGCGATGAGGTCGCCCAGGTACTGCGGCGCGATGGGATCCAGGGCCTCGGTGGCGGCGGGGAGGCCCAGCTCGTTGACCTGGAGCAGGAAGGACCGTGCCTTCTGGAGCCCCTCCTCGATGTGGAAGGAGTCGTCCATGCGGGGATCGTTGATGTAGCCCTTCCAGCCCGTGGAGGTGCGCGGCTTCTCGAAGTAGACGCGCATCACGAGCACGAGGGTGTCGGCCACCTCGTCCGCGAGGACCTTCAGGCGGTGGGCGTAGTCGAGGCCGGCCACGGGGTCGTGGATGGAGCAGGGCCCCACCACCAGGAACAGGCGGTCATCCTTGCGGTCCAGGATGCGCTCCAGGGTGCGGCGGCCTTCCATGACCGTCTGGGCAGCCAGCTCCGACAGCGGCAGCCGGGCGTGGATCTCCTCAGGTGTGGGGAGGGTCTCAAAGGCTTCAATATTGAGGTTCTCGGTCTGCTGCATGGGGCTTCCCAGAAAAACAGATGACTCGCCCGGCGGGCCGGGTGCGGCCAGGTCGGTGTCAGGCGGGGCGGCTCAGAGGATCTTCTGCATCCAGCCGTGGGTGTCCGGGGCTGCGCCGTGCTGGATGGCCAGCAGGACTTCGCGGAGCTTCGCGGTCACGGCGCCGGTCTCGCCGCCGTTGATGAGCCACTCCCCCTGGCGGGACTTCACGTGGCCCACGGGGGTGATGACCGCGGCGGTGCCGCAGGCGAAGGCCTCGGTCATGCGCCCCTCGGCGACGGCCGTGCGCCACTCGCTGACGGAGATCCGGCGCTCCTCGGCGCGGAAGCCCTGCTCCCGGGCCAGTTGCAGGAGGCTGTCGCGGGTGATGCCGGGCAGCAGGGAGCCGGTGAGCTCGGGGGTGACCAGGACGGTCTCGCCCTTCTCCTGATAGACGAAGAAGAGGTTCATGCCGCCCATCTCCTCGATGTACTCCCGGTGGATGGCGTCCAGCCAGACCACCTGGTCGCAGCCCTCGCCCTTGGCCTGGTGCTGGGCCACGAGGCTGGCGGCGTAGTTGCCGGCGCACTTGGCGAAGCCGGTGCCGCCGGGGGCCGCGCGGACGTAGTCCTCGGAGATCCAGACCGTCACCGGCTTCACACCGGCGGGGAAGTAGGCGCCGGCGGGACTGGCCAGCAGGAGGAAGAGGTACTGGTTGCTGGGGCGCACGCCCAGGGCCGGCTCCGTGGCGATCATGAGGGGCCGCAGGTAGAGGCTCTCGCCCACGGCGGTGGGCACCCAGGCCCGGTCCTGCGTGATCAGGAGCTTCGCGGCCTCGAGGAAGAGTTCCTCCGGCAGGTCGGGCATGGCGAGACGCCGGGCCGAGGTGTTGAAGCGCCGGGCATTGGCCTCGGGGCGGAAGCAGGCGATGCTGCCGTCCTGCTGCTGGTAGGCCTTGAAGCCTTCAAAGATGGCCTGGCCGTAGTGCAGCACCGACGCGGCGGGATCCATGGCGATGGGACCATAGGCCTTCAGGACGCCCGGGCCCCAGCCCTGGCCCTCGTGGTAGGGCACCACCACCATGTGGTCCGTGAAGATGTGGCCGAAGCCGGGATTGGCCAGCAGCTGCGCCCGCCGCTCGGGGGACACGGCGGTGGCGGTGGGCTGGATCTCGATCTTGGGCGTGGTCACGGAAGCTCCTTCTAAGCAGGGTACAGCCTGATCAGGCCCGGTGGACCAGATCGCCGAGGCGGGCGATGGCCTCCCGGGTGGTCACGGGGTCGTGGGTGGAGAAGTTCAGGCGCAGGCAGTTGGTGCCCCGGCCATCGGCGAAGAAGAGCGGCCCCGGCGCGAAGCCCAGGCCGTGCTGGAGGGCGTCCCGGTGCAGGTCCAGCGCCGAGAACCCCTCGGGCATGACCACCCACAGGTGCATGCCCCCTTTGGGCTCGGAGACCTGGGTCCCCGGGGGGAAGTGCTCGGCCAGGGCCTCGACCATGGCGTCGCGACGCTCCTTCAGGGCCCGGCGGAGGCGGGCCAGGTGGCGGCGGAAGCCGCCGTTGTCCAGGAAGCGGGCCACCACGGCCTGCAGCAGCGGGGGCTGGGCGATGGTCTGGACCTCCTGGATGGGCGCCATGCGCCGCAGCAGGTCCTCCCGGGCGATGAGGTAGCCCAGGCGGAGGCCCGCGGCCAGGGACTTGGAGAAGCTGCCCAGGTGGATGACGTTGTCGGCGCCCTCGAGCCGCCGGAAGGCCGGCACGGAGTTGCCGGAGAAGCGCAGGTCGCCGTAGGCGGAGTCGGTCACCAGGATCACGCCGTGGGTCCGCGCCAGCGCCAGCACGCGCTCCCGGCGGGACTTGGACTGGGTCATCCCCGTGGGGTTGTGGAAGCTGGGCACCGTGAAGAGCAGCTTCGCCTCACTGCGCTGGAGCGCCGAGGAGAGACGGTCCGGGTCCAGCCCCTGGCGGTCCACGGGCACCGGCACCGCCTCCCGGCCCAGGGCCCGGATGAGGGCCAGGATGCCGACATAGCAGGGACTCTCCACCAGCACCTTGTCGCCGGGCACCGTGAAGGACTCCAGGGCCAGGGCCAGGCCCGACTGGGCGCCGGGCAGCGCGCGGATGCCCCAGCCCTCGTCGATGGGCTCGCCTTCGGAGGCCAGCCAGCGGCTCACGGCCTCCAGGTAGGGGCGGTGGCCCGCGGGCGCGGAGTAGACCCAGGCCTCGGAGCCGAGGTCCTTCAGCACCTGGGCCGTGAGGCGGCGCAGCTGCTCGCCCGGCAGCAGGTCCGACGGGATGAACCCGGCGGAGAAGCTCACCAGGTGGCTGTCCTGGACCCGCTCCAGGGTCTCGCCCAGCCAGGAGCCCAGCTCGCCGTCGTGCACCAGCAGCGGCGAGCCCTCGAAGGGGAACTCGCTGCTGGCGCGCAGCCCCGGGGCCTCGGGCAGGCGCGGCGCCACGAAGCTGCCGCGGCCCTGCACGGTCTGGATCCAGCCGGTGCGCTTGAGGCCCGCCAGCGCCTTCAGCACCGTGAGGCGGTGGACCCCCCAGCGCTGCGCCAGCTCCGGCACCGCCGGCAGGCGGCTGCCCGGGCGCCACTCACCCTGCTGGATGAGGCCACGCAGCCGCCGCTGCAGCTGCAGATAGAGGGGGCTGGACGCGCCGGGATCGAGGGTGGGATCGAGAACCATCCCCTCCAGGATCGTCCAAAATGGCTTCCGGTTCAAAGAAATGCTGGAAAACACACAGCCCGGGACAGACCAAATGCCGGCCGCGCCATCGGCGCTTCCAGGTTCCAGGCAGAGGCCGGGCAGTATCCGGGAAGGCCTAAACCTTGAAATGATCAAGAGGTCCATTGTCTTGACCAGGAGACGCCATGCGCCACTTCCGCTTCGCCCTGCTGCTGCCCCTCGCCCTCCTGCTGGGCTGCAGTGGCTACTCCGTGAGCTACGACTACGACGTGACCGCCTCCTTCGGCCGGTACCGGACCTTCGACTACTACACCTCCAAGAAGGGCACCGGCGGCACCACCTCCCTCATGGACAAGCGCGTCCGGGCCTCCGTGGAGCAGGAGCTGCAGGCCAAGGGCTTCGTCATGGAGACCCGGAATGACCCGGACTTCCTCGTGACCTACTACCCCATCGTGCATGAGCGCAAGGTGCGCACCACCACCCGGGTCACCACCGGCTGGGGCTTCCGCCCGGTCTACGGCCGCGTGGGCGTCTCCACCAGCCGGGTGAACCGCTACAAGGAAGGCACCATCGTCATCGAGATCGTCGACTTCAAGACCAACCAGCTGATCTGGCAGGGGGCCGCCGCCGACGCCCTCACGGGCCTGAAGAGCCCCGAAGACGCCGATGAGGTCGTCCCCAAGGCCGTCCGCGACATCCTGGCCAAGTTCCCGCCGAAATAGCTCGGACGCGGCGGCAGCAGCCAACGGGATTCGGGAGCGGAAATCCGGGGGCTCCTGGCCGCCTCCCGGGGGGCGGAAGGGTCCTTTACAGCCCTGAAGGAGGGGCCATCCTCCCCCTCCGTCTTTCATAACCAGCGCATCTAGTGAGTTTGTCTTTTTACCATGGTGAAAAACAAGCATGGGAAATTGATACCGACCGAGAACGACAACCCTGGTCCCCGGGGACACGGCTGTGAGAGCAGTCACATGCCCAAAAAAAATAAGTTAAGAATCTGGACAAACAGACCGAAAGAAACCCCAAGCAGGTAACCCGCCTGTGAACAACCCGGCAGCAAGGATGCTGCCACATGCATCACGGAGGATGCCATGTCTATTCTCAATAACGTGTCCGCTTTGGCTGCCAGCCGTCAGCTGGGAATCACCAACAAGGGTCTCAGCCAGACCATCAATCGGCTCACCACCGGCAAGCGGATCAACCAGGCCTCCGACGACGCGGCTGGCCTCGCCATCAGCAACAAGCTGACCGCCGACACCCGCATCGCCTCCCAGGGCCAGCGGAACGCCAACGACGGTGTCTCCATCATTCAGACCGCTGACGGCGTGCTGGACGAGGTCACCAACCTGCTGACGCGGGCTGCGGAACTGGCGCAGCAGGCTTCCAGCGGCACTTCTGGCGCGGACTCCGGCACCGGCAAGACGGCTCTGAACGCCGAGTTCCAGAACATCATCACGAGCCTCGGTGACCTTCAGTCCAACACCGTGTTCAACGGTGCCTCGGTCTTCGGTGGCGCTGCCTTGAACGTGACGGTTGGTGGCTACAGCAGCGTGGCCGTCTCGGTGGGCACTTTCAACTCCTTGGCCTCCAGCGATAAGCTGGATACCGGGGCCAACGCCATCTCGGCAGCCGCCAAGATTGGCACCGCCCTCGACGCTGTCTCCGCCCTGCGCGGCAGCATCGGTGCCAAGTCGTCGCAGCTGCAGAGCGTCTCCAACTCGCTGGGCATCCAGGTGCAGAACTTCACCGCCGCCGCCAGCCAGATCACGGACGCCAACATTGCGGATGAGGTCGTCAACCTGTCCAAGTTCCAGATCCTGAACCAGTCCGGGATCAGCGCCTTGGGCAAGTCCAACACCACCGCACAGTCGATCCTGGCCCTCCTCCAGTAGCAGGGTCCGCACGTCTTCCCGGGGGGGCGGCTGATCACCGCCCCCCCGGTTCGTTTCAACTGAATCTCGGCTAGCCCCTGAGCAGCAGCCGGATCAGCAGGGAGCCCCCGAACACCGAGCCCAGGTGCCCGTGGCGACCACGAAGGCCGAGAGCAGACGCCGCCGCCCCGAAGCGCCAGTCCAGCCGTTCAGCCAGATTGCGCCCAGCCAAACAGCCCTTGTAAAACGACCTCATGGTAGGATTTCACGACTTTCCTTCGAGGAGTCCCCATGACCCGCACCGGCGCGCCCTCCGTGGCTCTCCCGCAGCCCCTGGGGCTGACCGATGCGAGGTTCTACCTCGCCACCCTTGCCCTGGTGCTGGGGAACCTGCTGCTGCCCGTCCTGGTGCATCGGATCCCGGACGCGGGCCGCACCCTGCTGCCGATCTTCTTCTTCACCCTCGTCGCCGGCTGGCGCTACGGCGCCAAGGTCGCGCTGCTCACGGGCCTGCTCTCCCCCCTGGCCAACCACCTGCTTACGGGGATGCCGCCCGCCGGGCTGCTGCAGGAGCTCACGCTGCAGTCGGCCCTGCTGGGTCTCCTGGCCGCCCTGGCCGCCACCCGCGGCCGCCGTCCCACCCTGGCCCTCCTGGGCCTGGTGGTCCTCCTGCACCAGGCGCTGGTGCTGTTCCCGTCCTTCCTGCTGGGCGGCGCCCAGGCCGGCCTGGGCCTCTTCCGGCTCCACCTGCCCGGCCTGGTGCTCCAGGTGTTCGGTGGCTGGGGGCTGCTCCGCCTCCTGCCAACCGGGGCCGAGGGCGGCACCCGTGTGGGCTGAGGCCCTGCGGGCACCGGAGCTGGGCCTGCCGGCCCACCTGACACTCCAGCTCTTCGACGGCGACGAGGTGATCTTCTCCAGCGGGAAGCACTGGCTGCTGCCCCTCTTCGACCTGGAGGAGTTCTTCGCGCAGAGCGGACACGATCCTGCCCGGACCCGGCTGGTGGACCGCGTCACCGGACGCGCCGCGGCCCTGCTGGTGGCCCGCCTCGGCATCCCGGAGCTCCGCACCCTGCTCCTCAGCCGCCGCGCCCTCCCTGTCCTCGAAGCGCACGGCATCCGCTACAGCTGCCGCGACCTGGTGGACCGGGTGCACTGCGCCACCGAGGACCTCTTCGATCAGGACCAGGACCTCGAGTCCGTCTGGTCCCAGCTCCAGGAACGCAGGCTCCGGTCCACAGCGGCCGTGTGAAAGGGGAAGTCATGAAAACCGTGCAGCTCGCCTACGGCAGGAACGGTCTGGCCCTGCCCGTCCCCGACGAGGCCCAGGTGATCGAGCCGAGGCACCTGGAGGGCCTGGCGGACGAGGCGGGCGCAGTCTTCGCAGCCCTGCGGGACCCCATCGGCACCCCGCCGCTCAAGACCATGGTCAAGGCCTCGGACACGGTGGCCATCGTCATCTCCGACATCACCCGGCCCACCCCGAACCACAAGCTGGTGCCCTGGCTGCTGCAGGAGCTGAGCCATGTGCCGAAGGCGCAGTTCGTGATCATCAACGGCCTGGGCAGCCACCGGGCCAACACCCGCGACGAGCTGATCCAGATGCTCGGGCAGGAGATCGTCGACACCATCCGCATCGAGAACCACGACGCCTTCGACGACACGAGGCTGGTGCACGTGGGCCGCAACACCTACGGTTCCGAGGTGTTCTTCAACAAGACCTACGTGGAGTCCACGTTCAAGATCGTCACCGGCTTCATCGAGCCGCACTTCTTCGCGGGCTTCTCCGGCGGCCCCAAGGGCATCCAGCCGGGCATCGCCGGCATCAAGACCATCCTGGACTTCCACAACGCCGAGCTGATCGGCCACCCGAACAGCACCTGGGGTCTGCTGGAGGGCAACATCCTCCAGGACTCGGCCACCCAGAACTGCCTCATGGCCAAGCCGCACTTCATGCTCAACGTGACACTGAACGGGGCCAAGGACATCACGGCGGTCTTCGCGGGCGACGTGATCCAGGCCCACCGCGCGGGCTGCGCCTTCGTCCGGGAGAGCGCCATGTACGCGGTGGACCAGCCCTTCGACATCGTCATCACGACCAACTCCGGCTATCCCCTGGACCAGAACCTCTACCAGACCGTGAAGGGCATGAGCGCCGCGGCCCTCATCGTGAAGAAGGGCGGGGCCATCCTGAGCGCCTCCGAGTGCTCCGACGGCGTGCCCAACCACGGCAACTACGCCAAGATCCTCCAGATGCGGGACACGCCCGAGGAGCTCCTGGCCATGATCGAGGACCCCGCCTTCAGCATGTTCGACCAGTGGCAGGTGCAGGTGCAGGCCATCATCCAGCTCAAGGCGGACTGCTACCTGTTCTCCCTGCTGGACGACGAGACCGTGCAGAAGGCCAAGTTCAAGCCCAGCCACGATCTTGCGGCTACCCTGGCGGAGAAGCTGGCCCAGTACGGGCCCCAGGCCCGGGTGGCCGTGCTGCCCTTCGGCCCCCTGACCATTCCCTACATCCGGGAAGCCTAGCCCTCCTGGCCCTTGAAGGGACAGACGTCCAGCATGCGTGTGCCCTCGCCGGGGATCACATGGCGCACGCCGCCGCGGGGGTCTGCCACATCGCCCGCCCGCCGCGGGATCAGGTGGATGTGGCTGTGGAAGACGGTCTGGCCCGCGACCGCACCCGCATTCAGGCCGATGTTGAAGCCCGCCACCGAGGGGTCGGCGGCGAGGATGTCCAGGCGCAGCCGGTGGAGCAGCTTCGCGCAGGCCTCGCGCTCCTCCGCGCTGAGGCCGAAGTAGTCCGCCACATGGCGGCGGGGCAGAACCAAGGCGTGCAGCGGCGTGGCCGGAAACCGGTCCCGGAGGGCGAAGGCGAGGTCGTTGGACGCGATCTGGAGCGCCGGATCCACGCTGCAGAAGCGGCAGGGGCGGGCTTCGGTTGGCACGGCTGGCTGCATGGGATGGCGCCCCCTCGGCCCCGGGAGGAGGAGCCCGGGACTCCCATCATGACGCGCGGACCAGGACGCCGGGAAGCTGGCGGGCGCCGAAGAGCAGCCCTTGGCGCCCGGCCCCGCGGCCTATAGAGTTCAAGCTATGTCTGAGACTCGCGTGGTGCTCCTGAAGATCGTCGGCATGTTCCTGGTCATCCTGGCGGGCTGGCTGGCGCGGCGGCGAAACCACCTGCCGGAGAGCACCAGCGCGGTCCTGAGCCGGGTGGTGGTGGACTGGGCCTTTCCGGCCCTGGTCTTCACCCAGATGCTCCGCATGGTGGACCCCCAGGTGCTGCGCCAGGACTGGCTGCTCCCCCTGCTGCCCATTCCGCTCGTGCTCATCGCCTGGCTGGTGGGCCTCGGCGTGGCCCCGCTCTTCGGCCACCGGGAGCACCGCAACACCGTGCTCTTCCTCATCACCAGCCCCAACTGGGTGTTCCTGCCGCTCCCCATCGCCGAGGCCCTCTACGGCGGCGAGGGCGTGCGCATCGTCCTCCTCTGCAACATCGGCGCCCAGCTGACCCTCTGGTCCATCGGCGTCTGGATCCTCCACGGGAAGATCTCCGAGGCCCTGCGCAACCTCAGCACCAACATCGGCCTGTGGGCCACGGCCGGAGGCATCGCCCTGGCCCTGGCCTTCCCCGGTCTCCGGACCCTTGGCAACCTGCACAGCAGCCCCGCGACCCTGCCCGGCATGGCCGGTGCGGCGCTGTTCGACGCCCTCACCATGGTGGGCAGCCTCACCATCCCCCTGTCGCTGCTGGCCATCGGCGCCCAGCTGGGGAATGTCCCTATCGCCTTCCGCAAGCTGCCCCTCTCGCTGGGCGGGGTCCTCCTCGCCCGGCTCCTGGCGGCCCCCCTCGCCACCGTGGCGCTGGGGATGGCCCTGGCCCGGCTGGGCTTCCACCTGCCGCAGGTGACCCGCATGGTCGTGGTGCTGGTGGCGGCCATGCCCGTCGCCATCGTGTGCAGCGTCATCGCCGAGCGCTACGGTGGCGACGCCGGCCTGGCGGCCCAGGCGGTGGCTCTCTCGACCCTGTTCAGCATCCTCACGGTGCCCGCGCTGTTCTTCCTCGTGTCCTGAGCCTCCGCAGACCGACCGCCGGCCAGCAGGATCCAGCTGGGATAAACTGGAGCTTCGCTTCAGGAGCTTCCATGGCCACTGTCACCCTCAAGGGCAACCCCTTCCACACCGCCGGCGACCTGCCCAAGGTGGGCGCCGTAGCGCCGGCCTACACGCTGGTGCGCACGGACCTGGCCGAGGTCTCCGGCAAGGACCTGGCCGGTCAGCGCGTGGTGCTGAACATCTTCCCCAGCCTGGACACCCCCACCTGCGCGGCCAGCGTCCGCAAGTTCAACGCCCGCGCCAACGAGAAGCCGAACACCACCATCCTCTGCATCAGCGCCGACCTGCCCTTCGCCCAGAAGCGCTTCTGCGGCGCCGAGGGCCTGGACAACGTGGTGCCCGCCTCCACCTTCCGCAGCGCCGACTTCGGCCAGGCCTATGGCGTGACCCTGGTGGACGGCCCCCTCAAGGGCCTACTCGCCCGCGCCGTGGTGGTGGTCGACGAGAGCGGCAAGGTCCTCCACACCGAGCTCGTCCCCGAGATCGCCCAGGAGCCCGACTACAACGCTGCGCTGGAAGTCTTGTAGGCCAGAGAATTCTCACCACGAGATTTCAGTTAAAGATGGATTGACCACAAAGGGCACAAAGGACACAAAGAAAAGAAGGGGCAGGAGAGCCCTGTCCTTCTTTGTGCCCTTTGTTTTCCCCCCTAAAAATAGCCAGCCGCAGTGCCGCGAAGATGCGGCCAGAGGCCGATATCACTGTTTATCGCCGTTCATCACCGGTTCCCAAAGCTTTTCAACCGGTGATGAACAGCGATACACGGTGATACAAGCCGTGAACACGTGGCTGTTCTCCGCTTTCCTCCGCGCCTCGGCTCTCCTCAGCGTTTCCATTTTTTCAAGAAATGCATCTTTAAGCGGAGGAACGGAGGAGAGCAGAGACTGAACCACCCTTTGCCCTCGCCTTTCAGCCCAAGCCGCGCGCCGTGGCCCGGCATGGGATCTTTGTGGTTCAGAGTGTTTGGATCTTCGCGTTTTGGCGGGGGGACTGTCAGGGGCATGCAGGTCTGGACAGGGCTTCCCAACCCGGAGCGGCCCCTCTCCTTCATCCCGTGCATCCCTGTCAATAAAG
>Ga0208507_1001398_pt1 | contig 13591 bp, 8 predicted proteins | sample CryBogCBH12Aug01_FD_184626 | JGI IMG/M metagenome (GOLD analysis project Ga0208507, IMG submission 184626) | Freshwater microbial communities from Crystal Bog, Wisconsin, USA - CBH12Aug09.1 (SPAdes) (version 2) | ecosystem: Environmental > Aquatic > Freshwater > Lake | place: Crystal Bog... | reverse complement strand
CGACGCATTCACCAAGAAAGATGCGCAGACCATTGAGTTCCGCATCCCCGTGAAACCGGACGAGGAAAAGACCGTGACCTACACCGTGCATTATTCCTGGTAACCGCAGCGGCACGGAATACGGAATTTGACTCGACAATGGGAGCCGTCGGAAATAGGTTCGTTTTAAGTTAAGCGAACCAAACCTGTTCAAAGAAAGCCGAGACATCACCATGCACGTTGTCATCCGCACCTATTACGGCAAAGGCACGAAAAACTTGCAACTCGTGGGCGAGCAGCACGCGGACGAGTTGCAAGCCGTCATGCGCACCGTGGCGGGACTGGTCAGCTACACGCTGGCGCGCGTCGGTGACGGCGGGTTTTCCGTGACCGTCTGCCATGACAAACGCGGCCTCAAACAAAGTGTCAAGACCGCGCGCGCCTTCCTCACCAAATACGCGCCGGAGGCGAGCCTCGCCGCGATGCAGATCAACGAAGGCAAGGTCATCACCCACGTCAAATAAGGCGGGCCGTTGGGCGGCGGCCTAATCGTAATCTTAATCTTAATCCCGGATTTCTGCCGATTACGATTACGAGAAAGCTAAGGATTAGGAAGCGGCGGATGGTTGCGGGGAATTTCTGGAAACCAAGACCGCAGGTAAATCTGGCCGCCCGCCGGATGAAAATAGCGGCGACACCGCGCCGCCTTTGCTAAACCGGCAGCAAAGCTTATTTCAGCGGCAAAAATAGCATGGACAAAGACTTACCGCTAAAATAGAGTCGTTCTATGAAAAAGGATAGGCGACCTAGGCCAATATCTATTATCTGTTAGGCTGCTCGTCCACACCATGACAAAGCACCAGAAGTCATTTCACAGATATTCGGCAGTTTCACTGCTTTGTGTGAGCGTGTTTGTCTTTTGTTGCATGAGCTATGTCGCATCTCATCCGAGGAGCCAAAAGGACGCGCAAGATATGGCTGGAGTGTCAGCCATCGCTTCGTTGGTTTTTAGCCTTTGGTGGATTTATTGTTGGTTTTCCGGTTCCGTTTCGATTCGTTCCGTGACCATTGAGCGCAAGTCCGAGCCGAAGACTTATCGCCTTGCGATGCTTGGCTTTTTGATTTTTGCCTTGGCATTCTTGTCGAGTCTGGTTTTGAATCTTTATGTTGTTTATAGACACGCAGCCTAACCAGTCGCCGGAGCCAACCGCCGTTGGCGCTGTTAGTTCCGCTATCGCGGTTCACGTCGCGCGTCGGCGGTGGCTCAGCTTTTTTCGTTAGGCGGCTTCGCGCTTATGAAATACTTTATCTGGATTGGTGAGAAGCAAGACGGGCCGTATAATGCGTCCCAGATTATCGAGATGATTTTGAGTGCTACAATCACGAAGCAGACGCTTTATTTGCCGGAAGGCGGTAGCAGTGACTGGGAGCCGTTGAGCAAGATTTACACGAGCCTTTTTGCTGAAGCATACCCTCCACAACCGGCACAGCATCAGTTTAGGCTCCCAGCGATTGAAGATTCCAGCGTTGCGAAGGCACTCACCATTATAGCGGCATTAGAGCTTATCGGCTCACCGATTGTCGGTCTGGGAGTCGGTTCGGATAACGCGGAAGTCGGATGGTTGGTTTTTATCAGCGGTGTGATTAGCGGATTGATTTTACTAGGTTTTGCGCGAGTCATTCAGAATACATTCGAGTCATCGCAGCGTTTGAAGCGTCTTGAGATGCTTATGCAGAGAAGTTATGACAATAAACCAGCCGCCTAACAAGTCGCCGGAGCCAACCGCCGTTGGCGCTGGCCGTTCCGCTATCGCGGTTCACGTCGCGAATCGGCGGTGGCTCAGCTTTCTACGTTAGGCGGCATCACACGCGTTATGGATTCCGAGACCTGGACACAGAATTTAGATGAGACGGTTGCGCTCATTTCGCGCTGGCGAGGTAGCACGGCGATTGCAGAGCAGTATATCGCCGGTCACGGTCGGTTCTTGCTTCGGTTGGTTCGTCAGGATGGCACACGTCGCAGCGCGTATCTTCAGTGCGGAGATTGTCAGGTTATTCAGCTTTTTCGCACCCAATGGACTGATGCCGACATTTCCATTTCATCAGCACCACACCGACTTGGCACGGTTTTTACCATCACAGATCCCGGCAGGTTTCATCTCGTCTGCTGGAGTGTCTTTGCCACCGAGACTGAGAGGAGAGTTATTTTTGAGCATCCACAAAATGCCGCCTAATATGAGGATAGGCTACACGTTCCCCTGACCGATTTCCGAAAACCAAAAAGCGCGGACGGCTTTCGCCCTCCGCGCTTTTGAATTGTTCCGGTTCACGCCGCCGGGGCGGCAAGAACCAAACCAGACGTGCCCGGTTAGTTAGTCGTTGGCTATAACCTTGTGCTTGCGCATAATCCGCGCCACGCTGATTCCCAGCGGAATCAATAGCAACGCGCCAGCTAGCATCGTGGAAGGCTCCGGAACCGCACCGAGGTCGTTACTATTATTATTGTGGCAGGCAATCTGAATTTCATTGCAGCCCCAGGGCAGGTAGTTGCATTGAATCGTTTCCTTGCCATCCCAGTTGCCGAGGTTGCAGTAATAGGTCTGTCCACCGGTGGTCTTGCACACAATCGTGCAGGATCCCTGACAGATATTGCCGCCCGTATAATCCAGCAAACAATAGCCGGCAAACGACTTGTTGATGCACTGATAGGAGTTCCCGTAGGTTCCGCCCGTGTTTCCGGTGTAGAGATTGCAATCAAACACTTGGTTGCCGGAAGCACTGCCGACTTGCCAGTTGCCACAGGCCAGCGTCGCGCGCGCGGTCGGAATGAAAGCGGCCAATAATCCTGCCGCCAGCAACGCCCAAGCCAGATTTTTGTTAAAGGATGAGATGTTCATGTTGTTTTTGTTTGTTACTAATCCGCGTCGCTGCGGATTAAATTAAATCTATAGCATGGGCGGTGATTATCTATGCCGCAGGGGGACATGCACACTCACTTTTGGGACACCGCTTAAAGACCGCAGTTTCAACCGGGTTCCGTCCACGGGGCGCAGGCAACACCGGCGTTAAAACGGCCAATGGCACTTCTGATTCCGAAAAAAAGCGCGGAGAGCTTTCGCCCTCCGCGCTTTTGAATTGATTGGCTGATTAAGCTTTCGGAGCTTCCGCCGCCGCCGCTTCCTTGTCGCGGTCTTCCATCGCGGCTTTGCGCGAGAGACGGACACGGCCCTTTTCATCCACGCCGAGGCATTTCACGGTGATGTCATCGCCGACCTTGCAGATGTCTTCCGTGTTTTTCACGCGGAAGTTCGCCAGTTCGCTGATGTGCACCAGGCCGTCCTTGCCGGGCAGGAATTCGACGAACGCGCCGAATTCTTTCACGGTGACAACCTTGCCGCGATAAATCTTGCCAATCTCGGCTTCCGCCGTGCAGCCGCTGATGGCGTCCACGGCAATCTTCATGCCCTCCGCCGAGACGGAGAAAATGTTGACCGTGCCATCGTCCTCGATGTCAATCTCGCAGCCGGATTCCTCGACGAGGCGCTTGATGTTCTTGCCGCCCGGCCCGATGATCGCGCCGATTTTTTCGGGGTTGATCTTGAGCGTCGTGATGCGCGGGGCGTATTTGCTGATGTCCTTGCGGGGCGCGGCAATGGTCTTGGCCATTTCACCGAGAATCGCGAGGCGGGCAATGCGGGCTTTCTCCACCGCGATGTCCATGATGGCGTGCGGCAAACCTTTCAGCTTCAAATCGAGCTGGAAGCCGGTGATGCCCTTTTCGGTGCCGGCGATTTTGCAGTCCATGTCGCAATACGCATCTTCCCAGCCGATGATGTCGGTGAGGAGCTGGTATTTGGAAATGCTGTCGCCGCTGTATTCGGTGCAGATGCCGACGCTGATGCCAGCGACCGGGCGAATCATCGGGACACCGGCATCGAGCAGCGCGAGCGTGCCGCCGCAGACGGACGCCATCGAGGTGGAACCGTTGGATTCCATGATCTCGCTGGTGACGCGAATGGTATAGGGATAATTTTCCGACGGAATCATGGATTCAATCGAGCGTTCGGCGAGGGCGCCGTGGCCGATTTCGCGGCGGCCGGGGCCGCTGATGCGGCCGGTTTCGCCGACGGAGAAATTCGGGAAGTTGTAATGGAGAATGAATTTCTTCTCGGTGCCGCCGCCGGTGTAGGAATCAAATTCCTGCGTGTCGTCGCCGGTGCCGAGCGTGACGAGCGAGACGGCCTGCGTCTCACCCCGCGCGAACAACGCGGAACCGTGGGCGCGCGGAAGAATGCTGACTTCGCTGGAAATCGGGCGAACCTGTTCAAAATTACGACCGTCGAGGCGCTTGCCGCTTTCGAGAATCAATTTGCGAACGGCTTCCTTCTGGATGTAGTAAAACGCGTCGTTGATGACGAACGGCGTAACTTTCTCCGCGCCGTATTTGGCGACGAGCTTTTCACCGACTTCGTTCTTGATGGCGTTGCACGCGGCTTCGCGGTTGAGCTTGCCGGGCAGAAGCAAGGCGGGGACGAAACGATCACCGGCGAGGGCTTTCGCATCGGCGAGAATTTCGTCGGGGACAATCTTCAGCGTGATTTCGCGCTTCTTCTTGCCGACTTTCGCGACCAGTTCCTTCTGCGCCTGAATCATCGGCTGGATGGCTTCCTGCGCGTATTTCAACGCGGCGCTGAAATCGGCTTCGGAAATTTCCTTGGCCGCGCCTTCATACATGACGATGTCTTTTTCGTTGCCGACATAGACGAGGTCGAGATCGCTCTCGGCCTGTTCGGCATGAGTCGGATTCGCGACGAACTTGCCGCCAATACGACCGACGCGCACCGCGCCGAGCGGCCCGGCCCACGGAATGTCGGAAACCATCAACGCGGCGCTCGCGCCGACGATGCTCAAAATATCGGAATCATTCTCGCCATCCGCGCTCAAGAGCACGGTCTGGACCTGGACTTCGTTATACCAGCCCTTCGGAAAGAGCGGACGAATCGGGCGGTCGGTGAGCCGGCAGGTGAGAATTTCTTTTTCCGTCGGGCGGCCTTCGCGCTTGAAGTAGCCGCCGGGGAATTTTCCAGCCGCTGCCGCTTTTTCGCGGTAGTCAACGGTAAGCGGGAAAAAGTCCTGACCGTCTTTGGCCTTGGTCGCAGCCACGGCGGCCACGATGACGATGGTTTCGCCCATCTGGACGGTCACGGCACCGTCGGCTTGCTTGGCCAATTTGCCGGATTCAATGATGATCTGCTTGTCGCCTACGGCGGCGGTAATTTTCTCTGACATAACTGCTTTCTTTCACCGCCTTCCGAGGAACTTCAGTGAACCCCGAAAGTTTTCGGAGCTGAATGAAATTTCCCGAAGGCGGATTTTTTACGCGAGGTTTTGGTGGTGGAATCGGGGCGTTCGCGCGGACAACCAAATTCCAAAAACGGAAGGCGGGCTTGAAGTAAAAGCCGAGCCGCGCCTTCCGCAAATTGATTAACTTACTTGCGCAGCTTGAGCTTCTTGGTGACGTCCTGATAACGGCTCACATCCGTGTCCTTGAGGTAATCCAGAAGGCGGCGGCGCTGGCCGACCATCAGCAGCAGACCACGGCGGGAGCTGTGATCCTTCTTGGCCGTCTGCAAATGCTCGGTCAAATGGTTGATGCGGTGCGTGAGCAGCGCGATTTGCACGTCGGCGGAACCCGTGTCCTTCGCGTGCGTCTTGAATGATTCAATCGTCTTCGTCTTTGCTTCCATAATTAAATGAGTCCGCGAAGATAATTATTCGCATCCCGGCTGTAAAGCGAATTAAGCCGTGATTTTCGACCAATTCCAGCGCAACTGGCGTTTTGTTCCCGGCGTCAGCTTGAACTTTTCGCCGATGCGCAAACCTTCCACCCAAAAAATCCCGCCCGCCGCCGTCGTCGCCAAAACCAGTTCGCGGCGGCGCGCGGCGGGAATCTTGGCGTTCACAAACAAGTCCTGCAACTTCACCGCCGACTTCATCCCGATGGGCTGAAAGCGGTCGCCCGCGCGCCAATGGCGCAAAACGATTTCGCCGCCGATTTTATCCGCATCGAAAAATTCCGTGCCGAGCCGGCGGGGCAAATGTCCCGGCGAGCCGTTTATTTTTTCCAACACCCAAGAAAATTTCTGCCCGGCAAATTTCACCAGCCCGGCCTGGTTCGACAATTTTAATTTGAGTTCAGCGGAATTAAACCCGACCGCTTCCATCTGGCGGCAGAAAATTTTCCCCGACACATCGCGAACCACCAACACACCAACCGCGATGCTCACCGGCTTGTCCGGCATTTCGCGCAACTGCTCGACCAGCTCAAAATCCGGCAGCAAACCCATTCCGACAAGCTGCTGCTGCAAAACCTTCCGCTGCATTGCCAGCGGCAGTCCGGTAAACTCCGGCCGCTTTCCGCTTTCCGCTTTCCGCTTTCCGCTTTTTTCCCGCCACGCTTTGGCGGCTTCATTTACCAACTCCGCTTCCGCGCCGGTGATTTCCATGAGCCGCAAAACCGTTTTAGCCAAACCGGGCTGGTAGTTTTTTTGCAGCAGCGGCAGCAGCTCGTTCCGAATCCGGTTGCGCAGAAAGTCGGATGAAAAATTCGTGGCATCGTCGCGGAATAAAATTTTGTGCGCGCGGGCAAACGCCAGAATTTCCGCCTTGGAAAATCCCAGCAATGGCCGCGCGAGCCAAACTTTGGTATCGGCGGGCGACGGCGAACGCCATTTCATGCCCGCCAAACCTTCGCCGCCCGCGCCGCGCAGCAGGCGCAGAAAGAAAAGTTCCACCTGATCATCCGCGTGATGCGCCAGCGCCACCGTGGAAATTTTTTGTTCGCGCGCCACGCGCGCGAGAAATTCATGGCGCAGTTTGCGTGCGGCCATCTCCACGGAAATTTTTGACTGCGCGGCAAAGGCTTTCACATCCGCGCTGCCGACGAAAAATTTCAGCCGCCGTTTTTTCGCCGTCTGCCGGACGAGTTTTTCATCCGCCGCGCTGGCGCGTCCGCGCAGCCGGTGGTTGAAATGCGCGACAGAAATTTTCCAGCGATTTTCTTTGGCGAGCAAATCCAGAACGTGCAGCAGCACCAGCGAATCCGCGCCGCCGGAAACGGCGACGAGGATTTTTTGTCCGCGCGCAAGCAGATTGCGATGCTCAATTTCCGCTTGCGTGCGCTGGAGAAATTCGCTCACACCGGCATTGTTGCTTTTTTTGACGGCGCGGGCAAGCGGCTCGCGAGGACGCTCGCCCCACCAAAATTATTGCACCCGCTTCAGCCGGTAGAAACGGCTAGGGCTATTGCTCACGCCAAAGTCGGTGAACTGCCAGGTGCCGGTGAGGTCGAGCGTGTTGGTCGCCACCGGCTGCCAGTCGCCGGCGATCAAATCGGAAGCGCTTTCCAGAATGTAGGTGGCAGCAAAACCACCGTTTAATTTCAGCGTCACGCCGTTGCCGCCGGGTGGGATGGCGACGCCGGAAATGTTGGGCGTGGCATTGGTCTGCGGCACAACGGTGATGTTCACGGTCTGAAAATTCGTGCCGCCGAAACCGTCGCTGATGACGCAGACAAACTGGTCATTGACGTAATTCGGATTGGCGTAAAACAGGAACGGCGCGGTGTTCGTTACGCTCACGCCGTTGGTGCTGGGGTTGACGAACGCGATGGTCAGCAAATCGCCGTCGGCATCGTTCCAGTTCGTCGCGAGGTCGGCGACGGCGACGTTCAGATTCAAGCCGGCGACGAGCGTGTAAAATGCCGGCGCAACCTGCGGCGGATGGTTGGTGACGACTTGCGCGAGGAAATTGGTCGCGGGCAGAAAACTGGCGTCGCCGGAATAAATTGCCGTGATGAAATTCGTGCCGCGCGGCAGCGTGGAAAGATTGGTGCTGGTGGCGGTGCCGGCGAGGAGCAGCTTCGCATCGAACGCCGCGCCGTTGGTCAAAAACTGGATCGTGCCGCTGCCATTCGTCGGCGTGACGGTGGCGGTGAAATTCAAAAGGTCCTTGAAGCCGGCGGGATTGGCCGACGCCATGAGCGCGACCGCCGCCGGATTCAAATTCACCGTGAGCGTGGCAACCGCGCTGGTGGCCGAGCCGCCCGCCGCCGTGGCGATGGCAAAATAATTTCCAGCCGCAGCGGTGGTGAGATTGGAAAGCGTCAGCCCGAAGTTCGTCTGCGCGGCCAACGCCGCACTGTTGAAAAACCATTGATACGCCAGCGCCGTGCAAGCGGTGTTGGTCACACTGAAAGTGGCGGTGGTGCCGACGAAATTAGTCCGGCTTTGCGGCTGGCCCACCATGGCCGGCGGCGTCTGGTCACGGACAACGATGCGATTGGTGGAATACGATTTATTTCCGGAAGCATCGGCGACGGTGAGAATGACGACATTAGTGCCGAGCGGTAAAATGGCGTTGTTCGTCGGGCTTTGCGTGATGGTCACGGAGCCGGACAAATCGGTGGCAATAATAAAATTGGTGCCGGTCACGTTAGTCATCAGCGCGACGCAGTTGGAATTCGCGGCGATGATCATGTTCGTAAAGCTTGATGTGATGACCGGCGGCGTGGTGTCGCGCACGACGACGATGCGATTGGTCGTGGCCGAGTTGCCGTTGCCGTCGCTGGCGGTGTAGGTCAACGTGTTCGTGCCGACGGTGTTGGTGATGACCGGACCGGTGATGGTGACGGTGAGGCTGCCAGCGCAGGTATCGTTCGCCATCGCGCCGGGGTCGGTGAAGGCGGCACCAAGTTCGTTCGTCATCCGGCTGGCACCGTTGAGCGTGATGATGGGCGGGAGCGAATCGGTGACAATGAGAAAAGCGTTGCTCATCACGGTGCCGTAAAGATTGGTGACGGTGACGGCGAGGTTGGTGATCGTCGCCAGATGCAGATTGGTGAGCGCAAAGTTGGGGCTAGTCGCGCCGATGACCGGCACGCCGTTGGTGCTCCATTGCATGACCAGCGGCGCGGTGCCGGTGGCGGTGATGGCAAAGGTGTTGGTGTTGCTGCCACATTGCAGGGTGCGGTTGGTGAGTGACGAACTGACGATGGCCGCCGGCGTCACAACCAGCAACGCGGCCACGCTGCTAGTGACGGAGCCAAACAAATTGGTGACGACGACGGTGTAGTTGCCGGTGTTGTTCGTGACGGCACTAGCAATGGTCAGCGTGGCCGCGTTGGTGCCAGTGATGTTCGCGCCGGCAAAATTGGTTCCGCTTTTTTTCCAGCGGTAAGCCAGCGGCGAAGTGCCATCAGCCGTCGCGGCGAAAACGGCGTTGCTCCCGGCGAAAATCGTAAGGCTGGCCGGAGCCACCGACACAGTCGGGACAAAACCAACGTTCAGTATCGCACCAGTGCTGACGGCATAGCCGGTGGCGTTCGACGCGACCAACTGATAGATGCCGCTGTTATTTGTCGTCGCGGCGGTGATGGTGAGCGTGTTGGTCACGACGCCGGAAACATTGCCGCCGGCGGGAAGGTTGGTGCCGTTGAACAGCCAGTAATAACCGAATGGCAGCGCGCTGGTCGCCGCGCCGGTGAAGCTGACCGTGGCACCGTTAGTCACGTTTTTCGCGGCGGGCTGCGAGGCCAACACCGGCGGCGGCGCGAGCAGGGCGTTAATCAAATTCGTTCCATTCGGCGTGCCCCAACCGGTGGCTAGGTCGTAACCAGCCACGGCGGGAAAATTCGTCGGGCTGGCAGTTTTGAAATTATCCCCGGCCACCGTGTCGTGAAAACAATTTGTGTAGATGGCACTTTTGCCGATGGCGTAAACCGCCGGATTGATGAAGCCGGGCGCAGTCTGTCCTTGCGCGACGGCTTGCTCGTTGACGAGCGCCAGGAAGCCCGCCCATAACGGCGCAGCGCAACTCGTGCCGCCGGCGATGCCATAGACACCGTTGGTGTAAACGATAAACACGCTTTCCGCCGTGAGCGCCACGTCGGGGACATTGCGCCGCGTGGTAGAACCGTGGCTGGCGGTGAAATCCAGTCCTTGCTGCCAGTCGGGGATGCCGTAGTTGAGGCTCACGCCGCCGCTGCTGCCCACGCCATTGTTGCGGTTCCACGCCGTCTCGGAAGTCCACGGCCCGCCCACCAACGCGGTGCTCAAAGTCGTGCCGCCGACTTGGGTGATGTTCGTGCTTTCGGAGGGAAACGGGATGCCGGTGGTAAACGCGTCCGAATCGCCGGTGGCGTTGAAAAAGGACTGTCCCTGCGCGGACATCTGCTTGAAAATATTTTCCGAAGTCTGGTCGCGCCCGCCGGGCGAAGTCGCCCCCCACGAACAGCCGATCTGCCGGGCGAAATTCACCGTGTCATTGGCGATGGTGCTCAACATCGTGGACCAAGCCGTGCCGCCGTTCGGACCTTCATAAACCACAATTTTTGAAACGCCCGGCGACATCGCCAGCACCATCTCGATGTCCAACGCCACTTCGTCCGTGCCCGCACCGGGCGTAGTCACGCCGCCGTTGACCGGCACGTTCGTCAACGTCGCGGTGGTGGTGATGCCCGCCAGCGCAACGTAGGTCGCAATGTCGTTGGTAAAATAGGCGTCATACTGCACCAACGCCACGTTCTGCCCGTTGCCGGTCAGCGTCGTCCCTGGCACATACGCGGCGCGGAAATCATTTCCAAGGTAACTGCCGCCGGAACCGAAACCGCTGCGCGGCACCACCTGCTTGGCCAGCGGTCGCACGGAAACGTGAGGCCGCTTGGTGTCGAAATTATCCAGACCGCTGATCTGCAAAACCGGCAGCGTGGCGTCCACCGACGGCTCGGCGTCCGGCGCAAAAAAATCGCGGGGCTCGGACGGATGGTGAAATGTTTTCAACGTGACATGAAAAGCGCGCTCGACATCCGCCGCCCGGCTCCGCACGTCCAACACCAACCGGTTGGGATGCGTGCCGACAATCGCCAAACCATTGGCGGCGGCAAACTGCCGAACCGCCGCGTAGTCCGATTCCGTCGCCCCGAAACGCGCGGCGAATTCCGGCGGCGTGAGAAACTTGTGGTAGTTCGTGCTGGCCGGGTCGTAAAGCTGGCAGAGGAGTTTGTCCAACGCCGCCGCGTTGCGCAGCGGCAGACCGATGGCGAGCGAAAGCTGGTTCGTCGCCGGCAAACGGCCCGTGGCGGTCAACCGCGCCGTGGCCGAAATGACATGGCCGGGCAATATTTTCCGGCCCGATTCCGCGCCCCGGCTGCTGATGACAACCGTAAAAATAACTAATGCGGCTAACGCGATTCTCTGATGAACGATGGCAAGCATAAGCACGGCGGCAGATTATGGCACCAACTGCAGCCGGTAAAATTTCTGCGGGCAATTTAGGATGTTCGTGTCGGTCAGCGTGAACCCAACGTCCGTCGCCGTGACCGGGTCGCCCAGATCAATCCAGTCCGGCTGCGTCAGATTGGTTTTGTATTGAGCCTGATACACCGAGCCGGGCGTGGCCGCGAAATTGAAATGGAATGCAGCCGGACTTGGCACCACCGCCAAAAAATGCGGCGCAACCACGGTGGCCGCCGGTTTCACACTGACATCATCCAGCCCCAGATAATAAGGATCATTCCGAAAACCAAACTTCAGCACCGAACCGGCGGTGGTGGCCGTGACGGAAAATTTGAGATTAATCCATTTGCCAAAGGGCAGATTGGTCTGGTCATACAGCGTCGTGCCTTCCCATTGCACTTGAAATTCATTGGGGGTCGCGCCGGTTTTGTTCTTCGGATTACGCAGCCACAGCGAGAGCTGATACGTCTGGCCGGCGGCGGTGGCCAGCGTTTGGGAAAGCTGCCCCAGCCGGTTGGTTTGGCCCAGCTCGGCGCTGTATTTACCGGCGTGAATCAAGGCCTTGATTTTGCCGACGTGCGTGGCGCTGGCGTTCAGCGTCCAGCCGGAAAAATCGCCGGTTTCAAAACCGCCGTTCACCACCAGATTCTGCCCGATCCGCAAAGTGATTGGGAGATTTTGCACGCTTTGATTATTGCCATCCAGCACCACCACGGTGGCCTGATAATTACCCGCGGCCAGCGCGTTCGCTTTCGCGGTGAAGCTGATGGTGAAATTGGTCTGGCTGGCCGCCGCGACGGTGCCGTTGGTTTGGTTGACCGCGAGCCAAGTGTTAGTGACCACCACTTTCCAAGCGGCGGCGTTGCCACCCAGATTGACAATGGAAAAATTCTGCGCGGCGGGCAAGAATGGGCCGCCGACCGGGCCGTTGGCATTAAGCCCAGCACTCGGCTGCACCGACAACGCCGGCAAAACCTGCAACTCGAAGGTGACCACCTGAACCGCTGCCGAGGTCTGGTTGATGAATTTCAAAACGGCCGCATAACTGCCCGCCGTCAGATTGGTGGCTGCCGCCGTGAAACTGACAGTGAGATTGGTAGTCTGGTGGGCCGCAAGCGAACCACCGACGGGAGCAGCCGCCAACCACCACGGCACCGCATCGGAACTCACCCAAGCCCACGTCAGGGCCACGTCGCCGGCATTGGTCAGGGTGATGGTGGCGTTGGCCGGGCTGAACGGGCCGCCCACCGGGCCGGTGGCGTGAATCGGCGCATTGGAAATAATTTCCAAAGCATCCGTCACCACGCTGCCCTGCCCCACCAAGGCATTGAGCAAGCCTTGGCCCGCCGGCGTGCCCCAGCCGGTGCAAAGATCGTAGCCGCTGACGGCATAAAATTGGGACGGGCTGCTGCTCCAAGTGTTGTCGCCGGTGGTGATGTCATGGAAAGCTTGCGTATAAACATCGCTGGCACCCACTGTGTAAACTGCTGAATTAATCAAGCCGACCGATGCTTGCCCGGTCAGGTCCGCCAGTTGATTTGCCAGCGCCGTCAAACCCGCCCATAACGGCGCCGCGCAACTCGTGCCGCCGACGGAACCGGCGTTGCCATTGTCCGAATAGGAATAAACACTGTCCGCCGTCAACGCGACGTCCGGTATGTTGCGGTAATTCGGCGAACCATTATTGACCGCCATGCTGACACCAGCCTGCCAGCTTGGAATCGCGTAATAAGAACTGATGCCACCGCTGCTGCCACTGCCACCGCCCCAATTCCAAACCGTTTCTGATTGCCACGCGCCGCCCGGCCCGATCGTCGTCAACGTCGTGCCACCGACCTGACAGATGTAAGGCGAACTCGACGGCGCGTTTTGCAGCGACGGATTGTCAACCCCGTTAACCGAACTGGCCCCGGTCGTGAACGCACCACTGTCGCCCGAGGCATTGAAAAACGATTGGCCCTGCGCCGCCATCTGCTGAAAAATCGCGTCCACGGTCGCGTCCGGCCCGCTGCCCCAGCCCCACGAGCAGCTCAAATTTTTCACCGTGTTGCTCGCCGCCATCGTATTCAAGATGTCGTTTTGCAAACCGTTCGGCCCGCCGGAAAAGACAATTATTTTTTGCAGTCCCGGCGCCATCGCCATCGCCATCTGGATGTCCAATGCCACTTCACCGTTGCCGCTGTTGGCTCCGGTCGTCGGCTTGCCGTTAAAACCATCCAGCAAAACCGTTTTGATCGGAATGTTCGTCCGCCCGCCGCCCGCCAGCTTGGCGTAGGCAGCAATGTCGTTGGAATAAAATCCATCGAACTGCAACAGCC
>Ga0208507_1001392_pt1 | contig 13652 bp, 5 predicted proteins | sample CryBogCBH12Aug01_FD_184626 | JGI IMG/M metagenome (GOLD analysis project Ga0208507, IMG submission 184626) | Freshwater microbial communities from Crystal Bog, Wisconsin, USA - CBH12Aug09.1 (SPAdes) (version 2) | ecosystem: Environmental > Aquatic > Freshwater > Lake | place: Crystal Bog... | reverse complement strand
GATAAGTTGGTGAAAAAGAGCGTATGGATTCTAGGCGGCGATGGCTGGGCTTATGACATTGACTATGGCGGTTTGGATCACGTGCTCGCCAGCGGCCGCAAGGTCAACGTGCTGGTCATGGACACGGAAGTTTATTCCAACACCGGCGGGCAGATGAGCAAATCCACGCCGCGCGGTGCGATTGCTAAATTTGCCGCGGGCGGCAAACCGGCGGGCAAAAAGGACCTCGGGTTAATTGCGATGAGCTACGGAAATATTTACGTGGCGAGCGTCGCGATGGGCGCAAAGGACGAACACACGTTGAAGGCGTTCATTGAGGCGGAATCATTTCCCGGACCGTCGCTGATTATTGCTTACAGCCATTGTATCGCCCACGGCATTGCGTTGGATCAAGGTGTCGGCGCAAAGCAGCAGAAGCTCGCGGTCGAGTCCGGCCAATGGCTCTTGTATCGCTACGACCCGCGTCGCGCGGAACGCGGCGAGAATCCGTTGCAGTTAGATTCCACCGCGGCCAAATCGAAGGTAAAAGATTTCATGCTGACGGAAAATCGTTTCAAGATGCTGACGAAGAGCAAACCGGACGACGCAAAGAAATTCTTCGAGCAATCGCAAGTGGATGCGGATCGGCGCTGGAAATTTTATCAATACATGGCGCAGCCGACACCGAAGCCAGCAACAATTTCAGTTGCAGCAGCAGCCTCTACCACCAGCACGGAAACCTTAACGCCAACCAACTAAAATTATGGATCTCACCACAACGTATCTAGGTTTGAACTTGCGTTCACCGCTGGTGGTTTCAGCTTCGCCACTGTCGGAGGACGTGGATAACATCCGGCACATGGCGGATGCGGGCGCGTCCGCAGTGGTGCTGTATTCGTTGTTTGAAGAACAGTTGCGGCAGGACCAGTTGGAGTTGAACCGGAATCTCGAAAACGGCACGGACAGTTTCGCCGAGTCGCTCAGTTATTTTCCTGAACCGTCGGAATTCCGGCTGGGTCCCGAAGAATATTTGAAGCACATCGCCGCCGCGAAACGGGCGACTAAAATCCCCATCATCGCCAGCCTGAACGGTTCGTCGGTTGGTGGCTGGACGAATTATGCGAGGCAAATTCAGGAAGCCGGTGCGGATGCGTTGGAGCTGAATATTTATTACATCCCGACGGATATGAATCTTACCGGCACGGAAGTCGAAATGACGTATCTCGATATTTTGAAAGCGGTGAAAGCGACCGTCACAATTCCCGTGGCGGTGAAGTTAAGTCCGTTCTTCAGTAACTTTGCCAACATGGCGAAGCGTTTGGATCAAGCTGGCGCGAACGGATTGGTTCTGTTCAACCGTTTTTACCAGCCGGACATCGAATTGGAATCGTTGGAAGTGAAGCCAAATATTTTGTTGAGCACGCCGATGGCCATGCGCTTGCCGCTGCGCTGGATTGCGTTGCTTCACGGCCGCGTGAACGCCAGTCTGGCCGCGACCAGCGGGATTCATCGCGCCGCCGATGCACTCAAAATGATTATGGCAGGTGCGGATGTCACGATGCTTTGCTCCACGATTCTTCGCCATGGCTTCCCGCAAATTGCGATGATTGAGAGCGAGCTAACGGAATGGCTGGAAGAACACGAATACGAATCGCTCAGCCAGTTAAAAGGCAGTTTGAGCCAGCTAAATTGCCCTAATCCCGCCGCCTTCGAGCGGGCGCAATACATGAAAGCCTTGTGCAGTTATTCGTGATAATTTGGTGATATTGTAACTGGCGAGACTAAATACAACCATTCGGCTCCGGCAAAATTTCATTTAGCAAGTCGGCGAGATACATTGAAAATATTTTCGCCGTGCGATTCATAATTTTCATTAGCATCGGGCATCGGCATACTGTTGCCAATGTCGATTGAACTCACCGAAGCATTACTCGCCCAAGCCGCCGGCTGGGACGTGATGAAGCGCGCGCGCGCCTATCTCGCGCAAGGTCAGGTCGTCAGCTCGTTTTGGGCGCCGCCGTTGTTACGCGGTGTGGTGCAGACTGATGGGATGACTTTTCGCGGCTCGCTCATCATCAATAACTCCGTGGACATCGACAATCTTTGCAACTGCCGCGAGGCGCGCGAATGGGGAAAAATCTGCGCGCACAGTGTCGCCGTTGGTTTGCATTGGATCGCAGCGCAAAAAGGCGAAACAACATCGACTTCGACAAAATCAAACGCGCCAGTAGCGGCAGCGAAAGCTCCCACCAAAAAAAACTCTGCACTTACTCGCAGCGCCGACGGCGAGCCGGCGGAACTGTTCATCATCCTGCCGCCGAATTTCGACCAGGCCATCGCGCGCGGCAAAATCATGCTGGTGCTCGAAGCGAAATGGACCGGCGGACGCGTGCCGCTGAATGCCTTACCCAAAGACCGCGCCTTCGCGTTTTCTGCGCAGGACAATGCCGTCATCGAGCAACTCGAATTTTTGACGAATGGCGAGACGCCCGCGCTGATGCAATTGGATGCAAAGGACTTCATCCCACTCGTGCCGCTCTTGGTGGGCCAAGAAAACATCACGCTCGGCAAATCCAGCGCGGTCACGATTAGCAAGAACCCGCTGCAACTGCCGCTGCAAGCCACGCTCGAAAGCAGTGGCGAAATTCTTTTGTCGCTGAAACAAAAAGCCGCCGCGCTGCCGCTGCTCGGCGATTGGGTGTGGCGAAATAATTCGCTGCAGCCGCTGGGGTTGTCGCAGGAGCTGAAAGATATTTTCCGGTCGCCGGTGCGCGTGACGCGCTCGCAAGTGCCGCAGTTTTTGAGTCAGCAATGGCCGCAGTTGTCTGCTGCGGGCGGCATCGAGGCGAATTTCAAACTGGAAGATTTTACGCTGGAACCACAGGCACCGCGCTTCTTGCTCGCGCTCAAGGGCGGTCTCACGCAGCTCGGCGCGCTGCTACAATGCGCCTATGGCTCGCGCATCATGACCGTCGGCGTCACGGCGGCGGACGAAAATGTCTGGCTGCCCGATCCGGAAGTGCCGACGCGTTATTCCACGCGAGATTTTTCCGCTGAACGAGGCGCTGTCGCGCGACTGCAACGCAGCGGCTTTTCCGCGCCGGATGGCCAGGGCAAACTCCAGTTGACCGGACAAAACTCCGTGCTGAATTTTCTCGCGCGCGAATTTCCTAAAATCCAACGCGAGTGGAACGTCACGCTGGATGAACAGCTCGAAAATCGCACCCTGAAAAACATCGAGCGCGTCGAGCCGAAGTTTCAAATCACGTCGTCCGGCGTGCAATGGTTCGATCTCGGCGTCGTGTTCGCGGCGGGCAGCGGCGAGCAATTTTCCGCAGCGGACATCCAGCGACTCTTGCTTTCGGGCCAGAATCACACGCGTTTGAAAAATGGAAAAATGGCGGTGATCGATTCCGGCGCGGTGGAGGAATTGCAGGAAGTGCTGCTCGATTGCGCGCCGCAGCAACACGCCGCAGGCTATCGCATCAACAACGCGCAAGCCGGTTTTCTCGAAGCGACGTTGAAGCAGCACGCGGCGTGGAAAGTCGAAGCCCCGACCGCGTGGCGAGATCGTGCGGCCAAGCAAAGCGGCGACGCCAAGCTGGAATGTCCGCCGCTCGACGATTTGGAAAACGTGCTGCGGCCGTATCAAAAGCACGGTGTCGGCTGGCTGCATTTTCTGCGGACCAACGGCTTCGGCGGCATTCTCGCCGACGAAATGGGCCTCGGCAAAACGCTGCAAACACTGGCGTTTCTCAGGACATTGCGGAGTGTCGAGTGCGGAGTTCGGAATGAAACCGCGCGCGGGTCATCGCCAACTCCACACTCCGCACTCCGCACTCCGCATTTGATCGTTTGCCCGACGACGCTCGTCTTCAACTGGCTGGCGGAGGTGAAAAAATTTACGCCGGAATTGAAAATCCTCGCGCTGCACGGACCGGATCGCCACGCGCGCTTCAGCGAAATTGCCACGAGCGATATCGTCGTGACCAGCTATGCGTTGATCCGCCGCGATGCGGAGAAATATCGCGGGCTGGAGTTCGATACCGTCGTGCTCGACGAGGCACAGCACATCAAGAATCGTCAGACGCAAAACGCACAGGCGGTGAAGGCCGTGCGTGCCAAGCATCGGCTTGTGCTGACCGGCACGCCGCTGGAAAATTCCGTTTTGGATCTCTGGTCCATCTTCGATTTTCTCATGCCCGGCTATCTCGGCACGGCGAAGGATTTTCGCGAGCGCTACGAACTGCCCATCGCCAAGGAGAAAAATGCGGAAGCCCAATCGCGGCTCGCGCGACGGCTGCGTCCGTTCATGCTGCGCCGCTTGAAGCGCGATGTCGCGGCGGATTTGCCGGCGAAGATCGAGCAGGTGTCGTTCTGCGAATTGACGCCGGATCAACGCGGTGTGTATCAGCAGATTCTCGAAGCGAGCCGAAAGGAAATCTTGGCCGCGGTCGGCGAACAAGGTCTGGCCAAGAGCCGGATGCTCGTGCTGACCACCCTGCTCCGGCTGCGTCAGATTTGCTGCGACCTGCGGCTGCTAAAATTGGACAACGTCAATCCCGCCAACTCCTCTGGCAAGCTGGAGATGTTCGGCGAACTACTCGAAGAAGTGATTGATGGCGGCCATCGCGTGCTGGTGTTCAGCCAGTTCGTTAGCATGTTGACGCTGCTGAAGGAGCGGCTCGACGAGGAGAAAATTGAATATTGTTATCTTGATGGTTCGACGACCGATCGCGGCGCGGTCGTGGAAAAATTTCAGCAGAGCGCGATTCCGGTTTTCCTCATCAGCCTGAAAGCCGGCGGCGTGGGCTTGAATCTCACGGGCGCAGACACCGTGATTCATTTTGATCCGTGGTGGAATCCGGCGGTAGAAGATCAGGCCACCGACCGCGCGCATCGTATCGGCCAGACCAAGGTCGTGACGAATTACAAACTCATCACGCGCGACACGGTAGAGGAAAAAATCCTGCTGCTGCAAAACCGCAAACGCGAAGTAATCCAGGCGACGATCGGCGGCGAAGAAGAATTCGCGGCGGCGCTGAACTGGGACGAGATCCAGGAATTGCTTTCATGAGTGACCCGCGCATTGATGAAATTCGGCGACTTCTGCCCCAAGCCATGTTTCCCGACTGGGTGCATCTCGGGGGCCGGATGGTCCGCCTATTGCGCGACAAGCTGCACCCGCAGCAGCACGAGAAGATTCTCGCCCGCATCCACGAACAACTACTTGCTTCCATCGCTTTGCGCGAAGAACGGAAAGCAAATGTTCCCAAAATAAATTACCCACCGGATCTGCCCATCACGGCGCGCAAAGACGACATCGTCGCCGCCATCCGCGCGAATCAAGTCGTGGTCATCGCGGGTGAAACCGGTTCCGGCAAGACGACGCAAATTCCCAAGATGTGTCTCGAAGCCGGCCTCGGCATCGAGGCGAAGATCGGTTGCACGCAGCCTCGGCGCGTGGCGGCACTCTCCATCTCCCGTCGCATCGCGGAAGAATTAAATGTGAACTGGGGCCGCGAAGTCGGCTGCACGATTCGCTTCGACGACCGCAGTAGCGCGCAGACTTACATCAAGCTGATGACCGACGGCATCTTGCTTGCCGAGACGCAGGGCGATCCGCTGCTGTCGGAATACAACTGCATCATCATTGACGAAGCGCATGAGCGCAGCCTGAACATTGACTTTTTGTTGGGCTATTTGAAAACGCTGCTCGCCAAACGCAGCGACCTCAAACTCATCATCACGTCGGCGACGATTGATACGGCGACATTTTCCAAAGCCTTCAACGACGCGCCCATTATTGAAGTTTCCGGCCGGCTCTATCCGGTGGAAGTGATTTACGCGCCGTTCGACGCAGACTCCGAGGAACGCGGCGACATCACTTACGTGGACGCCGCCGTGCGCGCTGCCGAAACCGCACTGTGCGAACCGGGCAATGGCGACATCCTTATCTTCATGCCCGGCGAACGCGACATCCGCGAGACGTGCGATCTGCTCGATGGCCGCTTCGGGCGCGAGGCGGAAATTATTCCGCTCTTCGGTCTGTTAAGCGCCGCGGATCAGCAACGCGTTTTCGCCCCGTTGAATCGGCGAAAAATTGTTGTCGCCACAAACATCGCCGAAACGTCGCTCACGATTCCCGGCATCCGTTACGTGATTGATTCCGGCCTCGCTCGCATCAGCCGCTACAATCCGCGCACGCGCACCAAGCGTTTGCCCGTCGAGCCGATTTCGCAGAGCAGCGCGAACCAGCGCAAAGGCCGCTCCGGTCGCGTGCAGGACGGCGTGTGCATCCGGCTCTATTCGGAAGAAGATTTCAACGAGCGTCCGCAATACACGCAGCCGGAAATCCAGCGCGCGAATCTCGCTGAAGTGATTTTGCGGATGCGCGCGTATCGCCTTGGCGACATCGAGACATTTCCATTCGTGAATCCGCCGCCGCCCTCGGCGATTGATGGCGGCTACAAATTGCTCCAGGAACTCGGCGCGCTGGACGAGAAACGCGAACTCACACAACTTGGTCACGATCTCTCGCGCCTGCCGATTGATCCGACGCTCGGTCGGATGCTGCTGCAATCGCAGCACGAACACGCGGGCCGTGAGTTGCTCATCATCGCCGCCGGTTTGAGTATTCAAGATCCGCGTGAACGTCCGCTTGATCGCAAGGAAGCCGCCGCTGCCGCGCACAAACGGTTTATTGATCCGGCGTCCGATTTTCTTTCGCTGCTGAAAATCTGGGACGCCGTTCACGATCAATGGGAGCGTTTGCGCACGCAGGGTCAACGCCGGAAATTCTGCAAAGCGAATTTTCTATCTTACCTGCGTATGCGCGAGTGGCAGGATTTGCACGCGCAATTGCACGGCGCGTTGGAAGACTTGGGCCGTTTCAAGTTGAACGAGAGCAACGCTGATTACGCCGCGATCCATCGCTCGATTCTCACCGGCTTGCTCGGCCACGTCGCGTTGCGCAAGGAACGCAATCAGTATCAAGGCACCGGCAATCGTGTGCTCGCAATGTTTCCCGGTTCAGCGCTTTACGATCGCAATGAGCGTCAGCCGAAACCCGCTGCGCGTAATGCGAACCAACCCGCGCCGAAGCCCGCTTCCACGCAGCAACCGCCGTGGATTGTTGCCGGCGAAATTGTGGAGACCTCACAATTATTTGCGCGCACGAATGCTGGCATTGATCCGCTATGGATCGTCCAGCTCGCGCCGCATCTTTGCAAAACCACGCACCAGAAGCCGCACTGGAGCGTGGCAGCGGGCAATGTGTTGGTGGACGAACGCACCACGCTTTACGGCATGGAAGTGCGGAAGGTCAAAGTCTCGCACGGCAACATCAACGCCGAGGAGGCCACGGAAATTTTCATCCGCGCCGCGCTCGTTGAAGATGACCTATTGCCATCGCGCCGCAAAGTCCCCGATGACGAAAGTGACGAGGATGACACGCGCATTTTCCGCTCCGCCGACAAACCGCAGCCGTTGCCGCCGCAATATTCGTTTCTCGAACACAACCGGATGATCCGCGAGAAGATCGAAAATTGGCAGACACGTGTCCGCAGCCACAGCCTCGGTAATCTGGACGAAAAGCTGTTCGAGTTTTACGCGCAGCGGATTCAGAAAGTTTCTTCGGTCCATGAGTTGAATCGTCTCATCCGTGATTGCGGCGGGCCGGAGTTTCTCTGCGCCACCGAAGCCAATCTGACCGGCGGCACGGTGTTGGATTTCGACAGCGAAGCGTTTCCTGACGCCGTGCCGCTGGGCGGTCAGCCTGTGGCGGTGGCTTATGCGTATTCGCCCGGCGAAGAAAATGACGGCGCCACGGTGAAGCTGGGTTTCAGTCTCGCGCAAACCGTTTCGCAATCGTGCGTCGAATGGTCCGTGCCCGGCTTGCGCGAAGGTTTGGTGAATGAACTCTTGCGCGCGTTGCCGAAAAGTATTCGCCGTGAACTGCAACCGTTTCCGCCAAAGGTTGTAGAGATTGTGAATGAGTTGCAAGCCACGGGCGAATCGTTGCAAGCAGACTTGGCGCACTTCATTCGCAAGCGTTACGGCGTGGAGATTCCGCTGAACGCGTGGCCGACGGATGCGATTCCGGCGCACTTGCGTCCGCGTATCGAGGTGATGGGCAATGATAAAAAAATTATCGGCACGAGTCGCGACCTTGCCGCGCTCCGGCAAAAATTGGAGCAGGTGAAAACCAAGCCCGCGCCGGATGACTCGGCGTGGAATCGCGTGGCGCAACAATGGGAGCGCACTGGCATCACCACTTGGAATTTTGGCACGCTGCCCGCCCGCATCACGGTCAGCGAAAATGTCCCGGTGCCGACGTATGCGTGGCCGGGGTTGCTCGTGGAAAAGGAGAGCGTGAGTCTTCGTCTTTTTCGCAGCGAAGAACTGGCGCTGCGAGCGAGCCTTGGCGGCATTCACAAACTAATCGAATTAGCGCTGTCTAAAGATTTCGCGTGGCTGCAACGCGATTTGCGGGCGTTGAACGGCTTCGACGCACTCGCGGCGAATTTATGTCCGCTGGATGAGTTGCAAGCGACGGCGTATGAAAACTTGAAGCGACACATTTTGCCGGGCGAGGTTTTCTCGCCGTTGAATGAAGACAATTTCATCGCTGCCGTCCAGCAAACCCGGCTGCAAATCCCCGGGATCGCGACAAGGCTAATCGACCAAGTCGGCGTGATCTTGCGCGCGCGCAAGGAAATCCAATCGCGCTGCGGACCATCGCCCACGCTGCCAACGACGAAACCCAGGACGCTTTCTGATTTAAGCCAGCTCGCCGTCGCGACCAAGGATGCCGCCAAGCCCACGAATATTTGGGCGGAAGAATTGGACACGTTATTGCCGCGAAATTTTCTAGCCGTAATTCCGTTCGCGCAGCTCGCGCACTTGCCGCGTTATGTGAAAGCGCTCGCCACACGGATGGAACGGGCGAAGTTGAATCCCGTGAAGGACAAGGAGCGCGCGCAACTGATCGCGCCATATCTTGCGAAACAAAAATGGCTGCGGGAAAATCCGCCGAAATTCACCGAAGCCCGCGCGCTGGCGGAGGAATTCCGCTGGATGGTCGAGGAATACAAAGTCTCGTTGTTCGCACAGGAACTTGGCACAACGGTTCCGGTTTCACCCAAGCGACTGGATCAACTGCTACAAACATTGGGGCTGGCGCGTTAGGTATTTGGCTGGCATCCAAAAGCAGATCGCCTAAGTCCCTTATACTTTTTTTGAAGTAAAAAACCATCTGATGAAAATGGTCGGGGCGGGGAGATTTGAATTCCCTCGGACCAAAGTCACGGAACCATTTAAAACACAGGGCAATCAATAGAATCAATGACTCCAACTGTTTTTCGCAATTACGGTAAGATGCAATGAAAAGCAACGAAACCCTTCTAGAAAGATAGATAAAGATAGATTTTAGGCGGGGAGTAAAATCACTCCCCTGCTCTACCCGACCGCGATATTTTGTCACGCTGCTTCGTCAGCGTAATGTCCGCTGGTAATATTTTCTGTGCCGATGGGAGGCTAACATCACCAGATGCGCGGTGAAGGGAGTATTACAATAATGCCAACTCACAATTTATGGAAATGAGTTTAGAGTCGTTAACGGCCCAAATATTAAGCGCATATAGATTATTTTTTTTGCTGTCGGGCAAATTTCATAACGGCTTCAGTCTGGCTATGAACGTGCAGTTTTTCATAGATGCGCTGGATGTAAGTGCGCACGGTGCTCAAGCTGATGCCGAGTTCGCTAGCAATTTCTTTGTAGGGATGCCCGCGCGATAAGCCTTGTAGCACTTCCATTTCGCGTGTGGTCAGGGATTCGGTCTCGGCGTTGGCTGCCGCATTTTCCGCCGCGTGGGCTTGAAAAGACTGCACTACTTTACGCGCAATGTGTCCAGACATCGGCGATCCGCCATCATAAACTTCACGAATAGCTTCAAGAATTTTTGCCGGCCGATTGCTTTTGACCAGATAGCCGAAGGCGCCGGCAGATAATGCCTGAAATACTTGTTCACCTTCTTCAAAAACGGTGAGCATAATAATTTTTACGGAAGGCGCGGCTTTTCGCAGTCGAGTAACACACTCAATTCCATTGATGCCTGGAAGATTGATATCCATTAAGACTACATCCGGCAAATGCAACGGGATGTCAGCCAGTGCGGCCTCGGCATTCGCATAAGCTCTGAGGCAGCGAAAACCGGATTGTCCCGCAAAATAGCGCACCACGGTTTCACGTAGCTTGGCATCATCTTCAACTATGGAGACTTTAATCATGGCGGAGGTCAAGTCGACCATCAACCCAACTGGCGACGCTGGAGAAACTATCACACTCGTGTTAGAACCTAAATTCATTTTACCGCTTCATTATAGCCGCCGCCGCAGTTCCGCTGTAGTCGGATGAAATGATGACACTCCGAGATTTTATTTCGCAGGGGCAATCAAGTCGATTTGTGTGCCACCGCCGGGGCGACTGCAATATTCAAAACGACCGCCAATGCTGTGCAGCCGCACGCGCATATTTTCAAGACCATTGCCACCACCGCTGCGTCTGGGTGGCGAAGCCGAATCAAAACCACAGCCGTCATCCGAAATGCTGATTTTAAAATCATCTGCCCCGCACGCCAACTGTAGGCGCACGCGACTAGCCTTCGCATGTTTCAAGGTATTGTTCAGCGCTTCTTTGGCAGCAAGAAAAACTTGGCGGCGCACTTCGGTGGGCAACACCACCGCTGGAATTTTCGGAGGCAAATCAATGACGCATTGCAATGCGCTTCCCTCAAAATAATCTTCGGCGTAGCGGCACAAATAATGAACGAGATCGGCCAACTTATCGTTGCGCGGATTGACTGCCCAAACCACTTCTTCAAATGAACGAATAGTTTCGCGCGCGGTTTCAGAAATTTCCTTTACGTCACTGCGCGCGGAATCAGGCATGGCCGGATTCACGCCGGCCATTTCACTCAGTAAGGAGAGACGAGTTAGTTTTGCTCCAATCTCATCGTGCATATCGCGCGCGATGCGGGTGCGCTCCCGCTCAATCGCGGCCTGCTGCTCCAAAACCTCCATTCGCGCACGCAAGCGGCGAAACGAAACGTAGCGGACGATTGCCACCACGCTCATCGTGAAAACCATTAACACCACTGCGCGAAACCACCACTGCTGCCAAAAATATGGCTCCACCACGACGGTCACCATCGCGCCGGAGTCATTCCAAGTTCCCGCATTGTTGCAGGCCAGCACATGGAAACGATATTTGCCAGCAGCCAAATGCGGATATTTGGCATTTCTTTCCGGGGTGCGAACTTCGGTCCATTTTTCATCAAAATTTTCGAGCCGATAACGGAACTGCACATTTCCTGGAGAGGCAAAACTCAGAGCAGCAAATTCAAATTCCAACTTGCGCTGGCCGGGGGCAACATGCAGCACCACATTTGTCCGGCGCAGGTCGGGCAAGCCGTTTCCGCTATCCGTTTGCAGTGGCGAACCGCTGTCATAAACTGCTGCCGGCTGATCATCCACGCTCACTTGCTCCACTACCACTGGCGGCGGCACCGGATTAGCGCTAATGTTTCCCGGCTGCACCAGCAAAAGACCACTGCGCAAAGCAAACCACAAGTGCCCAGCGTCATCCTTGCAAACATTGGGAAAATTCGCAAAGTTCGGCTGATAATTAGGTAAGCCTTCATCGCGACCAAAAATCTGTGAACGCAATTTTTCCGCACGTCCATCCGCCACGTCCGCGAGTTCGGTTAAAGCCACCTTAAACAATCCACGATTGCCGACTACCCACACATCGCCATAATTATCCAACAACAGTTGCGAAGCAAAATCATCCCTCAAACCATTGGCGGATGTGACGAGGGAAAATTTTCCACCTTTCAACCTGCCTATACCCGCACCGGCATAACCAATTAATAATGATCCGTCACCAGTGGTCTCCAACACTCGCACCGCCGATCCACTCCGCTCCACAACATTAGTCTCAACTATTAGGGAGGAATTATTGACTCGCAATACTTGCCCTTCCAACGTGCCAATCCATAACGTGCCGTCCAAACTTTCAGCCATTGCCCGAATGGTGCGACTCTCACCCGGTAGCACCAACGGCTCGGCAAGTTTGCCATCACGCAGACGTTGCAAGCGGCTAGGCGAACCGGTGACCACCCAGACATCATCGTTCGCCGCTACAAAAATTAAATGGACCGAACCGCCGTGAAGATTGTCGGCGCGCTGCCAAGTGCGCCAAATTCCGTTACAAAAATAATTTAAGGTGCGGTTGCGCGCGCCCACCCATACCCCACCTTTTTTATCCGCCACCACGCAGGTCGCCGCATCATTAGTCCAGCCAGCATCGGCCCCAATCACTTGCCATTTGCCATTTTGAAATTTGGACAAAACTCCGCTTTGTGAAGCCACCCACATCACGCCTTCCGTATCCTGACACACTGAAGCTACGGATTCAAACGGCAAGCCAGTATCCCGCCCGATCATTTTTACGGCGCTCGCACGAATCAAATTCAAGCCGCCCCCACGCGTGCCGACCCAGATATTGCCCTCGCGATCTTCACTCACGCAATTAACTGACTGTTGCGAGGTCGGAATTTTTTCCAACACACCACCTTTGACACGATAAAGTCCATCCGCCACCGTCCCAATCCACAGCGCTCCGGTTTTATCCTCAAATATAACTTGCGGCTCAATATTGTTGGGCAACCGCGCGATGTCCACAGGCTCGTGATTTTCTTCATACTTCAGCAAACGCGGGCCAACGCACAGCCACAAACCCGATGATTTCGCCCCGCAAAGCCGGATGGCGGTTTCATTGAAAGAAATTTTTCGCTGCAGTTTACCTTCACGAAAGACCCCGACTTGGCCGCCCTTGGAAAACCATACCTCACCATGAGCATCAGTGGTTAGCCAAGGATTAACGCCGACCGGCAAATCTTCTGTGCCGATAAAGCGACTAATTTGCCCATTTTTAATCCGGCAAAGCGTGGTGGAATAAAAAATCCAAATCGCCCCCTCCCGATCTTCGGCCATGACCGCAATTCGCTCAGGGGGCAATCCGTCCGCGTTGCCGAAAGAGCGTGTTTTTTTTTCGTCCAGAAAAACTACCGAACCGGAATCCATGCCCAGCCAAAAATGTCCAAGATGATCCAGCAGCATTGCCCGGACAGATTTTTTAAACAAACTTGGCAGTGGAATCGTCGAGAAACTGGCACCGTCAAAACGCATCAGCCCCCCGTAGGTCGCCACCCACAAAAAACCGTCAGGTGTTTGCCCCACACTTGTGACACTGTTGTCCGGCAGCCCGTCTTCCGTCTGCCAATCTCGAAATGACCAACTCGCAGAATCGTTCGTAGCCACTTCGCTTCCATGGGCCAACGAGCAACTTAACAGTAACAACACTGTGGCGAATCGTTTCGTAAGCAGGAACATAACTTAATTAAATATCAGACTGATACCACGCAACCCTTAATAATTTTAATAAAATTTCACTGCGACAATACGCGAAGAAATTCCTTTGCTGCGGAATTGTCTGGCATAATTTTTAGCGCACGTTTTGCCGCGGCAATAGCTTCCGCTGGGCGACCGGTTTGCGCAAGAATAGTCGCCAGCGCATACGGAATGCGCGAATCATTCGGGTTTGCTACTTC
>Ga0208507_1001390_pt1 | contig 13660 bp, 11 predicted proteins | sample CryBogCBH12Aug01_FD_184626 | JGI IMG/M metagenome (GOLD analysis project Ga0208507, IMG submission 184626) | Freshwater microbial communities from Crystal Bog, Wisconsin, USA - CBH12Aug09.1 (SPAdes) (version 2) | ecosystem: Environmental > Aquatic > Freshwater > Lake | place: Crystal Bog... | reverse complement strand
TTGTGATGACACAAGCAGATAGTAGATCGGGGCTCCCATGATTACGACATCGAAATCCTTGACGAAGCTATAATCACCTGTTGTTTTGCATTTGCCTTTTTCGACATAAGCACCTGTTTTTGCCAGTTCCTGACCTATGGCATCGATGAGTTTGTCTGTTGAGCCGCCTGCTGTTTTGCTGTCGAACAGGATTATGACCCTCATAGGTTTTGCATCAGGATTTGTCATAGGAAAAATGGTTGCGGTGAAACGGCCAAATGAAATTATGTACTATTTACAAACAAAATAAGGTTAAAAGAACTAAGTCGAACCTTTTGTCTATTTTTTCAGACAAAAAAAAGCGCTCTGTTCGAGCGCCTTTTTTTGAAATAGTTTCTCCTTTATAGAGACTATTATACAAACTTTGAATAGATGTCAAGAAGGTCAGTGACTCTTGTTGAGTATCCAAGTTCGTTGTCATACCAGCCAACAACCTTAACCATGTTCCCTGCACTCATGGTGAGGAGAGAATCGAAAACACATGAGTGAGGGTTGCCGACGATGTCCTGTGAGACGATTGGATCTTCACAGTATTCGAGGAATCCTTTCATTGGGCCTTCTGCTGCAGTTTTAATTGCTGCATTGATTTCTGCTTTTGTGGCAGGGCGATTAAGAATAGCAGTAACGTCTGTAACTGAACCGTCCGGTACTGGTACTCTCATGGCGAAACCGTCAAGACGGCCAATAAGCTCAGGAATTACTTCGCCGATAGCTTTTGCTGCGCCGGTGCTCGTTGGAATAATTGATAATGCTGCTGAACGGGCACGGCGAAGGTCGGAGTGAGGAAGATCAAGGATGTTCTGATCGTTCGTGTATGCATGAACGGTGGTCATGAATCCTTTTTCGATGCCGAAGCTGTCCTGAAGTACCTTGACCATTGGTGCAAGGCAGTTGGTTGTGCAGCTTGCGTTTGAAATGATCTCTTCTTTGCCGGTGATTGAATCGCCATTGACGCCGAGAACAATTGTTGCGTCAATTTTATCTTTTGCCGGAGCTGAAATGATAACTTTTTTTGCACCTGCAGTAAGATGCTTTGATGCGCCTTCACGTGAGGTAAAGATACCGGTTGACTCGACAACCAGATCGCATCCAAGTTCTTTCCAAGGAAGTGATGCTGGATCACGTTGTGCAAGGATGGTAATAACCTTGCCGTTGACAACGAGATTGCTGCCGTCTACACTGACTTCACCATTAAACTTTTTGTGGGTGGAATCGTACTTGAGAAGGTGAGCAAGGGTCTTGGGATCACATAGATCGTTGATTGCAACTATTTCATAATTCGGGTTGTTTAATGCCTGGCGAAAAACCAGACGCCCAATGCGGCCAAATCCGTTAATGCCGACTTTCACTTTTGCCATAATGTCGTCCTAAGGTAGTATTGAAAATAGTGTTCGTGTTGATTGCGTAAAAAAATATCTTTTTTTCAAAAAGAAAAATGTCTTTTAAGATATGATTTCAAACTTTAAATATTCAGGATTTTTTTTGAAAACTTTCTACTAAAAGGTTTTTCAGATTACTGAAGCTTCCATTGCTCAGTACAATAACTACATCGCCATCAATCAGTTGAGTGTTAAGAAATGCTACAATATCTTCAGGATAATTGTCTGAATTCTGGCTGGCAAGAAAGACGGTTTTTCCTTTTTTTTGCAGTGATTCCTTTAAAAGCGGGGTATTGAGAGACTCTTCAGGGGGATATCGGTCAGGACGGTTGACTTTTCCTATAACAATAACGGATGCTGGTTCAAAACATTCTGCCAGTTCCTGCTGGAATATGTTTCGAGTGGTAGTGTTGGAGCGTGGTTCGAAACAGGTAATCATCCGGCGTCCGGCATAGCGTTGTTCGATGGCTTCAAGTGTTACCCTTACCGCAGTAGGGTGGTGGGCAAAATCCTCGATAAGGGTTATGTTTTTTGGGAATGTGCCGATGATTTCCATTCGTCGTTTCGGACGTTTAAAGAGAGGCATAGCGCGTTTTATGGCGTCAAAGGGTAGTCCTGTTTGGGTTGCAGCGGCTATTGCTGCAAGCGCGTTCATAATATTATGATTTCCAAAGAGAGGAACGGTGATGTTCCCGAGATGATCACCTTTATAATAAACGTCAAAAGATGAGGCTTCGCCATCTAAAGAAATGTTGTCAGCGATCCATTCAGAGCCTGTTGTAAAGCCAAACTTCTCGACCTTACAGAAGGCTTTTGAAGTGATTTCAACGGCGACCGGGTCATCCCCGTTGACAAACAGGACTCCGTTTTGGGGAATGAGATTGACAAATAATCTGAAACTTCGCCTGATATCGTCCAGACTGTTGAAAATATCTGCGTGGTCAAATTCAATGTTATTAATAATGGCGATGTCGGGTCGGTAGAGCAGGAACTTGCTTCGTTTATCAAAAAATGAGGTATCATATTCGTCACCTTCGGTGACAAAAAAGCCTTCTTCAATTCGTTCCGAAGCTCTGCATCCAATAGAGAAGTTTTCTGGAATACCACCTACAAGAAATCCTGGTTTAAGTCCTCCATGTTCAAGTAGCCATGCCAGGAGGGATGTTGTTGTTGTTTTTCCATGAGTTCCGGTGACCACTAATGAAGTGTTTTTGTTGATCAGATGCTGTCTGACCAGGTCAGGCATGGATACGAGTTCAATATGATGATTGAGGGCATATTCAAGTTCTGGATTTCCCCGGCTTATTGCGTTGCCGACAACGAGGACATCCGGTGATACATGCTGCAGGTTTTCTGCTGAAAAACCATTGAAGTAACGGATGTTATGGTCATCGAGGTAGGTGCTCATGGGAGGGTAGAGCTGCGTATCGGAGCCGGAAATTGCATGTCCGGCATGTGAAAGTGCAACGGCCACCGATGCCATTGCCGTGCCGCCGATACCGAGAAAATAGATGGAACTCATCTTGAGCTGATTGTCTTCATATTGTTAGTAGTGCGAGATTTTGTTCGTTGCGATTATATACATAATAAATGCGTAGAGCGCAACTGTAACAGTGCTTACCATGGGTTATGGTGTGCTGTGATGGTTCAGATGATTTCTGTTGTTCCGAAAGAATGTTATGGTGATGTAGAAGAAGTAAAATGAATCTGTATTTTACAGTTCAGTTTCAATTGATTTCAACCATTACAGTTATGCAATTTATCGACCTGCTTTCGCAGAAAGACCGGATTCGGACAGCACTTCTTCAACGTATCGAAAGCATTCTGGACAGTGGCCAGTTTATTATGGGACCCGAAGTAACGGAACTTGAGTCGCGTCTTGCCGCGTATGTTGGTTCGCGTTACTGTGTATCCTGTTCTTCAGGGACAGACGCGCTGCTGATGCCTTTGCTTGCAAAAGGTATTGGTCCCGGGGACGCAGTCATTACTACGCCGTTTACTTTTGTTGCAACAGCGGAAGTTATCAGTCTTGCCGGAGCAACTCCTGTGTTTGTTGATGTCTGTCCTGATACGTTCAATATCAATCCTGAACTTATAGGTCGGGCTGTTGAAGAGGCTGTGTCACAGGGATTGAAACCTAAAGCAATTATTCCTGTTGATCTCTTTGGCCTACCGGCGGATTATAGCGGTATCAATGATGTTGCGGATGCATACAGACTTTGGATTCTTGAGGATGCAGCCCAGAGTTTTGGCGGTAGCTTCAATGGACGTAAAGCAGGGAGTTTCGGTCTTGTCGGAGCTACATCGTTTTTTCCGGCGAAACCGCTCGGTTGCTATGGTGATGGTGGCGCTATATTTACTGATGATGAAGAGCTGGATAGGGTGTTGAGATCAATTAGGGTTCATGGCAGTGGTGTAGATAAGTACAGTAATGTCCGTATTGGTATAAATGGCCGCCTTGATTCAATTCAGGCAGCGGTTCTCCTTGAAAAGCTTACAATTTTTGATGAAGAACTTGAAGTGCGTCAACGTGTTGCTGATTTTTACAGCGAGAGGCTTCAGAAAAAAGTTGTAGTTCCTCGAATTCCGGTATTTTGTAATAGATCATGGGCGCAATATTCGGTGCTGGCGGCTTCGATTGAAGAACGGGAACAATTTATACTGGCATTACAGAAAGAGGGTATTCCGACGATGATCTATTACAAAATACCTCTTCATCTCCAGAAAGCGTATGCTGTTCTTGGGTACAAACCTGGAGATTTTCCTGTATCGGAGGATCTAAGCGGCAGAATTTTTGCGTTGCCGATGCACCCGTACTTGAAAGAAGAGGAGATTGAGAGGATTTGTGATGTTCTATGTGCCTGATGTTGGGTCCTTCATAAGTGGCAGTTGTGCAGTTGTCCGTCCTGCATGCGAAGGCATCGGTCGGACATGGAGGCATATTCTTCGTTGTGGGTGACGATGATAAATGAGGTTCGGCGTTCTTTGCTGAGGCGAGCCATCAGCTCATAAAGCATGTGGCTGTTGTTACTGTCGAGGTTGCCGCTGGGTTCGTCAGCCAAGACCAGTTTCGGGTTGTTCATCAAGGCGCGGGCAATAGCAACTCTCTGTTGTTCGCCGCCTGACAGCTCTGAGGGAAGGTGGTCGAAGCGCTCACTGAGCCCTAATCCGGCAAGGAGTTCTCCGGCGTGTTTTTTTGCTGGTGGAAGTTTGCCTGTAGCGATGAATTCGGGCATTGCTACATTTTCGATGGCGGTGAAATCTGAAAGCAGATGATGAAACTGGAAGACGAAGCCTATTTTACGGTTTCGGAACTTGGCCAGTGCTTTTTGAGAGAGGGTGTATTTTTTATTCATGAAGAGTTCCTCTCCGTCAAAAATGATTTCGCCACTGTCGGGTGTATCGAGGGTGCCGAGCATGTTCAGCAGTGTTGTTTTTCCGCTGCCTGAAGCTCCGATGACCGTGACCATTTCTCCTTCGCCAAGCGTGAGGTTAACGCCTCGGAGGATTGGTATGGTTTTCTGACCCGGGAGGGTATAGGATTTACTGATGTTTTTTGCTTCGAGCATGTCAGGGTCTTGTTTGCCCATTACCTTCAATTATCCATTTGTAGGTGGTCAGCTCTTTCAGGGCCATCGGACCTCTTGCATGGAGTTTCTGTGTGCTGATGCCGATTTCCGCGCCAAGTCCAAACTGGGCGCCATCGGTGAATGCTGTTGATGTGTTGGCATAGACAACAGCTGCATCAACTCTTTTTAAGAATGTTTCTTTTGTTGCCGGGTCGTCCGCTATAATCGCCTCGCTGTGACGGGAGCTGTAGTGTGCTATATGCTCAAGTGCCTCTTCAAGGGATGCAACAGTTTTTACCGACATTTTCAGTGAAAGAAACTCGGTGCCGAAATGTTCCGGTTCAGCACGATGCAGCAGTGTGTCGGGGTAAGAGCCTTGCAGTTTGAGATAAGCCGGTTCATCGGCAAAGAGCACTACCCCTTTTTCACCGAGGGGATTGACGAGGGCTGGAAGGTCGTCAAGCCGTTCCCTGTGGATTACCAGAGTGTCAAGAGCATTGCATACACTCGGGCGGCGGGTTTTTGCATTGAAGATGATTTTCTGGCCAAGGTTGAGGTCGCCGCTTTTATCGAAGTAGGTGTGTACAATACCTGCTCCAGTTTCAATGACTGGAACTTTTGCATTGTTACGGACAAAGTCGATGAGTTTCTGACTGCCTCGTGGAATAATCATGTCGATGAAACCGACGGCATTGAGCATAACGCCGGCTGCTTCCCGTTCAGATGGTAACAGGTAGATGGTATCGGGATTGATGGAATGATCTTTGAGAACGGTATGAATGAGATCGACTATGGCAATATTCGAATACATGGCATCGCTTCCCCCTTTCAGTACGGTTGCATTCCCGGATTTCAGGCAGAGCGCAAAGACATCGAAGGTCACGTTTGGCCTTGCTTCATAGATAATTCCAATGACACCTATCGGGACGGTGACTTTTTTCAAGTTGAGCCCGTTTTGTAACGTGCGCTTTTCAAGTACCAGGTACAGAGGCGAGGGGAGCGTGGCGACATTACGGATGTCACCGGCTATGGCTTCCAGGCGTGAGGCGTTCAGGAGTAACCTGTCGTACATGGGATCGGCCTGGTCCATGCGTTCCAGATCTTTCCTGTTTGCATCGAGAAGGAGTTCCTGATGTGCTGGTATCCTGTCGGCAAGATCAAGGAGCAGGCTGTTGATGGCAGCATCGCTGAGCGTGATGATTTCCCTGCTTGCCTGCTGGACGGCTTTGAGTTGTTGAATGATGGTTTCCTGCATGGTTCTGTTATGCCAGTTTCAGGGCGTTATATAAAGATAATCGTAGTGAATTAAAGGCTTATGACCTTTTTGACCTTTTATTGACAGTGTTTTTTCCGAGCTGTATTGTGCCACTCCATAACCGATTGGCTGGCCTTCTGTGGAGCAGACTTTTATAATGTCTCCCTTGAAAAAGGTCCCTTCAACCGATTCTATGCCAATCGGAAGAAGGCTGTTGGCTTGTTCATCGGACACCAGCGCAGCTTCGGCTCCTTTGTTGATAGTGACTGCCCCTTTTTCAAGACCTTCGCTGCTTGCTATCCATCGTTTTGGGCCGTGGGTTGGTTTTTGTGGCAGAAATTTTGTTCCGGTTTTTTCTCCTCCGAGGATTGAGAGCAGAATACCGGGTGTACGTCCGTTGGCAATATGTACAGTTATTCCAAGCTTTGAGAGTTTCTGCGCTATATGGCATTTGGTCAGCATACCGCCTCTTCCGAACTCTGATTTTCCCGGATGGATATATTGATGGAAATGTTTTGTGGATGGATCAATTTCCGGGATGACTGCACCACTTCCGGTTTTAAGGTCAAAGAGGCCGTCAACATGTGAGAGAATGATGTAGCCTTCGACATCCATCATCGTTGCAATAAGACCGGAGAGTTCATCATTGTCGGTAAACATCAGTTCGGTAACTGATACGGCATCGTTTTCATTAACAACAGGGATGATGCTTTGCTGCAGGAGTGCTGTAAAGCAAGTCTGCATGTTGAGATAGTGCTGGCGGTCCCGAAAATCGCTTTTAGTGACAAGAATCTGAGCTGTTATCAGGTTGTGGCGCTGAAAAAGTTCGTTATAGGTGCTGATCAGCTTTATCTGTCCTGTGGAAGCAAGGATCTGCCTGGATGCTACCGGTGTGAGTGTACCAGATGGTTTTATTATTGATCGGCCTGCCCCTACTGCGCCTGATGACACCAGAATGACTTGAATTCCTTTTTTCTGAAGTTGCGCGATCTGGGTGGTGAGGCTATCGAGTATCTCAAGATCGAGCTTTCCATTTTTACCGGTAATGACATTCGTGCCGACTTTTACAACAATTTTTTTATAGATCTGATGTTTCAAATTTATCGGTTTCATTCGATTAATGAACGTGTTCCTGACTGAAATGCAATCCAATAACTCCAACAATAATCAGCAGCAGTGAAAAAAGTTTAATGGTACTCATGCTTTCTCCGAACCAGATTACCCCGATTACCGTTATTGTGGCCGTACCGATTGCTGACCAGATGGCATAGGTTAAAGCAATGGGCAGAACCTTCAATGCTAATGAAAGAAAGGTAAAACTCAACCCGTAAAAAAAGAAAATAAAAAGTGTTGGGGCAAGTTTACTGAATCCGTCTGAGATTTTCATGCAGGTTGTGCCGGATACTTCAAAAAGGATTGCGATCATCAGGTAGAGCCAGTGCATAGTTTGAAAAGGAAAAGGGTTTAAAATGGCTGACGTTAAGGGAAATACTCGTAACACCACTGCTGTAAGGCAGATTGTGATCATCGGGCTGTTTGTGTTCAACTGAAAAGATATGCATATTTGTTTCCGGATAACTTTGTTGTCCGGAAACAAATATAATCGTCTGCTGTCGTTGCTTATCCATCGCGCCGAACCGATTTTTTGGCTTTGTTACAGTACTGCCGGATATACAGGAAAGGATTGTTGTGGCATTTATATACTGCTGCGTGGTGATGAGATTAACTTCTTGATTGTTATAAGATGGTGTTGATGAGCCTGATTGATATTGCATTGCCTTTGAAGAATCCGGTATTACAGTTTTCACTGATACTGTTTATTATTCTTTTTGCTCCGGTTCTCTTTAATCGTCTGAAAATACCGAGTCTTATCAGTCTTATTATTGCTGGAGCAGTGATTGGACCTCATGGACTCAATTTGATGCTGCGTGATAGTAGTATTATCCTCTTTGGAACAGTGGGGGTACTCTATATCATGTTTCTTGCCGGACTGGAAATTGATGTTGAGGATTTCCGCAAAAACAGCCGAAACAGTATCCTGTTCGGTCTTTATACCTTTTTTATCTCGATTTTTCTCGGAATCGCAGTCGGCAAATTCATTCTTGCTTTTTCGTGGCCCTCCTCTATTCTTATCGGAAGCATTTTCGCTTCTCACACGCTTATCGTTTATCCAATCGTCAGCAAACTCGGAATATCCAAGGATAAGGCTGTAAACATTGCAATTGGCGGAACCATTATTACTGATATTCTTGCTCTGCTTGTGCTTGCTGTTGTTGTTGAAATGTCGTCAGGGGAGCTTGCGACTGGGTTCTGGATAAGGATTTTTATTGGGATTACCATTTTCAGCCTGATTGTTCTGCTGCTTTTTCCGGTGATAGCTCGTTGGTTTTTCAAACGTTTTGATGATAGTGTACAGCAATACCTGTTTGTGTTGGCTATGGTTTTTTTTGGTGCTTTTCTTGCGGAAGCCGCTGGAGTTGAGCCAATTATCGGCGCGTTTCTTGGTGGTCTTGCCCTGAACCGGCTGATTCCGCATACATCGCCTCTCATGAACAGAATCAAGTTTGTCGGTAATGCCATTTTTATTCCGTTTTTTCTGATCGGCGTAGGTATGCTTATCGATATAAGGGCTTTTTTCAAGGATTATGAAACGATAAAGGTTGCTGCGGTTATAACGATTGCTGCTACGGCGGCAAAATATTGTTCAGCCTGGATTACACAGAAACTGTTTGGATTTACAGTTGATCAACGCCGGCTGATATTTGGGTTGATCAGCGCTCATGCGGCATTGGCGCTTGCGACTGTATTGATAGGGTATAACATTATTATCGGGCACACTTTTAAAGGGATTCCTATCAGATTGCTTGATGAAAGTGTGTTGAATGGTACGGTTCTGTTTATTCTGATAACCTGCACCCTGGCAACTATTGTCGGCCAGAAAGGTGCTCAGAATATTGCGCTTGCTGATACTCTGGAAGAGGTCGCGGAAACTGGCGTTTCAGGCACGGAAGAACGGATACTGATTCCTATGAAGGAGCTCAGTACGGTTGATGAGTTGGTCAATCTCAGTGTTACGGTGAGGTCGGGTAAAGCTACTAATGGTATCTATGCGCTCCATGTGGCAGATAACACTATGGCTGATGATGTTGCTGAAAAATATGCAGGAAAGCTTCTTGAAAAAGCTGCTCACGCGGCATCGTCGACAGATTACGAACTAAAGCGATTGATTCGTTATGACAGCGATGTTGTTAATGGGATTGCAGGTGTTATAAGGGAACAGAAAATCACCGATCTTATTTTAGGATTGCATCAGGAGGGCAGCCTTACGGACAGTTTGCTCGGAAGTTCATCGGAGAACATTCTTGGCAGGTGTAATATTACGACCTTTATTTATAAATCAGTTCAGCCTCTGGCTACGATCAAGCGAACTATTCTAATTGTCCCCGCTGGCGCGGAAAATGAAATCGGGTTTGTGCTCTGGATACAGAAGGTCACAAATATTATAAGAAATACCGGATCAAAGCTGATTGTTTATGCGACAAAACAAACCCTTGTTTATTTGAAAGATGCTTATTCCAAGAGCTTGCCACATGCGGAGTACAAGGTTATAAAGGATTGGGACGATTTTCTTCTGGTGTCGAGAGAGATAAAAATCGATGATAATCTTATTGTTGTGATGAGCAGGAAAAACCACCTTTCCTATCATAGCAAAATGGCAAAGATGTCCACCTATCTCAACAAGTATTTCCAGAAAAACAGTTTTATTTTAATTTACCCTGTTCAAACCGGTATGGTTGAGGATACGTATGAGGATACTCCTGTTCAGCCGTTCAAAAAAACTTTTCTGGGGTTTGGCGGTTTTGGTAAAATCCTTGAGAAAGTTTACAGAAAGGCAACGACGGAGTCATCAAAAGAGCCCTGATTATACAATGATTTCGTTTTGACCTTTGGAAATCATGCAGCGCTTCATATTATTTCACCAAAAAGCACCCGATTCCTTATCATCAGGATGGGCAACTTTTAACTTGTCAGAGAGGTTCCTGACTGATAATTACAGATAATTAAGACTTAATTTTTCAGATTCTATGATATTACCGATCAATATCTATAGTGATGATATTCTTCGAAAGAAAGCCAAACCGCTGAAGGGAATTGACCGAGGAATAGAAGAACTTATAGGTTTTATGTTTGAGTCGATGCGCAATGCTTCGGGGATAGGTCTTGCTGCTCCTCAGGTAGGGCATTCGGTTCGGTTACTGGTGCTGGATATTTCATCCCTGAAACATTATCCGGATGAAAAGCCGATGGTGGTTATTAATCCACATATTCTTGCTGTAGGGGGATATAATGATATGGAAGAGGGTTGTTTGAGCCTGCCGGGGATTCACGGGGATGTAGAACGTCCTGCTGCTATTTCCCTGAAATACCGCAACGAGAATTTTGAAGAGATAACCGGGGAGTTTTCCGGTATGGTTGCCAGGGTGCTTCAGCATGAGATTGACCATCTTAATGGAACTCTTTTTGTGGACAGAATGGAGAAACGTGATCGAAGAAAAATTCAGAAAGAACTGGATACTCTCGCTTCGGGATCTGTTCATGCAGAGTATCCCATTGCCCGAGAGCCTCTTGTAGTGCTTTAAGGCTTCGGATTAACAGAAAATGTGTATGCAGCCCCTATCGGTGTTGATATTTTTACAAATACTTTGAAGTGTCATGCGAATTATTTTTATGGGAACGCCTGAATTTGCCGTTCCTTCATTGCAGGCTATTGTTGCTGAAGGTAATGAGTTTGAGCTGGTACTGGTTGTAACCGGATCTGATAAACCCCGCAGAAATAAGCATTCCACTCCTGAACCTTCTCCTGTAAAACAAACTGCAATTTCTCTCGGACTTCCGGTCTATGAAACTGATGACGTCACGAGTCAGGACTTTATTGATAGAGTTGCTGAAGCGAGACCGGATGTTATTGTTGTTGCAGCGTTTCGTATCCTGCCTGCTGCGGTATATGAACAGGCAACTTTTGGCGCTTTTAACCTTCATGGATCTTTACTTCCTGCATATCGGGGAGCTGCTCCCATTAATTGGGCGATCATCAGGGGTGAACAAGAAACCGGTGTTACAACATTTTTTCTTCAGCAGCGGGTGGATACTGGCAATGTTATCCTCCAGGAAAAAATGCTTATTGATCCTGCTGAAAACGCTACGGATATTGCCCGTCGCATGTCGCTGATTGGCGCGCGCGCTGTTGTGGATACCCTTCACTTGATTGCTTCCGGGAAAGTGGTTTTATCGCCTCAGAATGATGCCCTTGCGTCAAAAGCCCCTAAACTTAACCGTGACAATACACGTATTTCCTGGTCGCAGCCACTGAGGGTTGTCAATGATTTTATCAGAGGGCTTGCTCTTAAGCCAACGGCATGGACTACATTCAATGGTAAAACGCTGAAGATATTCAGGGCTGCCCCTGAACCCTTTCTTGAACAAACACGTTCAGCTCCGGGAATGGTTTTTGTAGATAATGGCAGACTGTATGCATCATGTTCTGATGGATGGATTGAGGTGCAGTCACTGCAGCTTGAAGGGCGTAAACCTATGGAAGCCGGTGAGTTTCTTCGTGGATTTCGTTATGAACCCGCTCAGCAGTTCTTTGTATAGCGACTCCGGGTATGTCACAATCGTATTTATTGATTATATTCCTCACCTTGTTTTAAAGATAAGAATCAAACGCACATTTTATGGCATTGTCCAGTACGGAAGTTAACCGTCTAAGGAACTTCTGCATTATAGCACATATTGATCATGGAAAATCCACGCTGGCTGACCGCCTGCTGGAGGTAACGCATACTCTTGATCGCACTCAGATGGCCTCTGCACAGGTTCTTGATGACATGGATCTGGAGCGGGAGCGGGGTATTACCATCAAGAGCCATGCTATTCAAATGAAGTACACGGCGGCGGATGGGTTGGAATATGTTTTGAACCTTATAGATACTCCCGGACACGTTGATTTCAGTTATGAGGTTTCTCGCTCGCTTGCAGCATGCGAAGGTGCTCTTTTAATTGTTGATGCCACTCAGGGCGTTGAAGCTCAGACCATCGCGAATCTCTATCTTGCGCTCGAAGCGGGTCTTGAAATTATTCCGGTTATCAATAAAATTGACCTGCCTTCATCGGATGTGGAGGGCGTTGCCAAACAGATAATGGATCTTGTGGGCATAAACCGTGAGGATATTCTGCAGGTATCGGCTAAAGCCGGTCTTGGGATTACTGAACTCATGGAGGCCATTATTGCACGTGTTCCGGCTCCTACCGATAACAAAAATCTTCTGTTACGCGCTCTGATTTTTGATTCGGTGTTTGATTCGTATCGTGGAGTGGTGGTCTATCTTCGTATTGTTGAGGGCGTGCTTAAAAAGGGTGATAAAGTAAAGTTTTTTGCAAGCAACAAGGTTTTCCTTGCTGACGAGATAGGGATCATGGGCATGAAGCGACAGCCCAGGGATGTTCTTGAATCAGGAGACGTAGGGTATCTGATATGTTCTATCAAGGATGTAAAGGATGCCAAGGTCGGCGATACGGTTACCCATTCCGACAGTCCGGCAAAAGAGCGTCTTGAGGGGTACAAAGAGGTCAAACCGATGGTGTTCAGTGGTTTGTATCCTATCAACTCGAATGAATTCGAGGATCTCCGGGAATCACTTGAAAAACTTGCGCTTAACGATGCTTCGCTGGTTTATACGCCGGAAACGTCAGTTGCCCTTGGTTTTGGGTTCAGGTGCGGATTTCTCGGTCTGCTCCATATGGAAATTGTTCAGGAGCGACTTGAGCGGGAATACGGGGTTAATATCATTACTACGGTTCCCAATGTAGAGTATCGTGTTGTCATGACTAACGCTGAGGTTGTGATTGTCGACAATCCTTCCAAAATGCCGAATACGACCAGGATAAATCTGATTGAGGAGCCCTATGTAAGTATGCAGATTATTACGCTTTCCGAATATATCGGAAATATAATGAAGCTTGGCATGGAGCGTCGCGGTGAATACAAGACTACCGATTACCTTGATACCACAAGGGTAATCATGCATTTCGAGTTTCCTCTGGCTGAAATTGTTTTTGATTTTCATGACAAGCTCAAATCAATTTCCAAAGGGTATGCATCGATGGACTACGAGTACATTGGCTACCGCGATTCTGATCTGGTTAAACTCGATGTGCTGTTGAATGGTGAAACGGTTGACGCACTTTCTATTGTTGTGCATCGTTCGAAATCTTATGATTGGGGCAAGAAGCTTTGTTTGAAATTGAAAGGAATTATTCCAAAGCAGATGTATGAAGTTGCTATCCAGGCTGCTATCGGAAGTAAGGTAATTTCGCGCGAAACTATATCAGCTATGAGGAAAAACGTGCTGGCTAAA
>Ga0208507_1001387_pt1 | contig 13675 bp, 18 predicted proteins | sample CryBogCBH12Aug01_FD_184626 | JGI IMG/M metagenome (GOLD analysis project Ga0208507, IMG submission 184626) | Freshwater microbial communities from Crystal Bog, Wisconsin, USA - CBH12Aug09.1 (SPAdes) (version 2) | ecosystem: Environmental > Aquatic > Freshwater > Lake | place: Crystal Bog... | reverse complement strand
TTTCAAGGCCAATATCTTCTATGAATTTTTTGAAATCTTCCGCATAGTATAGTGTATCATAAAATTCTTCTGGAATCTTACGAGCAATTACATAGTCTTTGGCAAAATGGCCATCAGGTAAACGACTAATTGGTTGCAAATTAACCTTAACCTCAAATGTTGGCAATACTTTGAGTTCGGAGAATTCAGGTTGTGGTGAATTTGTATTGGCAGATGATTTATATCTTTCTAAAGAATACTCATCAACCATAGATGGGTCAACTTGTTTTAGAAAGTTATAGAAGTTTGTGGATGCCGCACAGTTCTGACACTTATAAAAGTAATCATTCTTTTTGCGGTAAATATAACCACGGGCTTTTGTTTTGCTCTTTGTTGAATCGCCACAGAATGGGCACCGAAAGTTATACAGGTCGTCTTTTTTCTTTACGAACCTAGATAACTTTGGAGAGACTTGTAGGAGGAAATTGCGGTCAATAAAAACAGACATAATGTAGGAAAGTTACTCATTTTAATCCAGTGAGTATTGTATCAAATTTAATGTGAGAAAGCAACCATGATATGACAACTATGCCACCGGCAATCATCCATTTCCATTGGAGTAATTGCTCAATGTTCTGGCGGTCTTTAGTATTGTGTTCTTGCATATCAGCTCTTAATTTTTGGATTTCTTCCAAAAGAGTTTTCTCGGATATTTGAACTTTATCCAATACCACATCAATTCGTTCATGGAGTTCTTTAATATCCATATCGGTTTCTTTTCTTCTTTGGTCTATGCTTTCATAGACCTTAACTAAATGACGGTCGTGCTGATCCACCAATTTTTCTATTACTTGGTCCATTTTTCCACATAAGGTTGTTAGTGTTGACACCTGAGATTTCAGGACGCCAACATCAACCTTTAGGTCGTCATCCGAAATCATTTCTTTACTGCCTTTATGACAGCTGATTTGGATGAAGCAATTTTTGGATCAGCTTTACGATTCATTTCTTTTCTGGTAATGGTGTGCCTTCAAGCTTCTTATGAATCTTGACATTTTTGCAAACTTGCTTCTCTTTACCTTTAGCATCTTTTGTGGTTTCACAAACCTTTTTAACTTCTAAAGGTTCAGCATAAGAAGCGCTAACGCATACAAAAGCCATTACTAACGCAAATATAATTTTTTTCATTTTGATTCCTTAGATTGGTGGTTGTGGTGCAGGAGGTGGTGCTAACTTACCACCAAAGCCAACAATTGGACTTGCTGCTGGTATTGGATCTGGTGTTGGGGTTGGCGTTGATATTGTTGTAGGTAATGTAGGTGCTGTAAACCCGCTTGATATGCTGGGTGCATTTGTTGGCGCTGGAGAAACTGGCGTTGGTCTGTTTGCTGCATCTAATGCCTTTGCTTTTAAGTCCTTATCACCACCAGCTAACATGATACCAGATAAAGTACCAGTTAAGAATGTGGCAATAGGAATAATCATCTCAAAGAACTTTTGGTCGATAGGACTAATAGCATTCAATGGTTGAGTGATAAAGATAATAGAATAGAGAACGACAAAAACAATACCTGTCAATGTCAATGCTAAACAAATACCAATAAAGAATTTAAGACGAGCCATAAGCTGGTCTTCAGTATACATGAATGGCACATTATTTTGGTCCACAATTCGCTCCTTGCGGTGTTGATTTAGTTGATTGAGGAATTTGAGTTTGGTTTTCAGGCGCAGGAGGACCCAATCTTGGATCTCTTTGACCTTTGAAAATTTGTTCAGGACAAGTTCTTGTAACATCGCATATAGGTAGTTTACATTCAGCCTTATCCCAGTTGGCTGGGTCTTGGCAAGGATAGCGAAATTGGTCATGACCAAAAAACGCCAACGAAAGAGGTAACAATAATAATAATGCTGCACCAGCAAATAATTTATGGTCGTGCATGTTATGCTCCTAAAATTTTCATTATTTTTGCATAACGTGCTTTACGGTCATCAAGACCAATGGTACCACCATTAATTCTTTTGGTCATCGTTATTATATCACCAGAATCAGCAAATTGATTTAAGTTATTGTTTTCCCAAAACCAACAAGCGGATTGACAGGCACCTTCAAATGTTTGCATATACTGAGATGCTTCTTCTGCTGTTATCTGAACACTAGCAGCAAACCAAAAGTAATTGTCTTTACCAGTGATTTGAATTAGACCACGACCACAATATCTATAACCATCACCAGATGCTTCATCGCCATTACCCATACGATTACAGTATAGTCTATTAGCAATCGCTTCCTGTTTGTTTGGACGATTTGCATAGTCATTCGCTATTTCATCTGTTTCGAAATGCGTAGGAAATAACTTACGTAAAGAAGCAGGTCTATAATTTAGATTTTCTTTAAGAGCAGTAAAGTCATCTGACTCATGTGTACATTGAGCCAAGAATGACGCAATTCTCTGAGGAGTATTGATATCATAATCAGGTAATAATTGTGACAAGTCACTATACCAATGATCCAAATATGGATTCTTTGGTATAATTTGTCTCAGTTGTTCTTTAGTTAATTCCATATTATGCCAATGCTTGTGCTAAATCTAATGCAGCCATTAACATAGCATGATGTTGGTCATCTGCTTCTAATTGTTCTGCGTTTGCATTAATTCTGCCAACAATATTCATATCATTGATTAATTCTTTGTATTCTTCGGCAGTTATTTGGCCTTCATTATACATTTGTTGATAACCGTTTGCTTGAATAGCTAAATCTTGTATGGGACTCATCTTGGTTCTCCTCCAATCGCTTGTTGTATTTTTTCTGCCGACTTAGATATAGTATTTAGTTTTAATGCACAGTAGGCTGGACTAAATGTATCTTTCTGATGTAACTCGTCCACGAGTGTGAACAAGTCATTATTCATTTTTATTGTAACATCATTATGTGGTAGATATTGGCTATAGTTTTTCAATTGTAAAGCATCTTCATACATTACTTGTATACCATCTTTATCACATTTTTTTAAGATAGCATCTGTGCGTACTTTATTGACCAATCCATATTCGTTGTTGTCATAATGTGCAACAAAGATTGCTGATTGTATTGAGGAGCAACCAGATAGTAATATGGCAAGAGAGATTAAAAGTTTTTTCATGGATTTATCTCTTTCTGTTTAGTTACCCATTCTTGCAGTAACTTTAGTTGTTCGGCTACTTTGTTGTAGGTGGTGTAGTTGTCGTTGATTGTTCGTTCGACCTCAGAGAGTGCAATTCCGGAGGCGGTACCATCAGCTCCTGCGGAGGATCCGGGAACGGTATTTTTAGCGGCGCTGTCGTGCACCCGTACAAAAGATTCAGGAACAGTACACATGTTATCATCTTTGGTCGTAATAGTTTGAGCAATTGCATCATGGTTAGCCTCAATTTTCTGAATTTTTTCTGTATACTTTTTCACAATGTATTTGGTGATAACTTTTTGTTTCACCACAACTTTCTCAACTTCTTTTGCACCTTCACTTAATATGTTTTGACGACCTTCAATCCAACCACCAAAACCAATTAAAACTAAACACAATAAAGTTATACCTAAACGATACAGTAAAGGTATCAATCTATGTAGTATGCCGGCCAAAAGAAAAAGGGCAACACCGAAACCGATGATTGCCCATGGAACCCAAGTTGGTAATAAACCTAAAAACCAGTTAATGATGAAATCAGGTGAGAACATGCTGAACATGATTTCACCTTACATCTTTGGAGGTTTTCTGTGACCCATACTCATCATAACTGGATCATGTTTTTTCTTTTTACGTGGTAAGTAAACGCCAGGTTCACCGCCTTTACCACCAGTACCTGCAATAGCACCTGTACTAACTACATTTGTTGGACCTGCTGAACCTACGGCTCCAGCACCACCGCCACCATCTTCTAAGAATGTTTTGAATCTTTTCATTAACAATTCCACTTTCTTAGTGCTAATGCTTTACGTGTTGGCTTCCCATTCTTTCTCATAGGACCTTTCATGCCACCCATACGAGCACAGAATGATTTTCTACGATTAGCTGCCTTAGAACCTTTTTTAAGTTTTGATGGTGGTGTTGTAACCGCCATACTTAACTTAGAACCTGGATGTTCTCTGCGATAAGATGCAATACCTTTACGATTCAAACCACCTTTAGGGTCTTTACCTTCTTTACGTCTCCATGCAGCAGACTCATACAATTCTTCGTCTGATACATCTTCAAGGTCTTCCCAAATTTGTTCAGGATCAATATTGTTTGCCTCTGCAATTTCCATAACGAGTTCTTCAATAATATCAAACATATAGTCTGGATTGTGTTCTTCTTTAAGTTCACTACGCATATAATTAGCAACAGTCATAATGTAATCTTCTGCCAATGTAATCTTTGATTCGACCCACTCAGGCAAATCGGCCTTGTCATCAATCAAGTCAATCATCTCTTGTGCATTGTGCATGATGGTGCGTAATTGATTGACTGCCATGTAAGGGTCGGAATATTCTTCATCTTTTTCTTCCATAACACCTTCTTTAGTGCTTTTCCAACCACCACCCATTTCTTTATACTTCTTAGAAGCCCAACCATTAGCATATGCTGAAGGATAAACAGCAAACTTTGATTTTGCAGCTGCTTTTGCACGAGCCCATTTTTCTGGACTAGTAGGAACATTCTTTTCTTCCAAGTTTTCCATATCTTCTAAAAATGTTCTAAGATTTTTCATTATTGTTCCCTTCTTCTTTCTGCATTACTTTTTCTTAATGGATGGTCGGGATTCTTATAAGGAGTTTTTCTCATTCCTTCAGAATCATAATTTCCAGATTTCTTTTTTGCTATTGCTGTAGCAGCCGCAATCGCAGCTGCACTTTCTGTTCTAACATTTATTGGTGAACCACGGCGTTCTGGATTTGGATCTTGACGGCGTTTTCTTTGTGCTGCGGCTGCTCTTTTTACTTTGCCTAATGCATTTGCTTTTGCTCTAGGTAAACACTTTGGTTTTCCTTCGCCAGGTTCTCTAGCACAATGTCCTTTGACATTACCTTTTGTGTCCATGCGAACCCAATCTTGCTTAAACCATTTACGCAAGTCTTCATTGATCCAATCATCTGGTGTCTTACCGTGTTTAGATTTGAAATCATTATGTAAGTCTTTACCTGTTATGCCATGTTCATTAGAAATTTTCGTCATCAACTTATTGATTGTGTCATAGTCATGGCTATCTAATTGTTTTAAGCCATCTTCTAATTCTTTAACATGGTCTTCTTTTCTACAACTACCAAGAGAATAAGGTGCTTTACCAGGTACTGGTTTGTAACCAGGCCAGCATCTTCCTTTTTCTCTAAGTTGTGTGAAAGTTTTCATATTTTTCTCAATATTTCTGCTATCTTCATGTCAACTGGTATGACATCCGTTACTATCGTTTTACCTCTTATACCTTTTACTTCACTTGGAAGGAGATTCAAATACAGTAAAAAAGTCTTCAATGCATCATAATCTTTTTCGTCTATCCTGAAGAATAATATTCTAGCTGTTGCTTCTAATCCAAATACGTTATTCAAAAGTATGATATGATTAAGTATCAAACGTTCTTTTATAACTTTGGTGGCCTTATATCTACGAAACAATCTTTTCAAGTATTTCGTCCTTTTAAGGTCACCTTCAAACTCAGACATTAAGCAATTAGGTGATGTATAACATTTTACTGCGTACATCACAAAATTATCTTCATTCAAATCATCAAACATTATATAAAGAGTTTATTAAACTCCAGTAAATGCTGTACCCCAGCTTGTATTACCGGAATAAGTGTTTGATGCAACTGGACTAGCAAGAGCAACTAATGTTTCTTTCAAATAACGAACAGAACCATCATTGTTTGTTTTCTTTCTAATGTTTACCCAGCCTAAAGTAACATCACCCAAAGCAACAGTATTATTTGCAATTCTAGTTGCTGTCACCAAAACTGTATCTTGGTTATATGTTTTTTCTGCAGGTTTTGTAGAAGGATATGCAATAGCTTTATCAAATTCAATAGTTGTACCAACTGCATTGTTAGCAAAAATTGCTGATGTCATTGTTACTACATTACCTGAAATAGATTGTACAGTATTGTTTGAAAGGAACATACCAGGATATCCGTTACCTGCTGTACCGCCTGGTGAACCTACTCCGTTAGGATAAAAGTAAAGATATTGGCCTGCAGCAACACCTACGTTTGCTACATTAGAACCTCCATTAGCGACAGAAATTCCGTCTGAATAGCTTAATGTAATTGTAGTATTTCCAACATAAGCTGGTAAGCCTAGTGTAAGTTGTACTACATCTCTTGTTTCACGTTCAACGTTCCATTTTGGTTTTGCGTTGTGTCCGTCTGTATTTGACCATGCTGGCATTTTTAAGTCTCCTTGGTATAAAGGTAATCTACCTATTTATTGTTCTTGTGGTTTTTGTTTCTTGTCCATATCTTTATAATCAGGCATCGCTGTACGATTTTTCAACATAGGATCGATTTCAACCGTATCTCTCTTTTCGCCTGTCAAGGTTGTTCCACCCTTTAACACCATGCGAGCCTTTGGTTTTTTGTCACCTAATTCATTACTTCCATCAACTTTCTGCATAGATGGTTTCTTGCCTGATGGTCTAGCGTCCTTTTGGTCTTTTTCCCAATCATACATGTCCTCTTTCAATTTACGCTTGTAAATTTCTTTGACCATCGATGCAGCTTTGGACATTTTCTTTGGTGCAACTTGATTAGGTGTATTACCCATGTCAAAAGGTGCTTCAGAGGCAGCTTTTGGATCACCAAAATTATCTTCTTTTCTTAAAGCTTTTTTAATATTTGCAGTTGTTTTGTCCATCTGCTTACCAGTTGCTTTCATCACATTCATCCAACGGTCTGTGGATTTCTTATGTTGACCTGTTGCAGTTAATTCATCAGCAGACTTTTTGGCTTTTTCTTTGTAACGGCCAAGCAATTCTGAAGATACTTCATTGACTTCAACTTCTTCACGCTTTGTAGCCATAGCCAAACCTTTTTCACGGCGTTTCATTACACGTTTAACTATGTCACCGTACTCACCTTTGGTGTGTGGTTTTAACTCTTTCATTTGTGATTTAGCTTTCTCTTTGTAATCACCAAGAGATACTTCATCTAAGTTTTCTTCTTTTTTCATTGTGTGCTTCATTGTTCCTGCTGGAGCCGGAACTTCATATCGTGCTCCTGCTTTGTCCAACTGTTTTTTTCTTTTTAATGTTGGTGACTGTGCTATAGTTGAACGTATTTCTGGATGTGAAATTTTAGTAGTTAAATCTTCATTAACTTCATCTTCATGCACCTGTCTAACATGAACACCTTGGATTTTTTTGTTTCCTATTGAAGGTTCATGTCTCTGTAATGTTACAGATTTTTCTTTTTCAAAATATTTACGCATATCAGCGGTACTTATTTTTGGTTTCTTTGGTTCAGGTTTCTTTTTTAAGCCAAATAACTCATCTATGTTTTGTTGTTCATCTTCATAGATTCCATGGTCACGTTTCCACTTTTCGTAATCACCTTTTTTAGATTGAGCTACTTTTTTATTCTTACTAATGTAGTCTACATTCCAACCTTTAGATTTGTAATACTTACTTAGTATATCTGCTCGTCTTGATGTTACATTTTCAGGAATAGCGATACCACCGCCTGCACCGGTAGCAGACCAAGGATCTCTTGGGTCACTACCAGTTTTTGCAGCGGTTAAGTCTGTTTTTTTCGCAACAGATTTTACAATATCTTTAGCTTTCATTTTAGATGCCACCAGCAATTTTGCCCATCATTGTTTCTTGTCTAATCTTTTTGTAAGATTTCTTGGCCAAATCTTTAACTAGTTTCATTGGTGAATTTTCATTAGTCACGAATGGGTGGTCACCTGTACCAGAACCTGCTTCAGGACCTTTGAATGTCTCATCAACTTCAACTTCTTCTTTTTGAGTTGGTTTCTTACCAGTTTGTGGCATTCCCATTTTCTTTTGAAGGTCTTTAATCATATCTTCATCTGAACCATGGCCTAATTTGTCGAGAACTTTATTACCAATTTTTTTCAAAGTGCCTTTGATATCTTCATCGATTTCAGTTTCTTCACCAACAGTCAAAGCAACTTTATATGATTTTGATTTATTGTGATATGTTGCAGGAACTTTCATACGACCACGGAGACCATCAACAGTCTTTGTGTTCATGTCTGTTTCACCATCAACTCTTACGTGTTCATCTTCCTTCATCTCCACTTTTTTTTTCTTCTCGGAGATTGTAGAGATGCCACCAATGTCTTCTAATTGAAGTGATTCAGTCATACCATGGATTTCACCTTTGATGCCATGTTTTGCTCTCAATTTAGAAGCTTCTTTTTCATGGTATTCACTTTCTTTAGGACCAGCATATTCCGCATGTGCAAGATGGTGTTCAGAATGACTCAACATGTCATCAGCTACTTTATTACCATGATGTTTACGAACATGATTCTCAATAGCAGTAGCTGCATGGTGACTGTGATGGCCACCCATACCGCCACCATATCCTTGGTCAGCACCATATGTGTGTTGTGCGTGTTTATGCCATAGAGCAGAAAGGCTCATTTTGTCCATTTTGCCTTCTTCCAGTACATCAAGTTCATCAAAGGCTTCTGTATAGATTTCTTGTTGTTCTTTCATGGCTTGTTTTGTAGCAGTAGCATACATCACATTCTTAGCACGGTCACCATAACGAGCCTTAAAACCTTTTAATCCTTTTTTCATTGACTTAACAATCTTTTCACGCTTCTCTTTTTCGGAAGGAGTCATGTGACGTTCTTCTTCTTCACCGAGTTTAGTTTCTTTCTTGCCTTTATGCATGTTCTTTTCATGCTTGTGGACCTCTTGGTCAGCAATCTTTCTTGCTTCTGGAGGTGTCACATATTTTTCATTTGTCATAGAGTGCTTAGACAAATGTGTTTCTTTTTCTTCTTCTTTCTTTAGAGCAGAAGGTTTAACCATTTTCTTAACTAATGCTTTGTCTTCTTTCTCATCAGGATGAGATTCTTCTTTCATATCTTCTGGATCTTTTTTATACTTTTTAGTGTATACATCACCAGTAGATGTTTTCTTATGCTCATGGCCTGTCAATTCACCAGGTTTTTTAGGCAATTGACTTGGCTTACCTTTCCAATTAAAAGGACTATCTTTTTTGTCGTCTTCTTCAACTGGACGAACTACAGCGGAATGACCTTTTGCAGCAGCTTTATCATCATGTTTCTTTAGAACTTGACCACCAATTTTTTCAGGTGGTACCATACCTTCAGAATGTGGTTTAGAAGTAACTGGATACTTTTTACCTTGGAACTCAAAGTGTGATTGGCCTGCTTTTCTAGCAGCATGTGCTGCTTTATGGAAACCAGTTTCATCTAATTCTGGTTCTAAAAGCATTTTCTTTTTTTCATCTTCTTCCATAATTGCTTTTGTTGCATCAATTAAGGCTTGAGATACTAGTGATTTAGTAAACATTATTTTGCTCCTGTCTTTTTCTTTTTCTTGATAGTTATACCCGATTGTCCATACTTATCCGCTGGCAATTCTAGAGGTTCTTTATTGCTTGCACCACCTAGAGTTCCACTGACGCCAGCTTCACCAGATAGTCCAAAATCAAAGATAGATTCTCTAAACTTCTTCAAACCTTTTTTCTTTTCTGCTAATGGGTTAGGACTCACCATTCTAGGTTTACCAGCAAAGTCTGCAACATCATCATTATTAAATTCTGTTGCCTCCCTATATGTAGAATCTCCAACACCTGCACTTGCGGATGCTGGTGATGCTCTAGTATCAAATGTTGAACCAACACCATCAGCTGCACCAATTTTGGATGCACTCAAAGATTTGTTACCATTTCTACGCAATCTTTCTTTGTTTGCGTCCATGTTAAAACGGTTTTCTTTTGGTTCAGGATTTTTAGTCAAAACAGGACTAGATTCGGTGTATGTATTGCCTCCACCATTACCAATCCAAGCTGAATAATTTTTATTTTGCTTAATATCTCCGTCACGAACATCATCTATTTTACCTAATTTAGCAGCAAATTGCATTACAGGACTGTTATTATCTCTGATAACTTTAAAACCTTTGCTTCTCAAATTATCTTTTTGAATATTTTTAGCATTCTTTTCTTCATACAAATTCAAAAATCTATTAGATTCATTGTATACTGATTCACCTAGAAAGCTAGATGTTTCTTTATACAAATCGGTTATTTCTTCCGATTCTTCTTCTAAACTATTGCTATTATCAAACCTTACAAAGTTTTCAAACAACTCAGTAAAGACCTGAACATTTTTATGTGCTTTTTCCCATTTGTTTTGACGGACAGATTCTTCCATCATTCTATTCAAAAGAGAATTGCGTTCTTTACTAACTCTGTTTGTTGTGTCCACAAAAATCATCATTGTTTCATAACCTAAATCTTCCAATTCTTCTTTGACGAAGCCAATTCTTTCTAAATCATCGGCAGGTCCATTAATGATTAATGGTCCACGTGTTCTTACTGCCTCAAATCTAGGATTCATAGACTTCATGGCCAATTTGTGTTTGTCGTTAAGAATATCACAGACTTGAGTAAAATTTAATTCTACTGCTCTAGATTCTGCAATTGCTTCACGCAATACAACATCTTTGCCAGAACCAGGTCCGCCAGTCACAAAGATAGCTTTATGATGGCCATGTGAATAACTTTCATGCAAACCCATGCCTTTACGGACATCTTTCATCAATTCTCTTGCATGTTCATCTTTAACATGATGTGGAACACCTTGTCTAAAAGAAGAAAAATCATTATTTTTAGCATGTTCACGCATCTTGGTACCAGACATACCTTCAGAACCTTCAGCGTCAGGATCACGGTGACCAGCAGAATGTACTGTAATATGTTTGAAATTATAATGACCGTGACCTGCTTTTACACCATTGTATTTGTGCAATAGTGAGTGCATTTCTTTAACACGGTCTGAACCTGCAATAACATGTAAATGTTCTGCACCTTGAGCATGTAACTTAGCTGCATGGTGCATAATTGTTGGATGCTCTTTAGAAGAAGTTTCAAAATGTGTACCTGGTGAATACCTCTTTAGATGTTTAATTTTTTGTTCACCAGATAATGGATTTTTTTTAGCATCTTGTGAATGAGATACAACCACAGTATGTGGTGCTTTGTGTTTGGCAGCAACTTCACGCACTTTGTCAATTAACTTCAAATGGCCGGTCGTAGGAGGATTCATGCGACCAAAAGCCATAACCGCATGTTTCTCTTTTGCTGCTTCTTCTTCAATAATCTGTAGGAATGACTTCATTTTCTGACTTTAAGTAAATTAGCTCTTGCAAATTCTGCTCTATTGACCAATTTAGTTGGTTCTCCTGCATGATTAACAACAAAACCTTCTGGTCCAGTTTTCTTACCATCAATATGATGTTCTAATCCACCTTCGTGATGTTGCAACACATCTACTAATTTATTTTTTGCTTTTTGCAAATGGCTGTGCATCTTTAGCAAATTATCATAATGCGTTTTATTAGCTTCAATATGTTTTGTATGTGGTTCAGCTTCTTTTTCTCTTTTAACAATTCCAGCTGGCGTTTTTAATTTTAGTGCAGCCTTCTTATACTTATCAGCAATGTGTTTTTTCAATCCTTCAGTATTAGGATTCTCACCTGTACGAACTGTATGATTGATATATGTACTAAGATGACCCGTTTCACCCATATGACTAGTTGCTATATGATTGTACATGTCAGGATGTGCATTATGAATTTTTTCAGCAGCAGTCATGTGCTTCATAAACTCATTTTGGTCTTTATCTGAATAATGAACTTGTCTTGTATCATGGTTTGGTGATTTTTGCCAAACGTCAGGATGTTGTTTGAAGTTATGTAAATCAGGATGTGGATCAGCCTTCATGGAACTAATGTCGTTGCCATGATATTGAGTATGTGTCACAATACCTAATTTAGACTTTTTAACCTTATCAGCCTCATCACCTTTGGCAGTATAAGTGATGGTGTTAGGAGTAAATGATACTTTACCACCTGGTTTATGTTGCAAATCTTCACCTGAGTGCATGATGTCGCCTTGATATACACCAGTCTTAGGTGTAACTTTCTTCAAGTGATTCAATGCAGCATGGAGTTTATCCATAAGACCTGGAGCGTGTCCATGATTCTTTAGAATATCAGCATGAGTATAATTAAGTTTAGGTGTCTTATTAAATGCGGATTTTGATGCCACAAAGAACTTACCATTCTCTGGATGATGGCCAAATACCACAGAAGGAGAACCATCGTATTTCATTGTCAATGCAGAACTATTACCACCAGATTTAATGTGGTTATGTGCCTGCATTAATGCACCTTTAGCGTGTTCAAATCCTTTAGCGCCATGGAATAATGGTCTATCCTCAGCATGATGAATGTGCTTCAGCTTAGAACCTTCTTCGGCCTCTGCTTCTTCTCTCAGAAATGTGGTAAAACTTTTCATGTTTCCTTGGACTTGCAATACACTTTGATTGCCATAAAGTTATTTATACAACTTTTTACTTCATGTCACCAATTCGTAAAAAGATTGAGGAGAATACATAGTCAGTAACTTTCAACCTGACCATTACCTGCCAACCATCCAGAAACGTGTATTTTGTCAAATTCAACTAGATATTCTTTTGGAATATTAAGAAAATGGGCATGTTCAAAGTCCATGTATTGATACAATGGTACATTTTTGATACAAACTTCCATATAATTCTCAATTAAAGATGGACAAAAAGAGAACATTCTAGTGATTAATAAGTGTGTAGCACCATGTGTCACATGTCCCATCCATGTTGGAATACGTTTTTTGAATACATATTTGCCGAACATGTCATCGTAAGCACTAATATCAAAGCCATCTTCCAACAAAGAGCGTCCAGATATCTTAAAAATTCTTTTGACTTCTTTCATAAATGGCTGTTGCCTAAGAATGGCAAAAGCATTAAACGATAATGCACCTTCAGCCCATGATTGCATACCTTTGGATGAATAATCATGCACTTCTGGAACTTTATTCATATCCATAAAGTAATCACACTTAGATACAAGCATCTCGGTTTCTTCTCTGGTGAAATGATAAAGTGATGCATCAGCTAAGACAATGATAGCGTCTGGTACCTTCTGTCTTATGGAATCCAAGGTTTGTATTGTTTGGTCAAATCTTTGATTGTGGTTATAGAACCTGACGTTCAAAGATTTGATGGCGGAAGTAACAAAGAACATATTTTTATTTGGAATCATAATACTTTTCTCTTAATTTTGATACATAATCACTACAAATACCATAAGCGTTATTATACTCTCTTTCGAGTTTTTTGTCAAATATTTCAGGCATAACCACAATGCTACGGGTTGTTAATTCTTTTCCAGGATAAGTCCAAATATACTTATTACTGGTTAATGCAAAATCATCCTCTTGATGCCAGAAGTAATTGAATTCAGTTGTAGTTAACCATCTTAATGCACCTAAATTCTTAGCATGAATCCATAAACCATAATATGCATGGTATTTTTGTAACCAGTCAAGTGTAACCGCATAATCTGGCCTATCGTGGCCAAGATATAGGTCGGAATTTGTAACCCAAAGGTCAATCTCACATTCAAAACCATCTTTC
>Ga0208507_1001381_pt1 | contig 13689 bp, 8 predicted proteins | sample CryBogCBH12Aug01_FD_184626 | JGI IMG/M metagenome (GOLD analysis project Ga0208507, IMG submission 184626) | Freshwater microbial communities from Crystal Bog, Wisconsin, USA - CBH12Aug09.1 (SPAdes) (version 2) | ecosystem: Environmental > Aquatic > Freshwater > Lake | place: Crystal Bog... | reverse complement strand
CGGAGCGGGCCTTTTTGCGCGGCATGGGCGGCGGCTGCCAGAGTCCGGTGGGTGCGCACGCCACCATTGCCGGCGACAAGATTACGCTCAAGGCGATTTCTTTCCGCGAGGAAACGGTGAAGCGCGGCGCGGCCAAGCGTCCGCTGGCCGAGGCGGTGTTGCTGGGTGAGCAGATTGCGGCGGAATTGAAATAAAGCCGCCGTTAAAGCGTAAAAGAAATTACGGACGGAAAGCGGCGAAGGTTAAAAGCCTTTGCGCTAGGAATTTTTTTTAGAGGAGAAATCTTCACTGGCCGGCTGAACCCAGATTTACTTCGTCGGGCCGGCCTGCTTGATGAGGAACAGAATCAAACCAACAATGATTACCCCGACCACGATGCCGCCGATGATGAAGTAGGTGTTGGCCTTGTTGGTCTTTTTGGCAAAAGCGGTGTTCGTGTCAAAGGCCGCCGGTCGCGCCCCGCCTTGGCCGAGATCGTTGAGGCTGACGCCGCGCGGAATGACCATTGTGGCATCCACGGTTTTCTTGGCCGCCGCCGGGGCCGGCGCGGGCACCGAGGTCGGCGCACCGGCGGAAACCGGAGTCGGAGCCGCCACGGGCTGACCGTCGTCAATCTTCAGTTCCACTTGGCCGAAGCGGATTACTTGGCCGGGCTTGAGCACCGCCTCGGTAATCCGGTCGCCGTTGAGAAATGTGCCGTTGGTGGAATTGAGGTCGCGCACCAGAATCTCGGTGCCGCGCAAAAGGATTTCGGCGTGATGGCTGGAAACGGACGGGTCGGTAATCTGAAAGGTGTTGTCCTCCACGCGGCCAACCGTGGTGCGATCCACGTTCAGCTCGAACGCGCGCCCGGTCATGCCTTGATTCAGGATAACAAGTTTGGCCATAGATTACTGGAAATGATTATGGGCGCGGCGCGGTTCAAGTCAAACGCAAATCAATCGGATAAATGTCCTATGTTAATTTTATCCGCGTTTTTCAATCAGGTGGCGGAATTCAGCGAACAAGGGCGTCGAATCATGCGGGCCGGGCGAAGCCTCCGGATGATATTGCACACAGAAAACCGGCTTGGTCTTGTGCCGCAACCCCTCGACGGTCTGGTCGTTCAAATTGATGCGATGCACCGCGACGTCGGACGGCAGCGATTTCGCGTCCACGGCGAAACCGTGATTTTGCGAGGTGATTTCCACCTTGCCGGACTCCAGATCCTTCACCGGCTGGTTGCCGCCGCGATGGCCGAATTTTAATTTGAAAGTTTTTCCGCCGAGCGCCTGGCCAAGAATCTGGTGACCAAGACAAATTCCAAAAATCGGAATGCCCGTGTCGAGCAGCGTCTTCACTTCGCGGACAATGTAGTTCAGCGCCGACGGATCGCCGGGGCCGTTCGAGAGAAAAATTCCCGCCGGCTTGTATTTGAGCGCGTCGGCGGCAGTCGCAGTCGCGGGCAGGACATTCACGCTGAAACCCTGCTGGCGAAGCCGGCGCAGGATGTTGTATTTCATCCCGTAGTCGAACGCGACAATCGGGATGTCCGCCGCCGGCAGCGGCTTGCGGACATTCCGCGCGTCAGCGGCTTTCAGGCCGCGCACCAAATCAAACGCCGCGCTCTGTTCGTCCTTTTCGTCCCACTTGAACGCCTGCTTGTGCGTAACTTCCTTGACGTAATCCACGCCATCAAAAACAAATTCCTTCGCGCGCTTCACCGCTTCTTCATCAGAAATTTCTTCGGTGGAAATAAATCCATTCAACGCGCCGCGGACGCGAAGTTTTTTGGTGAGTGCGCGTGTGTCAATTCCTTGAATTCCCGGAATGCCATTTTTCTCCAGATAATCCGCGAGCGACCAATCCGCGCGCCAGTTACTGACGACCGGTGACAGTTCGCGGATGACAAAGCCCGCCGCGTGCGGCCGCCAGGATTCGATGTCCTGCGCGTTGACGCCGTAGTTGCCGATGAGCGGATAGGTCATCGTCACAATCTGTCCGCGATACGACGGGTCGGTGAGGATTTCCTGATAGCCCGTCATGGACGTGTTGAAACAGACTTCGCCGCAGGCCGACGCTTTTGCGCCGAAACCTGTGCCGTGAAAAACCGAACCGTCTTCGAGGGCTAAAATCGCTTTCATCAAAATTTTGAAGATACTAGGGTCGCGGGCGGGCGGGTTCAAGCGCGAAGCGGTTTGCGCGCCGGAAATTTTAGGCTAGTGTGTTGACCAGTTGACGACGCACAATTTCCAAACCGAACTCTGGCTGCCCGTGCCGCGCGAAAAAGTGTTCCCGTTTTTTGCCGACGCCCGCAATCTGGAGACCATCACGCCGCCGTGGCTGAATTTCCAAATCCTCACGCCCGGCGCAATCCCGATGCGCGTCGGCGCGCTGATTGATTATCAAATCCGCATCCACGGTTTTCCCGTGTGCTGGCGCACGGAAATCACCGGCTGGAACCCGCCCTTCAGTTTCTGCGACGAACAGCGGCGTGGGCCATACCGCCTTTGGCGGCACACGCACACGTTCGAGGCAAAGGACGGCGGGACGCTTTGCCGCGATGAGGTCATTTACGCCGTGCCCGGCGGCGCGCTGGTGAACCGGCTGTTTGTCCGCCGCGACGTGGAAAAGATTTTTGCCTACCGCGCCGGGGCGTTGAAAAAACATTTCGGCCTGAAAAATTAAATCCTTATGAAAATCATCCTCACCATTTTGATTGTGATTCTTTTGCTGGCATGGCTGAAGACCGGCGGCACCACCGCCCGCGCTGATTACGCCACCGCGCCGTTCCAACTCGTCCGGCAGGAGGGAAAATTTGAACTGCGTGATTATCCCGTTCTCACCGTGGCCGAGACGCCGATGCGCGGGATGGACAATGGTTTCATGCGGCTGTTTCATTTCATCGGCGGCGAAAACGCGGCGCAGCAAAAAATCGCCATGACCACGCCGGTGTTCATTCGGCACGCCGGCAGCACCAACGCGGCCATGGCCTTTGTGATGCCCGCCAACCTTGGCACGAATGATCCACCGCAACCAACCCAGCCGGACGTGGTCGTAAAAAAAATCGCCGCCGGGCGGTTTGCCGTGCTGCATTTTTCCGGCGGGCGCAGCGTTAAAAATACGACCAACGCGCTCGCGCAGTTGACGGCGTGGCTGGCGCAGGAAAAGATTTCCCCGACGGGCGAGCCGGTGTTTGCCTATTTTGATCCGCCGTGGATTTTGCCGTTTCTGCGGCACAATGAAGTGATGCTCCGCGTGATGCCGCCGTAAAAAAACTGGAAGTGGAGCGGGCGAGCCGAATCGAATTCTGATTAGCGTGTGGTAAATGAAAAATTCAACTGGCAAGTTTTGATTCCGCCCGACACGACAGCGACGGTTGATATGCCGCTAAAGAATGGCGGTGCCGTGACCGAGCGCGGCCAACCTGTCGAAGGCCGGCGGGCGGTGAAATTCGTTCGAGTTGAAGAGGGTCGCGCTATCTATGAAATCGAGTCTAGCCTGTATGATTTCCAGTCTGCCCTTTAAGGCGCGAGCGAAAGGTTATTTGGTTTGAGATACCGGTTGCGCCGCCCACCGCAGGGTCTCGACCAGCCACGGCTTGAAGCTGTCGTTTGCCCAGTTGTTTCAGGAGCTTTGAGGCTGCGGTAAAACGGGGTTCAATTTTCAGCGCCAGTTGCGCGACCGACCGCGCTTCATTCGTTTTACGCTCATTGAGTTGCTCGTGGGCGATATTGGCAAGAAGAATTCCCGCATGGAATTTCAGCCATCTCTCCGCTAACCTTGATTTGTGTCACGTCAACCCCCGCTGCGCAGGTCGCTAACCGCTCGTCGGTTGGTGCGGTGGTTTTTTTTGTTGGGCGTCGGAGGTAGCCTCGGTTGGTTTGCCTTCAAGTTCTGGCACCCGTTAAATCACGGGTCAGCCGGTTCCCATTCAGCACAGCAAACAAATATTTACGAAGCTTACGCCGGTTCCGAAAGCTGTCGCGAATGTCATGCGGAGGCGTTCAACAAATGGGCGGGGTCGCACCACGCGGAAGCGGAGCGGCTGATTCAAACCAATCGCGATTTGGCGGCGTTTGTCCCGGCACGCGAGTTTAAGCACGGCACGCAAAAAACTTTTGTGCAGTGGCACGACGGTCAGGCGCTAATTGCCGGCTTCGGCCTGAATCACCAGTGGGAAACCAATCCGGTGGCGCGCGTGATCGGCGAAGACCCGTTGCGGCAATTCCTGATAGCTTTTCCCGGCGGTCGTTTTCAAGTGCAGGAAGCTTCCTACGATCCGCGCAGCAACGAGTGGTTCAATGTCTATGGCCGCGAAGACCGGCAGCCGGGCGAATGGGGTCATTGGATGGGGCGCGGGATGAATTGGAACGCCATGTGCGCCGCCTGCCACAACACGCGTGTGCGGAAAAATTATGATGCTGCCACGGACACCTATCACACCACAATGTCCGAAACCACCGTCAGTTGCGAGGCGTGTCACGGGCCGTTAAAAGTGCATGTGGACTGGCAGAAAAAATACGGCAGCACGAATGACCCGACCTTCCCGAAACTATCTCGCAAACAAGTTTTTGATATGTGCGCCTCGTGCCACGCGCGCCGGGCGGATTTGACGGGCGACTTCGTGCCGGGTGACAAGTTTGATGACCACTACGAATTGACCACCGTGGATGCCAGCGACTTGTTTTATCCCGACGGCCAGATTCGCGACGAGGATTATGAGCAGTCCGCTTTTCTCGGCAGCAAGATGCAAAATGCCGGATTGACCTGTCTCGATTGCCATCCGCGTTCGTTGCACATGGCGAAATTGCACGGCAACGCGCTTTGCATGCAATGTCACAAGGGTGGTTTTCCCAAAGCTCCCGCCATCAATCCGACGGAACACAGCCATCATGCCGACGGCAGCACGGGCAACGAATGCGCCAACTGCCACATGCCGCAGACCGTCTATATGCAGCGCCATTCGCGGCACGACCACGGCTTCACCATTCCCGACCCGTTGCTGACGAAACAATTCGGCGTTCCCAATGCCTGTAATCGCTGCCACACGGATCAGTCCGCCGATTGGTCGCTCAAAAATGTCGAGGCTTGGTATGGTGAAAAAATGCAGCGGCATACTCGTGAGCGTGCCCAAATTATCGCCTGCGCCCGCATTGGCGAGGATGCGTCACCGACCAATTTGGTGCGATTGCTTCAGACGGAAGAAATTCCCTACTGGCGCGCGGTTGCCGCCAATCTGCTCGGCAACTGGCCGGCGGACAAAGCTGTTACGCCCGCGCTGCTGCAAGGATTGAATGATACCAACGCCATGGTTCGCAGCGCCTGTGTGCGTTCGCTGGCTCCGCTGGTTGAGGATGAATCGGTGGCCCGCGCGATTCAGTCCAAACTCACCGACCCGCTGTGCAATGTGCGCATCGCCGCCGCGTGGGCGTTGCGCGCGACGCTCGACACCAACTCGCCCGCCGCCGCTGATTTGAAACGGTTTCTGGAAATCAACGCCGACCAGCCGACCGGCCAGTTGCAACTCGGCGCCTACGAGCTGGCGCGAGGGAACGCCACGAATGCGCTGCAATACTTTGAAACGGCCGTGAAATGGGATCCGTATTCACCCGGCATCCGGCATGACCTCGCGATGGTTTACAGCCAATTGGGCTTGATGCGGGAAGCCGTTGCCCAACTTGAGGCCGCAGTCAAGCTGGCACCGCAGGATGCGGAATTTCATTTCAAACTCGCACTTGCGTTGAATGAAACCGGCGACACGTCGCGCATGAAAACGGAATTGGAGGAAGCCGTGAAATGTAATCCGCGTCACGCGCAGGCTTGGTATAATTTGGGCTTGGCCCGCAGCGGTCAGGGCGATGACGCCGGCGCGCTGGAAGCATTGGTGCGGGCGGAATCGGCGGATCCGTCCGATCCCCGCGCTCCCTATGCTAGGGCCACGGTGCTGGCGCGTATCGGAAAACTCGACGAAGCCCGCAGCGCCGCCCGGCGCGCCCTCGAACTCGACTCCCATTCACCCGCCGCCAACCTGCTCCGGCAACTCGGCGGGCAGTGATTCGGGCGAGTAAAATCAATGATTGAATGAGTGCGCTGCTTGCGGCATAACAAATTAAATGGTTTGCTACAAAGCAACCATGAATCAATTCAAATTGAGCAATACGTCACCGCGACGAGATTGATTGTCCTCATTACGGGCCACCCTTTATGAACACACCAAATCTCGCCCGTCTGGAAAAGTCAGGTGGCGTCAGGGAGTGTCTCTACCACGAAAGTGGGATGGCCGACTGGCGGTTGTCTGTTAGTTTTTAAAGCAATCCAGCGTTGACCAGCAAATGTTTTGTCCCGCGTTCAGTTCGGCGAAGGTTGTTTTTTATATGCCAAGCCCCGCTTTGCGAAACGAGTATGAAATGCGCAGGTAAAGTATGAATGCCAGGAGCCAGGCTGTTGCCAAATTAGCCATGACATCAATCAAACAACTTGTCGCAATGACGCTGCTACTGACCACCGGCAGTGTCGCCGTTGCCGCCACCAATTTGCGGCCTAACATCGTCATCATTCTCGCCGACGATCTGGGCTACGGCGATTTGAGCTGTTACGGCGCAACGAAAATCAAGACGCCCAACATTGATCGGTTGGCGGCGGAGGGGTTGCGCTTTACCCAAGGTTATGCGCCTTCCTCGACTTGCACGCCGTCGCGTTTTTCACTGCTGACCGGTGAATACGCGTGGCGGCAGAAAGATCGCAAAAATAGTATTCTTGATGGTGACGCGCCGCTGTGCATCGCGCCCGGCCGGCGCACGCTGCCCGCAATGTTGCACCAAGCGGGCTACCAAACCGGCATCGTCGGCAAATGGCATTTGGGTCTTGGCGACGGCCAGACGCCGGTGGATTTCAACGGCGAAATCAAGCCCGGACCGCTCGAAGTGGGCTTTGATTATTGCTACATCATCCCCGCCACGGTGGATCGGGTGCCGAGTGTTTGGATTGAAAACCACAAGGTTGTCGGCCTTGACCCCGCCGATCCCATCACAGTGAGTTATGTGACCAACATCAGCGACGGCCCCACCGGCTTGGAGCGGCCCGACCTGCTCACCCGATATGGCGCGGACAAACAACATTCCGGCACGATCATCAACGGCATCAGCCGGATTGGTTACATGAAAGGCGGCAAAGCGGCGCGCTTCAAGGATGAAGAACTCTCCAGCACGATCGTGAACCAGTCCGTCAAATTTATCGAGCAGCACAAGGATGCGCCCTTTTTTCTGGAAGCCGCCTTGTTTGAACCCCATGTCCCGCGCGTCGCCAAACCGTCTCTGGTCGGCAGCAGCGGGTGCGGCGTGCGCGGCGATGTCATTGAGCAAATTGACTGGGAGACCGGTGAAATCATGGCAGCGCTCAAACGCCTCAATTTGGAGACGAACACGCTGGTCATTTTATCCAGCGACAATGGTGCAATTTTGTTTGATGGCTATTATGATCATTCTTTCGAGGATTTGAACGGGCATCAACCCACCGGCGGTTTGCGCGGCTGGAAATATCTCGTGTTCGAGGGCGGCTGCCGCGTGCCCTTGATCGCGCGCTGGCCGGAGCAAATCAAGCCGCGCGTCACCGATCAGATGTTTAGCCTGGTTGATTTTCTCGCGACGTTTGCCGGCATGACCGGCCAGCATATTTCCAAAGCGGTTGCTTCCGACAGTTTGGATTTGTCGGCCGTGCTGCTGGGAACGACGACCAACCAGCTTCGTGATAACACCGTGCTGCATGGTGTTTCCGACACGCTGGCAATGCGGGTTGGCGATTGGAAATTTATTCCCGCGAATCCCCGCGCCAAAGCCGGCGGCATGGGCAAGGGCGCGGATGCCTCGGATTCGCGGTTTGCGACCAATCACATCACCAAGCCGTTGTTGTTTAATCTCGCCACCGACCCGGACGAGAAAACCAATGTCCTCGCACAGTATCCGAAGAAGGCGGCGGACTTGCAGAAACGGCTCGAGGCCATTAAAATGGGAAAGCTCCCATGAGCAGCGGCGCTGCATTGAACCGATTTTGTTGGTTGCTGGCGATGTGGTTTTGCGCCGCAAGCCGGGTCGGCGCGGCAATTTATTATGTTCACCCGGCGCTCGGCGATGATGGGAATTCCGGCTTGAGCGAAAATGCGCCGTTAAGAACTTTGGCGCGGGCCAGCAAATTAAGTTTGCACGCCGGTGACGCGGTATTATTGGCGGCGGGCCAAAAATTCGAGGGCCAACTGGCCTTTGAAAATGCCACCGGCTCCGCAAAGAACCCGATTCAGATTTCAAGCTATCAAGAAAAGACGGGGAGCACTGATAGCCGGGCGTTGATTGACGCCAAGGGATATGTTGCGGGGGTTTACTTGAAAAACTGCGCTTTCGTCGAGATAGGAAATCTGCTGATCACTGCCAACGCGGGCGGAATGAAACCGGGACTGGTGGCGAAGAAAGATCTGCGTTGCGGCATTTTGATTGAAGCCAATCAACCGGGCAAATACGCAGGCTTCAGCGTCTCCAACGTCGTGGTCAAAGATGTGTTTTTTGAGGAGCCGGGATTTGTCCGCGCCCCGGAGGAAGTAAAAAGTGCTAACGGTTCTGGAAATTACGGCTGGGGCATCCGGTTCTGGGTGACTTCCCCCGGTGCGGTGATGCGGGACATCACCATCACCGACTGCCGGATCTCAAATGTCAGCCACACCGGCCTAAAATTTACGGCTCCCAGCAACGGTCTGCAAAATGTGCAAGTCAAGCGGCTGCAGATCACTGACACGGGCGGACCGGGCGTGCAAATGTCCGGCGTGCTGGGCGGTCACTTCAGCGAGCTGGACGTGAACCGCAGCGGCAGCAAGGACGACAGTCGGAAATGGGGTCGCGGCAGCGGCCTGTGGACGTGGGGATCCAGCGACGTGATTATCGAGAAAAGCCGGTTTCAAAATGCCAATGGGCCGGGCGACTCGGTCGGTGTGCATATTGATTACAACTGCAAGAATGTGATTATCCAATACAACCTGAGCGCGCACAACGCGGGCGGGTTTTGCGAAATTCTTGGAAATAATCACAATTGCGCCTACCGCTACAACGTCAGCGTGAATGACGGGTATCGCGTCAAAGGGAAGAACGGGGCGTTTCAAGAGGGAAAAATTTTCTGGCTGAGCGGATTTACCGGCGACCAGAGTCCAAGGCAAGGCCCGTTCAACACTTACTTCTACAACAACACGATTTACGTCCCCGAGGAAATTGTTGCCAAGATTGCGGTCACGCCGTCGGCCCGGGGTGTGCTTATTGCCAACAACATTTTTTATATCCAAGGGCGCAGCGAGTCTGTCGTGGGCGACCAAAGCAAGCCAGACAAGTTTTTGGCGGGTTCGCTTCGGGATGTCGTGTTTAAGAATAATTTGTTTCTGCGGCAGAACAATTGGCCGGCAAATTTTTTGCTGCAAGATCAGTCTCCCATCGTGGGGGATCCCAAGTTTCAAAAAGGGGGTGGCCTGCGTCTGGAAGATTATGTCCCGTTCAACGCACCGCTGGTCAGTAATCGGGGAATTCAAATTCCATTGATTCCCAGCGACACGGCGGGCCTTTCTGGAGGGCTTAAAATGGAGCAGGACATTTTAGGACATCGCATTGCAGGGAATCCTGATCTGGGTGCCATTGAAGCGTTCGAGTCAACCAAGGCACAGGTTGGATTACGATGAGATCATCCTCGTTCACAGCCAGCGGAGCTTCGCGCCTTTTTTTCAAGTTTTATTGCCTATGTTTGCACGCCCGCTTACAAACGACTTGGGCATCACGCAGCAGGACGACGCGACCATGGAGTGGTTCATGGATGCTAAATTCGGTATGTTCTTGCATTGGGGCATCCGGCGGATACGGTGGTGATGTTTTTCACAATCACAATTCCAGCCAGCCGGCAATAAACCCAATCAATTCACACTAAAAATTTATGCAACACATCAAGCGGCCCTTTTGGAAACTCTGTCTCATCGTCCTGATCTTGGCCGCCAACGGAGCGTGGGCTGGGGTCAAATTGCCAGCGATCTTTTCCGATCACATGATATTACAAAATAATGCCGCCGTTCCAGTTTGGGGCTGGGCCGATCCGGGCGAGCAGGTTGAAGTTAGTATTACCGGTCAGACCAAGAACGCCGTGGCGGACAATTCAGGCAAATGGAGCCTCAAACTCGATAAACTCACCGCCACCGCGCCCGTGACGCTCACCGTCAAAGGCAAAAACACCATCGTGGTTCAGGATGTTTTGGTGGGCGAAGTCTGGCTGGCCTCGGGGCAGTCAAATATGCAGTTGCCGGTGAACGAAGTTTGGAACGCCAAGTTGGAAAAGGACTGGGCCAAGTATCCGCAAATCCGGATGTTCACCGTGGCTCGTCAGGCTGCGGTCACGCCGCAGACCAATTGCGAGGGCCAATGGGTAGTTTGCTCCCCGGAAACCGTCGGGGCTTTTTCCGCGACGGCGTATTTTTTCGCGGGGGATTTGCACCGGAAGCTTCAGGTTCCCTTCGGCATCATCAACGCCTCGTGGGGCGGCACGCCGATTGAGACGTGGACGTGCATGGAGCGCATGGAAGGCAAACCGGAGTTCGCGCAGGTGTTCAAACCGTGGGAAGCCAAGATGCGCGTTCCCTTCGACGAAGCCAAAGCGCAGGCCCAATATTTGCAGGCAATGGAGGCGTGGAAAACCAACGCCGCCAACCGCAAGGCCGAAGGCAAACCGGCTCCGCCTCCGCCTCAAAAGCCGGTGAGTCCACGGCTCGACAAGAATTATCCCGCGAATTTGTTCAACGGTATGATTGCGTCCATCATTCCCTACGCGATTCGCGGGGCCATTTGGTATCAGGGCGAAAACAACGCGGCGAGCGATCTGGCGAAACTCTATTCCCTTCAGCTTTCACTGTTGATTCAAGATTGGCGGCAACGCTGGAACGAAGGCGATTTCCCCTTCGCCTGGGTGCAGTTGCCAAACTTCCATCCGCGCACCACCAACGTCGTTGAAACCAACTACAACAACTGGTGCGTCGTCCGCGAATGTATGTTGAAAACGCTCGCCGTAAAAAACACCGGCATGGCCGTCACGGTGGATGTCGGCGAGGCAAATAATATTCATCCAAAAAACAAACAGGCGGTCGGGCATCGGCTGGCGTTATGGGCGCTCGCCAAAGTTTATGGCCAGGACATTCCCTACTCCGGCCCGCTGCCAGACGGACAAGAAATCAAAGGCGACAATATCATTTTGTCGTTCAAGCACACGGACGGCGGTCTGGTTGCCAAAGATGGCGACCTGAAAGGTTTTGCCATTGCGGGAGAAGATCACAAATGGGTTGCGGCCAACGCGCACATTGAAGGTGGCAAAGTCATCGTCTCCAGCCCGGATGTGAAATCACCCAAGGCCGTGCGCTACGCCTGGGCGGCGAATCCCGACTGTAACCTTTACAACGGCGCGGGCCTGCCGGCCTCTCCGTTCCGCACGGACGATTGGGAGTGGCAATAATCAATGCCCATGACAACGAACTTATTTTCGACCGGCTGGCCGCGCCGGGATTTTTTGAAACTCTCGGCGACGGCTATGCTGGGGCTGGCATTCTCGCGCCTGCCGGTCATGGCCGGGCCGTTCACGCGCGAGGATTTTGATCATCTCGTGCCCGCCGACAAAAAACTTTCGCCAGACTGGGTAAAATCGCTGTTCGCGCGCGGCACGCCGGAAGTGTTGCGCGGCAGCGAACTTAAATTTGTCGGGATGCCCGTCGGCGGCATTGGCGCAGGGCAGTTGTATCTCGGCGGCGATGGACAGCTGTGGCATTGGGATATTTTTAATCGCTATGTGAATAGCGGATCAAGCGGGCCGCATTACGCCAAGCCGCTCATGCCGAGTTCGCCGCTAACGCAAAATTTTTCGCTGAAGCTGGGCGACAAAATCGTTTCGCTCGACCGCGACGGCTTTTCCGACGTGAATTTTCGCGGCGAATATCCAGTCGGCGTCGTCAACTACGCCGACCCGAACGTGCCGGTCACGGTAAAACTGGAGGCGTTCTCGCCGTTCATCCCGCTCAACACCGATGACTCCAGCTTGCCCGCGACGATTTTTCAATTCACCATCCGCAACCCTTCCGCCGCGCCGGTGGAAACGACCTTGTCCGGTGAACTCGAAAACGGCGTGTGTTTGTATCACCGAGACTGCAGCGGCGTTTTGCAAAATAATTTTGTGAAAGCCAAGGGCGCGACGATTTTGGTTTGCTCGGCGGAAGGCGATGCCGACTTAAATAAATTGCCGGACTTCGGCACGTTGTCGTTGGCGTTGCTCGGCGATGCGGACGAAACGAGCGGCAAAAAATCCGCGCCCTTCTCCGAAAAACTTTCCGGCTCGCTTGGTCAAAAGCTGACGCTTGCCGCTGGCGAATCGAAGACGGTCACTTTCCTGATCGCGTGGCATTTCCCGAATCTCTCACTCAAAGGCGGCTTCAAAGATTGCGGACGGTATTACGCCACAAAATTTTCCTCGGCGCAGGCCGTGGCGGAATATGTCGCCGAAAACTTTTCCCGGCTCGAATTACAGACAAAACTTTGGCGCGACACTTGGTATGACTCCACGCTGCCGTTGTGGTTTCTCGACCGCACGATGCTCAACACGTCCATCCTCTCCACCTCGACGTGCTACCGGTTTGCGAACGGCCGCTTCTACGGCTGGGAAGGTGTGGGCTGCTGCGAGGGAACGTGCGGCCACGTTTATCATTACGCGCACGCGGCAGCGCGGCTGTTTCCCGATTTGGAAAGCAGCACGCGCGAGAAAATTGATTTTGGACTGGCGCTGATGCCCGATGGCGCAATTCATTTTCGCGGCGAGTGCAATAAAATTCCCGCGATTGATGCGCAGGCGGGAACGATTCTACGTGCGTTGCGCGAACATCAGATGTGCGCGGATAAAACTTTTCTCCAGCGCAACTGGCCGCAAATCAAACGCGCGACGCAGTGGCTCATCGCGAAGGATGCCAATAACGACGGCCTCATCGAGAGCAACCAGCACAACACGCTCGACACCGACTGGTATGGGAAAGTCGCGTGGTTGAGCGGACTGTATCTCGCGGCGCTCGCGGCGGCGGCGGAGATGGCGGACGAAACCGGCGACGCGGATTTCGCGAAGCAGTGCCGCAAAATTCTTGATACCGGTCGGAAAAATTTGGTCGCGCAGCTTTTTGACGGTGATTATTTCATCAACCAAGTTGACCCGAAACATCTCGACGCCATCAACTCCGGCACGGGTTGCGAGATTGATCAAGTGTTCGGCCAGAGCTGGGCATTTCAAGTCGGGCTGCCGCGCGTGTTGCCGGAAAAGGAAACCGTCGCCGCGCTGAAATCGTTGTGGCGTTACAATTTTTCGCCCGATGTCGGGCCGTATCGCGAAATCAACAAACCGGGCCGCTGGTATGCGATGGCGGGCGAAGCGGGCTTGCTCATGTGCACGTTCCCGCGCCGCGACTGGGATTTCAAAAATGCCAGCGGCACGGGCAAACCGGATTGGGCGGCGGGTTATTTTAACGAGTGCATGAACGGCTTTGAGCATCAGGTCGCCGGCCACATGATTTGGGAAGGCATGACGCTCGAAGGTCTCGCGATCGAACGCGCCGTGCACGATCGTTACCACGCGTCGCGGCGCAATCCGTGGAACGAGATTGAGTGCGGTGACCAT
>Ga0208507_1001379_pt1 | contig 13692 bp, 11 predicted proteins | sample CryBogCBH12Aug01_FD_184626 | JGI IMG/M metagenome (GOLD analysis project Ga0208507, IMG submission 184626) | Freshwater microbial communities from Crystal Bog, Wisconsin, USA - CBH12Aug09.1 (SPAdes) (version 2) | ecosystem: Environmental > Aquatic > Freshwater > Lake | place: Crystal Bog... | reverse complement strand
ATTCAGACGTAGCATCAACTGAAACGTAAAGCCGCCCGTAGATGTTGACGGTTTTGATTATGCCTCGTTTTCGCCATCGCCAACCTGTGGTGCTGGTGATGCCCATATCGGCAAGCCACTTGTTGAAACTGATGAGTTTGGTTGTATTTTCATTGGTATTCATAGCGCGAACATCATCCCCTCCTCTAGCGCATTATGCAATTTGAAGGCGAACGAACTACTCTCCACCTCGCTGACACCGCAGTAAAGCAGCCTCAACGCTTGGCCAGTGATATAAAGTCCGCCACCACCTGCTCTGGCTAACATCCCGTCGTCATCTTCAAAAACCGCTCAATCTCGGCGTGTGTGATGCGTTTTACCCGGAGACCACCGCTGCTTCGCAATTGGCCACGCACAAGTAAATGGTAAACTGATCCGGGTGAAATCCCTAAAATCTTGGCGGTTTCGGGAACGGTATAGACCAGCTTCGGCTCCACGGCAGGAAATTGTGGTGGTCTCGGTGGTGCAGCTATCGTCGGCGCTTGAATCTGCAAACACGAAATTAATTGTTGCAGGCTTTGTGCGTCGAGCGTGAGTTGGCCGGTGATGTTTATGGTGCTGATGTGGACGTAGAGCAATTCACCACGAATACGCTTGGTTTGCTCAATTTAGTCATGCGAATACACGCTCAGGGGCTAAACCTCGGAAATTTGCAGGCATTGTTGCAATACCCGCAGCCGCCTGGGTTCGAATTTCAATTATTTGATGATCTGCTTACGAAACGCAATGAACACCTCTTGTATGAAATTCGTGACCATCAGATAATTTCGAAAACACTCATCGTGCCGTGGGGTGCGGCCCACATGCCAGGGATTGCTAGAGAAATTCAAAAAGACGGCTTCCGTCTAGATGCGACCCAGGAATATACGGTGATTCAGTTCGGTGGTAGGAAATCTCAAGGAACCGATGAAGTGGTTGGAAAAAGCCATTGAATTCGATGGTAAAAGGGACATGCCACAAAAGAGTGGATGCCCTGCTTGTGTTGGTAAAAAGTTGTTTTAGAGTCAGGGCAGATGCGATCATGAGAACACCAAAGATCAGCCGGCGATGCGAGGGGACGGGTCATCAACTACGAAATGCAGTCAATAACCAGCCCCCACGCATCCCCTAGAAGTGAATCAAAAGCCTAAATCTTAGACTTCGGATTCAGATTATTATACCAGTGGAAAAGAAGATTTGGAGATGGGGGACGGGCTGGCGTTCGAAAGAGCTGCGTTCCGAATGGGCAGCCACCAGGTGAAGGCTGGGCGATCAGAACATCACCCTCAATACGCTAGAACATCTCTGTGACCGGTTGAAGTGCTCGGTTGGTGAGATCTTTGGGGAGTGATTTTGGGTAAAATGAGACCCCACCCAAAGCTTGTTTAGGTGGGGATGTATTATAAACGATGGCTGACGGTGAATTTACCAGCGGTGACCGCCGTAATGTCCACCATAACCGTAATGTTCGCCGTAATTATGTCCATATTCAACATGGCGTTGGCGATAATTCCAACAGCCGGGAATCCAAACATAATGGGCCGACCGATATGACCAATAGCCAGGAGCCCAGGCATAATCAACACCGGGACAGGCTGGAACCACTTCGAAACAGGGAGCAGGCGCTACTGGTACAGCCACCACTACGGGTCTGGCACAAACGACTGGCAATGGCAAACCGAAGGAGAAACCGAAGCTGACTCTCGCATCGGCTGATACGGCAGCCGCACCAACCAGCGCGGCTATGAGAAGTGTTTTCGTTTTCATAATGTTATTCTGGTTTGTTTTTATAAGGCGTTTTGCCTTACATAAACACAGACGAACAGGTAACCGTTTAGTTACTTATTTCGAACAATTGTATTATGCCTTAAATTAGGCACTTGCAACAGTTGTGGAAACTGTGCAGAAGACAACAGGAAGGAAGCATCTCACCGCGCAAATAATGCACACTCCAAACCCCAGCAAATATTCTGCTTCTCCTAAAAATCATTCTACCTGACTACGCTGCCAATAATCACAAACTGACAACGCAGCAACTCAGACAAGTTGATTTGTTCATACATCAGATTGAATTGAAACGGACTTGCAAATCTGTGTAGAGACAGGAAAATCACCAAAAACCCGGCCTTGTTGCGGGCAAAAACAAATGGGAATGTGTGAATTTATCACGGATAAACTATTTGATAGCTCACGAACGCCACCTTCTTGCTGTCCGGTGACCAGGAGGGAACATTGATGGTGCCCTGGCCACCGAACAATTTTGCCAACACTCGGATTTCGCCGCCACCCACGGGCATCAATCGTAGCAGCACGTTCTTGTTGGCCGGATGTTCGCCAGCTTTAACTTCCTTGGTAAAACTCAAAAAAACAATCCATTTGCCATCCGGTGAAGGATGAGCAAACCAGTTTTGGTATCCATCGTCAGTCACCGGCTCCGGCTCCGAACCATCGGGCTTCATTCGCCAGATTTGCATCGAACCGGAACGCTCCGAATTGAAGTAAATATATTTGCCGTCAGGCGAATACTCTGGGCCATCGTCCAAACCGGGCGAGGTGGTTAAACGTGTCTCCTCTCCACCAGACACGGGAACAGTGTATATATCATAATTACCGTTGCGCTCGGCGCAATAGGCCACCATTTTTCCATCGGGCGACCAACCATGCCAATACGATGGTGACAAAGGCGTGATTTGCCGTGCTTCACCACCGTTTACCGGCACCACATAGATGCGTGATTTATAATCAGGGTCCCGGTGGCTGACCGCAAGCCATTGGCCGTCAAACGAAATCCCGTGATCATTGTTGCAGTTGGTAGCAACCCCGGTATCGAGCCATTGCGGACGGCTGCCGGGAACGGAGACTTCATGCACACCGGCGATTATCGGCAGTTTGTAGATCCGCCCCAGGCTGTTGAACAGCAGGTATTTTCCGTCACGCGACCAATTCGGCGCCTCAATGTGATCCCGCGTGCGATAAACGATGTTTCGATCTGTGGAATAAATGGCGACGGTCTCCAGCGAACATTCAATCAACTTGGATGCATTGGCTGAGGTAACCAAGGGCTCCAGTTTAACATTGGAAAAATGCGCTGTTTCAGTGGTGCTGTCGTCATGCGCGCAAACACCCAGGCCGACATAAAATGGCTCCGTGAGCGAGACGGATTGATAGCCGCCAGCGGGCTTTAACTCACCGTCTTTGGCTGACAGCCACATTGAAATGTAAGATCCGCGCTTCTCCAGTCGCAACCGTGCTGGTCCGGAAATCTCCGAGTGAATCGTGTGCGTGAGCGCCCCGGCTTCGTCGCGCCATTGTAACGCGGTCAGGCCATCACCATGCAAAGCCACGTCCGCATAAGCCGAGTCAACAGCTAGGGATTGCCGAACCAGCAGGCAGGCTTTGCGATGACCATTACCAATGTTGCCAACGATGCTCACATCTGCCGTAAGCATAAAATCGCCCGAGGTTTTCTTCCAAAGAAAATGAAAAGCGTCGTTGGTGCCCCACATGTTTGCGCCTCCGCCTGTGATGCGGTATTCGCTGGTTGCTGGATCATAAGTAGCAAAACCGGCCTTGGCGCAGTCGCCAATGTCGATTTGACCCGAGAAGATTCCCAGTTGCCCCGGTTGTGCCTGAATGAAACAAGCATTTATAAGCGTGGCGAAAATGATTATTTGATGTTTGATCGTTCTCATTTATCAAGTGGTTATAAATTTTAATAAACATTAGTGTAAACTGTGAAAAAGAAGATTGCGACAGCTGAATATATGAGCCGCGTTTATCGTCAATCGATGGAATAATTGGGTTGTTCTTGTGGTGATTGATTGGCTTTTGCGTGAGCCAGTCCGTCACCCATATTTTATCCAGTCTTATTGAGGATTCTGGGGAGGTAGATGGCGGACTGGAAAAGAACTTGCAAACCTGTGTAGAGGGAAGAAAATCACGAAATGGCTCTTACTATTTGCAGTTAATGTCTGGCCCAACCATGAAACTTGAACACATCGCCTTTAATGTAGTGGATCCGGTTGCTGTAGCTGCTTGGTATTGCCAGCATTGTGGCTTGCGTGTGGTGCGCCATATTCCGCAACCATCACAAACGCATTTCCTCGCAGACTCCGATTCGACTGTCCTGGAAATCTACTGCAACCCACCTGACCAGATTCCAGATTATCGAAGCATGAATCCGTTGCTCTTTCACCTAGCTTTAGCGAGTTCGGACCCAGTTGCGGACACGAAAAGATTGGTCTCTTCTGGCGCCGTTTTTGTGAACGAGATCCATCTGGACGATGGCTCGCATCTTGTCATGCTGCGAGACCCTTGGGGTGTTGCACTGCAATTGTGCAAGCGTTCCAAAAGATTACTCGATTAATCAACGCTTCCTTGAGTGGATGGTTGCTTAAATACCAGGTGTGGCTGCTCTAGCTGTTATTGACTGGGTTTGGATCAATTTGCGACGATAATCCGCATACACAGCCATGTTTAATTGCCCAACTTGTGGAAGCGGGTTGACACGAACACCTGAAAAAGCAGGCATCTTCTGGGTTTGTCAGAGTTGTGGTGGCCGGGCAGTGAGCGTGTCGTTATTGCGGAAAACAATCGGCCAGAATCGTGTCCGCTCGATCCGGTCGCAGGCCATCAGCACACCGGATAAGGCTGGCAGGTTGACGGACTTCAAACAAACGCTCGTATTTTAAACCTTATCCGTAACCAAACCGAATGGAATTCCGTCAAAATTGAGAGTTAAGCCTCCCCGCAAGTAACAAATGACAACAAAACACCTCCTTTCCATTACCCTGCTCGCCACCGCCACGCTAACTCACGCTACGCTTTGCATTGGCCGCTTCGCGCGCGATGAGTTGCAAAAGCTTGGTGTGCAGGCCTTCAAACGTGGCCTTGCGCGAGCTGCGCTGGAGGAAGGCAATTTCATGACGGTCCAGTTTTAACTGGGTCACACCCCGCACCTGGCAACACGTGCTGGATGAAATCATCAGTATCAAATCCGACTCTACACAAGTACGTTGGAAATCCGCCGTAAAGGACACACTTTTAATTCCGTTGCTGAGGATGTAGTAAATACTTTACAGATCACGTGCAAAGTGGTTCTTTCATGTAAAATAACTAGAATGTAAAAGACAGGATGATTTCAACAAAACCTGCCTACACTTGAATAACAAATAATGGCTCATTCATTCACTGGCTACTCATCATATCGAATCCAAGCCGCTTATAATAGAAACCTGCTTTACCCATCCATACTAGCCGTAGTCATTGGTTTAATGCTGGCTGGGCAGTTGACAGCCCAGACCTTCACGACCCTGCATTGTTTCACGGCAAATGGAAGTTTTAATGGCATCTATACAAACGTTGACGGAGGCGAACCGCAAGCTGGTTTAGTTTTATCAAGCAACACCCTGTATGGAGCGGCCTGTCTTTATGGCACCAATGATAATGGCACGGTGTACGCAATTAACACGGACGGCACGAGCTTTAAGGATTTATATAGTTTTACGGGAACATCTGGTTTGTATAATACCAACAGCGACGGAGCTAGCCCGTCAGCAAGATTGACATTATCAAGCAATAAACTTTATGGGACGACTCGGGGAGGGGGCACAAATGGTGCCGGCACAGTATTCAAGCTCAACACCGATGGCACGAGTTTTTTGAATCTGCATAGTTTTGGCCTGGTGGCAACTACCGGATTTAGTTTTAGCAACAGCGACGGAACTTTGCCGCAAGCCGGATTAGTTTTGTTGGGCAATAAATTATATGGAACGACGCCAGCGGGCGGAACCAATGGCAACGGAACGGTATTTGGCCTTAATGCTGACGGCTCGGGTTTTTCAATCTTGCATACTTTCTCGCCCATTAAGACCAATTCTTTAGGTTTCACCACCAACAGCGATGGAGCTGAATCTGTTGCCGGCTTGATTTTATCTGGCAACTTCCTATTTGGAACAACGTTCTCAGGCGGCAGCAATGGAAATGGCACTGTGTTTGCAGTCAATATAAATGGCACAAGCTTTATAAATCTTTATACATTTTCAGCAACCCATGGCGGGACCAACAGTGACGGGGCTAATCCTTCTGCTGAATTATTTTTATCGGGCAATGTTCTTTATGGAACATGCACCGGCGGTGGCACAAATGGCAATGGCACTGTGTTTGCTGTCAATAACAATGGCACTAGCTTTAAGAATCTTTATAGTTTTTCAGCAACCCACGGCGGGACCAACAGCGACGGAGCTAATCCACATTCCGGATTGATGCTGTCGAGCGATACGCTCTATGGAACTACGGTTTATGGTGGTGTCAATGGCAATGGCACGGTGTTCGCGCTCAACACCAATGGCACGAGTTTTACCACCCTGTATAATTTCACAACAAACCCCAATGGGACGAACAGTGACGGAGTTAATCCGAATGCCGGATTAGTTATATCGAGCAATACTCTTTACGGCACAGCGAAAGCTGGCGGCGCAAATTATGCTGGTGGTGGCACGGTGTTCAGTCTTTACGTGTGGCCAGATGTTCAATACTTCGCAACTCCAACTAATGGTCTGATCCCTTTGACCGTGCAATTCACTTCGCCCAGTGTTGATGGCGGAGGCAGCATTATTACCAATTGGAACTGGGCTTTCGGCGATGGCTCAACCAGTTCCAACCAGAATCCGCAACATATTTATACAAATGCAGGCGCATTCTATCCCAGTCTCTTGGGGACAAACAATCTCGGTATCGCAGTATCCTGTTACGGCCCGCCAATTACTGCCAGCATTGCTCCCGTATATTCTGGCTTGGTTTTGAACGGCGGCTTTGAAACGGCAGATTTCACCGGTTGGACCGAAAGCGGAGTCATAGGTGGTTCTTTGGTAGGCAACATATCAACGTGTGTTCATTCCGGGCAATATGGTGCTGTATTGTGGCCGGATGGGTCTCTGGGTTATCTTTCCCAGACATTATCCACGATTTCAGGAGCAAGTTATTTGCTCTCATTTTGGCTGGATAGCTCGGACGGCCTGACGACAAACATTTTTCAAGTCTCCTGGAACGGCATCTCTCTTTTCAACCAAACAAACCTTCACGCCATTGGATGGACCAACCTCCAGTTTATTGTGACTGCTACGAATGCATACTCTGTCCTTCAATTCGGGTTTCAAAACGATCTTAGCTTATTTGGATTGGACGACATAAGTGTTATTTTGCACGACACAAATCCGCCAGCACTGGTGATATCAGCGCCAACTTCAGGCCAGCGGTGGAGCAATGTGGTCTTCACAGTGACCGGAACGGCGACGGACACAGTTGCAGTAGGCAGCGTGAATTGTAATTTTAATAACACAGGCTGGAGCATCGCCACAACCACCAACGCCTGGACCAATTGGTATACCACGCTAAACCTAGTGCCGGGAACCAATGTAGTGCAAGCCTTTACGGTGGACACCAGTGGCAATATTTCCCCGACCAACCGTGTGATTTTCCAATACGTAGTGACCAATCAATTGCAAATGTCCATGACTGGCTTGGGGATGATTTCACCAAATTACAGCAATACATGGCTCGAAGTCGGCCGGAATTACAGCATCACTTCAACGCCCGCAGCCGGCTTCAGGTTCACCAACTGGACGAGCAGCCAGGGTTGGTCATCAAACGCGGTGGCTTTGACCTTCATGATGGCTTCCAACCTGACTCTGACTGCCAACTTCATTGACACGAATAAACCCTTGCTAAGCATCACCAATCTGATCGCCGGACAGCGCTGGAGTAACGCCGCGTTTACAGTTCGGGGAACGGCCACGGACAACTGGCAAATAGCAAATGTCCAATATCAGTTCAATGGCATGAGTTGGAGCATCGCCGCCACCACAAACGGCTGGACCAATTGGTATGCCGCGGTAAACCCAGTGCCAGGAACCAACGCAATAGCCGCCTATGCCGTGGACAACGGTGGCAATGCCTCTTCGACCAACAGTTTGAACTTCCAATATGTGGTAACGAACCAACTGCAAATCCGCTCTGTTGGCAAGGGAGCTTTTTTCCCCACCTACTACAGCAACAACTGGCTGGAGATCGGACGGAATTACAGCATCACCACCGCCCCAGCCACCGGCTTTGCGTTCACGTACTGGACGGTTTCGACGAACTGGCTTGGCGGCACAACCGTGACCGGCACAAACCTGATGTTCATGATGCAGTCCAACCTGACGTTGCAGGCCACATTTAATGAAACTAGCAGGCCAACGCTTTTGATCACCGCACCCACCAACAACCAGCACATGACCAATGCACTGGCCACCATCATCGGCACAAACAGTGATAATTGGGGCGTGTCCGGGGTGTGGTATCGGTTAAACAGCAATGCGTGGCACTCCGTCGCTACGACGACCAATAACTACACCAACTGGACGCAGATGGTCACACTCCTTTCCGGCACCAACACCGTAAATGCGTATGCCATTAATCTGGGCGGAAACTACTCGCTGACCAACAGCGTCAGTTTTGTGTCGAGCAACACGTTTGCACTGCAATTCACCTTTACAAATGCCCAGCCGATGAAAACCAACGGCTTGGTCTTCAGCCTGCAATTATCCGCCAACTTGAGCGGTCACATCCAGGTTTCAGCCAACCTCGCCAGCCTTACCAACTGGGTCACGCTGACCAATTTTGTCGGCACCAATGCCAATATTACCTTCCGCGATCCGGGGGCGACAGATTCCGGCCAGCGCTTTTATCGAGCAGTGATTCCGTAAACTCGAGAAATTGCAAATATCCTAGAAAAGGAACCAAAAGCTGTCCTACAAATCAATTCTCAGCCCTCAAACCCAAATCTTTCCAACCCTGACAATATCGGTCATTCACTACTAGATCATTGCGTAGACAAGTTCTAAATCTCTCCCTAATCAAAGGCTTTCGTTTAATATTATTGTAGGAAAGGAGTAAGTGCCAACCGAAATCCGACACCAAATAATCTTTGTGCTGGGCCTGCCCATCTTCTACTGGCTGAACGAACAGCATCAGATGTAGAACCTATGCCGGAACTCCTAACAATTCTATATTGGCCAGATGCAGGACCTAATGGATTTATCAGGTTCCCTCCCGGATATTCAAGATACCAATTCCGGCACCATTCCTCCACATTACCATACATATCAAAAAGCCCCCAACTATTGGCTTGTTTCTGGCCAACCGGATGAAACTTAAAAGCTTCCCCAGATAGATTATACAAAGCCATCTGGTTTATGTCTCCTGAAGTGGAGCCGGTGGTTCCTGCCCGGCAAGCGTATTCCCATTCCGCTTCTGTAGGAAGCGTGTATTCGTATCCTTGCGGCAAACGACCCGCTGCGCGCTCCTGATCAGTCAACTTCTGGCAGAAACTCATCGATTCGTTCCACGTAACAAAAAAGACTGGATTTTGCGGATACAAATTGGGCTTTATATATCTAACTTTATGCCATTGGCTGTCTGGATTCTCCTGCTTATCCCGGTCTGCCAGTTGTTGTTGTGTGACTCCGGTTACAGATTCCCATTGGCTTTGTGTGACCTTATATTTTCCCAGCCAGAATCCTTTTGTCAAAAGCACCTTCGTTTGCGGACCTTCAGTGTCTTTGTTCCTCCCGATTTCACCGTCAGGACTGCCCATGAGAAATGTTCCGGCTGGAATCCAAATCAGATCGAGAGATTCATTGTTTGGCAGGGCTACGGTATAGTTGTTTCCAATCATTTTTCTTAAAGTCTGGAGTGCCTTGCCCATTTGCTCATCCAGCCAGCCTTTTAATTTTAATTTTGAGAGGAGTTGTTGGAGATTTGCGTCGCTGCTGTCGGCCGCGCCCATCGTCAAAAGCTTTTGCCCCGCATCATATCCCGCCAGCCGATCAAACCTCCGCTTAAAGCGAGCGCGAGGAAGAGGAGGAGTTTGGGCTTCATAGCTGCATATTTTATTTCATTGGCAATCCGGTTGTTGGATCCAAAGGCAAATTACCCCATGGCAGTCCGATCGCCGGATCAACTTCCTTTGGTGCGTTGGAATTGACAGGCGGTGGCGAGGCTGCAACCCGATGACTAAAAGGCTCATTGGTGAAACCTCTCACTTGATTAACATTCATTAAAACCGCGCGACAATCACAATTCGTTGAAAGAAAAAACCAGAATGGCGGCCCGGCACCGCCACTGGCCGCGCCGCCTTGCGCGAAAAATGGTTTCTCAAGCTTTACGTTGCCCCGATAGAATTGGCATTGCTGTCCCGTGCTTCCCATCACATCGGCAACAAAACTTGCGCCGCGCTGGTCAATATGTCCTTTCAAACTTACAAAATCATCGCCCCCGACAAATATTTGTTCATTCAATTGAATCCTTGCTGAAAGAAACCTGCTGGCAGAACCGCCATCATCGGTTCCAAAATACAAGTATAGTAGCGATACATATGTTTGTCCGCTCGCAGTGGTGCGATGGGCCGTTGAACAGCCAAATAACCCACCGCTCAAAACGAGCACGAGGCCGAGGATGAGTTTGGGTTTCATCAATTTTCAATCTACACTGTAATCAAGTCGGTTCGGGGAAATGACTCGCGGCATAAAACACTATCACTGCCAGTTGGATTGCCATAATCACTACGGCCAGCAACACCAAGCCAATTCGCTTTGACACGCTGAACTGCAATAATGTCGCCGCACAAACACTAGTTGCGAAACCAGTCAAAAACATAAATGGTTGCCAACTGCGATTCGGTAAATGGAAATGCGGCTGGAGAATAAACATGAGCAAAAAAATAATTATTGGACTGAATGCGCCCAAACACCAAAGCGCAATCAGCCAGCCGGAAGCCGCCTTTTGAGTTTTATTCACTTGAAATGACTTGATAACCCACCGCTCAAAACGAGCGCGAGGCCGAGGAGGAGTTTTGGTTTCATGTCTTGATGGAGGTTTTACGCCCATCCAAGCACCTTGCCAAGCATCCTCTTACAAAAAGAGTGCCGTCCACTTCCGGCCCGGCATTGAGCAGATTTGTGCTGATATTGTTTATTTAGCGAGAAAAAATACAACCGCGAGTATGAAGAAGAGGCAGAACATTAATTGGCTCGTCCAGCATTGCCCCTTTGCGGGACTGGGTTTCGGATAATCTGGAGTCACTCCAGCAGTCAACATGCGGTCGTAGAGGTCGGGATGTATCTTGTTTGAATGTCGAGGCATTACGGCTGGCATTTGGTTGGTCTGGTAAAGCCTTTCCAATGCCCGCGCATACACCGCTGCATCTACCTGGTTTTCTACAGCGATATTGTCTGCTCTTTTTTCCATGCGACGCGATACCTGCATACCTATTAACCACAGAATCAAACATCCGATCAGGAGCATGAAGTTAGCTTCTGGACCATGCTCCCCAAGTGAACCCAATGGCCTGGCAAATATTAATGGATAATACGCCAATGAAACCAGAACACGCATAATCACTACCTTGCGCGGTTCATTCAGGTGGCCAAGCTCATGTGCGCAAACCGCCTTGAGTTCGTAATCAGTGCAGGTTAAAAGCAGCTTGCTAGTGAAAATCAACTGTCGCGTCGTTGGAAACGCCACAGCATTGCTGACATGCGTGGACAATATCCAAGTGGCGCGGACTGGCACGCCCATTTGCCGTGAAACTTCTGCGACCAGCGCCTTCAAGTGTTCGGTAGCGGGCTGGACTAGGCTAAACCTTTTTAATAATCGAATTCCAAGGCCGAAGTTGAAGGCCAGCATCAGGAGGAGAATCGCACCAGCAATCAGCCAGGTCCAAATGCCAAAATCCTCCGGCATGAAGAATATTGCGAAGATCAGTATTCCCCACCAAAAGAAGAAGAGAATCAAGCTCGCCGCTACAAGATGCAGCCATGACTTGAAATTCACGTCAGGCACCACTACGCGGCTCAATAAATAGCCTGCCAACAATGCTCCCAGAAAACCAGGTATTGCAACAAAGAGAAAAGAAACTTTAGGGAAGAGGGAGTAGCTTAAAAGCGCAAGGTTGGCGGGAATGAGCCAGTTGTTTAGTCGGGCAGACTTCTGTACTGGGTGAAGTAGTCTCGCCCGTTCCGTCCAGTGCTTGCCTACACTGCGCCGCCAAGGGATAAGCGCTAGCCTGTTCAACCCCAGCGCTAACAGAAAGGCCATACCAAAACTTCCAATTGCCAGCCACGGTGCCATTACACATGGGATAACAATTCAGTTGTGCCATGTCGAGCGTGTGGAATCCGGTGTCTTGATCTGGGCACAAAAATGCCCGACTACCGAAGTAGTCGGGCTCTCTTTTATGAATCCCAGATCAAATCGGCACCAAAAGCGAGCGCAAGGCTGAGGATGAGTTTGGGGTTCATGGCGGATAACCGATGTTTTCGAGCGCCTGCGAGCCAAGACGTTCGCGCAGTTGTCTGCAAGCTCTGTCGTATCGTTTTCCCCTGAATTTTAACTTTCCCAAAGTAATTTCCGCTGATAACGTATTGAAGCAGATGCGGCACTTTCGGAAACGAGCGCCACTTGCCATCTTTTGACAAGTGTTCCTCGCGTTTCCGTGGACTTGGCTGATGACCCGGCATGGTTTGCACAAACAAAACCTACGGGGTTCAATGGCGGGGTGCAACGGAAAAATTGAGAGTGCAGAGCCTGTTAAAAGCATTGTAAACATTGGTGGCCGGTGTGGCGGAATTGGCAGACGCGCTAGACTCAAAATCTAGTATCCGTGAGGATGTGTGGGTTCGACCCCCTCCGCCGGCACCATTTAAATCAAAAATCAACGACTGTGTGTACTCACACGTGTTGTGTGTGTATAGGCCGCGCTGGCGCGCGCGCACGTTCTCTCTCCGTCCCCCCTCAATCCAAATCAAGGTCCTTTGACATCCCTCGTGCTACCCATGGTCTTGACGAAGCTGATGGCACCCGGAGGGGTGGCGCTGTTATGAATGGTCGCCCCCTGCACGTCATTGAGCACAATCACCGGTTCACTTCCGGCTGACTCAACATGGAAACCGTTCAGTTCGAGGTTCCGGGCGTCATCACAGACCAAGGCCGGGCGATAATCCTGGCCTGACACACGCAGGGTGACGTTGTCGAACTTGATTCCCTCGGCATGGCGGCAGTAAAAGCCCCAGGCCGGCAACACGCCGAACATCGAGCCTTCGGGATATCGCGTCGCACATTCCGGCACCTTGGCCAGACTGTCGAGGCGTAGGTGCTCGGGCTGAGGGGTGCTCCCGATGCCGCCGTAAACGATGGAGACGTTCTTGAGAGTCACATCCTGTACGGGGGTCCCCGGCAAGCCGGTGATTGAGGCGGTGATCAGTGTGGGGCGGTTACGGTGTCTGGAGACGGCGGGAAACTTGTTCATCTCTTCCTGCGGGCGATTGGGAATCTCGGCGGTGATATCGCTCAAGCTGACGTCCTGAAATATTCCGACCGGCTTTTTGACATTGCGATGACCCAGGCGAACGAAAATGGCATTATTGCTGCCGGTAATCTTGATGTGTGAGACATGCACATTCTCCATCTTCCCGCCGTCAACAATCTCCAGAGCGATGGCACAGATGTAGGTGTCGTAGATCTCCAAGTTGCGGCAGGTAATGTTCTTAAATCCAACTGCGGAGGCGGTGCCGAATTTCAGAGCATTGCAACTCGAGCGCACACGACAATTCTCGACCAAAACATCATCACAGG
>Ga0208507_1001376_pt1 | contig 13708 bp, 12 predicted proteins | sample CryBogCBH12Aug01_FD_184626 | JGI IMG/M metagenome (GOLD analysis project Ga0208507, IMG submission 184626) | Freshwater microbial communities from Crystal Bog, Wisconsin, USA - CBH12Aug09.1 (SPAdes) (version 2) | ecosystem: Environmental > Aquatic > Freshwater > Lake | place: Crystal Bog... | reverse complement strand
ACGTCACCGGCGTGGACTGGCCGGAAACGGTTGTCAAAACCAAGGTCAAAAAAAAGGTGCTGGTCGAGGGCGTGGAAAAAGAAGTCGAGGAAACCATCGAGACGCTGCGCTCCGGTTATCTGGAAGTGGTTTATCACCTTTACTCGATGGCCTTGAAGCACGGTCCGGTGGTGCTGCGGTTGCGCACGGAAAACCGCGCGGACAAGACGCATTTGCCGTCGCTCACGCCGCTCTGGCGCGGCGCGGAATTTCAGGAGCGCGAGATTTTTGATTTGTATGGCGTGATTTTCGATGGTCATCCCGACTTGCGCCGCATTTTGATGTGGGACGAGTTCAAGGATTTTCCGATGCGCAAAGATTATGTCGCGCCGGATGATTTTGAATACGAGCCGACGCCGCACGACGAAGTTTTGGACGCGGCGAAAAAACATTATCCGGCGGAAGCCAAGTCCGAAGTGAAAGCGGAGGTGAAACCGTGAACGCGTTCGCCGCCATGACGCCGAAGAGCTACGAGGTGGTTCCGAAGACCGACGAATCCGGCACGCCGATCGGCGAGTTGCTGGAAATTTCCATGGGACCGCATCATCCGTCCACACACGGCGTGTTCCGCATGGACGTGGTGCTGGACGGCGAGACCGTGGTGAAGCTCAAGCCGGTGTTCGGCTATTTGCACCGCAACCACGAGAAGATCGGCGAGAATATTTCCTATCTCGCCTCAATGCCTTACACCGACCGGCTGGATTATTTGTGTTCGATGACGAACAACTGGGCTTACGCGCTCACGGTCGAGAAGCTCGCTGGCCTCGCGGTTCCCGAACGCGCGGAATACATCCGCGTCATCATGGCGGAACTCACGCGCCTTCAGAATCACACGTGTTTGATTGGCTTTTTTGTGCAGGACATGGGCGCGCTTGGCACGCCGATGATGTATGCCTTCCGCGAACGCGAAAAAATTCTCGACCTCTTCGAGTCCGTCAGCGGCGCGCGGATGATGTGCAATTATATGCGCTTCGGCGGCGTCCGCGTGGACGTGTCGGACGAATGGCTGGCGCAGACGAAAAAGATTGTCAGCGATTACAGCCGGTTTCTCGACGAATTTGGAACCTTCCTCACCGAAAACGAAATTCTCCTCGGCCGCACGCAATTCGTCGGCGTGTTGCCGAAGGAGCTGGCGATCAGCGCGTCCGTCACCGGTCCGATGTTGCGCGCCGCCGGCGTGAATTACGATTTGCGCAAGGTGGACAAATACGGCATTTACAGCCGGTTCGATTTCAAGGTGCCGGTCGGCGAGCACGGCGACATTTACGACCGCTACATGGTGCGCGTTTTGGAAATGCGCGAGAGCATCAAGATTTTGGAGCAGGCGCTGCGCGACATTCCCGCCGGGCCAATCATGGACCCGAAATCAAAGCTGCGCGGTTTTCGTCCGAAGGCCGGCGAAGTTTACGGGCGCATCGAAGGCCCGAAAGGCGAGCTTGGTTTTTATCTCATTAGCGACGGTTCGCCGAATCCGTATCGCTACCGCGTGCGCCCGCCGAGTTTTATCAATCTGACGATTTTGGAAGACATGTGTCTCGGTCACAAAATTTCCGACGCCGTCGTCATTCTCGGCAGCGTGGACATCGTGCTTGGTGAGGTGGACCGATGAGAGTCCAAAGTTCAAAGTCTAAAGTCCAAAGTCGTCCCGATTTTTCGGGCGGTTGCGGGTCTTCGACTTTGGGCCTTGGACTTTGGACTTTGGACAAAGAAGTATGTTAGGCGAGCAAATCATCAAAGGCATGGCGGTGACCGCCAGGAATTTCTTCGGGAGCTACGTCTCGAAGGAACGGCTCACCACCGTGCAATATCCCGAAGAGCGACTCGTGCCAAAGGAAAACACGCGCCAGTTCCCATTTTTGGTTTATGACGGCGACAATTGGGAAAAAGGTCTCCGCTGCGTCGCCTGTCAGATTTGCGAGAAGGAGTGTCCGCCCAAGTGCATTTACATCGTTAAGAGCAAGGACAAGAAGCCCGATTACAAAGGCCAGCCGCAGCTTTATCCGCTGACGTTTGACATTGATATTTCCGTCTGCATGAGCTGCTCGATTTGCGTGGAGGTCTGTCCGTTCGAATCCATCAAGATGGACACCGAGTTTGAATTAAGCACGGACGATCGGTTCGAGGGCTTGCTTCTCCACAAGCAGGACTTGGCGAAATCCAACTCGCACTATCACAAGGTTCACGCGCAGGACGCGAAGGATTCCGATGCGGTCATCGCCGGGGAAATTGCCAAGGCCGAAGCCAAGGCCAAGGCCGCCGCAGAAGCGAAGGCGAAAGCCGCCGCTGCTGCCGCCGCCGCTCCGGCTCCGGTAATACCGCCACCGGCTGCTGCGTGAAATTGAATTTGAAAATCTGAAACAAAATGTCCGACAAGATCCAACTAGTTTTTGAGACGTTTAAGCATTTAAGTCTGGTTGAAAAAATTGACCAGCTCTTCGTGATGCTGAAGCAGTTGGTCTTGGCCTGTGTTCCCGAAGCCTTGCAGCCGCTGGTGTCCGGCTTGCTTTCCGTGGTGCTGGTGCTGTCGGTTTTTCCTGGCGTATTCGCCATCATCACGGTCATTGAACGCAAGGGGCTGGGTCGCATCCAGAACCGCTACGGCCCCAACCGCGTGGGCATTCCGTTCACGAACATCCGCCTGTGCGGCTTTGGTCAGTTCATTCCGGACGGCATCAAATCGCTGACCAAGGAGGACATCGTGCCTTACGCCGCCGACAAAGTGGTGCATTTCCTCGCGCCGATCGTGATGCTCATTCCCGTGCTGCTGGCCTACGCCGTGTTGCCGTTCGGCCGCAACATGACCGTGGCTGACTTCGATGCGGGTTTGCTGTTCTTTTTTGCCGTCGGTGGGGCCGTGGAAGTGTCCGTGTTCATGGCTGGTTGGTCGAGCCGCAACAAATACTCGCTGCTTGGCGCGATGCGCGCCATCGCGCAAATGGTCAGCTACGAAATCCCGCTCATTCTTTCCGCCGTGACCGTGGTGATGATTGTCGGCTCGCTGAAACTGACGGACATCGTTGCTCACCAAAGCGATTACACCTTCGGTATTGCGCACTGGTATGTGTTCACGCCGTGGGGTCTTGTCGGGTTCATTTTATTTTTCATCGCGTCGCTGGCCGAATCCAACCGCTGCCCGTTTGACCTGCCGGAAGCCGAATCCGAAATTATCGCCGGCTATTTCACCGAGTATTCCGGCTTCAAATTCGCGCTCTTTTTTCTCGGTGAATACTTGGGGATGTTCGCCATCATCGGTCTTGGCGTCACGTTGTTCCTCGGCGGCTGGACGTCGCCGGTGTCGTTCCTGACGTGGATTCCGTCGTATGTCTGGTTCCTGGCCAAGATGATTGCCATCGTGTTTGTTTTCATCTGGATTCGCGGCACGCTGCCGCGCTTGCGCATGGATCAACTGATGAACTTCGCTTGGAAATTCATGCTGCCGCTCGCGCTCATCAACATCGTCGTCGCCGGCATCTGGCATTTCATGAGCCATGACTGGCAGCGCTGGCTGGTTTGCGGCGCGATTATTTTCGGCGCGTATCTCGTGCTCGGACGCGGCTTGATGAGAAATCAAAAACTTAGCAAACGCATTTATCGCTACGCGGAATGAAAAACGTGAATCGTTACATCGCAAAATCGTTGCATCGGAGAAAACTCCGCGTGCCGCGCGTTGCTTTGCCGATTCAACGATTCAACGATTCAACCATTTAACGATGTCACTACCTTTCATCATCATCGCTTTCGTGACGCTCTTCGCCGCTGCGGCGGCCATGAGCCTGCGCAATCTCGTGCACTGCGCGCTGGCATTCGTGGTGGCGTTCGCCGGTCTCGCGGCGCTGTATCTGCAGCTCGACGCGCAATTCGTCGGCTTCGCGCAAATCCTCGTTTATGTCGGTGCCATCGCCATTCTCATCGTGTTCGCCATTTTGCTCACGCGCAGCGGCGACACGCCGAACGAAGCCGTGCTCGCGCCGGGCTGGATTTACGGCATCGCCGTGTCCGCCGTCGTTTTCACGATGCTTGGTTGGGCGGTGCTGAACAGTTCTGCAATTCCGAAACAAACCCCGCCCGCGCCCGCCACCACCGTCAAAAATATCGGCGACCTGCTGATGACGAAATATGTTTTGCCGCTCGAAATCATCGGCCTGCTGCTCACGGCGGCGATGATCGGCGCGGTCATCATCGCCTTGAAAGAACCGTCCAAAACTGACCACTCCGGGAGGAAGACATGACGCCGCTGCAAGGTTGCCTGCTCGTGTCCGCGCTGCTGTTTGCCATCGGCTTCGCCGGTGCCGTCACGCGCCGCCACGCGATCCTCGCGCTCGTCGGCATCGAATTGATGCTGAACGCCGCGAACCTGAACTTTATCGCCTTCTGGCGCTACGGCGCGCACCCCGAAGCGCTGACCGGCGTGATGTTTGTGATTTTTTCCATCGCCATCGCGGCGGCGGAAGCGGCGGTGGGTCTCGCGCTGGTCATCGCGATTTACCGTCATTGCAAAACCTCCAATTTGGATGAAGTGAAGGAACTGAAAGGATGATCTGGATTGTCAAAAATCTCTGGCTGATTCCGGCGCTGCCTTTGTTCGCCGCCGGCATCATCGCCGTCAACAAGCAGCCCGCGCGCAAACTCGCGGCCACGCTCGCCATCGGCTCGATGGCACTCGGCTTCCTGCTCTCGCTCTGCGCTTTCAGCGCCACGCTCGGCCATCACGGAGAAGGCGCGTTCCGCGAAGTTTTCAGCTTCAACTGGATTCAGTTTGGCGGCCAATGGATGGACATCGGCTGGGTGCTCGATCCGCTGACGGCCATCATGCTCGTCATGGTGACGTTCGTTGGCATGTTGATTTTCATCTTCAGCGTCGGCTACATGGCGCACGACGAAAATTTCATGCGGTTCTTCTGCTTCCTCGCGCTGTTCGCGTCAGGAATGTTGGGCGTGGTTATCGCCAATAATTTATTTCTCTTTTTCGTCTCGTGGGAAATCGTCGGCCTGACCAGCTATCTGCTCATCGGTTTCTGGTATCACAAACCGAGCGCGGCGGCGGCGGCGAAGAAAGCCTTCATCACCACGCGCATCGGCGATCTCGGCCTGCTGCTCGGCATGGTCTGGCTTTACGCGCAGACCGGCACGCTGAATTTCTACACGCCAGAACACACCGGCTGTCTTGAAGCTGTCAAACTTAACGCGATGCTTGCGGCTCCGCCAGTTGCGGGATTCGCGGTGGTGACTGCAATTGGTCTTTTGATTTTCCTCGGTGCCGTTGGCAAATCCGGCCAGGTGCCGCTGCATGTCTGGTTGCCGGACGCGATGGAAGGCCCGACGCCCGTTTCCGCTTTGATTCACGCCGCAACAATGGTGGCGGCTGGTGTGTTCCTCATCGCCCGCGTTTATCCACTGATGGCGGCAGGTGCGCCGCCGGTTGAACATGGCGCGCCGGTGACGACCGCGCTGACGGTTGTGACTTGGATCGGTGCCATCACCGCGATTTTCGCCGCGACGATTGCCGTCGCCCAAAACGACATCAAGCGCATCCTCGCTTATTCCACCGTTTCCCAGCTCGGCTACATGATGATGGGCCTCGGCGTCGGCGGCGTGGCCGTCGGGATGTTTCATCTCATCACGCATGCGTTTTTCAAGGCGCTGTTGTTCCTCGGTTCCGGCTCGGTCATTCACGGCTGCCACGAGGAGCAGGACGTGCGCAAAATGGGCGGTCTGCGGAAATACATGCCGGTCACGTTCTTCGTCTATGCCATCGGTATGTTGGCGCTCGCCGGCTTCCCGTTGTTCTTCTCTGGTTTTTGGAGCAAGGACGAAATTCTCCACCACGCGTCGCACTGGTCGGTGTCGCACGTGCCATTTTATCTCGGCTGCACCGGCGCACTGTTCACGGCGTTTTATATGACGCGGCAAATGGGCTTGGTTTTCTTTGGCAGCTATCGCGGTCACGAAGAAGAGTCCGCCCACGGCCATCTCATTAGCACCGGGCTTCAGCCCGGTGTAAATCCAACAACTGCGGCAAAAGCCGTTTCAACGGCTTCCCCGCACAGCGATGCCGACCATTCATCTCATTCCTCCGAATCTCACAGCCACGATCCGCATGAAAGCCCCGCCGTCATGACCGTTCCCTTGATCATCCTCGCGGGGTTCGCCATTTTGCTGGGCGTCATCGGCACGCCGGCGTGGCCGTGGTTTGATGCTTACCTGAACGGTGAATTGTCCGAACTGCAAATCAAATTCAGCAACCTCGCCGCCAGCGCCGGTTTGATGGGTGCTTCCGCGTTGATCGTGCTTACCGGCATCACGGTCGGCTGGATTCTCTACGGCAAACGCCAGCGCAAAACGGTGGCGGAAAAAGATGTTTTGGAAGCCGCGCAGCCGTTTATTTACAAGTTGCTCGAAAATAAATATTTCATTGATGAAATTTACGAAGCCACGGTCATCCGCTTCAACGCCTTCGCCGCGTGGCTCTGTGATTTCGCTGACCAATGGATTTTTGGCGGCGCGGTTTTGTTCGTCAAATACATCACAATTGGTCTCGCCTGGCTCTACCGGCTGACGGATGAATATTTCGTCAATCTCGGCTTCGACACCGGCTGCGAGGCGCTGCGCGAAGGCGGCGGCGGACTTTCCAAGCTGCACACCGGCCGCGTGCAAACGTATCTCCGCGTCATCGGCGTTGCGCTGGTGGCATTGATTATTTTCCTGATTTGGGGGCGCAAAGCATGAATCACTGGCTGACTATTTTAACGCTCGTTCCGTTCATCGGCGGCATCGTCATCGCCGGTCTTGGCGCGGAACGGAAAAATCTTGTGCGCGGCCTCGCGCTGGCGACCAGCCTAGTTGGCCTCGGCGGCGCGCTCTGCCTGTGGCTGCATTTCAATGCGAAATCTGGCGACCTGCAATTCGTCGAAAAATTTGATTGGGTTCCAACGCTCGGCATCCAATATTTCCTCGGCGTGGACGGCCTCGGCCTGCTCATGGTGCTGCTCACGGCCATCGTCACGCCGCTGGCGATTCTCGCCTCGTGGAATGTCGAAGATCGCCCGCACGTTTTTCACGCGCTGGTCTTGTGGTTGCAGGCCGGCTTGTTTGGCACGTTCACCGCGCTGAATTTTTTCCACTGGTTCCTGTTCTGGGAACTCGGCCTGATTCCCGCATTTTTCCTCATCAAACTCTGGGGCGGCCCGAAACGCAGCCCGGCGGCAACGCAGTTTTTCATCTACACGATGGTTGGCAGCGTGGCATTATTGTTGAGCTTCCTTGCCATCCGGTTTGCGACCGGCAGTTTTGATTTCATTGAGTTGGCCGCGCTCGCCAAATCCGGCGCGCTGACCAAGGCGCTCGAAGCGCACTTCGCGTGGAAGAGCATCGCGATGCTTATTTTCTTCGGCGCGTTCCTCGGCTTCGCGGTGAAAGTGCCAGTGATTCCGTTTCACACCTGGCTGCCGGCCGCGTATTCCGAAGCGCCCAGCCCGGTCACGATGCTGCTCACCGGCGTGATGTCCAAAATGGGCGTGTATGGTTTCCTGCGGATTCTGTTGCCGATTTTTCCCGAGCAAATCCGCGCCGTGCTGACGCCGCTGCTCTGGCTCGCGGTGGCGACCATCGTGCTCTCGGCCTGCGCCGCTTTCGCGCAAAAAGACATCAAGCGCATGATCGCGTATTCGTCCATCAACCATCTCGGCTACTGCCTGCTCGCGCTGTTCGCGGCGACGGCCGTGGCGACCGGCGTGAATAATTCCGATCTGCAAAAAGCCGCCGCGCTCGACGGCGCGCTGCTGCAAATGTTCAATCACGGCCTCACGGCGTCCGCGCTGTTCCTCTTCGTCGCGCTCCTCGAAAGACGCTCCGGCGGTTTGCGCGGACTCGACGATTTCGGCGGCCTACGCAAAATCATTCCCGTGTTCACCGGCCTGATGGGCATTTCGATTTTCTCCTCGCTCGGTCTGCCGGGATTGAACGGCTTCGTCGGCGAATTCCTGATTTTCAAAGGCGTGTTCCCGCTCACGCCGTGGGCGGCGGCGATTTCGACCATCGGCCTGCTGGTCACCGCGATTTTCCTGCTCACGCTCATTCAGCGCGTTTTCTGCGGTCCGCTGAACGAACGCTGGGCGAAAATGCCCGATCTCACGACGGCGGAACGTTTTCTCGTCCTGCCGAGCATCGCGTTGATGTTTGTGCTGGGCATCTGGCCGCAATTCATTTTGGGCGCGGTGGACGCGACCGTCGTGAAACTGGTGCAACAACTGAATTTCTAACGAATAGGATTGTTAAATGGAAATTGAATCATTCAAAAATGCTTTTGAACTTGGCGCTCAAGCCTTGCGCTTAATTAAGCAAGTGAAGGATTTATTGCCTCACAGTCCACAACGAGACGCTGCCGAAAAGGCGATTGAGGATGCCGAAAAGGCATTCCGAATTGCTGAAGCAAAGGCCGCTCAAGAATTGGGTTACAACTTGTGTAAATGCACTTGGCCGCCCCAAATAATGTTGTTTGCCAAAAACGGCAATTTTAAATGTCCTTCCTGCGGACATGAACTTGATTCGTCAATGATAAGCGGTAGCTGATAAAATAATGCCAAAGAAAATAACATCTTTGCTTCGTTTTTATGTTCATTCGCCGGAAATTCAGATGGATGAATCGTATAAGCAGTATCTTGCTTCTTATGAACGCAATTGGAATGAGAATCATGGCGAATTAAGAAATTGGATTTTGAATAATCCAGATTATGCATGGGAACATTTTCACCCAGCTAATCCGGAATTTTGGAATAAGAGATTTATCAATTGCGAAACATTCTTTTCAAATTATCGGCCAATAAAAAAACCGTTTGCAGTGGTTGCCGGAACCTTCGGATTGCCCGAAAGTTTGCAGCATTTCTTGAAAGTTTTACATGATGACACCGACATCCCACAGATAGAAGCGGCGTTGGACTATGTAGAACCGTTTGAATGGAATAATAGACATTTATTCGGGAACAGCCTTTGGGAATTAACGTCATACGAAATGACATTGAACGCTGAAGAACTGAAACTTGTTTTTCTTGAAGAAGTTGATTCAGAAAGGAGAAAGTTTGAGCGGTTGAGGGCTAAGTTTTCAGGCGTTGCATCAAAGAAGCAACCTTCCAAAAGAGAACGCATAACCGAGGACGTAAAAATCTACGTTTGGCGTCGTGACGAGGGTAAATGCGTTCGTTGTGGAAGCAGCGGTCGGTTAGAATACGACCATATTATTCCTGTGGATAAAGGGGGAAGCAGCACCGAAAGGAATATTCAATTGCTGTGTGAAACCTGTAATAGAGCGAAGGGTGCGAATATTTAAATCATGTTAGCCTGGACCATTTACATAACGTTTTTCGGGGTGCTGGTGCTGATGCTCCTGCCGCGCGACAACGCGCGCGCCGCCCGCATCGTCGCCCTGCTCACCGCCATCGCCGGCTGCGTCGTGGCATTTGTCGGAGCCATCCAGCAAACCAATCCCGGCGATGTCACCACGATTGTCAAAGTTCCTTGGATTCCAAGCATCGGTGCAAATTATTATCTCGCCGCCGACGGCATCAGCCTGGTGCTGGTCGTCCTGACCGGTCTTGCGGCGGTGAGCGGAATTTTATTTTCATGGAATATCGAAAAACGGACAAAGGAATTTTTCGCATTCTATCTCGCGCTCATCGGCGGCGTGTATGGCGTGTTCTTGAGCTTCGACGTGTTGCTGCTGTTTGTGTTTTACGAACTGACGATCATTCCAAAATATTTTCTCATCGCGCGCTGGGGCAGCACCCGCAAGGAATACGGCGCGATGAAGCTGGCGCTGTATTCATTCGTCGGCAGCCATCTGGTGCTCATCGGCCTGATCGCCGCGTGGGTCGTGGCCAAAGGTCAGCTCGGCCACGCGTCGCTGGATTTGATCGAATTATCTAAAGTGGCTTTTCCAATCGCGTTTCAACATTGGGTGTTTCCGCTGGTGTTCGTCGGCTTTGCGATTCTTGCGGGCATGTGGCCGTTTCATACTTGGGCGCCGACCGGTCACGTCGCCGCGCCGACCGCCGGTTCGATGCTGCTCGCCGGCGTGGTGATGAAGCTCGGCGCTTACGGTTGTCTGCGCGTGGCGATGGTGATGTTCCCCGAAGGCGTGCGGATGTGGCAGGGCGAAATCGCCTGTCTCGCCGTCGCCGGCATCGTGTATGGCGCGGGCGTGGCGCTGGTGCAGCGCGACTTCAAATTCGTCATCGGCTATTCCAGCGTGAGCCACATGGGCTTCGTGCTGCTCGGTCTCGCGACGCTCAACACCATCGGCCTGAACGGCGCGGTGCTGCAAATGTTCTCGCACGGCATCATTGCCGGCCTGCTGTTCGGCGTGGTCGGCCGCATGGTTTATGACCGCACCCACACCCGCGATTTCAACGACCTCGAAACCATGCAGCTCGGAAAAATGCTGCCGTTCGCGGGCGTGACGTTTGTCATCGCCGGCATCGCCTCGATGGGTTTGCCTGGCTTCAGCGGCTTCGTCGCGGAATTTCAAGTGTTGATGGGCGCGTGGACGGTCTTCCCGAAACTGACAATTCTCTCCGGCGTCGGCATTCTCATCGGCGTGGCTTACACGCTGCGCGCGGTGCAAAAGGGATTTTATTCCGACGCGCCGCCGAAGCCGGTTGACCACGATCATCCGCTGGAACCGATTTCCATGCCGGAACGCTTCGGCGCGGTGATGCTCATCGGCGCGTCGCTGATTATCGGACTTTTTCCCGGCCTGCTGATGAACTGGATTGAACCGTGCTTTATCTCCCCACTTTCGATGTTTGCCCGCCTACTGGTGAAAGGAGGTTCACAATGAACCCGGTGAACTACCTGCAAATCCTCCAGCTCGCCGCGCCGGAAACCATCGTGACGCTAACGGTGCTCGTCGTGTTGGGTGCGGATGTGACCGTGCTGCGCGGCAAATCCATCGCCGCCCGTTTCAATGTCGGCGCGCTGCTGTCAATTCTCGGCTGCGCCTCCGCCGCGCTGCTGGCGTTCACGCGTCACACCGAAGTAAATCTATTCAACGGCCTGCTCGTCGTGAGTCCGTCGTCTGATTTCGTAAAAGTCGCGCTGCTCGCGCTGACGGTTTTCACCATCCTGATTTCCACGTCCGGCAAATTCACCGACCACGTCGGCGAATATCTTTCGCTGATCCTGCTGGGCACCATTGGCCTGATGTTTTTGGTCAGCACCGAGGATTTGCTGATGGTCTTCATCTCGCTGGAATTCGCCAGCCTCGCGCTCTACATCCTCACCGCGTTCAACAAGCACAACGAGAAATCCGCCGAGGCGGCGCTGAAATACTTTTTGTTCGGCGGCATGTCGGCGGCGTTTCTGCTGTTCGGCTTCAGTTTGCTCTACGGCATTTCCGGCTCGACCAATCTGCGCGAAATCGCCCTCGGCATTGCCGGCAAAGGCTATGACCCGCTGCTGCTCGTCGCGCTGGTGACCACCGTCATCGGCTTCGGCTTCAAAGTTGCCGCCGTGCCCTTCCATCTGTGGGCGCCGGACGCCTACGAAGGCGCGCCCACGCCCAGCGCCGCGTTCATCGGCTCCGGTTCCAAGGTCGCGAGCTTTTATATTCTCGCCAAGATTTTCACGCTCGGCTTCGTTGGCGCGGAGGGCAGTGCCGCATACCACAATTTCCTTTCCGGCTGGATGCCGGTGATCGCCATTGTCGCCGCCCTCTCGATGGTGCTGGGCAATCTCACCGCCATCGTGCAATCCAGCGTCAAGCGCATACTCGCCTACTCGGCCATCGCGCACGCGGGTTACATGCTGCTGGGCGTTTTGTCCAACACGCCGCTCAGCGCCAGCGCGATGATGTTCTACGTCATCACCTATGCGCTGACGACCATTGGCGCGTTCGGCGTGGTGATGGTGGTGGAGGACGCCACGGGCGGCGACGCGATCAAAAATTTCAACGGTCTGAGCAAACGCGCGCCGGGCTTGTCCCTGTGCCTGCTGGTTTTCTTGCTCTCGCTCGGCGGCATCCCGCCGCTCGCGGGCTTCATTGGTAAATTTTTCCTGTTCAGCGCCGTCGTCAGTGCCGGGGCGAATCTCGGCCTGCTTTGGCTGGTAATTCTCGCCATCGCCATGAGCGCGGTGTCGTTTTATTACTACCTGCGCGTGCTCAAGGCGGCTTACGTCGAGGACGCTGCCGCCGAGGCACCGGCCATCAAAGTGCCACTGCTGACCTTCTTGGCGTTGGTGCTGCTGGCGCTGCTGGTGATTCTGTTCGGCTGCGCGCCCGGCTTGCTCACGCAATACTTGTGAACGAAGGGTTGCGCGCGAAGAACGCGAAAGCGGCGACGGCATGAACGGTTTTCCCCTGCGCACACTGCGCATCCTGCGCGCGACATTTTGGGTTTGTTGGCTTGAATGAATCCGCGTAAGCTCTTCGCACAATTTATGAGCCACATTCCCGCCGATTTGAAATATGCCAAGTCTCACGAATGGGTCCGCCTCAGCGGCGACACCGCCACCGTGGGCATCACCGACCATGCGCAGGCCGAGCTGACGGACATCGTGTTTGTGGAGCTGCCCGCCGTGGGCCGCCAGGTCAAGGCCGGCGAAGCTTGCGCCGTCGTTGAATCCGTCAAGACCGCCAGCGACATCTATTCGCCCGTCAGCGGGGAGATCACCGCCGTCAATCAAACCGTGGTGGACAATCCCGCGTTGGTGAACACCGCGCCCGACGGCGACGGCTGGTTTTACAAAATCAAATTGAGCAACGCCGCCGAACTGAACGCGCTGCTCTCGCCGGATGATTACAAGAAGCAGATCGGCGGGTAAAAAATGATTCAGCTCGACGATCCAATTTGGGAAACGTTCGTCGGTGGTTATCGAACGCATTACAACGCGTCAGCACGTCTACAAGAGTTGGAAAATGGGGCGGAAAATACCGAGGAAATCTGGGAGGAATTCTGGAATGAGTTGCACCATCAAGGCGATGTAGATATTGCATCCTATGCTGTCGTGCCACACCTCGTGCGGATTTGCGTTGGGAGAAATTTGCTGGACTGGAATGTTTTCGGGTTAGTTTCGATTATTGAGGAATGCCGGTTGTTTGGAGAAAATCCTGCGATTCCAAATTGGTTGGAATTAGATTATAAATCAGCGATAACGAAGCTCGCCGAGTTTGGCACCCAAAACTTCTCACAAGATTGGCCAAAGGAATTGACTCAAACCTTTCTTGCCGTAGCTGCTTTTGCGAAAGGGGCTCCAAATACAGGTCGTATACTGGCCGGGTTTTCTGACGAGGAATTAAAAGAAGTTTTTGAAAAGTTCTTCGCCTGAAGAAATCGGCCTCACCGATATTTTTTCAACGTGGATGGTGATGGGATGTTCAGCGCCGCCGCGTTTGTAAGCGACGACGTGAGGAGTCTCTAACTTTCCCCCTTTAATTTGAGTCTCGTCACCTCGTCGCCTACGGGTTTAGCGTCGCGGCCAAAGCGCCAGAGGGCGGGCGCACTCCAAGACGCTCCGCGTTTGGCCGGGCGTTTGGGGCCGCGCGCCAGCGTTTTGGAGTGCGGCGGCCCTCCGCCGCTCTGGTCTGGCGGGATAAACCTCCGGCGTTGAAACGCCGGGCTATTTTCAATCGTCGCGGGGCGACTCTTGAAACGACCAGATTTGCGTCCCAGACGTGACT
>Ga0208507_1001373_pt1 | contig 13722 bp, 9 predicted proteins | sample CryBogCBH12Aug01_FD_184626 | JGI IMG/M metagenome (GOLD analysis project Ga0208507, IMG submission 184626) | Freshwater microbial communities from Crystal Bog, Wisconsin, USA - CBH12Aug09.1 (SPAdes) (version 2) | ecosystem: Environmental > Aquatic > Freshwater > Lake | place: Crystal Bog... | reverse complement strand
CCAGGCGTCCTCTCATCACAATGTTTCCGTTTGGATCATGGCGCTGGGCATAACCTTCAGCCTGGGCCTGTTTGCCACCGCCGTCTTCAATAAAAGCCCCTGGCTCGATCACAGCTACAACCAGGCGTCGCCCATCGTCGCCGGCACCGCGGCACCGCATCGGGATGGTCGCGAAAACATGGTCTGTTCCACCTGCCACATCGTCGTGCCGCCGAAAATGGCGGCCGGACCGACCTCAACCGCTTTGCCGGTGGTTCAGGGGACGCCGGCACCGCATGTCGACGGACGGGAAAAAATGGCCTGTGCCTCCTGCCACACAATGGTGCCCAAAGGCAGTATCCCGGAGACGAGGGCACAACTGCCGATACCGCAAAGTCCGCCGCCGGCGTCCTTGCCACAGGCCGTCAGCGTGGCGATGACGGCAATTCCTGCGCCGGCTCTCAATCCCGAGGCGCATGAATGGATGGTCCCGTTCCGCTATCAGGGGCGGGTGTCTGCGGTTGGCGGCTCCGGCAGCCGATCGACCTGGGGCGAAGTCTATGTGCAGGTCGACGACGGCATCAACCCGCCCTACTGGATTGATCTCGCCCCCCGATGGTTTCTGCGGGCCGCCGGTTGCGCCGTCAGTCCGGGTCTGTTCGTCAAAGGAACGGCGTTCCGCGATCCGACCCAGGCAAGCTCGGTCCTGGCCTACGGCAAGACTCTGATGACCAACGGCGAGGTCTGCGGGTTGCGCGACAACCATCTCGAGGGATTGTGGGCCGAGGCGGGGGGCACCGATGCCGAAGAACGGTAACCTCGCCAAGGTCGCGGGCAGCGATTTTGCTCCGGCGCAATGGAACGTGATCTATCTTCTGGTCGCCGTCAGCGCGCTGGTGTCTTCGCTGAGCGTCGCCATTCAGCCCCTGCTGCTGGACAAGGTTTTCGGCATCGCCTTCGAAAAGGAGGGCGCGATCAATGCCGATATCGAAGTCGTGGCGGAAATCTTTTCAATCATCTGCGTCGGCTGGCTGGGCCTGCTGTCCGACCGCATCGGTCGCGTTCGCATCATCGCGCTGGGTTTCCTGGTCACCGCCGCCGGTGCCGCCCTGTCGCTGGTCAGCCTGGAGGTCGGCCTGGCCGTCGGCACCGGCGGGCTGTCGCTTTTCTACCTGACCCGGGTGCTGGTCACCGCCAGTGCCGATACCGTGCAGCTGCAACTGTCGACGCTGGTGGGTGACCTGTCCTCCTTTTCCAACCGGCCAAGACTGTTGGGGAATGTCGTCCTTATGATGGTCTTCGGCGGCACCATGCTGGTGGCGGTGCTGATGCAGATGGCTCCGCATCCGGAAGGTGTCTTCATCATCATGGTCCTGCCGCTGCTGGCGGGGTTGGCGGGGTTCCAGCTGACGCGCAAGACCCTGACCGACGTCGCCCCGACCGATGGCGACGGCGTGCATCCGCTGCGCCAGGTCTGGCTGGTGATCAGCGGCGACCCGCGCATGCAGCTGGCCTTCGCCGCGGCCTTCTATACCCGCGCCGATCTGATCATTCTCAGCCTGTTCTTTTCATTATGGTGCATCTCGACCTCGGACCTGCTGGGCGTCACCCGCACCTTCGCGACGGCCCATGCCGCCGTCATGATCGGTATCCTGGGCCTGGCGGTCATGGCCTCCATCCCAGGGTGGAAGCGCGTCATCGAGCGCCACAGCCGTATCGCCGTCATCGGGGCCAGCCTGTCCCTGGCCGGCATGGGCTATCTGATGCTGGGACTGTTCGCCAACCCGTTCAATTGGCTGGTGATCCTGCCGCTGATCATGGTCGGCATCGGCCATGCCGGCTGCACCGTCACGCTGAAAGTGCTGGCGGTGGATGTCTCGCCGAGGGCGATCCTCGGCTCCATGCTCGGGGCCGCCTATCTGGCGGGCGGCATCGGCGCGGTATTGCTGGTGCAAAGCTCGGGATATTATTTTGACGCCCTTGGCCCGCGCGCCCCGTTCATCCTGATGGGGACCGGCAAGATCCTGGTGACCGCGTTTGCCGCCTGGCTGATGTTCAATGGGATCGACGAGACCGCCGACCACCATCTCAAATCCGACCGCAAAGTGGATTGGCAGCCCCTGGTGTTTCTGACGGCGGCGATGCCGTTCATCTGGCTGCTCGGCCGCAGCCTCATCGAGGGGTACATTTCCAACGGTTCCCTGGGCGAGGCGCCGGTCGGTTTCGTCAATCGCTACCTGGGCGATTGCGCCTTCACATTCCTGGTCATCTCGCTGGCGATGCGGCCGTTGCAACAGGTAACCGGCATCCGGGCCCTGGCGAAATACCGACGCATGATCGGGCTCTACGCGTTTTTTTATGCCCTGCTGCATGTCGTCGCCTATGTGACCCTGGAATGGGCGATGAATCTCGACGACATGCTGGCGGATATCGCCAAGCGACCCTTCATACTGTTGGGCCTATCGGCGTTCAGCCTCCTGCTGCCGCTGGCCTTGACCTCCACCGACAGCCAGATAAAGCGGATGGGTGGCAGCCGATGGAAAAAGCTGCACCGCGCTAACTATATAATTAATGCATTAGTTGCACTGCATTTCATATTCGCCGCTACTCACGAAAATGGCGAACCATTTATCTATGCTATTGCGGTAGTTCTCCTTTTGGGCTACCGCCTCGACCAGTGGCAAGGCGGACGTATTTTGCGGGTTCTCGGGCTAAGCTGACTTGCGCATTTCAAAAAGTATGGAAATGAACTATACTATTTGCCAAGGAGGACAGTTTATTGAATAACGAGGACGATCACGTCTTAGATCCTACGTCGCATGCGGCGGATCTGACTCTACCCAACTCCAAGTCCGAAGCCGAGAAAAAGCGGCTCGATTTGGAAAAACTGGTTGGCTATGACGTATTTCGTCACGATAAATTAGTCGATATTGTCGAGGATGTCTGGTTGCGCGTCCCCGAACGCAAATTGGCCGCCTACACCTCTGATCAATGGTTGAAAGACGTCATAGAACGCTGCCGTGTCATCATCGACAAGGCGACGGAAAGATTGCGGGAAGGCAATCCCGAAGAGCGCATCTTTATCATGAAGGCCAAATTGCTGAGGAACGGCATTGTCCAACAGATCATTCGGGCGATGAGCGAAGTCTCGGAAAAATACAGCAAAGCGAATGCAAAGCAGGAGGCGGCGGCGCATTCCGACGCGGCCACCGATTATCCGTCGCGGCCGCGTCTTCCCTGGGAAGAAAACTGAGGCCGCCCGTCATCAAATATGCCGTATTGGCGATCGGCGCCGTCTTCGTCGTTGTGTCGGCTTTGATCTGGGCGCCCGACCGACTGTGGAGCGGATGCGGCCTGGGCTGGACCCTGTTGCTGTTGGCGATAATCGATCTCGAAGATGGGGTGCTGCCTGACCGGCTGACCTTGCCGCTATTGGTCGCCGGCCTGGTCTGGGGCGAACTGGCCGATGGCGGCGATTTGGCCCGCCATATTGCCGGCGCCGCCTTGGGGGGCGGTCTGCTGGCCGTTCCGGCAATGGGATATCGGCGCCTGCGCCGGCGCGACGGCATGGGCTGGGGTGATGTCAAACTGGCCGCCGCCGTCGGCGCCTGGCTGGGCTGGGAAGCGATGCCGGCGATGATCGTGGTCGCGGCCTTGACAACCATCGCCGCCGTTCTGCTGCGTCGTCGGATCTGCGCCACATCGCTGGATGCCGCTATTCCATTCGGTCCGGCGCTGGCGGCGGCAACCTGGCTGCTGTGGCTCTCGGGACCGCGAAACTCCATTTTCTTGGACAGTCTCATGCCATAATGAATGTCCGTCGGCAGCTTGCGCCCGACATTGAGGCTCCGCTGGGTTTCTATCCCCGGCAATAAGGATACGATGATGGAACAAGAGGTCCAGCCATCCGCGGGACGACCGGAAGACGTCCTTGAACAATTGCGCGTCGAGTTTATCGACGAGACCCGGGAAATCCTTGATGCCTTGGATGTCACCCTCGATTCGGGTCGGCAGGGGCGTGCCGGCCATGGGGACATCGTCAGGGCCTTTCGGCGGGCCGCCTTAGGCCTGCGCGGAACGGCGGCCAATTTCGGGTTCGGCGCCATGTCCGCCGTCGCCCATCGTCTCGACGCCTATCTTCAGGACGCCCCTGATCCCCTGCCTCCGCGGGCCTGGGGCGATCTGCAGCACTATATCGACTGGATGGCGACGCTGCTGGGGTCCGGCTCGGGGGCCGAAACCGATACTTCGGCGGTCATCCGGCAGTTGCCGCCGAAGCTGGGATTCGCCCTGGCGGATATCGAGGTCCGCAATGTCGAAGTCATGCTGGTCATGCCCCACGGCGCGCAGACCCGTTTCGTCGAACGGGAACTGCAGCAATGCGGCTACCGCGTCACCATCGTCCCCGATACCGTGCTGGCCTTTGCCATGGTGTTGCAGACCCTGCCTGATCTGATCATCGTTTCCGCCGTCATGGCAGGCCTCGACGGGGTCGATCTGGCCATCGGCCTTACCTCCATGCCCACCACCCGCAATATCCCGATGGCGGTGATCACCAGCCTCCCCCCCGAAGACGAACGGCTGCGGCTGTTGCCGCGCAAGGTGCCGATCCTGCGCAAGGGGGCAAGCTTCGCCGACGATTTGTTCGCGGCGCTGGACAACCTGTTCCTGATATAGCCGTCTCTAAGGCGCGGCGAAATATTTTGCGACAACCGCGGCGTCCCGTTCCGGGCGCGACCCGATACTGAGGCTGCTGGATCTGCCCAGGCACTCCAATCGGCCGCCGGCGCCGGTCTGAATGAAGCCGGCGGCGATAACTTTCTGATTTGGAAGCGCCAGTTTGCCCGCCACCTCGCTATGGGCCCACAGCGTCGGGAAAATGATCGGGTATTCGCAGCCCTCGGGGTCCGAGAAGATGATGTATTTCATTGCCGGTTCGGATCCACGTTCGGGAGAGAAGGCTCGCCGCAATTCACAAGGTGACGTTCACAATGTTGTAGTCGTAACACCGTCATCGGGCCGCGTCATTATACCTATCTCCCAAGCATTTCCATCATCGATGGCGGTAAGGGCGTCGGCCAAAACTCGACGGACTTGATAGCAAAGGCGGTGCAGCCGCTTGCTCCGGCACTACCCGCCAAGTACAGTTTCGGCTGCGACGTCCAGCCTGGGGTCACGGCCGGACCGATTGTCTTCCAACCGCTTTCCGGGTTTGGGTCTGACTGTAAAAGAAATAGACGTCCGCCCCATCGTAATACAAACCTAAGCGGCCGGAACTGGCATTGTCGGTATTATACCATAAGTTATATTGATTGCCGTGAAAGTAGTTGGCTTCAAAATATCCACCGGCACCGATATTACCCCGTATAATCCTGGCTCTGTCGTCGCCATCGGCCAAGCCGATCGCCAGAAATGAGCCCAAACCGGCCCCTCCAAGCGATCTGTTCGTTGACTCATTTAGCAGAAGCGCCAAGGCTCTTCTCAAATCATATTGATTAAGTTACGCTACTCAAAATAGCGGATGGAAAACCATCCGGACAGGAAACGTTGATAAAAGAATAAGTGCTTTCGGCTGTTTAATGTCCTCTTCAGGATGGGCAAGTGTTGGTTGTTGACTATTACCCACAAAAACATAGGGGACACCAATGATGGCGCTCGCTGGGGCAGTATTGATCGGACCCTCCGTTCAAGTCGCGTTTCCTGCCTCTCGTCAAACTCTTCTGGGCAATAATTTAAATATGTAGATATTGACCTGGCGATTGGGAGGTTAAAATGTCTGATGTAACTCTAATGGTTATTCTTGTTATTGTTTTTGCTATAGTCGTCATGACGGTTCTTGCTTTATTTGGAATATCTTTGACTGGTTCTGTTAAAGACTGGAAAAGGAGGAATACTCCATTAAGCGAGGTATTCAAGAAGGGCGAGGTGATACACTCGGTTGGTCCCGATACCCCAGTGAGTGACTGTGTGCGCAGAATGACCAATGCCAAGATCGGCGCCCTGGTGGTGATCGACGGCGAAAAGCTGTCGGGTATCTTCACTGAGCGGGATGCCCTGAACAAAGTGCTGTCCGGCGGCCTTGACCCGGTCAACACCAAGGTGTCCGAGGTGATGACCAGGGAACCATACTGCGTCGCGCCGACGACGACAGTCGGCGAGGCGCTGAAATTAATTACCGGGAGACGGTTCCGTCATCTGCCGGTTGCGGAAAACGGCAAAGTGCTGGCCGTCGTGTCGAGTGGCGATCTGACCCACTGGCTGGTGCGCGAGCCGGCAAGCTGACCATCAGCGCCGTTTGGCCGCCGCGCCGGCGGCGGCGCCGTTGATCGTTGCCTGACCTTGCGCACGGCGCATGGCTTCGTCGCTGCTCGCCTGATCTCGTTCCTGCTGCTGTCTCAGTTTCTCGAGGCGGGCGTCATGGTCCGCCTGCGCGGCCTTCGCCGCCGCTTCGTCCTGGCGGCGCTGCGCCTCGGCGGCATCGGTATCCACCACGACCGCCTGGGGTGCGGGCTTTTCCTCCGCCGCCTGCACCGTGCCGCTTGCCGTCGCCAGCCCTATGCCTGCGGCGATCCACAAGGTCTTGTACCTGGACATCTCCGTCCCTCCATTCCGTTTCCTGCCGTTTTCTCACTGTTCAACACATTTCAACAGGTCTTGCTGCAATGCAGCATTGCGTGGCAGAGTGTTGATAGTAACCGGCTTCAGTAGAACAATCCGCAGTCAGCGGATCGGCAGTGGATATTACGGCCGCCTAGTGTGGTGATTTTTAAGTTCCTGCGATCTCCGCCACATGCGAAATCAGGAACTTAAAAATCATAAACCACACTAGATTCAAATAGTTGCTAGTGTCCTGATCGATTCCGAAGTTCGATCGCGGCCTGGATCGAATGCTACGAACTTCGGAATCGGGACACTAGCTTAAAGAAAGAGCAACACCCATGACCAGTGATTGGCTTGGCGCCGAAGTTATCGAATTCCAATGCCCGCATTGCGGCAATCAGGTCAGGCAGAACATACGCCGGTTCGAAGCCGGGGTTAAAGACCCGCTGTGCCTTTGCTGCCGGTTGCCGATCAAATTCAATAACGAACAGCGCGGCAAGATTATCGAAGGTCACAAGCGGTGGCTCTCGGGAGAGCCCCGCCGGTATCGCACCGGGTGATCGCCGCCCCCCATTCGGGGGAGGTGCAAAAGCCGGCCGATTTTGACAATCTGGGGTCTCTAGCGGGTAAGTGGAACGGGTCGGGTGCAATGCGTTGTGAATGTGGCGGCTTGGACCCCAAATGTTACCGGTGCAACGGCACCGGCATAACCGCGGTTGATCCGCCGAAACGAAAACGCCTCGAGCTGCCGTCGGCAAGGGCTGTCGGCCAGCTGAGCGACTGGGAGGCCGGCCTCGAGGCCGAGCTGAAAGCGGCGGAGGAAGACCGTCAGGCCAGTAGGCCCTCCAACAAAAAGCGTCCATAAACCAGCGCCAGCCGTCACCAATATCGCAAATAACAAGTGGTTGTTGTTGATTGGCCGAGAGTTGCGGTATGTTTCGTCCGGTAACAAGGCGCGTCGCGTCAATGGGCGCCAGCCGTGGAGGGGGTCATATTTTTTCCGCCGTCGGATCAGCTGCGCGGCGCCCCCTGCTTCCGTTCAGTCCTGCTGTTGACCACCTGCCTGTCGGTCGCGGGAAATCCCGTCCTGGCCGGGCCGTCGGGCGGTCAACTGGTGGCCGGCCAGGCGAACATTTCCGGGTCCGCGCTGAACACCCTCATCCAGCAGACCTCCGCCAAGGCCATCATCAACTGGCAGTCCTTTTCGCTCGGGCGCAATGAGACCCTCAACTTCAAGCAGCCCGACGCCAATGCCATCGCGCTGAACCGGGTGGTCGGTCCGGCTTCGTCCGCCATCCTGGGAAGCCTGTCGGCGAATGGCCAGATATGGATCATCAATCCCAACGGCGTGCTGTTCGGCGCGGGCGCCCAGGTCAATGTCGCCGCCCTGCTGGCCACCACCGCCGACGTCGCCGACCAGGATTTTCTGGCGGGAAACTACCGCTTCGGCCATCCCTCGCCCAATGCCGGCGCTGCCATTACCAATCTCGGAACTATCCAGGCCCTGGACAACGGCTATGCCGTCCTGGCCGCGGAAAAGGTTGAAAACGCCGGCACCATCACCGCCAATCTCGGCAGTGTCGTCCTCGGCGGCGGCAAGACCTTCGCCATCGATTTCTTCGGCGACCGGTTGCTGTCCTTTGCCATCGGTGACCCGGCGGCGCATCCGCTGGTGGACAACAGCGGCACCGTCGCCGCCGATGGCGGACTGGTGCGGATGACGGCGCGCACCGCCGGCGCGGTAATTGATAATGTCATCAACACTAGTGGCATCATCCAGGCCAACAGCGTCGCCCGCCAGGCCGGCAAGGTGATTCTCGATGCCGGCGAGGCTGGACTGACCATCGGCGGCAACCTCAGCGCCACCGGCAGCAGTGCCGGGGAAAGCGGTGGGTCCATCGTCGCCACCGGCGGCAATACGACGATTCTCGACGGCACCCGGCTCTCCGCTTCCGGTGATATCGCCGGCGGTTTCATCGAAACCTCGGGTCATCGGCTGTCACTGGGCCGCGCGCTGGTCGATACCGGCTCGGCCCATGGCAAAGCCGGCAGCTGGCTATTGGATCCCTATGACCTGACCGTCGATTCCAGCGCCGCCGCCGCCATCTCCAATGCGCTGGGCAGCGGACCGGTGATCCTGCAGACCGCCGCCGGCAGCGCCACCACCACCTATGGCGGCACTTCGGCCGGGGCCGGCAATGGCGACATCATCGTCGCTTCGCCGATCAGCTGGTCCGCCGATACGGCGCTGACGCTGGACGCTTACCGGTCGGTGCAGGTCAATGCCAACATCACCGCCGGCGGCAACGGCGCCGGCATCGCGGTCATCACCAATGACGGCGGCAGCGGCGGCAATCTGCTGACCGGCCCGGGCGCCAGGCTAACCCTGTCGGGAAGCGCGCCGACGCTGACCGTCAACGCGCAGCCCTACACCCTGATCAGGACCGCGGCGGCCCTGCAGGCTCTCGGCTTCAGCGGCTATTACGCTCTGGCCGGTGATATCGAGATGGCCGGCTTCGGCAATTTTGTCCCCATCGGCACCCCCGACACCAATGCCGGAGGGGTGCCGCTGCATAATTTCACCGGCGTCTTCGACGGCCTCGGCCACAGCATCAATACTCTCGTCATCAATGACACCACCAATAACGGCATCGGCCTGTTCAGCCGCGTCGACGGTGGCGGCAGCATCAGAAATCTCGGCCTGACCAACGCCGCCGTGACCGCCGCCCATAGTTTTGTCGGCCCGCTGGCGGGTTGGGTGGAAAGCGGCAGCATCATCAACAGCACGGCGGCTGGTACCGTCACCATCAGCGGCAACGGCACCAACGCCTCAGCGTCGCAATATATCGGCGGCCTGTTGGGAGGAACCGGCAGCACGGCGGCGACCATCAACAGCGCCAGCACCGTCGCGGTCAGCGCGCCGGGCGCCTGGATGGCCAATCTCGGCGGCCTGATCGGCTCCAATCTGGGGACCATCACCGGCAGCCATGCCGGCGGTTCGGTGACAGGCGGCGCCTATGCCAATACCGTCGGCGGCCTGGCGGGCCTGAACGCCGGCATGATTTCGGCCAGTTACGCCAGCGGTTCGCTCAGTGCCGGCAGCCACGCTTTCGCCTTCGGCGGGCTGGTCGGGCAGAATTACGGCGCCGGCTCGATCATCGCCTCGAGCTATGCCAAGGGATCGGTCAGCGCCGCCGGCGGCGCGCAAGTCGTTGCCGGTCTGGCAGGGCGGAACAGCGGACTCATCTCGGCCAGTTCCGCCACCGGCGCGGTAACCGTCGCCGACAGCACCGGCATTGTCGGCGGCCTGGTGGGCGACAACTACGGAACAATATCCGCCAGCTATGCCAGCGGCTCAGTCGGCGGCGGCAGCAATGTCGGGAGCATGGGCGGTCTGGTCGGCGTCAACGAGACGGGCGCCAGGATATGGACCAGCTTTGCCACCGGATCGGTCAGCGCCGGCAGCGGCGCCAACCAGCTCGGCGGCCTGGTCGGACAATTTACCGGCATCGTCTCGGCCAGCTATGCCACCGGCCAGGTCACCGGCGGCAGCGCCGCCCTTTATGTCGGCGACCTGATCGGCAGCGCCGACAGTTCCGGCACCGTTCTGTCAAGCTACGCGACCGGCGCCGTGTTCGGCGATACCGGGGCGAATTATGTCGGTGGTCTGGTGGGCGCCAGCAGCGGGACGATCCTCTCCAGCCACGCCACCGGTGCGGTCAAGGGAGCCGACTTGACCGCCTATTTCGGCGGCCTGGTCGGCAACAATGGCGGTACCATCTCGGACAGCTATGCCGCCGGCCAGGTCAGCGCCGGCAGCGGCGCCTTCGCCTTCGCCGGTCTGGTCGGGCAAAATTACGGTGCCGGTTCGCTGGTTTCCGCCAGCTACGCGGTTGGCGCGGTGAATGCCGACAGCGGCACGCGGATGATCGGCGGGCTGGTGGGACGGAACTATGGGACCGTGTCGGCGAGCTATGCGAGCGGGTCGATAAACAGCGTCGACTATATCGCCTATGCCGGCGGATTGGTGGGGGACAATAACGGACTCATTTCGGCGAGTTTCGCCGCCGGGCCGGTGAGCGGCGGCAGCGGCACCCAATATATCGGCGGCCTGGTCGGCAACGGCACCAATGCGACGATCCTGTCGAGCTGGGCCAGCGGTGCCGTCAGCGGCGGCGCCGCATCCCTCTATATCGGCGGTCTGTCCGGTTATAACCTGGGCGGGACGATCGCATCGAGTTTCGCCACCGGGACGGTGAGCGGCACCAACAGCATCGGCGGTCTCGTCGGCACAGGCAGCGGGTCGATCACGTCGAGCTACGCCACCGGGTCGGTCAGTGGAAGTTTGAATGTCGGCGGCCTGATGGGGGGCAATGGCGGCACGGTCTCCGCCGCTTACGCCACCGGCGCGGTCGCCGCCGGCGACAGTCCCGACAAGATCGGCGGGCTGGTGGGCGCTAATTACGGAACAATCCTTGCCAGTTTTGCCACCGGCGCCGTCAGCGGCGGCAGTAACGCCCAACAGATCGGCGGCCTGACCGGTTACAACGACGGCAACACCGGGTCCGTTGCCACCAGCTACGCCGCCGGCGCGGTGTCGGTCGGCGACGGCTCCCAATATGTCGGAGGGCTGGTGGGCGACAACTCCGGCCCGGTCAGCGCCAGCTATGCCACCGGCGCGGTCGCCGGCGGCAGCGGCGTTTACCATTTCGGCGGGCTGATCGGCTGGAACGCCAATATCATTTCCGCCAGCTATGCCACCGGCGCCGTCAGCGGCGGCAGTAACGCCCAACAGATCGGCGGACTGCTCGGCTCCAACAATGGCTCCGGCAGCCTGCTGTCCGTCTATGCCACCGGATCGGTCAGCGGCGGCAGCGGGGCCCACGGTATCGGCGGCCTGGTGGGTGTCGTCAATGCCGGTACGATATCGACAAGCTACGCCACAGGGTCGGTCGGCGGCGGCAGCGGTTCCTACTATCTGGGCGGGTTGGTGGGAAATCTTGCCGGCACTCTGTCTGCCAGTTATGCCACGGGTCCGGTGAGCGGCGGCGACGGCGCCTCCGGCATCGGCGGATTGGTGGGGATCGGAACCGCAGGCCAAATATCATCCAGCTGGGCGACGGGCAGCGTCATCGGCGGCAGTGCCTCGGTCGCCATCGGCGGACTGGCCGGCTATAACAGCACGACGATTATCAACAGCTATGCCACCGGCTCGGTCAGCGGCAAAGGCCAACTTGGCGGGCTCGCCGGGTCCACCAATGGCCCCATCATCAACAGCTATGCAACCGGCTCGGTCAGTGGTGGCGACGGTGGCGGCGCCATCGGTGGACTGATCGGAGGCAGCGGTCCGAACGGAAACATAATCTCCAGCTTTGCCACCGGTTCCGTCACCGGCGGCAGTCTGTCGGGTGAAGTGGGCGGCCTGGTGGGGAACAGCGAGGCCGGCACAATAGTTTCCAGCTTTGCCTCAGGCTCGGTGCATGTGGGCGACGGGTCCCAATATATTGGTGGGCTGATGGGCCAGAGTTTCAGCCTGCTCAGCGCCAGTTTCGCGACCGGCGCGGTGCTCTCGGGCAACGGGGGCGGCGTCATCGGTGGATTGGTGGGGGCAAACCTCGGCACTGTGACAGCCAGCTATGCCATCGGCACTGTTTCTGTGGGCAACGGCGTGCAAGCTGTCGGCGGATTGATCGGGGCCAACGACAGTCCCAGTGCCGCCCTGATTTTATCCAGCTACGCCACCGGTGCTGTCCGCGGGGGAAGCGCATCCTTTGACCTGGGTGGACTGATTGGCGTGCAAAACCGGGGAACACTATCTTCGAGTTACGCCATCGGGTCGGTATCCGCCGACAGCGCCTCCCACAATATAGGCGGACTGATAGGGCAAAATTACGGATCGATATCAGCGAGTTATGCCGCCGGATCGGTTTCCTCGGGTCCCGGCTCCGGCAATATCGATCCTCTGGTTGGCTGGGGCTCGCCCGTTGGCGCCATGGCTTACCCGGCGGGCATGCCGGGCGATTTCGATACCGCCGTCTGGTCATCGGCCGCCGGACTCAACGGCGGCTATCCCTGCCTGCGCTGGCAATCGGGCTGCGCCACACAAGGCTCAGGCTATCACATCACCACAATCGATCAGTTTATCGCCATTGACTTGAACCCCAATCTTTCCGGCAATTACGTCCTCGACGCCAATCTCAACCTGTCCGGCGTCACCTTCACCCCCATTGGCAGCCTGGGCTCGGCCTTTGCCGGCAGCTTCGATGGCGCCGGCTATACAATATCGGGCCTGACCATCAACCAACCCGGCAGCAGTTATGTCGGCCTCTTTGGCGATAACACCGGCCTCATCAAGAACATGGTTCTGAGCGGGGTCTCCATTACCGGCTCCCAATATGTCGGCGGACTGGTGGGGCTGAATACCGGCAGCGGTCGGATCAGCGCCAGTTCGGTAACGGGAACGGTCGTGGGCGGGTCCGGGGCACTGAAAATCGGCGGGTTGGTGGGCGGCAATGACACCAACGCCCAGATCATCAACAGCTCTGCCACAACGACCGTGATATTGGGCGCCGGCGCCAGTTGGAGCGGTGGGTTGGCGGGGGTCAATTGGGGCAAGATTTCGTCGAGTTCCGCCTCAGGAACGGTGATTGCCGGAAGCGGCGTCCAAATCATCGGTGGCCTGGTGGGCTTCAATTCCGGAACCATTTCGTCAGGTACGGTTACCGGTTCGGTCTTGACCGGCAGCGGCGGCCTCTCTATCGGCGGCCTGGCCGGCTATAACGGCGGCACCATATCGGCCAGCACAGCCAAGGGAAGCCTCTTCGCCGACAGCGGCGGCAGCACCCTCGGTGGCTTGGTTGGCAGCAACGATAACGGAAGCTGGGTGATCGGCAGTTCCGCCAGCGGGGCGGTCAGTGCCATTGGCGGAGGCCCTTTCAACATCGGCGGGTTGATCGGCTTGAACAATGGCATGGTCACGTCGAGCGTAGCCGGCAGTTCGGTCAGTGGCGACGATGGCGCCTTCTACATGGGCGGGTTGGTTGGTCGCAATGGTGGGACGATCTCGCTCAGCACGGAGACCGGAACAGTCATCGGCGGCAGTGGTGCGTTCGGATTGGGCGAGATCGTCCCACCATTGCGACC
>Ga0208507_1001371_pt1 | contig 13739 bp, 10 predicted proteins | sample CryBogCBH12Aug01_FD_184626 | JGI IMG/M metagenome (GOLD analysis project Ga0208507, IMG submission 184626) | Freshwater microbial communities from Crystal Bog, Wisconsin, USA - CBH12Aug09.1 (SPAdes) (version 2) | ecosystem: Environmental > Aquatic > Freshwater > Lake | place: Crystal Bog... | reverse complement strand
TGGTGTAGGCGTTTTTGGGACTATGTTCTATTCGATTTACCATCATCGTAAATCGAGAGGTCATGAAGCGGCCCAGTTTCATGAAAACACCACAGTAGAGATCATTTGGACGATCATCCCCACGCTTATTTTGGTGGCTATGGCTATACCGGCCACTAAGACACTCATGGAATTGGATGATGTGCAACAATCCGACATGTCTGTCAAAGTCACTGGTTGGCAATGGAAATGGGAATATGAATACCTCGACAGCGGTATCCATTTCTTCAGCAGCTTGGATGATGCCAGCAACAAGGCGCGCCAATTGAATTCCGGCATTGATCCACGTTCCGTGCCCCACTACCTGTTAAATGTAGATCATCCGTTGGTCATTCCGACCAAAACAAAAATCCGTTTTCTGTTCACCGCCGCCGATGTTATCCATTCTTGGTGGGTGCCCGAACTGGGCTGGAAAAAAGATGCCATCCCAGGTTTTGTCAATGAGGCTTGGACATCCGTTGACCAGCCGGGCACCTATCGTGGGCAGTGTACCGAATTGTGCGGTAAAGACCACGGTTTTATGCCAGTGGTTGTTATTGCTATGGATAAGCCTGATTACGATGCCTGGGTTAAAAAGACCATTGATGAGGCTAAAAAAGGTTCTGACCTGAATGACCAAAGCCATGACGAGCTAGTGGCTAAAGGTGCTGACATTTACGCAAAAAATTGCTCGACCTGCCATTTGCCTGATGGTAAAGGGGTGCCCGGTGCTTTTCCTGCTCTGACCGGCAGTGCCGTGGTCAAAGGCGATATCCAAGCCCAAACCCACTTAATCCTGAATGGTAAAGGTGCTATGCCTGCTTTTGCCAAAATGTTGAAAGCTGACGAGTTGGCACAAGTCATCACCTATACCCGTAATGCCTTGGGCAATGCGGTTGGCGATGAAATCCAGCCTAAAGCCGTTCAGGCATTGTTGCCCAAAAAATCCACAGACGCCAAAAGCGAGGAAAAAGCCAGCGCACCTAAAGAGGTGAAGGCTGATGCCAAACCGGTCGCGCCGATTGCTGACCTGTCAAAAGACGAGCTGCTTGCTTTGGGTAAGACCGTTTACGCCAGCAATTGCGCATCGTGCCATCAGGCTGAAGGGCAGGGGATGCAACCGACATTCCCCGCTTTGGCTGGCAGTGCTGTTGTCAAAGGCGATATTAATGCCCAGATCAACCTGGTGTTGCAGGGTAAATCTATGATGCCGGCTTTTGGCCACTCGCTCAATGCAAAAGACTTTGCTGCTGTTGTCACCTATACCCGTAATAGCTGGGGTGATGCCGCCAATGCGGTTGTCCAGCCATCGGCCATCCAAAAACTGCAAGCGGCTTTGCCGCCTGAAGAAGATGACGACTAAGGTCTTGCCTGGCTGTTTTTTGCAAACATTTTCCAATATTTTGAGGTAATAAATTATGTCCGCTGTTGTAGCTGAACATCACGATCATCACGATGATCACGATCATGGCCCACAAAAAGGGCTGTTAAGATGGATAATCACCACCAACCATAAAGACATTGGCACCCTGTACCTGCTGTTTGCCTTAGCCATGTTTTTTATTGGTGGCATTATGGCATTGGTCATCCGTGCCGAATTGTTTGAACCTGGATTACAGTTTGTGGAGCCGCAGTTTTTCAACTCCATGACAACTATGCATGCATTGGTTATGGTGTTTGGTGCGGTTATGCCGGCTTTTGTCGGCTTGGCCAACTGGATGATCCCCATGATGATCGGGGCGCCGGATATGGCGTTGCCGCGCATGAACAACATGAGCTTCTGGTTGCTGGTGGCAGGTGTCTTGCTATTGGCCAGCACCTTGTTTATGGAAGGTGGTGCACCGGCAGCCGGTTGGACTTTATACCCGCCTTTGGTATTACAAACAGGCAAGGCTCTGCCATTTGCCATCTTCTCTGTGCATTTGTTGGGCATTTCTTCCATCATGGGCGCCATCAACATCATCGCCACCATTTTCAACATGCGCGCCCCCGGCATGACTTTAATGAAAATGCCCTTGTTTGTGTGGACGTGGCTTATCACCGCTTTTTTGCTGATTGCCGTCATGCCTGTTTTTGCCGGTGCCGTCACCATGTTGCTGACAGACCGTTTTTTTGAAACCAGCTTCTTTGATGCGGCAGGCGGTGGTGACCCCGTGCTCTACCAACATATTTTCTGGTTTTTTGGTCATCCAGAAGTATATATCATGATTTTGCCAACTTTTGGGGTGGCATCAACCATTATCCCCGTATTTGCCCGTAAGCCCTTGTTTGGTTACAGCTCAATGGTTTATGCAACGGCCTCCATCGCGTTTTTGTCGTTTATCGTTTGGGCGCACCACATGTTCACAGTCGGGATGCCGATTGCCGGTGAATTGTACTTCATGTATGCCACCATGCTGATTGCTATTCCTACAGGCGTTAAAGTCTTTAACTGGACGGCCACCATGTGGAAAGGTTCTATGACCTTTGAAACGCCGATGTTGTTTGCAATAGCCTTTGTGGTGTTGTTCACTATGGGCGGCTTCACGGGGCTAATGATGTCCATTGCCCCATCTGATTTCCAATACCACGACACTTATTTCATTGTTGCCCATTTCCATTATGTGCTGGTGCCCTCCTCTGTATTTATCCTGATGGCTGCCGGTTATTTTTGGTTGCCTAAATGGACCGGCCACATGTACAACGAAAAAATCGGCCAATTGCATTTCTGGATGTCGGTCATTTCTGTGAACATCTTGTTCTTCCCGCAGCATTTCTTAGGCCTGGCAGGCATGCCGCGCCGTATCCCTGATTATGCCATACAGTTCGCAGACTGGAATATGGTGTCCAGTATTGGCGGTTTTATATTTGGTGTCAGCCAATTGCTGTTTTTGTACATAGTCATTGACACGATTAGAGGCGGTACGGGTGAAAAAGTGAGCGATGAAGTCTGGGAAGATGCTCATAAACATGGTTTGGAATGGACTTTACCATCACCAGCCCCTTACCATACCTTTACCACACCACCTGATGTGATCCCTACCGAACATCAGTGACATGTGGTGATAAACCCTTGGACACACCGCCGTCACAGGGTGGTGTGTCGGTCAGAAAAATGAATATAAAAACGAAAAATGTATTGACAGCTGTGTTGTTGTTTGTAGTTGCCATTTGCATCTATGCTTTTGCTGTATATAAGGCTATGTCGCAATGAACGAAGAACTCAACAAAAAAAACGCCAAGCTTGTCCGTAACCTGCTGTTTGTGGTGATTGGCATGTTTGGTTTTGGTTTTGCTTTGGTGCCTCTGTATGATGTGCTTTGCGACATTACCGGACTTAATGGCAAGGTGGCTTCTGTAGCCGCCAAAGAAGAACGCTATCAGGTTGATCAAAGCAGGGAAGTGACAGTGGAGTTTTTGACGTCGCTAAACGAATCCATGCCCATGGTGTTTCGTGCCGAGACCAATAAAATAAAAATTCATCCGGGCGAGTACGTCACCGTTAATTTTTATGCCGAAAACAAGACCGATCATATTATGGTCGCCCAAGCAATTCCCAGCATATCCCCTGGCTTGGCGGCGGAATATTTTAAAAAAACCGAATGTTTCTGTTTTACCCAACAGACATTCAAGCCCCGTGAAGGCAAAACCATGCCAGTCAGGTTCGCAATCAACCCGGAATTGCCGGAGCAATACAAAACCATCACGCTGGCCTATACATTTTTTGACAATACCGAAACATCACTTAAAAAATAGAGAGGAAGTTTATGTCTACACCTGGAGCCTATTACATTCCGAGTAAAGCCACTTGGCCAGTGCTTGCCACTGCCGGATTGGTTATCCTTCTGGCGGGTTTCGCCAATTATCTGAACGGTGCATCAATAGGCCCCACCATGATGATCGTTGGTTTTGTCATGTTTATCTTAATGTTGACAGGTTGGTTTGCGTTGCAGGCATCTGAAAGTGAATCGGGCATGTACAGCGCACAAGTGGGCATTTCATTCCGCATGGGCATGATGTGGTTCATTTTTTCTGAAGTTATGTTTTTTGCGGTGTTCTTTGGTACGCTTTGGTACACCCGCAACTTGTCAGTGCCGTGGTTGGGTGGCGAAGGCATAGGCGCCGCCACCAAAGAATTGTTGTGGCCCTCATTCGATGCCGTATGGCCTACCAATGGCCCAGGCCACTTGGGCGGAAAAATCGTTGACGGCAAGCCATCTGGTGAATTTGAATCAATGAGTGCGTGGGGTTTGCCTTTTTTGAACACCCTCATACTGTTGTCCAGCGGCGTGACCGTCACATGGGCCCACCATGGCTTGCTTGCCCAACATCGTGGCCAGCTGATAAAAGGCCTGATCGCCACAGTAGCCCTAGGTTTCTTGTTTGTTATCTGCCAGGCGATTGAATACCATGAAGCTTATACCGAGATGGGGCTTACCTTAGGTTCGGGCATTTATGGATCGACCTTTTTTATGCTGACCGGCTTTCATGGCTTCCACGTTTGTGTCGGTGCCATTATCTTATCTGTGGTGTTGTTCAGAAGTTCGATAGGGCATTTTAAACCAGAAAACCATTTCGCTTTTGAAGCGGCGGCGTGGTACTGGCATTTTGTTGACGTAGTTTGGTTGGGCTTGTTTATTTTTGTCTACATCCTATAAATAAAAGCTGCGTGACCCGGAAAAAGCGCTGCATCGGTAGCGCTTTTTTTTTGCCGGCATTTATTGTTGTTGTAGATGGGCGGCTTGCCTGTTTTTCTCAATGTTGGCACCAATGCCATGGGGGGCTATCAAACCGGAACGGAAGGCGATAAACACAAAAATGAACAGCAATAGTGAAAGCCCAATGCGTACTGTTAACGCATGTACGGCTTGTTTGGAATGTTCCTCGGGTTTTCTTACAATTAAGTTATAAAGCGCAGTGCCCAAACTGGCAATAATCAGAAGAAAACAAGCAATAACAATAATTTTTATCATTTTGTTGGCAAATAGTCAGGTTTTTTTTGCTATTTTGGGTTATAAAAGGCTATTTGCCAATAGCTTATTTACAAGCCCATGCCCAAGTATCTAAACCAATACCAAGGAAACCTGCAATTACTGCCTACGCTGGCCTATATTGTGCTGCTATGGGTATTGATCCAATTAGGAAACTGGCAGCTCGAACGTGCTGACCAAAAACAACAGCTACTGGTGCAACAAGCTACGGCATTGAATGACAGTGTGCTAGATTTATCGGCAATAGTCCCTGCGGGCGAAGATGCGCCACGTTACCGGCGGGTTACGGTTTCTGGGCATTATGACGGGCAGCATCAATTTTTATTGGACAATCAAATCAATGATGGCAAGCCCGGCTATCTGGTACTGACTCCGTTTATTTTCTCTGGTCAGACACGGGGCGTTTTGGTCAATCGTGGCTGGATACCATTAGGACAAAACCGTTCCCTTTTGCCTGATGTGGCGCTCGCGTCGCCCATCAGCACAATCAGCGGGCGAATTAATCACTTCCCCAGCATTGGCTTGCTTTTGCCCGGTGCCGAACAGCCTTCAGCAGGGTGGCCTGCCCGTGTCCAAGTTGTTAACAGCCAAGTATTGTCGGAAAAACTAGGGTATGCTTTATCACCTTATCAAGTCGAATTGGCGGAAGACCAGCCTAATGGCTACCAACGTGATTGGCGGATGTCCAAACTGATGCTGCCAGAACAACATAAGGCGTATGCCTACCAATGGTTTGCCTTGGCATTTGTGCTTACTTTACTTTTTATCCGCTACAGTGTTAAAAAACGTGATGATTGACCAACAACGAAAAAATCATTTGCTGATAGTGGCTATTTTTGCAATGACTATAGTGCCTTTCATGCTTGCTTGGAGTCTAAGAGGCAATACTACCCTGATAAACAAAGGCACCAACCATGGCCAATTAATAGTGCCTCCTAAACACCTTGATTATCATGAGTGGCATGGTTTCGATGCATTTTCCCAACAAAACAAGGGGGAGTTGCAAGGCCATTGGTTAATTGTGAATATTATCCCTAAAGCAGAATGCGCCAAGACCTGCCTTGAGGCCATCCTAAAAACCAAACAATTGCGGCTGATGCTGAGCAAAGACTTGCCCCGCGTACGTCGTCTGGTTTTAGTGTTGGCACCGCTGGCAACCGATTATGCCGGACAGCTGTGGCTTAAGGATTCCGTGTTATGGCGGCTGAAAACGCCTGATGCCAAAGATGGCGAGCTGCTTTATGACAGGTATTTGCAGGACACGGCAAAACTGGATGATCAGATGGTTGCCCGTTTGACCGCCAATGAAAAGCCGGAGCTGGCCTTGCATTCTGATCTGCTTCGTTTCCAGCCGGACAACTCTGCTGTCACGCAAATAAAATCAGTCAGAACGGATGGTAACCTGCCTGATGGTATGGTGTTCCTGATAGACCCGTTGGGCAATCTGATGATGCAATATGAACCGGGTTTTGACCCCTATAAAGTCAAAGATGATCTTATGCATTTGCTGAGAATTTCGCAAATTGGTTAGTGGAAAATAGAGAATGTTCAGAAAAGTAACAGGGTTTGGCATTATTTTGGTGCTAGCCATTATTGTATTGGGTGCTTATGTACGGCTATCCGGCACACAACCGGCGTGTACCGATTGGCCTGCTTGTATTGACGGTGTGTTTTCAACCACGGCTCTACATGCTGAAGGACTAACCAACGCCGGATTTGACACGGCGAAAGCCAGTCTGGAATTGTGCCAACGTTACCTGTTGGCTATCATGGTGTTGGTGGCAGCCATCGTGGCACTGATGTCATTTTGGCAAAAAAATTACCGTATTGTGGTTATCACCTCGGCTTTTGCTGCCACCCTGCTTTTGGTGCTGCAAGGGTTGATGGGCTATCTGATAGTCAAATTCCATGGGATGCCGATACTGGCCTTGTGTGACACTGTGCTGCCAATGCTGGTCGCTTGGCTGTTAGCGGGACTATTTTTGCGGGGTGCTGCCGATAAACCCGTCCGGCAGCGGCAAGGCGGCATTTTCGCTTGGGTGCTGGTTGCCCAAGCTGTTTTGTTTTTGCAGATCGTGCTAGGCGTGTGGCTAAGCGTTAATAATGGTTCCACAGTATGCAGTGGCTTTCCGCAATGCAATGGGCAGTGGTTGCCACCGGCTGATTATGCCAGTGCCCTGAATTTCCTCAATGGCTTAATGACTGGCTACACCGGTACATTGTCTTTTGATGCTTTGATCGCCGTCAGCCTATTGCATAGGGTGGCTGCTCTGGCCACCTTCATTGTGCTGAGTGTGTTGCTGTTCAAGACCACCACTGCCAACGCCAGCAAACCGCTCAAAAACTCTGGGTTAGTGCTTGGCTTGTTGTTGTTCCTGCAAATGCTTGTTGCGATAGTGGCGGCAAAATGGGCCATGCCCGAATGGCTTGCCGTGCTGCATCATAGCTTGGCTGTCCTGCTGATGTTGCCGTTAATTGCCATTAGTTTTTATAGCCGTTATGGCGTGGCAATATCCGATCAGCCTGTTGCAGAAATCCAAGTTGTCGTGCCGGATAGTCAGGAAACGCTACAACCGGTTGCGCCAGTGGCAATCACTGATTATTTGCAACCCGCCCCTGAATCGCTTTATTTGCGCCTTAAATCGCAATTGCAACGCACCCGTACCGGTTTGGGCGGGGTGCTGTCCAGCTTGCCGCTAGGCCAAAAGGACATCAACCGTGACTTGTTGGAGGAAATTGAGGCCAGCTTGATTATGGCTGATATTGGTATCAATGTGGCCACTGACATTATCCAGCAGCTGACCCAACGCATGGAGCGCAACCAGTTATCCGATGCGGCATTACTGTCAGCCGCGCTTAAAGAAGAGTTATTGGCCATTCTCAAGCCTTGCAGCCAACCGCTGGTCATTCCAGAAAAAGACGGCCCGTTTGTCATTTTAGTGGTGGGTGTGAACGGGGCTGGCAAAACAACCACCATCGGCAAATTGGCCAAACGCTTACAAATGCAAGGCCATACGGTGATGCTCGCAGCGGGCGACACGTTTAGGGCGGCGGCAGTTGAGCAGTTACAAACATGGGGTGAGCGTAATAATATCCCCGTAGTGGCACAGCATACTGGTGCTGATTCGGCATCAGTCATTTATGATGCCGTGCAATCGGCACAAGCCAAAAAAATCGATGTGCTAATTGCTGACACGGCAGGGCGCTTACACACCAAATCCAACCTGATGGACGAGCTTACAAAAGTCTCGCGCATTATGGGCAAATTGGATGGCACAGCTCCCCATGAAGTGCTGTTGGTTTTGGATGCGGGAACAGGCCAAAACGCCTTGTCACAAGCAAAAATATTCAACGAGGCGGTTAGCTTGACGGGGCTGGTGCTGACCAAATTGGATGGCACTGCCAAAGGCGGGGTTATTTTTGCACTGGCGAAACAGCTGGGTTTGCCTATCCGCTATATTGGCATTGGCGAAGGTATTGATGATTTACAGGATTTTGATGCCGAGCTCTTCGTCGAGGCTCTATGCGTCCAAGACTAAGTTCCTGTCATGCTCAAGTTCGCTAATGTCTGCAAACGTTATCCGTTGACAGGCGATGTGTTGCGGGGGGTCAGTTTTCATTTGCAGCGTGGTGAAATCGCTTTTCTGACTGGACACTCCGGTGCCGGAAAAAGCACCTTGTTAAAATTGATAGCACTCATGGAACGCTGTAACAGCGGCGAAATCTGGCTGGACGGGCAGATGCTCAGCCACGTCAAAGACAGCCAGATACCCTATTTGCGTAGGAAAATGGGCTTTATATTCCAAGACTATAAATTATTGCATGACCGCACTATTTTCGAAAATGTGGCGTTGCCATTAATCATCGCCGGTTATGGGCATCAAGAGACAACCCGCAAAGTCCGGGCGATTCTTGAGAAAGTAGGCTTGGCTGGCAAGGAACATAAATTTCCATTGGCTTTGTCAGGTGGCGAACAGCAACGCGTTGGCATTGCGCGTGCCGTGGTCAATAAACCGCCTATTATTATTGCTGATGAACCGACCGGTAATCTTGACCCTGAACTTTCAGAAGAAATCATGCGCTTGTTCGAAGGCTTCCAACAAGTGGGTGTCACTGTGCTGATCGCCTCGCACGATATTGCCTTGATTGAACGGATGCACCATCGTGTCCTCAAGCTTGAACATGGCCGACTGTTTTCGGTGTAGGGCATGAAATTAAGAAGACGCAAGCAGACACAAGAAGTCAAAGTGCCTAAACAAGCCAAGCCGTTGCGGCAGGAGGTTAAGCAAAACCGTGCCGCAGGTGGTACGGCTAAGGATAAATTGATTATCTGTAGGGATTTGCATATTCAAGCATGGTTTTACAGTCTGCTCCGGTTAGGTAAAACGCCGTTTGCATCAGCCATAACTATTGTAGTATTGGCTATTAGCATTGCCTTGGCAGGCAGTTTTCAGCTGCTGCTGATCAATTTCCAGCAAATTGCCGGCAATTTCCAGACATCGGCCCAAATCTCCTTATTTTTACGGGAAAATATCAACGAAAACAGGGCACGCATACTGGCCGACACGCTGCGTAAGAACCCTGCCATCGAATCAGTACAGGTTATCAGCAAGGAACAAGGGCGGGCATTGTTTAAAACCTTTGGCAGTTTTGGTGCCGCCATTGATATGTTGGACGAGAACCCATTGCCGGTAGTGATAGAAATCATGCCTAAAAACACTTTGGATGATGACGGTCAAATTGAAACATTGGTCAATACCCTCAAACAACGGCAAGAAGTCGACTTTGTCCGTATGGACATGGAGTGGCTGCAACGCTTGCAAGCCATTATGGCAGTTGCCCGCCGGCTGTTTGTCGCGCTCAATACCTTGTTGGGGTTTGCTGTCTTGTTCATCACCGGCAACACCATCCGTTTGGAACTGAACAACCGGCAAGAAGAGATTATGATCACCAAGCTAGTGGGCGCCACCAATAGTTTTATTGCCACGCCTTTCATTTACAGTGGTTTTTGGATTGGTTTTTTCGCGGGTGTGTTGGCGTGGTTTATTGTCGCTTTGCTGATGGTGTCGCTGAGGGCACCTGTTGAGGCTCTGTCCGCCCACTACAATGGCAATTTTCATCTGTTGTTTTTAAGTGTGGCTGATAGCATAAAGCTTATTTTGGTTTCCGCATCACTTAGCATGTTAGGTTCTTGTTTGGTTGTGTTTAACCAGTTAAACAAAACGAATCCCCAATAGCTGACCATAGCACTTAAAAAATAATTAGCACTCCTATCAGGTGAGTGCTAAAATTTAGCCAAGTTCTCATAGTGCAAGGGGGTAATCATGAATAATGTATTGGCTTTATCGGCTAATTTATCAGTCGGGACATTCGATTCTTATTTAAATGTAGTCAGGCAAATTCCTAGGATGTCGTCTGAACAAGAACGCGAATTGGCAATAAAATTTAGGGACAGCGGCGATTTGTCGGCGGCGCGGGAATTGGTGATGGGCAATTTGCGTTTTGTCGTGCATGTTGCTAGAGGCTATAGTGGCTACGGTTTGCCTTTGCCCGATATTATCCAAGAAGGCAACATCGGTCTGATGAAGGCAGTCAAACGCTTTGACCCCGATATGGGGGTACGCTTGATATCCTTTGCCGTGCATTGGATTAAAGCCGAAATTCACGAATATGTGATTAAAAATTGGGGCATTGTCAAGGTTGCCACTACTAAAGCCCAACGCAAATTGTTTTTTAACTTGCGTAAATCAAAAGAAGATTTGGGTTGGTTGTCCAACGATGAGGCCACCGCCATAGCCAGTGACTTGGGTGTGGAGGTCAGTGCCGTCTATGAAATGGAAAAACGCTTGGGGAATCGGGATATGTCCTTTGATATGTCGGCCGATGACAGCGACGAAGAAAATTTTACTGCCCCCGCGCATTATTTGCAGCAACATAACGCCGACCCAGCAGAACTCTTGGAAAACGCCGACTGGGGCGGGCACGAACACGACGTGTTGACTGAAGCAATGGCCAGTTTGGATGAACGCAGCTACGACATTGTCTCCAGCCGCTGGTTAAGCGACAAAAAAGCAACTTTGCACGAACTGGCCGAGCGTTACAACGTATCTGCCGAACGTATCCGTCAGTTGGAACAGAATGCCATGAAAAAACTCAAACAAGCGTTTGTGCTGGTGGCTTAAATTGGGTTTGGCGGCATAAGGTTAGCGCGGGGCACCGGGTCAAGTGCCAGTATAACCTTAGGCGAAAACCGCACATTACCGCTTTATGCCGGGTTTTGCTTTGCCCGTATGGCCTCTTTTTCCTTGCCATGATAATGCGGCTGATGCGTGGCAGACCTTCGGACAATAGCTTGGTCATGTAGGTTGATGCCGCACATAGCAAAGGCTTGGGAAATGTGCTGTTACAAACTATGTAAAATCTAGTTGACAGCCAAGCGATTTACGTTAGTATTTGATGTTATTTACCTGATCTTTTTCATTGTAACCAAACACTAACCCTATGACTACTCCTGTTACATTAACTGCCGCCGCTGCCATAACATACGCCCAAACATCCACTAATCAAATCATAGTTTACGACAGTGGCACTAATATAGCGGTTAATGCAGACGCATTGGTCAAGCTAGGTGTGCAACTGGTTAAGGTGTATGATACTAATGACTATCTTTCCAAGGGTGGCTTCATTTCCGCTATCAGCGTAGCCGATGTATTGGCTTTGGCCCCTAAAATGTTCAGCACCTACAACGCGGCCATGTTATTTAGTAATGTGGCCGATACTGCCCAAAACGTTGCCGCCAACGCAGCGGCATTGCTTAAAATAAACTCCCAAGTAATTGGTATGACGGTGACTGACACGGCTAAGAACATTGCTGCCCAGTCCACCCTTTTCTCAGTGGGCAGCGAGCTTACTACGTTAATCATGGATGGCACAGCTTATAAAGGGGCCAGCACGGTTGCAGGCACATGGGTAATCAATTTGACGGCATCCGCCGCTGCTACATTGTCGGCAGATGGCATGACCGGTGGCGTGATCCAAGTCACTGACACTGGCGCAAATATTGCCGCCAACGCCAGCGCCTTAGCCCTGCTGGGCACGCAACTGCTGCAAGTGCATGACACCAATGAATATAATACCAGTGGTGGCTTCCAATCTGCCATTAATGTTGCCAATGTGCTGGCTTTGGCCGCCAAGACCATCAATGCAGTCGGCAAGCCCATGCAGTTCGGCAACGTGGTCGATACCGCCCAAAATGTTGCCGCCAACGTAGCGGCACTGCTTAAAATCAGCTCCCAATTGATCGGCTTGACGGTCAATGACACGGCCAAAAACATTGCTGCCCAACCTGCTATTTTCACCTTGGGCAATATACTAACCGGATTGGTGATTGACGGTACGGCTTTTAGTGGGGCCACCACTGTTAAAGGCGCATGGGCCATCAATGTCAGTGCCGCTGCCGCCGCTACACTGTATGCCGATGGCATGACCGGTGGTGTCATCCAAGTGTCCGACACCGGCACGAATATTGCCGCCAATGCTGATGCGTTGGCCAAGCTGGGTACGCAGCTGCTGCAAGTTTACGATACCAACGAGCTTAATTACTCGGGTGGCTACCATGCCAATATCAGTGTTGCCGATGTACTGGCCTTAGCACCGAAAATGTTGGACAATTTGCACAACTCCATGTTTTTCCCTCATGTGCTAGACAGTACCCAAAACATTGCCGCGAATCTCGATGCCATGCAGGCCTTGGGTCTGCAAGTCAGGGGCATAAGCTTCACCGATGCAGGCACACCAACGCTAACCCTCACGGCCGGTCAATACAGCAATGATGCCATTGTCGTAAAAACCATTACCACCAAAGCCTTTAATCTTGTCATCACACAAGTCAGTGTTGCCAATGCGGCCAGTGTGTTGGCCAGTCATGCGGCTGTCACCATAGCAGTGACGGATTCCGCCGCAAACGTGCAGGCCAATTTGACCCTGCTGCAAACCGAGGCCAAAGCCGGCCAGTTGGCGGGCATCACCCTGACCGACAGCAGCCCTTCCTTCACAGTGTCCGCCAGCCAATTTGTGGCCAGCAGTGGCGTTTGGGGGCAAATCAGCTCAGCCTACCAAGTGGTTGTGACCGGTGCAACGGTAGCCAACGTTGCAACCCTGCTGGCCACCCCGATGGGCCAAGGGGCAATCACGGGCCTATCAGTGACTGACAGCGCGGCGAACATTGCCGCCAACCTGGACAGCCTGCAGGCCGGTGCGGCAAAGATCACCGGCCTTGCCCTGACCGACAGCGGCACCCCCACCCTGGCCATCACCGCCAGCCAATGGGCCAATGACAGCGGCATCCTTAACCTGATCAAGACCGCCTACCAAGTGTCGGTCAGCGGCATAACGGTGGCCAATCTGGCCGCCCTATTGGGCAACAGCCATGTGGCCAGTGTCAGTGTGTCCGACAGCGCGGCGAACATTGCCGCCAACCTGGACAGCCTGCAGGCCGGTGCGGCAAAGATCACCGGTATTGTTCTTACCGACAGCGGCGTCCCCACCCTGGCCATCACCGCCAGCCAGTGGGCCAACGACAGCGGCATCCTGAACCTGATTAAGACGGCTTACCAAGTGTCGGTCAGCGGCATAACGGTGGCCAATCTGGCCGCCCTATTGGGCAACAGCCATGTGGCCAGTGTCGGTTTGTCCGACAGTGCCAATAATGTGTTTTCAGCGTTAAATAACATTCAGGCCAATTTATCCAAA
>Ga0208507_1001369_pt1 | contig 13760 bp, 19 predicted proteins | sample CryBogCBH12Aug01_FD_184626 | JGI IMG/M metagenome (GOLD analysis project Ga0208507, IMG submission 184626) | Freshwater microbial communities from Crystal Bog, Wisconsin, USA - CBH12Aug09.1 (SPAdes) (version 2) | ecosystem: Environmental > Aquatic > Freshwater > Lake | place: Crystal Bog... | reverse complement strand
TCGCAGCCTTTCTGTCCCGATGCCTTTTTCGCATATCGGCGGCTTGCCGCCGGATCGTCTGGCGCTCATCAGGCGGAACGAGAACCTCGACCCTGACCAACCCAACACCGCCCCCCTCGGTCCTGTATCGCTTTATTCGCTCACGAACGGTCATGCCCGCCTCCGTTACCGGGATACGGCTCAATATAATGTATCCCGGTAACAAATCCAAGGCGCGTTCACCAAGGCTCTGGAGTTCTTTCCGCACCGCTTCGGTAATGTCGGGCGGTGGCATCGACACGCGATCACGAATTGAGATACACAATGTGTATGTCCGGCGCTATTCTACAAGTCGAAACGGAGAGCCGGCGATGCCAAGAGAAGCCAGGATATTGACCACGACCCAAACCACGCGGCCGGTAAACCTCCGGGTCCGGGATGATGTCCGTGGTCTCATCGATCAAGCGGCGCGCGTTCAGGGCAAATCGCGCTCGGATTTCATGATCGATGCCGCACGGCGAGCGGCGGAGGAAGCGCTTCTCGACCAGACGCTGGTGCGGGTCGATGCTAAAACCTATGCGCAATTCATCGCCATTCTCGATCGGCCGCCGTCCGGTCCTGGCTATGACCGTCTGATGTCGGCGCCACGACCCTGGTCGGAATGAGCCTGTGTCCGCCAGCGCCGTTGGCGGACGCCCATGTCGTTGACAATTTTGTGTCCGGTGTGCCCCCGCTCGACGACTGGCTCAAACGCCGGGCACGCGCGAATCAGGTCGCCGGCGCGTCGCGCACCTACGTCGTCGTGGCGGAAACCGGCGATGTTGTCGGGTACTACGCGCTGGCTTCCGGCGGTCTCGCCCAGGCCGAGGCGCCCGGTGGACTCCGGCGCTACATGCCGGATCCAATCCCGATGGCGATCCTGGGACGTCTTGCGGTCCACCGGGACCATCAACGGCGGGGGCTCGGGGTCGCCTTGCTGCAGGATGCGGTTCTTCGGGTCCGCCAAGCGGCAATGATTCTCGGGATACGCGGTATACTCGTCCACGCGATTTCCGAGGAGGCAAAAACCTTCTATCTGCACCACGGCTTTGTCGCCGGCGTCGACAGCCCTATGACGCTCGTTCTCTCGCTCGTCCCGGTGCCTACCGCTCGGTGACCGCCGGAAATGCGTCCGGATTGAACTGAGCGACCTAATCATAAATTCTCAAGACGTCTGCAAGAGCCGCAGGCGACCATTTTACCCGCAAGGCGGGGGTTTCCGGCGGCCCGCCGCTAAAAGCCTCGGCGTTAGGAAAATTGTAACCGAGGGGCCTCCCGGTCCCTCGAACTCACCGGAAATTCAGCCCCGAAAACGCAAAAAGCCGCGGCGTTGCGTGGCTTCTGAATTTTTGTGCGTTCGGAAACATAGGTGACAAAACGTTCCGGAGACATGGGGAACACTTTTTCCCCGCGACAGAGGGGGCAAGTGGCGATGCCGTGGAAAGAGTGCTCCCTGAATTTCACCGCCGGTTTTGCGCACCGTGGCGGACCCTTCCACCAACTCAGAGCGCACTTCATAGGGTAAAATGTACGGTGGGATAACCGTCAGCTCTCGTCGTCCGGGTTTGCCGGTCTGACGACCCCGGTGCGGAACCATCTTCTGAGATCGTGCGGCGGACGGCTGGTATGAACGGTCATAGTCGCAGATGCTCCCCTCCTGAGCCGTATCCACATAGACGGTGATCATCAAGTTCCCGGCGATGATCCTGGCTTGAGACCCATGGATGCTCGGCTCCCGCCGGTCAGGAAATGCACCGGCCGGCTCGGTAAGCAAGGAAGCCAAAGGGCTTATTGTGGTATGACGATATCATACCATGTTATAAATGGTGGTTCCCTTGGCGGAGAATACCCATGTCCGCGTCCGCAAAACGCACGTTCAGCCTGCCGGCCGAGCAGGCCACCTATATCGATACGCTCGTTGCCTCAGGCACCTATGCCACAGCCAGCGAAGTGGTTCGTGCGGGATTGCGGGCCTTGCAAGAACGAGATCAGGCCGTCGAACGATGGCTCCGAGATGAAGTGGCGCATGTTTACGATGCCATGAAGGCAAATCCGGAGCGGGCAATTCCGGCGGATCAGGTTTTCTCGAACATCCGCGCCTACCATACCGCCCGATTGAAGGCTCGACGTGATCCGTAGCCTCGGCGTCTCGTTCTCGCCTGAGGCCGAGCGGGATCTTCTGGATCTTTATACTTTCATTGCCGATCGGAGCGGTGAAGATCGTGCGCTCGCCTATGTCGAATGCATAGAAGCCTACTGCCGGGGGTTTGAAACGGCACCGACACGAGGGCAATGTCGAGACGACCTCCGTCCAGGTTTGCGCGTCACTGGTTTCGAGCGCCGGGTGACGATCGCCTTTCACCTTTCGGCAAACTCAGTGGTGATTGACCGGGTCCTCTATGGTGGTCGCAGTCTGGACGTCGCCTACGATCCCGAAAACTGAGGGCTCTTGATCGCGCGGTCAGTCGTTCATGAGTTCGTCGAGATGCGCGAATTCATCGGGCACCCTCGCTTCACGCAGGGCCTGCCTTTGAACGTCGGACAAGTCATTCGGCTGAAGGTGCCGGCGCGATGCCACGGCACGAAGCCGCTGGTATTCGTCAAAGTCCGCCGCCTTTTCGCAGGCGCTTTCGTCTTCTTCATAGAAAATGGGTGCCGGGTCAGTCATGACCTGAATTTAGGCTTTCTGCCCGAAAAAATCGAGCCGGCCGGGGTCCCTGCCAACAAGTAACCAAGCGGTAAACGAGGGGCCTCCCGGTCCCTCGAACTCACCGGAAATTCGGCCCCGAAAACGCAAAAAGCCGCGGCGTTGCGCGGCTTCTGAATTTGAAAATTTGGAGCGGGCGAAGGGATTCGAACCCTCGACCCCAACCTTGGCAAGGTCAATCGATGTCTACGCTACGCTATCCGATTGTTCGCCACACTTCTATAAGACGCTGATATTTCACATTTTTTTACGTTGTCAATCTGTCGTTCCTATCCGCAGGCCACCTTTGAAACGACCCAATTTGCTTACATTGTGCTTACATTTCGTCCTGAACGTGGTAGTGTAAGCAAATCCTCGGCAGATAGCGAGTAAGCAGTGGGCAAATTAACGATACGGGCGGTGGATGCCCTGGAGACCCCGCAAAAGGGCCAGAGCTTCCTGTGGGACAGTGAATTGCGAGGCTTCGGTGTCCGCATCATTCCGTCCGGACTGAAGACTTTCATCCTTCAATACCGCAATGCCGAGGGACGAAGCCGACGGATTGTAATCGGCCGCCATGGGGTGCTGACTCTTGAAAAGGCCCGCGACCAGGCGAAGATCAAACTGGGGCAGGTAGCCGGCGGCGCCGACCCCGCTGAGGAAAGCGCCGTTTCGCGGGATGCCTTGACCGTCGCCGAAGTCTGCGACTGGTACCTTTGTGAGGCGGAAGCTGGCCGCATCCTCGGCCGTCGTCATCGACCGATCAAGGCCTCGACTCTGGCCATGGACCGGAGCCGCATCGAAACGCATATCAAACCGCTGATCGGGCGGCGGCAGGTCCGCACCCTCAAGCTCGCCGACGTCGAAGGGATGCAGGCGGACATTGCGGCCGGAAGGACGGCAAAAGGACGTGGCAAAGGCCGCGGTGGAGCGACCACCGGCGGCAAAGGCGTCGCTGCGCGCACGATCTCCACTTTGCAGAGCTTGTTCGCCCACGCTGCCCGGCTCGAAATTATCGCGGCCAACCCCGCCGAAGGCGTGCGCAAGCTGGCCGGAAAGAAGAAGTACAGGCGGCTGAGCGTCGCCGAGGTCAAGAAGCTCGGTGTCGCGATGCGCGCCGCCGAGCGGAACGGCGAGCATCCGGTCGCGCTGGCAGCTGTCCGCCTGATGTTGCTCACCGGGTTTCGCATTTCCGAGGCCCAGGGCCTGCAGAAAGATTGGCTCCACGCCGATCGCGGATATGTCCATTTCCCCGACACCAAGAGCGATGGGCAGATCCGGGCAATCGGCCCCTCGGCCGCGCAACTGGCTGCCAAACAGCCGGGGCGGAAGAATTCGCCCTATGTCTTTCCAGCTGATGTCGGCGACGGTCCCTTCACCGCGGCGAAGTTCTGCCTGGCTAGGCTGTGTGCCGCGGCCAAGATCGAGGGCGTCACGCCGCACACCCTGCGCCATACCTTCGGCAGCGTCGCCGGCGACCTGGGCTTTTCCGAATTGACCATCGCCGCGCTGCTCGGCCACGCCGCAAGGGGCGTCACTCAGGGCTATGTCCATATCGACGAGGCACTCAAGCTGGCAGCGACTCGGACCTGCGAGGAAATCGCCTCTCTTTTGAAGGCCGGCCAGAGCGCTACGGCGGAGGGCAAAGAAGCGGCATGAATCCGTCATTGTTTATCGAACCGACCGGATCCTGGGGCCCAGACGCGGCCGGACCACTGAAATTACCAGGGAGTTGGATGGATCTCCCGAGGGCTGGTTTGGCTTCCGCACTTGAAAAGTATAGCTCTAAGGACTACATTTAGTTGGTCCTTGATGGGGGCTGCCGGCAATGATCGCCTATCTCACCAAGGATTTTGGCCGCTTCGCACGCAAGGCATCGCTCGCGGACTCCCAGCTTATCCAGGCGGCGCTGGACGTGACGGAGGGTCGATTTGATGCCGATCTTGGAGGTGGGGTCTTCAAGCAAAGGGTGGCGCGCCAAGGCGGTGGAAAATCGGGCGGGTTTCGCACGATCATTCTGTTCAAGGTCGGTGGACACTGCTTCTTTGCCTTTGGCTTTGCTAAGAAGGACAAGGCGAATGTGTCGGCCAAGGAACTGAAGGCGCTGAAGCGACTGGCTGACATCTTCCTGGGCTATTCCGATGTCGAGATTCAGATGGCGGAAACTGCCGGGGAACTGATCAAGGTGGTGAACGATGGCGACGCAGAAAAAAAGAGCTGACAGCAGCATCCTTGGAGCGGTTCACAAGACCGCAGCCGGACTTCACAAGGCCGGACTGGTCGACAAGGCTACCATGCGCGAATTCGATTCTCTGTGCCTCACTCCGGTCGAGCCGCTGACCGCTGAGGAAATTCGAGAGCTCCGGGAACGCGAGCAGGTCTCCCAGCCCGTGTTCGCTCATTACCTAAATGTACGGAAGGACGCGGTCAGCAAATGGGAGCGCGGCGAGAAACGGCCGGACGGTCCGTCGCTCAAGTTGCTGAATTTGGTGAAGGCAAAGGGGTTGCGGGCCATTGCATAACGCTCACCATGGACGAGACGCGAGCAGGCGAAGAAAACCTCTCGGTGTTGAACGCCGGTCTGGATGAGGCTGCCACCAGAAAGGTGGCGGGTTCATTCGATAGCGGATTGAACTAAACCGCTGCCGCGGTAGAGGAGTCTGAGGAGGCGCCGAAGGGTCCTGTCTGACAAGGTTGGTTTTCCACGACTAACCATCAGACAGGAGGCCCCCGATGGCCGAGATGAGCCCTCTACGTCGCCGCATGATCGAGGACATGACCGTCCGCAATCTGTCGCCGGCTACACAACGATCTTACGTGCATGCCGTTGCAAAGTTTGGCAAGTATTTTAGACGGTCTCCGGATCGGCTGGGATTGGAGGATGTCCGCGCCTTCCAGGTGCACCTGATATCGACCGGGATTTCCTGGGCGTCGCTCAACCAGATCGTTGCCGCATTGCGCTTCTTCTATGGCGTGACATTGAGGCATGCCGAGGTGCCGGAGCGGATCCCCTACGCACGCGAACCGCGCAAGCTGCCGGTGGTGCTGAGCGCCGATGAAGTCGTCCAGTTCTTGGAGGCGATCCCCAGCTTGAAGAACCGCACCGCTCTGACGACGGCCTATGCAGCGGGTCTGCGAGCCTCGGAGGCCGTCCATCTGAAGATCCCTGACATCGACAGGAGCCGGATGGTGATCCGCGTCGAGCATGGAAAGGGCGGCAAGGACCGTTACGTGATGCTGTCGCCGCAGTTGCTTGGCATCCTGCGCACGTATTGGCGCTTGGCCCGCCCCAAATACTGGCTGTTCCCCGGCCGCGATGACGGCCGGCCGATCGAACCGAATGTGCTACACGCGGCCTGCCGTTCGGCCTGCGCCGCAGCCGGTCTGACCAAGAAGGTGACGGTCCACACCCTGCGGCATAGCTTTGCTACCCATCTGCTGGAGAACGGTACCGACATCCGCATCATCCAGGTGCTGCTCGGCCACAACAACCTGTCCACCACGGCGCGCTATACCCAGGTGGCGACGGCGACGATCGGCAAGACGATCAGTCCGCTCGACCGCTTGCGGCTGGAGGTGGTGCCGCCCGGCTGACCCGGCGCCATGCTGGAAGACTTGGAAGTGGCGGATATTTTCCGCCGCCATGGTGACGTTTATCGGCAGACCCATAATTTGGGGCGTGTCGAACGCCGGGTCATGTCGGCCATCGAATCTTGTCGAACGGCGGCGCTGGGCGGCCACGCCGAAGCTTGCGACGCCTGCGGCATCGTGCGCTATGCCTACAACTCCTGTCGCAACCGTCATTGCCCGAAGTGTCAGGGGCTGGCTCGTGCCGAATGGCTTGAAGAGCGCCAAGCCGAGTTGCTGCCGGTGCCGTATTTCCATGTGGTGTTCACCATGCCGGCACCGATTGCCGAGATCGCCTTCCACAACAAGGCCGTGGTCAACGGCCAGTGAATGTCCGGGGTTGACAACGGAACCAACTTGACTGAGTGACCTACATGGGCGCACTGCTGGCAGCCTGGATATTGTTGTCTGCGGGCAGAACTCCTCGGCATTGAAGCCGAGGAGTTCTTTGATCCTCAGATCTCCGTGCCTTCGGCGAGGACGAGCGCATCCTTCTCTGAAGGCAGCCGCAAAGTAGGAAGGTCAATAGTGATTCCCAATTCGCTCGCCGAATGGACTTACGAAGCAATCTGCTCTCTTTGCGCCGCCGGACAGTCAGAGAGTGAAAGACATGATTTCAAGTTCAATTTAGCAGAGCTCCACAACCCGACCAAAATTTGCTGCGCATTCGCAAACACGTTCGGAGGTTTCATCGTCGTCGGAGTGAAAGACCAGGGACGAAAACACTTCGAAATTCTCGGTATTGAGCCGGACAAAGAACTCTACGGCAATTTTATTGCCAAGGTGAAAGCTGACCCAGAAATCTATATTTCGTCACCAAAAACTATCATAATCCCTGATTCCGAGCATTTGCTTTATATATTCGAAATACCACAGAGTGTGCGTCGCCCCCATCTGCCATCGGCTCCAGATCAACGCTTTTTCTGGAAGCGACAGGGGTCCGATTGTGTGCAAATGACACTGGAGGAAATTCGTTATCAAATGAATACTTATGAAGAGAAGCGGGAGAAAATATCTCTATTGCTGATCGACATGCACCACAAACTCCGATCCTTAAACAATCAGGCCAATTTACCAGACAATCACTACAACGGTGATGTATTTTCATTTGAGATAATCGACCGAGTCATAGTAGAGGCGTACTCACTTCTTAAGGATTACAAAAATATATTCGGAGAACTTGATACATTAAGAAGCATCTTAATGCTATTGAATGCAGAAAAGCAGAAGATGTTGAGTGTCCAATCTTTAAGTTACAACAATGAATTTAAGAATGCACATATCAATCAATATAGAGCGGTCGTTTGCGCCAATCTTCCTCAGGCTACGATTCTTTCCGAACAAATAGAGCGCTCGATCAACGAAAGGTTTGGGATTATTAATCCTTACAGGGCGTTGGCTAGCGCATAGAGACCGAAGATAAAGCACGCCTATGGCCGCTATCGGGCACTGCGATTTCGCAATTGAACGACCGTGATGGTGAAGGTTTTCGGATGCCGGCCAACGCAGGCCGCGCCACAAACATGGGCCGGCGTACGAAAACCGCCCATGTACGAACCCGCGGTGAGCAGGTCTTGTGCTTATGGGGTTTTAAGGATTTTGGAGGTGCGACGCCTGCGTGACGGGCATGGGGCGTGCAGTCGATGTTCGGCGTGCAGCGTGTTGAAGTGCCAAAATCTGTGCGATGTCGGCGGCGAAATTGGAACACCCGCCGGTCGCCACTGTGGCCTAAGGAAATGGTCATCCGGTGTGACCATGGCGCTTCCTGGCCGCTCTGATCAGACCTGAGCCGCACAACCCAAATTAATGACAGCTATCGGGCGCCGCGATCACGCCCCTGAACGAAGACAATGGGCGCAAAATAGCTGTGACCAGCACATGAACGTTGTTCCGCTTACCACTTTGGGCGCCGAGAGCCTTTGATGTGTGGAGACGAGTGGTTAGGCTGGTCGGAGGAAGGCTAATCCAGTCCTGCCGGCCAGTTCCGGGCGCCGTGAATGGCGCGAATGATTCTCAGCTCATCGGCGTCGAACGAATAGAAAACCAGGTAGCGGCCAAACGGAGTCATTCGAACACCGTTACCGAGTTCAGGCCGAAGCGGCGCGGCTGCTGGCTGCTCGACGAGTCGGCGGCATCTTTCAGTCAGCGCCTCGATGAAAGTGACCGCCCGCGCCGGGTTGTCACGGGCGATATAGTCACCAATCTCTTCGACGTCCTGTTCGGCCGTGACGGTGAACCGGAACCGCATCACGCGTCAGTCGACTTCGGTTTGGTGGCGTATTTTGCTTTCAGCTGGTCAAGAAATTCGGCGCCGTCGCGGACCGACACGCCACTTGATAGGCCTTCGTCAACGAGTGTGCGTAGTTCATCGGTGCGCGATCGAAGCGTCAACTCGTAGTCTTCGAGCAGTCGGAGACCTTCCCGCACGACTTCGCTGGCGTTGTTGTATCGGCCAGCTTTGACTTGGGTATCGATGAACGCTTCGAATCGGTCACCGAGGGCGAAACTGCGTGGCATGGCTGCTATCCCATCGAGATGGCGTTAGATAACTGTTATCATAATGGCGATTTACAGGCGGTCAATGCATCGTAGGAGTGATGCCCCTCTCCCGACCGTGACGATCGCGCCGCTGCTCGGCCACGCTGCCAGGAGCGTTACCCAGGCTATGTCCACATCAACGAGGCACTCAAACTGGCAGGCGCCCGGACATGCCAGGAGATCGACTCTCTCTTGATCGCCGGCCAGGGCGGCTTGGCTGCGGAGAGCGAGGAAGCGGCACAATCACCACTTGGCCGCCATCAGATTTGATGCCACAGCGACCTCGTCATAGTGTCGGCAACATGATAGTTTGAAACCATGCAAAAGCGTCAAGCCAAGTCGACCTCAAAGACGGCATTATCAGTGCTGGGTCGGAAGGCCTTTGCAGCGATCACCGCTGTTGAAGGTCTGAAGTTGACCGCCGGCGGTCAAAGGCGGATTTCGAGTCCGTTATCGCCGGAACAGCGCCGCTCCGAGGTCATCAAGGCTTATTTGGATCTCAAAGGTCGTAAGTGATTTTTGACAAGTATGACGCTTTTGAGGACCCGTACAGTTATCGCGGCTTGAATTGCCTGAAGAATCGCCTCGGTCTGCGTGATCCGGCTCTGCTGGAGGCCTTCGAGGTGGAGATGTCTACCCTACGCGCCGAGGAACCGCTCCCGGACGGGAGGTTCGGACCGCCACATTACAGGCGAATCCACTGGCACCTCTTTCGAGATGTTTACCGCTGGGCGGGACGATACCGGACAGTGCGGACCGCCAAAAACGGAAACTGGTTCTGTTTTCCCGAGCATATCGACAGCCAGATGACGCAACTGTTCCGCCGACTTACCGAGCCGGCATTCAAACCAGGCACCGATGCGGCGGCATTCGTTCCGGCGACAGCAGAGTTTTTAGCGGAGTTGAACGCCATTCATCCCTTTCGGGAGGGCAACGGGCGAGCCCAGCTTGCTTTCATCCATTTGCTGGGCCTGCGGGCAGGTCACCAGCTCCGCTTGGAGCGGATCCGCCCCGAAACGTTCATGCCCGCGATGGTCGAAAGCTTTCAGGGACGTCTTGCGGCCCTGAAAGCTGAATTGGAGGCGTTACTCGTTAATCCATTAGACGCTGACTAACCCGTGGGGTCGGGGCCTGTCGCTTGCTGTCCGCCGACGGTTCTGTGTCCACTTGCCCCCCCAGTGATCATGATAAACAGTTACGGTTGAATGAACCGAGAGAGGACGAAGATGGTCGCTAAAAAATCTCTGAAAGCGATTTTCGTGAATGGATGAGATCGATCAGGCCAACGAAAAGGCCGAGCAATTCGTCGCCGACGCGCTGAAGGCCCGGACGAAAAAGACATTCGTTCGTTCCGGTGGCGTATGCGCGTCATGTAACGAACGAATCGAGGCGGAGCGCCTGCAGGTGAGCCCCGGCACCAATTTGTGCCATGACTGCGCAGAGGAAAAAGAGGCTACCGACCGCCGGGCGCTGAGGGTCGGCGGCTGAATTCGGAATCCCATGATCGTTTCCGTCCCACCTATCCCGAAAATTTATCGACGCCTATTGCGTCCCGACGGAAGGCTCTGGGGTCAAGCGAGCAGGCAGCCTGAGCATCGTCGTTGACGGTCCGGCGGCTTGCCGCAACCGACCTTTATCCTTTCGATCCCCACCTCACCAATGTGCCAATTCTGGTCGGTGATCTTGTTTGTTGTTCAGCCTCCAACCTACGACCAGATCTAAAGTTTTAACGGCACTGGAAACCCGCACAATTCCTGACGTTCATGCCGTTCCGTGCGCCTGAAACCGTGTGAGTGTTTACTCCCAATACCGTGAGGCCATCCGCCTTGCCGGATATTGGTGATGACATTGGCCGCTTGAGGGCGGCCGAGCGCCGCGAAAAGACGGCCATAGTCGTCGGGTCGCGTCCCTCGGCCCAGAATGTCAGCATCTGATGGGGCCCGCCGCGCAGCCTTGGCGTGGTCTTCACCCGTTTGGCAAGGGCCTCGACCAATTGGCGACCGGCCCAGAGCAGAATATCGGCGTCCCAAATCGTCGCCATCCCGCGCGAGGGCGAGGCTTCGACAATGCACTCAGATCTCGCCGACCTTATCCACGATCGGGATCACGTGCTTCCTTTTTGGCCAAGGATGAAGAAAGGCCGTTCCATGATCTCACGCTGGTCATGGAGGGGGATATGATAGACCTGAATCATCAAACCCTTGAAGTCATTCTTCTCTTGCCGGCCAGCATGCACAAATTTCTCCTGCTGATAAAATTCCTTGGGGGGGAAAGCCTTCCCCCTGATCGGCGCCAAGGTCGCCGGCACACCCCCATCTGCGGGGAGACCCCGCAACACCCCCAAGAGTGAGAGTGCGGACCGGGAAGTGCCGTGACGGGTTGGAGATCGCGAGAGAGGCTCGCGGCGCCCGTCGGGGAGACCCGCGATGTCACGTTCAGCCGCTCGCGCTCGTGCCGGTCAGGACCGGACGAGCCTCTATGCCGAAATTACCGACAAGATCATCGCCGAGATGGAAGCCGGCTGTGTACCCTGGGTCCAGCCCTGGGGAACGGCGGCGGTAAAAGCGCCGCTCTCCATGCCGAAAAACGCCGCCACCGGCAGAGGCTATTCGGGGATCAACGTGCTGATCCTGTGGGGCGCCGTCATCGAACGGGGCTTCGTCGGCCAGAGCTGGCTCACCTTCCGCCAGGCGCTCAGCTTGGGCGGCAATGTCCGCAAGGGCGAGCGCGGCACAACCGTGGTCTATGCCGATCGCTTCACGCCCGAGGAAGAGCGTCGGCGGGCCGAACGCGACGGCAGCGAACCGGGCGCGATCGCATTTCTCAAGCGTTTCACTGTCTTCAATGCCGACCAATGCGAAGGCCTGCCCGACGACATTGCCATTGCCGCGCCACCATCGCCAGAGGGATTGATCCTGCCCCAGGCCGAGGCGCTGATCGCCGCGACCAACATTGATTTCCGCATCAGGGGAGGGCGCGCATTCTATAATCCCGCCGATGATTTCGTCCAAGTGCCCCCTCCGCAGGCCTATTTCGAACCGATCAATTGGCACCGGACGGCGCTGCACGAACTTGGGCACGCGAGTGGCGCCGCCCATCGCCTGAACCGCGATCTCTCCGGCTCATTCGGCTCGAAGAAGTATGCCTTCGAGGAACTGGTCGCCGAGATGACCAGCGCTTTCGTCTGCGCTTCGCTCGGCATCACGCCGACTGTGCGCCATGCCGACTATATCGGTTCCTGGCTGGAGGTGATTCGCGAAAATGACCGCGCCATTGTCCGCGCCGCCAGCGCTGCATCGAAGGCGGCCGACTATCTGCTGGCCTTCCTGCCCGATTCCACCGAACCCATCGACGCCGACAGGACGGCCAGCGTTCTGGCGGCGTAACACTAGCGTCTCGTGACCTGAAGCCGCCTTTCTGTTTCGGCGGCTTTCCAGGCTTTCCGGAAAGGGAGAGGACGGCGGACGTTCCGCGGCGGGTTGGAGATCGAGAGAGAGCCTCCCGATCGCCCGTCGCGGAGAACCCCAATGCAAATCCATCAGTCGATCACCGCGGACCGCATCGAAGCCGCAATCGCCGACGACACCGATCTCGGCTTTTGCATCGCCTGCGGGGCGGACGCGGAAGGCATCGAGCCGGACGCTCGGAAATACGAATGCGAGGTATGCGGCGAACGCAAAGTCTATGGCGCCGAAGAACTGGCGATCATGACTTTCGCGTGATGACCAATGCCGGCCGCGGGGCTGCCGAAATGGCGACATCAACCAACCGGGAGCGCACCCCATGAGCATCCGCACCCACCATCTGAACCATCACCCGTCCAGCAAACCGCTCCGGGGCATCATTCTCGACTGGCGTCAGTCCGGCTCTGTCATCTGGGGCGAATTCCTCGGCGGACCGATCCGCACAAGTCGCGTCATTCGTCGCTACCGGCTCGGCCGGGCCTTGTTCGTCGAGACGGTCAATTCCGTCTACGAATTGCGCTTTGGCCTCCGTTGGGGCCGTCCCATCCCTGTCCAACGGCGCCGTTGACCCCGCCCGCGCCGTCGCCGCGCTACGGCTCTCCGGGGTCGAGGCCTCTCGGAGAGTAAGAGGAAAGCGGGATTTTCTGTGGCGGATTGAAGGCCGAGAGAGAGGCTCCCGGCCGTCCGTCACGGAGACTATCGACATGGCACCCGTTGTCCAGAAGATTACCCTCAGCGCCTCGCGCGACATCCCCTTCAACAAGCTGATGCTCAGCCAGACGAACGTCCGGCGCGTCAAGGCCGGCATTTCAATCGAAGAGCTGGCCGAGGACATCGCCCGGCGCACTCTCCTGCAGAGTCTGAACGTCCGTCCGGTCATTGACGCGGAAGGTCAGGAGACCGGTATGTTCGAGGTGCCGGCCGGGGGTCGCCGTTTCCGGGCGCTCGAACTCTTGGTCAAGCAGAAGCGCATGGCCAAGACGCAACCGGTGCCTTGCGTCGTCCGCACCGATGGCATTGGCGAAGAGGATTCGCTGGCCGAGAACGTCCAGCGCGTCGCCCTGCATCCGCTTGACCAGTTCCGTGCCTTCCAGACCCTGCGCGACAAGGGGTTGAGCGAGGAGGATATCGCCGCCCGGTTCTTCGTCAACCCGACCGTGGTCAAGCAGCGCCTGCGCCTCGCGGCGGTGTCCGACAAGCTCCTCGACGTCTATGCCGAAGACGGCATGACGCTGGAGCAGTTGATGGCGTTCACCGTCACCAATGACCAGGCGCGCCAGGAGCAGATCTGGGAATCGCTCGCTCGCGGCCACAATAAGGAGCCGTACTTCATCCGACGCCAGCTTACCGAGGGTGCGGTCCGCGCTTCCGACCGTCGCGCCCGGTTTGTCGGCATCGATGCCTACGAAGCCGCCGGCGGCGTGATC
>Ga0208507_1001368_pt1 | contig 13768 bp, 13 predicted proteins | sample CryBogCBH12Aug01_FD_184626 | JGI IMG/M metagenome (GOLD analysis project Ga0208507, IMG submission 184626) | Freshwater microbial communities from Crystal Bog, Wisconsin, USA - CBH12Aug09.1 (SPAdes) (version 2) | ecosystem: Environmental > Aquatic > Freshwater > Lake | place: Crystal Bog... | reverse complement strand
TAGGTCAATCGCGATTACTTGTTGGCGAGCAAAAAGAAGGTCAACATCGCCAAGCCTTCGGCGAGCGCCATCGCGAGGAGCGCGGTGGTAAAAATTTTGCCGAACGCGCCGGGATTGCGACCGGTCGCCAGCGCCGCGCCGAAGCCGGCCAAGCCGATGCCGATGGCGGCGCCACAGCCCACCAGGCCCACGCCAATGTTACCGTGCAAGGTCAAGTTTTGAACAACTGCGTCTGCGAGCATCATATTATGTCTTTGGTTTTTAGTTTCAGTTTCATGCCGCCGTTCGCCGGAAGGTCTCCCGGTGGCAAAGTTAAAAATTTAATGTGCGTGTTCCGCTCCATCCTCATCCGTGTGCGAACAGAACATACCGATGAAAGCAATGCTCAACAACGTGAACACCAGCGCCTGCACCAGCGCAACGAGCAATTCCAAAAAGTAAAATGGCAGCGCGGCGATGCCGAGCGGCGAGTTGGTGAGCATAATCGCCAGCACGCTTTCGCCGCCGTAAATGTTGCCGTAAAGACGCATGGCGAGCGCCACCGGTCGGACGCAGATGGAGATGATTTCCACACAGCCAACAAACAGGAAAATCGCCGACAATGGAATCACCACCAAGCCCTTGAAGCCGCCTTTGACGCCGAAGATGTGTTTCACCAGCCCCCACGGCCCGTTGTATTTCAACGCCCACCAGAGGCTCATCACAAAAAAGATTGCCGCCATCGCCACGGTCATGTTGGCATCCGCCGTCGGCGGTCGGAACAGCGGCGCTTCCGCGTGCTTGATGGCAAACGGCATCAGGCTCTTCACCGGCTCGCCCCAGCCGATGCTCCCGACGCCGGGCAACAAGCCCATCAAGTCGGAGGTCGCGATAAAAATAAAATAGGTTGCCGCCAGCGGAAACACCCAGCGCGCCACCTTCGGTTCCAGCATCCCTTCGCACATATCACGCAAGCCGCCGACCAGCGCCTCCACAAAATTCTGTATGCCGGACGGCACTTCCGTCATCTTGCGCGTGCCCAGCCGCACGATGACAAGAATGGTCAGCGCCACGACCCAGGTGTAGAGAATGGAATTGGTGATTGGCAGCGAGGGGAAATTCTTCGGCCATTGGTTCGCGAAAATGGTCGGCGTATGCAGCTCTTCCAGCGGTGCGTCCGCCGGCACCGGGCCTAAATAAAGCAGCGTTGGCGCATAAGCCGACACCAGCGGCTTGTCCGCCTCTGCCACCGGTGCCTTAACCTCTGCCGCCGTCACTTCCGGCGCAGCCGGGGTGGTAACGCTTTCCGCCCGCACGCTCAAAACGAACGCGGCGAGAAAAAGGGCCGGGATTAAAATGATTTTGCCAAATCGGTTCACAGCTATTGATTTCTCACGACACGAATACCTTGCTAAAACTGCCGGTGCCAGAGACGGAAAAAAATGCCGGAACGTGAAATATTTCACAAGCCTTTTTTGCAAATAATTCGCTTCAGTTAGGCTAATCTTAAGCCAGCCAGCCATCACGAATCTTTTCCGGCGCAATCCCCTGCCCCCGCAACGTCCGCAAACTCAAGGCGTCATGGCGTTTGGCGAGGCGCTCGCCGCGTTCGTCGCGCATCAATTCGCAATGGAAAAAATCCGGCGGCACCAAGCCGAGTGCGCGGAAAATCAAAATCTGCCGCGCCGTGCTGACCAGCAGATCCGCGCCACGCACGACCTCGGAAATCCGCATCGCCGCATCGTCCACCACGCACGAAAGCTGATACGCCGGCACGTCGTCATGCCGCCAGACCACGAAATCGCCAAAGTCTTTTCCAGCGGTAAATTTCTGTTCGCCGAAATTTCTGTCCGTGAAAGAAATAGTTTCACCGTCGGGAACACGGAAACGCCAGGAGAATTTGGTTACAGGTTGAAGGTTGAAAGTTGCAGGTTCGCGTGGCCGTTCGCCCAACTTGCAACCTTCAACTTGCAACTTGTAACTCTTCTTCCGGCATGTTCCAGGATAAATCGGCTCGTCATCGTCGTTCGCGTGCGGCGCGCGGGTGGCTGCCTGGATGTCTTTGCGCGAACAGGTGCAGGGATAAATAAAGCCGCCGCTGCGCAGTTTTTCCAGCGCGGCGCGGTAGAACTTCATCCGCTCGCTCTGATTGTAAGACGCAAATGGCCCGCCGCAGTCCGGGCCTTCGCTCCATTCAAAACCAAACCAGCGCAAATCTTCCAACATCGCGTCCACGAATTCCATTTTGAAGCGGGTGGAATCCAGATCGTCGTTACGCAAAATCAATTCACCGCCGTGTAACCGGGCGCGAACTTGCGCCGTCCAGAAGGTTCGCGCATGGCCGAGGTGCAAATAACCCGTCGGCGAAGGCGCGAGCCGGCTGCGATATTTTTGATTCACCTGAAAAAATTAACCACCAAGACACCAACGCACAAAGTTTTCTTTTCACCGCATCGCCAGAATTGGGGGTGGACATTTGGCGGCACAAAATCCAATAATTACTTTATGAACCTTATTAAATCGCTCACGCAGCGCTTTTCGCTGCCCAAAACCGCTGTGATTTTCGCCTCGGCTCTTACCACCAGTAGCTTTGCGCAATCGAACGCGCCGCTGCCGGCCATCGAGATTCAGGCCAACCACGTCATGGCCCAGATGCCGCCGGCGTTTTACGGGCTGATGACCGAGGAGATTAATTATTCCTACGAAGGCGGGCTTTACGGCGAACTCATCCGCAACCGCGCGTTCAAAGCCGACGCCATCAATGAAATCATCAAACCAGAAAATTATGACCCGGCGAAAAATTATCCGCTGAAGTTTCCCGCGAACACCGCGCCGAAGTTTTGGAGCGCCGTCGGCAGCGCCAAGCTGGTGCTCGACACCAACAATCCCTTGAACGCCGCGCTCAACGTCAGCCTCAAGCTTGATGTGAGCGGCGCGTCGAAAACTTCTCCGGCGGGCATCGCCAACGGCGGCTACTGGGGCATTCCCGTGAAACCGAACACGACGTATCACGCGTCGTTTTTTGCCAAGGCAAAAAATTTCAGCGGCGAGCTGACGGTCAGCCTCGTCCACGTCATTGATTCAAAAAGCGTGACTCTGAAAATGACGCCTAGAGACACCGCCAAACTGGTTGAAATGTCCACGACCATCGCGAGTGCGACGGTTCCAAGCATCTCCGGCGACTGGCAGAAATATGAAGTCACGCTCACAACGAGCGGCGACCTCACGCCGTCCAAAGAAAACCGTCTCGTTATTTCCACCACGAAGTCCGGCACGTTCTTCAATCACCACGGCACGATTTGGTTTCAACAGGTTTCGCTGATGCCGCCGACGTTCAAAAACCGCCCGAACGGCGACCGCACCGACATTTCGCAACTGCTCGCCGACACGCAACCGAAGTTCCTGCGCTGCCCCGGCGGCAATTTTGTCGAAGGCGATTATTTCAACGAACGTTTCAACTGGAAGGAAACCGTCGGCCCGGTTGAGCAGCGGCCCGGTCATCGCAGTTGCTGGGGGTATTGGGCGACGGACGGATTTGGTCTGCCGGAATTTCTCGGCTGGTGCCAGGACTTGAACATGGAACCGGTGCTGGCGGTCTTCGCCGGTTATGTTTTGAAACATGATTACGTTCCGGCGGGCGACAAGCTCACGCCTTACGTTCAGGAAGCGCTCGACGAAATTGAATACGTCACCGGCGACGCCTCGACCAAGTGGGGCGCGCAACGCATCAAGGATGGTTATCCGAATCCGTTCAAGCTGCGCTACGTCGAAATCGGCAACGAGGAATGGTTCGACAAATCCGGCAGCTACGACGGACGCTTCGCGCAATTTTACGACGCCATCAAGGCCAAGTATCCGCAGTTGAAAATCATTTCCACCGTCGGTTTTGAACACAAGGCGCAGATGGTGACCAGCCGCGTGCCCGATCTGGTGGACGAACACTATTACGAATCCGAGGAATCCATGGAGGCACAATCTTATATGTATGATTCGCGCGACCGCGCCGCCAAATCGAAGATTTTCGTCGGCGAATGGGCCACGCGCGTCGGCTCGCCCACGCCGAACATGGCCGGTGCGCTTGGCGACGCCGCGTGGATGTGCTGTCTGGAACGCAACGCCGACATTGTGATGATGCATTGCTACGCGCCCTTGTTCGTGAACGTCAGCGACCTCGGCGCGGGCCGTTCGATGCAGTGGAAATCCGATCTCATCGGCTACGATGCGCTGACCAGCTACGGTTCGCCGTCATATTACGCGCAGAAAGTTTTCAGTCGGCACACCGGGGACGAAGTGCTTGGCACGGCGGCGGAAAACCTCCCAACTTACACTTGGGTGCAAACCGGCAAGCCGCGCAACGGCGTGGCGCAACCGCCGCGCACCAACACCGTGAAATCGCTTTTCTACTCCGCGACGCGTGATTCAAAGAGCGGAAAAATCCTCGTCAAGATTGTGAACCGCGCGGACGCGGCGCAGGACGTGAAGATTGATGTCACTGGCGCAACTTCCATGGCTGACGAAGGCTCGGCCACAATTTTGAAAGCCGCGAACCGCGATGAAACTAATTCGTTGAACGACCCGCAACACGTCGTGCCGGTGACGGAAAAAGTCAGCGGTCTCGGAACCACTTTCACGCGCACGTTCCCGCCTTGCTCCATCACGGTTTTGGAATTGGACGCGAAGTAATTCACCATCTGAATCAACAACAAAGGAACAAAGCAATGAAGCTTTGTTCCTTTGTTTCTTTGTTGTTCAAAAATTTTCGTCCGGATTTCTAGCCAGCCATTCGCCCAAGCCGGGCAATGGCTGAGATAAAATCTTTTGCACCTTGGAAATATCCAGCGACGTGTCCAATGCGCGCGGCGGGCCGGGGAAATCCTTCGCGGAACCAGATTTTATTTGCGCCGTTACTTCCGGCCAGCGTTTGACCAGCAGTTTTCCAATCTCCAGCCGCGACAGTTTTTCCGCGCCGGCGACATGATAAATGCCCGTGCAATTTTTCTGCACCAAATCCCAGACCGCCCGCGCCGTTTCCACCGCCGGAATGGGATTGCGAAACTCGTCCGTGAACAGCGTCATCCCCTGCCCGGCTTCGCGCAGCGAGCGGCGCAACTGTTCGTTGAACGCGCGCTGGCCGGACGGCGACGTGCCGCCGTTGATGGACGTGCGCACGACCAGATGTCGCGGATTCTTCAGGACGATTTCTTCGGCGGCAAGTTTGGTCTCGCCATAAACGTGCAGCGGATTAACTGCGTCGGTCTCGGTGTAATTGCCTTTGCGACCGTCAAAAACCAGATCGGTGGAGAAAAAGACGAAGGGAATTTTCGCCGCCAGTTCCGCGAGCAATTTCGTGGCTTCGACATTCACGCGCCGCGCGAAGGCCGGATTTTTCTGCGCCTCAGCCAGCGTGCTGATGGCGGCGCAATGAATGATTAGCGACGGCTGGTCTTTGGCAAACGCGCGTTCGACGGCGGCGAAGTCGAGCAAATCAAAATCCGCGCGCGTGAGCGCCCGCAAGCGCCAGCGCGGGGCAAACTGCGGCGCGGTCTGGAAAAGATAATTGCCAATCAATCCGTTCGCGCCGGTGATCCAAGCGAGCTTCATTTGCGAACCAATTTTAATTCAACTGCGGCGGGCGGGGCGTGAAGACTTTCAGGGTCAAGCCATCGGCGTTGGCATTGCCGCCGGCCACGGAACGGTAAAAATATTTCGCCACAGCATCGTAGTCCGGCAAGAGCGTAAAGTCCGCCCAGTCGCGGTAAGCCGCAGGAAACAGATTCACGGTCGCATTGTTGCCGCTGGCGCTTTTCAGAAACCGGAAGGCGCTGCGCATGGATTCGCGCTGATTCTCGTAAGTAAACAAGCCGCCGCCGGTGCCGCCCACATGGCTGGCCAGCTCGGCCAGGCCGGGCGTTTCATTCAACGGCTTGAGTTTGCCGTCCGCGCTGCGCAGGTATTCCTCAAGGATGCCGGTGTTTTTGCTGATGGCCAGATAACCGCCACCGCTCGCGAGGTAAAGATAACTGGCCGGAGCCGTGGTGCCGTCAGGCTGGGTTTTGCCGCGCTGGGCAAAACTATAAATTTTGTGCCCCAGAAAATCGCGCGGAGCGGCCGCGCCATCTTGCGGGGACGAAAGGCCCATCAGCGTCTTGACGCCGTTGATGACTTGATCGGGATTCGCGACGGCCACGAGATACAGCGTGGGCGCATTGAGCAAATCGGCCACGCTGTCGCCGGCGGGCGCTTTGCCGTAGATGATGAGGTCATCGCCGAGATTGCCGAAGAACGCGGTGCGCAGGTCGAAGCCGGGGTCTTTCAACTGCGCCATCGTGTTCGCCACATCAATGATGGCGTTCAGGCTGGTGAGATACTGCGGCGAAACGGCCCCGACCATCTTTTGAATTTCCGCCCACGTCTGCTTGCCGTCGAGCCGGAAGCGGGAAACCTTGACGGCATCGGCGGGCACGAACGCCGGGATGCTCGCGTCTTTCTGGGCCAGCGCGAGAATCTTCAGCAACCCGGCGCGCTCGGCTTCCGGCGCGGTGAGGTGCATCGCCACGCTCAAGCCTTCCGGCTGCTGGCGCACCGTGAAGCTGGCGGATTTCAATCCGCCCAAACCGATGGCCCCGATGATTTTCGTGGCGGTGAACTTGGGCAACATCGCGGTCGGACTTTCATCCGAGTTATTGTTGATGCCGACCGTCAGGAGGTTGACGAATTTATTCGCGTTGAACCAGCCGTAGGCCGTCGGCGTGTCGCGAAATTGCGCGAGCTTGTCGCCAGCGAATATGGCGTCGTCGGCAATCACGGGGACGCTGCCGCCGGTCAGGCGCGCGGCCACGGTTTCCACGACGCTCGCGGTGTTGCCCGCGACGAGCAGCGATTGATACTGCGTGAAATACACTTCGCCCGGCTTCTCCGGCTTGGCTTCCTTGCCGATTTCCGAGACCGGCGTTTTCTTCGGCAGGATGCTGGAAAAGTCGTTACTGTTCAGCGGCACGACGGTGAAGGCGAGTCCGTGAATGGTTTCCGTGCGGAGCTTGCGACCGGCGTCCGTCCATTTCTTCGTGAGCGCGGCCAGATTGGTTTTTAGCGCGCCGCTCTGATCGCGCGCGTCGAGCAACAATAGCAAGCCGGGCGGCGCATCGTCGTGGCCGTTGGAACCGTTGATGGTCACGGCGAACGTGAACTGGCCCTGCGGCAGCGCGAGAAAATCCGCAACTTTCAGGCCGAGGTCTTTCTCCAGCGGCGCGACATAGGTCGCGTTCCACTTCGCCATGAACTTGTCATGGAACGGTTTCATCGCGGGGTCGTTCCACAACCGGCTCATCGGCGCGTCCTGGCTGCTGACGCGGAAGGCGGCGTAGTTCGGCACGGTGAAAAACGCGAGCGTGTCGGCGGGCAACAGATTTTCCGCCGGCGGAATCGCGGCGCGCACCAGCGTGGTGTGCGCGAGGACAATGAAAATGGCGATGGCAGCAAAGCCAGCGGTGAACCGGCGAATGTTTGGGGTCATAAAATTTTAATTTTTCTTTTCGTAGGCGATGACATCGTTGGTTTCCACCATGTCGGAATCGAAGACAGCATTGGTTCCTTCCATGATTATCAATCGAAACGAACCAGTTCCCGAAATTCTTGTAGCGGTGCATGATTTTATGTAGTCACCCCAAAACCCACGACTCCAACCGTTCGTGCATTGAAAGCCGTCGGTCTTTTCCTTGCCATTGACAACGCATTTATATGAACAAGTTGTTACCTCTGGTTCTTTATTCGGGAAACACATTATAGCAACGCCTAGACTTTTAGATTTTGTTGCGTGCGCGTCAAAGGTTTCCTGCACAACCCCGGCGAGGTAAAAGCCGCCACCGCTCTCGCCGTAGGGAATTTGCGCGTCATTCCCCGGCTCCTTGGATTCAACCTTGATCATTCCAAGAACATGGACATTGGGAAAATAGCGCACCCCGTCCATTTCGTTGGTGGGTTGGTAGTCGGCTGACAGCGGCAGGAGTTTCACGCTGGCTACGGCTTGATACGGCCCCCCCATTTCCTGGGATGTTTCTGATTTCATTTCAGATGAAACCCCTTTCCAATTTACCAGTGCGAGCACCGCGTTCGTGTCGTTGGCTTTCATTGCCGCCTCAAGCTGACTCCGCAACTGTTCCGCTGAAGTTGGCGCGGCGGATAACTTAAAGGCAACACCCAACCCCAACAGCAGAATGCCGAAAAACCTTTTCATAAATTATTTCGCCGCCGGCACCGGCGCCTTCGTGCGGCTCGGCGGTTCGAGATAGCGAAAGGGATTGTTCGGATTGTCGGTGGAATAGGCAAACGCGTCGCGGTGATCGAGAAAAGCTTTGACCAATTCCACGGGAATCGCGAAGCCGAGACCTTCGCCGAAGGTGATTTTCATGTTCGTCACGCCCACGACTTCGCCGGCGAGGTTGAACAGCGGGCCGCCGCTGTTGCCGGGGTTAATCTGCGCGCTGGTTTGAAGATACAGCTGCCCTTCCATCTGCCGCGTCTTCGTGCTCAAGATGCCCTGCGTCACGGTGCGCTCCAAACCGAGCGGGCTGCCGATGGCGAACACGCCGTCACCCACATTCAGCGCGTCGGAACTGCCGAGCGTGATGGCCTTGAACTTCGGCGCGTTCTTGTCCTCGATGTGCAACAGTGCAAGGTCTTGAAATTTATTGATGGCGATAATCTTTACCTGCTTGTAAGTCTCGCGGTCGAGCTGACCGTTCTTCTGCGCGTAAACTTCCACGGAAATTTCCGTCTCGCCTTCGATGACGTGGAAGTTTGTCAGCAGATAACCGTCCTCGTTCAGGAAAAACCCGGAGCCAAGTCCGCCGGGCGTCTTCACCTGCACCACGGCCTCGCCAATTTGTTTGACGAGCGAACTCACATCGCGCGCGGTCGCGGCCTTGGTGGTGGCGGCGTAGAATTGGCCGGTCGCGGGCGTGGTGGCGGGCGTCGTCGCGTCGGTCAGGGAATTTTTCGCGACGCCGGTAACGGCATTGCGCGGGATGACCAGCACGGTGTAGCCGAGGTCCACGACGAGCGCATCGGCTTTTTCCGCGAGAATCTTGCCGGTCACGGCGGCGGCGTCCTTGAGTTGGATGGTGTCGGCCAAGGTGCCGGCCACACTGCCAGCGAGCAGCGCGGCGCACGCGAGATGTTTTAGGAACGACATGGGGCGACGATAGACCACAGCCTTGGATTTGACAAGCGGACGGGCGTTCAATCTTATTTCCCATCCGTCCTAATCTTAATCTTAATCCTAATCGTAATCGGCAAAATGGATTACGATTACGATTACGATTAAGGATTAAGCCCCAAAACAGTTGCCCGCCGGGTAGTGGAAGGTTTCGCGCGAAGGCCGCGAAGGTGGCGAAGGGGAAAAGACCTTTTCCTTCGGTTTTCTTCGCGGCCTTCGCGCGACCCAAGCAATAATCTCAAACCATGCCATTACCGCCCGCCGGGAAACCTTTTCAAACCGCCCCCGCTCCGGCATACTTGCGAACCGTGATTGACACCCAAGAAAAGCTCTCCGCCTTTCTGCCCGTCGTGAACGCCGCCGCTTGGCTGGCGCTGGACACCGAGGCCGACAGTTTGCACGCCTACCCGGAGAAGGTTTGCCTCATCCAGATCAGCACCACCGCCGGCGACCGCTTGGTGGACCCGCTCGCCGCAATGGATCTCGCGCCTTTCCTCGCGGCGCTCGCGGGCCGCGAACTGATTTTCCACGCCGCCGACTATGATTTGCGGTTGCTGAAGAAACACCACGATTTCACGCCCACGGAAATCTTCGACACGATGCTCGCCGCGCGGTTGCTGGGGGAAAAACATTTCGGCCTGGGCGCATTGGTGGAAAAGTTCCTCGGCATCAAGCTGGACAAAGGCCCGCAGAAAGCCGACTGGGCGCAACGACCCCTGACGCAGCGCATGGAGGATTACGCCCGCAACGATACGCGCTATCTCAAGACGCTGGAGGAAAAACTCCGCGCCGAACTCATCGCCAAGGACCGGTTGCCGTGGCATCAGGAAAGTTGCGCGCAACTCATCGCCGAGAGTTCCGTCCCGCCGGTGATTGATCCAGATGAAGTGTGGCGCATTAAAGGCAGCACCTTTCTCGAACGCCCCGCGCTCGCCGTCCTCCGCGAAATGTGGCACTGGCGCGAGGCGCAAGCCGTGGCCGCGAGCCGTCCGCCGTTCTTTGTTTTGTCCCATGAGACGATGGTGGCGATTGCCGTGGCTGTCAGCGAACAGCAGCCGTTTGAGCAGATGATTCCGCCCCGGATGCACCCGCGTCGCCGGGAGACTTTGCTCGCCGCCATCCGCGCCGCGCAGACCGTGCCGCCGGCGGAATTTCCCGAAAAAATCCGGCATCATTCCAAGCGCCCGACCGAGGCGGAGTTCAAGCGGTTCCGCGAACTGGAAAAAATCCGCGACCGGCACGCGCACGAACTGCAGATTGACCCGACGCTCATCGCGCCAAAATCCGTCCTCGGTGATCTGGCCCGCGACTGGGATCAATACGCGGCGGGGCTGATGCAGTGGCAGCGGGAGCTGTTGAAATAAACGTGGAGTAATGGGGAATTTCCCCAGCGCAACCGGTAAAATCCGAAACCCGGTTGTTCAAAGTTTGCAACGACGAGTCAGAATGAGCATCACCACGCCCAAAGAACCGATAGTCAAGGTCATTGGTTCCGGGGTGGCTTCAATAATATTAAAGAACGCCGCCTGCCCCACATTCAGCTTGGGGATTGTGTCCCAAGTTCCATCCCCAAGATAGGTGCTGGTGCCCGATAGTTGAATAACCTGTTCGCCGGGATTGGGCAGACGACCAATAATATTCAAAAAGACATCATTGCCGGTGTCGATAGTTGGCGACTTGTCGCTAAACAGATAAATTCCATTTGGCCCGGTAAAAACCGGCGGCGGAGTCAGTCCCGAAGGAGGGAGAAAATTACTGCCATCATGATTCATCGCAAACCCGACATAAGTATTGGTGAATGGCAACGGGGCAAACAGCTCTGCGCCCATCCCCGACAACAAAGTTAAATCAACGGACCATGAACCGTTGGAATAAGTTGAGGAGGTGTCGAAAGTTAAAGTGTCCGGATTCCACAAGGAAACCGTTGTGCCATCCGGCGGCGTGAATACCGCCGAGAAAGAGCCACTTAAAGTGTTGGTTGGCTCCTGCAAAGGGACACCGAAAAGATTGCTTCCCGTATTGAAGATGAAATTGACGTAGCCAACAACGTTGGAGCTGTAAACTGGCGCCGGCGAATTAACGATGCTGCCCAACAGGCAGACGAATATGACCACCAGTTTGGAATAGGATGTTTTCATGTCGCAAAGCCTCATCGTTAAGAACTTCTCATTTCAAAACGAACCTAAAACAATTCAGCAATCCGTCAACACTTATTAACCCGAACTCCGAAGCCGCACGACCTGCTTGAAGCAGTCGTTCAACGTCTTCATCGTCTTCATTCCAAAAATGAAATCATTTTACCGCACCTTCTCAAACGCAAAGCCCTTCAAGTATTCCGTCTCTGGAATCATCGGGATGATGGGATGGTCAGGCGATTGCGCGTAAGTCGCGACGCGGCGCAGGATGTGCCGCGTGTCATACGCCGCCGAGAGCAACGTGTCCTGAAACAACTCGGTGCTGACATGGTGCGAACAACAGAAGGTCGCGAGCGTGCCGCCGGGCTTCAGCAATTTGAGCGCACGGAGATGAATCTCCTTATATCCGCGCAGCGCGTCCGGCACCGAGGCGCGGTTGCGCGTGAACGACGGCGGGTCGAGGATAATCAGGTCGAAGCGCGGGATGACGCGTTCGTGCGGCTTGACGGCGGTGTTCAGCTTGAGCCAATCGAAGACGTTGACGGTCTCGGAGGAGCATTTGTCCGCAAGGCCGTTCGTCTTCGCATTGCGTTCCGAAGCAGCAATGGCGTCCGCACTCTGGTCAAGCAGATGGACGTGCGCCGCCCCGGCCCGCGCCGCGTGCAGACCGAAGCCGCCGAGGAAACTAAAGCAGTCAAGCACCTGCCCGCCCTTGGCAAACGCCGAGACGGCTTGGTAATTCGCCTGCTGGTCGAGATACATTCCCGTCTTATGACCGCCGATCAAATCAGTTTCAAACTTCAAGCCGTTCAGGCTGACGGCGACCGGGCCGCTCTGTTCGCCAAACAACATTCCGTTCGATTCCGCCAAGCCTTCAAACTTGCGCGACGCCACGTCGCTGCGCTCGGCAATCGCGCGCGGTGAAAAAATCGTTTGCAGCGCGGCGACGATGTGGGCCTTGCGCAGTTCCATTCCCAGCGCGGAAATTTGCACCACCAGCACGTCCTCGTATTTGTCTACGATGAGGCCGCTCAAGAAATCACTCTCGGCGTTCACCACGCGGAAGGAAGTGGCGTTCGGCAGATGCCGTTGCCGCACGGCGAGCGCGGCGCGGATGCGTTCCTCGAAGAAGGCGGCATTGGGAATGATGCGATCGGGCGCGAGCAGCCGGACATTGATCTTGGACTTGGAGTTGTAAAAGCCCGTGCCGAGCAAACGCTGGCGGTGATCTTTGACTTGCACCAAGTCGCCATCAGCAGCGGGCGTCGCGAGGCGGAGAACTTCATTGCCATAAACCCACGGATGACCGGCGACAATGCGGTCGGCCTCGCCGGGCCGGAGCAGGACAGTAGGGAGCGTATCAATGATTGTAGACATAACGCTATAATCGCAGTCGTAAGCGTGGCAGGGAAGGAAATTTAATTTAATGAAATGAATTATTTTCTTGAATTGTTACCCAAACGGGTCGATAAGAGTTTCAAGCCTATGAAAACCGCCTATCCCATCAGTTCGCTCCTGCACCAAAAAGCCACCGCGCTCTGGACGGTCACGCCGGACACCACCGTGTTCGACGCCATCCGCCTGATGGCTGAAAAAAACATCGGCGCGCTGCCGGTGTTGGCGAACGACCGGCTGGTCGGCATTTTCACGGAGCGCGACTACACGCGCAAAGTGGCGTTGCTGGGCAAAAACTCCAGGGACACGCGCGTCCGCGAAGTCATCGCGAGCGAAATCGTGACCGTGACGCCGGATGACTCGGTGGAAGATTGTATGCGGTTGATGACGGCGCAACGCGTGCGCCATCTGCCGGTCATTGAAGGCGCGAACGTCCTCGGCATCATTTCCATCGGCGACCTCGTGAATTGGATTATCTCCACCCAGAACGCGCACATCGAACAGATGGAACAATACATCGCCGGCGGCGTCACGAGCTGAACGCAAAAGCCCGAGCGCCCGGGTGTTTGCAAAAAAACCGCCGGATGAAATGTTTTTCATCCGGCGGTTTGATTTATTGATGAGGTGTTCGTTTCAGCGTTTATAGTAGCAGAGATAAGCGACATCGCCGACGGCTTCGACTTCAAACTTCACGCCTTGGGGCACGATGAAAAATTTGCCCGCGCCGTAGCTTTGCCATTCGCCGCCGGGGAGTTTGGCCTTGAGCGTGCCGGCCACGATGTGCATATGTTCGATGCAATCCGTGCCGAAACTATATTTGCCCGGTTCAATCACGCCCACGGTCGCGGGGCCTTCGGCGGTGGCCACGGCGAGACTCTGAACTTTGCCTTCAAAATAGGAATTGTGTTTCATGCGCGGGTTTTAATGCCGGTTTTTCCGGCAATAATCAATCCAAACCGTGCCGCCAACCGCGCTGCCGGGGAAAGCGCCAGGGGACTGGCGCACTCCGGGACGCTCCGCGCACCTGGGAGCCGCGAACTGCGCG
>Ga0208507_1001361_pt1 | contig 13795 bp, 5 predicted proteins | sample CryBogCBH12Aug01_FD_184626 | JGI IMG/M metagenome (GOLD analysis project Ga0208507, IMG submission 184626) | Freshwater microbial communities from Crystal Bog, Wisconsin, USA - CBH12Aug09.1 (SPAdes) (version 2) | ecosystem: Environmental > Aquatic > Freshwater > Lake | place: Crystal Bog... | reverse complement strand
GAAAAACAACCGACCGGTGGATGCGGATCCCACCATGAAATATTCCGCGATACCCGGTTTCATGCCGATTCCTTTTGATCAGATGGGCATCCAAAATACCGTTACGATTCCGAAATAATCATCTGAGCATTAACATGACCAAGCCATTATCAACTCTCTTAGCCTTTTGGGGGCTTGTGACGGCTAGTTTAACAGCCATTAATTTGCTTCACGCCGCCGGATTCTCGTCGGGAGGCACAACCAATAAAATCGCCTTATCAGGTCGGAGCATTGAATCGGCTGAAGGCGAGGTTGGGGTTGGCGAATTGCTCAATCCCGTCTGGACTTCCAAAAACAACCTGCGGGATCCATCTGTGTTGAAGACGGCCGATGGTTACTTCCTGTTTTACTCGCGTTTTTCCGCCGAGTCGGCGGGATGGAACAACCTGACCAACTGGCACATCGCCCAGGTTTTCACCAAGGATTTCAGGGCGTTTGCCGATGACCACGATATTTCACCGGCAGGCTGCGCGTCGCCGGGCGATGTTGTGTTTTGGCACGGAAGATGGATTCTACCCTATCAAACGTATCCAGCCAAACCCACCCAGCTCGTTTTCAGCGAGTCCACAAACCTGAACAATTGGACCCCGCCGAAATCACTTATGAGCGAAGCGTTGAACTTGCCGTGGAACGAACTTCATCGCGTGATAGATCCCAGCTTGGTGGTTGACGGCGACACGTTGCATTGTTGGTTCATTGGCTCGGCTTACCGCACCAATGCGGCGGGACAGCGAATCCGTGGCAACCTCATGGGGCATGCCGTTACTCGGGACCCAAATTTACAACGCTGGGAAATCCTGACCAAAGGCAAGCCACTGCTGGGATTTTCCGAGAACGCACCCGATGGTGTCGAAAACACAATGGTGTTTCGCTCCGGCGACCACTGGACGATGATTTACAGTGAAGGATTGGAAAATCAGCATTTGGCCTACGCCACTTCGACTGATTTGGTGGACTGGAAACTGAAAGGAACCATCAAAATCCCGCGCCAATCCTGGATGGCCAAAAAATTCGGGGCCCCCTATGTGTGGCGGGAAAGCGATAGCTGGTTGATGATGCTCATGGGCACCGACAAAAATGACCGCACCAGCTTAGGTATTTTAAAATCCGCTAATGGAAGAGATTGGTGGCTGTTGCCCGAGAAAGGAGCAGGGGCCTTCGCTCAATGAAATCAAAGCTCCCAATTTGCACGCTGGCAGTCGCAGGGTTGGGTCAAATAAAACGCTTCATGGTTTCGTGAATATGAAAACGAGGTATATATTCTTGGTTGGTTTGTTAGTCGTGACTGCGGCAACTGTCCCCCAAACGCGTGCCCAAGGCAGCGGACTGACCGGCGACTATTACAATTCAACCAATCTTACCGGGGCAAAATCCACACGGGTGGATGCCACGGTAAACTTCGACTGGCGGACGGCGTCGCCGGGATTTGGCGGACTGGGGACAAACAATTATTCCGTGCGCTGGTCAGGGCAGGTGCAGGCACCTAATGACGACACCTACACCTTTTATGTCACCGCCGATGATGGGGCGACGCTATGGGTCAATAACCGGCTGCTTGTCTCGCGGTGGTTCGCGGCCACGCCGGCGGAGATGGCCGGCCAGATGGTGCTCAAAGCCGGCCAGCGCGTGAATATCTATCTGGAATATTTTGAAACCACCAACAACGCGACAGTTCGACTGGAATGGGCGGGCACAAATATGGTGCGGCAGGTCATCCCCCAGGCGCAGCTTTACCCGAACACGCAGCCGGCGGAGTGCGGTTTGATTTTGCGCGAGCATTGGGCCAACCTGCCGGGCACGGCTATCAGCAATCTTACCAATTCGGCGAACTACCCAAATTATCCTGATGGCCGGGAATATCTTACCACCTTTGAGTGTTTGCAAACCAATTGGACGACCAATGTCGGCACGCATGTGACGGGCTATGTGTTGCCGACCATCCCCGGAACCAACACCTATAAATTTGCAGTGGCGGCCAGCGATACGGCACAACTTTGGTTAAGCACGGACACCAATCCGGCCAACCGTCAGCTGATTGCATCGGTCACGAACGCCACGAATATTCGGGACTGGTCAAACCAGGTTTCGCAGATCTCCGGCGGCATCGCGCTGGTCGGCTGGCAAAAATATTACATCGAATTGCTGCACAAGGCGGGCACGAATAACAACCATTACTCAGTGGCTTGGTTGCCGCCGGGCGCGACGCAGTTCAGCGTGGTCGGGGCGGACAATCTGATTCCACCCGGCTTGAGCAACCCGTTGCCCGTGGCGACAAATATGTTCAAGACTTTGGCGCAATCACATCCGCGGCTGTTCGCCACGGACGAGCGGTTTGCGTGGTTGCGGCAACAGGTTAGCAACAATCCAACTGGGCTGGCCGCGCAGTGGTATATAGCCAACTACAACGCCGCGGTAAATCTGGTGAATACTAATCTCAATCCACCGCTGATCTACACCACAAATCCGAACTACTATTTTGCTCGATTTCTCATAGATCGCATGTATCAATTGGGGCTGGCTTGGAAGATATCGGGGAACACGAATTTCGCGGAACGAGCATGGCTGGATCTGAACGCGGCCGGCAATTTCCCCGACTGGAATCCGCAAAACTCGTGGCTTGATGTGGGTGATGCTACGGGAGGTTTTGCGGTTGGTTATGACTGGTTCTACGATTATTGGAGCAGCAGCAGGAGGAATTTCATCCTTACCAATATTATTACCAAGGGATTGCAACCCGGGTTGTCACAATATCAGACCAAAGCCAGTTGGACTACGGCCACGCACAATTGGAATCTGGTCATCAATGGGGACTTGGCCCTGGGGGCGCTGGCCATCGGCACAAATTATTTCGGCACCTACTCAAATCTGGCGTCGGTCATTTTGACCAATGCCATCAATTCATGCGCGCTGGCGATGCAACATTACACCGCTGACAATGGCGCATGGTTTGAAGGTTCCGGCTATTTTGATTATGCCGGCGACCGCAACTTCCGTATGTCGGCCGGAATGCAATCCGTGCTCGGCTCAGACTTTGGCGTCAGTGCCACCCCGGGCCTTAATAATGCAGGGTTGTTCGCACTGTTGACAACCAGCGCCATAGAACGAAATTATAATTTCGCGGATGTTTGGAATGCGGGCACCACGCAGGGGCCGGGGATGACGGGTCCCTACATCTCTTGGTGGGCGCGGCGTTTCAATTTGGCGGCCTGTGAAGCTTTCCAGCGTACCAACGGGGGCGGTGATGCGCTTGATGCGCTCTGGTATGATGATCGCGGCACAGATCCTGCGGCTGAGGGTATCGGCACCGATTGTCTGTTCAACGGCCAGACGGGAACGACGCCTTTGAATCCGCAAAACGTCGGCGTCATGCGCTCATCGTGGAATGATACGAACGAAACTTATCTGGCTTTCAAAGGGGGCAAAATGGGAGAAATGGCCACCGGCCACGCTCACTTGGATGCCGGCTCTTTTGTGCTCGAGGCGCTTGGCCAGCGCTGGGGTTGGGATCTTGGCTCGGATGATTATTCACTGAACGGTCTATTTGACAACAACCCCAACGATCCGACCAACCACTGGGATTATTATCGCATCCGCGCGGAAGGTCACAACACGCTCCTCGTCAATCCCGGCAACGGCCCGGATTTTCAATTTGGGGTGGCCCCAGTCATAAACTTCCAAAGCAAGACCGGCGTGAAAGCCATGGCCGTGGTGGATTTGACGCCAGTGGAAACCAATGTTGTCCGCGCCTGGCGGGGTTTGCAGTTATTCGGGCCACAGCGCAAGCAGGTTTTGATTCAAGACGAGATCACCGGCGGGATCAACGCAAATGTATGGTGGTTCATGCACTATCTGTTCAGTGCCACGCAAGTGACTGTTTCTCCCGACGGCACCAGCGCGATGATGACGCAGGGAACCGCTCGGCTTTGGGCCAAGATTCTCAGCGGTGGCGGCATGTTTCAAACTATGTCTGCAAGTCCTTTACCAGCTTCACCCAATCCGGTTGGACAGGATCCGAACACAAACTTCATGAAGCTGGCGATTCATCTGACTGGCGTCACCAACACCACCATTGCTGTCTGGTTTGTGCCGCTAACCCCAGGCCAGAATCCGCCGGTGGTCGCCCCCTCGTTGGTTCCGTTGGCGCAATGGCAGATTCCGGAAACCAATCCGCCAGTGGCGGTGGACGGTTATTTCAGCACGCCACAAAACACCGCCCGAAATGTCAACCTCACCCCTTTCGTCACGGACATTTACACGCCTGTCAGCAATCTGGTTTACACGGTCGGCAGTCCGACCAACGGCACGGTTGCACTGCTGGCGGACGGAGTCACGGCGCAGTTCACGCCGGCGACTAATTTTTACGGCCTCGGGCAGTTTCTCTACACTGCCGCCGACGGTCAGGGCAACAGCGCTACCGCCGCCATGGTAGTGACTGTGCAGCCAGCGACTTGGTATTGGGATACCGCCACGGCCGCTGGTCTCCAGCCGGCCAGCGGCAGTTGGGACAATGGTACCGCAACCTGGTCAACCTCCAGTGCGGGTTCAAATCCTTTGCAGGCTTGGCCGCCGCTGGGAAACGATGCGGCGTTTATTGGTGCAGGAGGTAACTATGCAATCAGTGTCAACGGCACGCAAAATGTAAATCAAATTGTCACCACCAACGGCACCTGGACATTCAACGGCGGTGCGCTGAACCATTTTAACGGACCGATGACCATAACCGCGAATGGGGACACCACGCTAAATACACCACTCACGGCCAACACCGATTTGAACGTGCCTGGAACCAACCGGTTGACGCTCGGGGCAGTGGCCGGTTTTTCGGGAGACGTCTATTTGCCAGGCGGCACGCTGCGCACCACTGTCAACGGCATATTGCCCGCCACTGCCAGCGTCAATGTCGGCAGCACCAATGGGACGGTTGCCAATCTTGACTTCACCAACACCAGCCAGACGATAGCCGGTTTGAATTTCCAGTCCATCAGCACCGCCACCAACTTCGTAAGCATCGGTGCCGGCCAGACGCTTACCATCAGCAACAACAGTTCCGGCATCGCCTTCGGGGTTGGCAATTTCGGCAGCACCATCGGCAGCCTGACGGCGACCACGCGGGTGTCGTTTGTGCGCAGCGGCGCGCTGAACATAGCGGCGCCTAACGGAATATTTTCCATCGAACCGGGCGGTAGCAACGGCTCGAAAACGGCTCTCTCCGTTTTGGATCTTTCCGGCTTGTCGGGTTTTGCCGCCAACGTGTCTGACTTCACGGCATTGGCAAACAGCGGCCAGTCTGCCGAGCAATTTACACTGACTTTGGCGACTAATAATTCGATTGTGGCCACGAACCTGGCGCTCGCCGCGACCGGCAACAGTTACGGCCCTGGCACAGTCAATCTGGGGACGACCAATTACATTGCCGCGTCCAATGTGCTGCTGTTTGGCGGCCGGTGCGGCGGGACAATGGCGTTTCAACCGGCCGTCAGTTCCAATCTCACCATCCGAGGCGTCGCTGGCGGGGCAAGCCGTGCGAATCTGTATGTCGCTGACCAAGCCAACGACACTGGTTTGGGCAGCGGCGGTGGCGGCTCGACTGCCAGCACCGGCACCATCAATTGTGGCGGCGCCAGGGTAGATGCCCGCCTCGACCAACTGACGCTCGGCCTCGGCGGTTCTGCCTACAGCGGCTACGGCGCGGCCACGGGCACGCTCACGTTTGGCGGCAGCAACAGCATCGTGGATGTCAACCGCCTTGTCCTTGGCTTCGCCGCGCTGAACAGCGCCTGGGGACTCACCATCAGCAACGCGGTGACGCATTCGGGCACACTCAACATGAACGGAGGGGTGCTCAATGTTAACTCCAATTTCTTTCTCGGCTACAACGCCGATGACAACCTGGGCAACCCCCAAAACGTCACGGGAGTTTTCAACTTGAATGGCGGCACGGTCAACGCGTCGGGAAATGTAATTCTCGGCTATGCCACCAATTTCGTCGGCACCAATACTGGCGTGCTCAATCTTTCCAACGGCACCTTTAATGCCGTTGCGGACATTTTCTCCACCGGGGTTAATTCAACTGGAACGGTCAGCCTTGCCGGGGCCGTGCTGAACCTGAACGGAAATGATCTCGGTTCGACGGCCAACCCCGTCAATCTGGCCGCCAGCAGCGGCAGTCTGCAAAACGTCGGTGAACTCAACGGCGGCACCAGCCCGCTGGTTAAGACTGGTTCCGGTCTTCTGGCCCTCGGCGGAGCCAATGGATTCTCTGGCGGCACGATCATCAGTGCGGGGAGCCTGCGGTTGGCGGGCAGTCTGGCCAGCAGTTTGACGGTCAGCAATGGCACGCTCACTGGCAGTGGCACCATCGCGGGCAATGTCCAACTTGCCGCAGGCGCGACGTTCCAACCTTCAATCAATGGATATGTTGCCGGTGGCAATTACGATCAACTTGCCGTCAGCGGCACGGTCACGCTGGCAGGAGCGCTTACTGTCGGTGTCACTAACGCCGGGGCGTTGCCCACCGGGTTCACGTTCACGCTCATCCGCAATGACGGTGGGCTGCCGGTCAGCGGGACTTTTGCCGGTCTGCCTCAATTGGCGACCTTCACCAACAATCCGCTCGTCTGGCGCATCAATTATCAGGGTGGCACCGGCAACGATGTTGCGCTCACGCTCCTGTCTGGCGGCGCACCGATGACGCCACCGACTGTTGCCCTCACTGCGCCAACCAACGCCACAAGTGTTCGCGCCCCGCTGACTCTTATGGCGACCGCCGCCTCGCCTTATGGTATCGCCGGGGTGGACTTTTATTCCGACTCAATCCTGCTCGGTTCCGTTGCCGCCGCGCCCTATACTTTAACTCAAAATCAAATCACCCCTGGCGCACATACACTCATCGCTGTAGCGCACGATATCGGTGGGCTCAGCGCGACCAGTGCGCCCGTCACTATCAATATCCTAGCCAGCTCCTTCACCTGGGATCCGCTGCACAATGCCAGTGGCTCCGACGGCGCGGGCAGCTGGGATGCCAGCAGCACGAATTGGGCAAATAATGGCAGTGAGGTTGCGTGGCCGAACCACGGCACTGATACGGCGGTCTTCGGCACTGGTGCCACTCTACCCAGCGGCAACAGTGTCGTCACATTGACCACGCCCATATTGGTAGGCAATTTGACCTTTAATACCGGTGGCAACAGCGTTAGTCCCCAATATCAACTGACCGGACAATACCTCACGCTTTCCAACACGCCGGTCATCAATGTGCCTGCCAGCGCTCTAATTTCCTCGCCGTTGACCGGTTCGGGCTTCGTCAAGGACGGCGCGGGAACACTGCGCATTGAAGGCAATGCCACGAATAACTTTGCCGGCAACATCACCGTCAGCAACGGCGTGTTGCAGTTGGGTAACAATGGGCCTGCTGGCAGTCTGGGCACGGGGACGATCATGGTGGTGGATCCGGGGGTGTTTACGGTGCGCCGGCAGGGCACCTTGAACTTCAGCAACAGCATCGCCGGGACGTTTTCCAGCGCGATTTCTTTTCAGTTAAACTCCCTGAACTCAAATGCAGTGGTGACGCTGGCGAAAACCAGCACCTACAACGCGGCGGGCGGAACGATTTTGTCTCCGACCGCGAGCGGAACCGTTGGCACGCTCAAGTTGGGGGTGAACAATGCGCTGCCCACGACTACGGCGTTTGTCATCACCAATATCGGGGCTTCGGTGCAGCGATTTGACCTTGCCGGTTTCAATCAGACGTTCAGTTCATTGGCCACGACCACGGGCGGCAGTGTGGCCAATTCCATCGTCACCAACTCCGTCAGCGCCAGCACCAGCACCCTGACCATTGCCGGAACGAATTCCACCACCTACGCCGGTCTGTTGGCGGGCAATGTCGGGCTGGCGAAAACGGGCAGCGGCACGCTTGCGCTCACTGGCTCAAACACTTTCGCTGGCAACATCACCATCGCGGGTGGCACTCTTCAAATCTCCGGCACTGTCAGTAACAGCACCTTTGTTTTTGTGACCAACGCTGCGACCTTGCAACTGTCCGGCGGGAAAATCACGGCGAATACGGTTCACATTTACCCCAACGCTTTTCTCCTCGGTTGCGGCACGATCAATGGGGTGTTGCTTAACGATGGCACGTTGCTTTCCAGTTGCGGGACGAACATCACGTTCAACGGCGCGGTCACCAACAACGGGACGATGCTTCTCACGGCGGGCACGCAGCTTGATGCCACTGGACCGTTTGTGAACAACGGTTTGCTCGACATCATCAATGCCGCTGGTAGCCTGCCGCCCGGATTTGTGAACCATGGGGTGGTGCTCGACTCCAGCAGCGTGCAGGTCTCGCAGATTTTCAGCTCGGGAACGGATGTCCAGGTGCAGATATTTTCCGCCGCCGGGCACACCTACCAATTGCAGCGTTCCGGTTCGCTGAATCCCGCGAACTGGAGCGATATTGGGGCCAGCCAGTCCGGCACCGGTAGCGTGCTCACATTCACTGACAATTCGGTGCTGATCCAGCCGCTGGGATTTTACCGCTTCAAGGTTAATTGAACATGATCCTTTGCCTTCAAATCCCGGTCTCCCACGTGAGCCAAGAACTTTTTAGGAATAACGCGTCCCAAGATGCGTTCCGCACCGGCGATTATTTCTGCCAAATTCATGGAAGACTCCAGCCAATCAAAGTTTATGAATAATAAAACACGTTTTGCCACATTGTGTTTCGGTCTGTCGCTCGCAGCGGCATCCGCGCAAACAAATTCACTCCAACTTCCGCCGATCGCCAGCGGACCATTCCAGCCGGCGTGGAATTCGCTCACCAATTATCAAACGCCGGAATGGTTTCGTGATGCCAAGTTTGGTATTTGGGCGCACTGGGGGCCGCAATGCGAGCCCGAACACGGAGATTGGTATGCGCGCAAAATGTATATTCAAGGCGAAGCCGATTACCAATCGCACCTGGTCGAATACGGCCACCCATCCACAAACGGTTTCAAAGATGTCATTTGCCACTGGAAGGCGGAGCATTTCGACCCGGACAAGCTGCTGAAATTCTACAAGGACAACGGCGCGAAATATTTCATGGCGCTGGCCAACCACCACGACAACTTTGATCTCTACGATTCAAAATATCAGCCGTGGAATTCCGTTGCGCTCGGTCCGCAGAAGGATCTCGTCGGCGGTTGGGCCAAGGCGGCCCGCAACAACGGTTTGCGCTTCGGCGTCAGCGTTCACGCATCGCACGCGTGGTCGTGGTATGAACCGGCGCAAGGCGCGGATACCAATGGCCCGCTGGCCGGGGTGCCTTATGACGGCAAATTAACCAAGGCCGATGGAAAAGGATTGTGGTGGGATGGTCTCGATCCACAGGATCTCTACGCACAAAACCACCAGCCCGGCACCAAATTGGAATGGCGTTGGGATCCCGCAAAAGGCAGCAGCGTTCCGGACGCGGCTTACCTGGAGAAGTTTTTCAAACGCACGCAGCAGCTTTGGGACGATTATCATCCCGACCAGATTTACTTTGATGACAGCGTGCTGCCATTCTGGGGTGTCACGGATGAAATCGGCCTGAAACTCGCCGCGCATTTTTATAATTCCAGCATCCAGTTGCACGGCCAGAACGAAGCCGTCATGAACAACAAGATCCTCAATGAAATGCAGCGTCGCGCCATGGTTTATGACATCGAACGCGGCAAAGCGAACAGTATTCTCCCCCAGCCCTGGCAGACCGACACTTGCATCGGCCAGTGGCATTACAACGCCGCCGTTTTCGAGAAGCACCAATACAAATCTGCCGCGTCTGTCATCCGGATGCTGGCGGACATCGTCAGCAAAAACGGCAACCTTATGTTGAGCGTGCCGCTCCAGCGCGACGGCCAGCCGGATGCAGATGAGATCAAAATCGTCAGCGAAATCGGCGCCTGGCTGAAGGTGAATGGCGAAGCCATATACGCCACGCGGCCCTGGAAAATTTACGGCGAAGGACCGTCCACGCAATCATCGGAAAAAGGCCGGTTCGACGGCCAGGCGGACGTGTCGAAGAAGCCGTTCACTGCCGAGGATATCCGCTTCACGCAATCCAAGGACGGAAAGACGCTTTACGCAATCGTGCTGGGAATTCCGGTGGACGGCAAAGTCACCATCAGATCGCTCGCAAGCAAGGCTGCGAACTGGCCAGGCAAGATCTCCAGTCTGCGGTTGATGAATGGCGGCAAGTTGGAATTCACTCGCGATGAAGCCGGTCTTCACGTTTCGCTGCCGGAAAAATTCGATGGCGAAACTGCGTTTGCCCTGAAAATTCGTTCCTAACACCTTTATTCTTGAACCGCTCTGGACGAGTTACAGTGCTTTCAGGGTGCTGGTCCGGTGCGGTCAAAGTGTCAGCAGTTTTGCTGAAGGAAGCCTCAATAACATTCATAATGTTGTTCCTCCAAAACAGATTCCATTGGAGGCGAGGGTCGGAATCGGACATCATTTTGTTTCGATAACCCACCGTCGCAACTCCCGGCAGCATAAGCCTCTGCGCTCGTTCCTCAATATTTTCAAGCTTCTCAAAAGGGTTTCCAAACCTCAAGAACTATTTTGGAAACGGGGCTAAAAATTATCAACCCGACCGGCAACTATTGCTGAATAATTATTTTACTGGAGCTTTTACTGGAGGATGTTTGCTCTGGCCGCCAGTCAAAGTCATGGTGTTGTCCGTGGATGAAAAGAGCGTGATTCAAACCTTGGATTGCACTGCCCCGCTGCTATCGCGGTGGCGGGTATTTCCGCCTGCCAAACGCATGATTAATAGTGGCACGACACCGCCACTTTTCTTGTTGGCTTGCAGGCGTATGTGTGATCTGGCATCTCTGGTGGTTACTTCGGTTGGGTTTACTTTATTCTAAACGGAGGATTGATGTTTGCGATTTATGCCGTCATGATACTTTCGTTAAGCATGATACGATCGGTGCGGTCGGGTTGGACAGCTTTTGTCCACCCTCTCATGTATACTGGTATAAATGACGGTGTTGGCCACACAACTATTCCGCGAGGTGCGCCCGGATTTTTTCCGGGTGCTGGCCGCGCCATTGGCTCAACTATACGTGGAAACACTTGATGCGTTGGAACGCGAGACGAGCCAGCGCAATCAAGGTTTGGATCGGGCGGAGGCGCTGGCGTTGGTCGAGCAAGTTGTCGAGCAGCATGAATATTTGCCCGAAGCAAAAGACGACTTTGTTGCCGTGGCGCCAACCAACCGGGAACGAGCGCGTGCGGTTCTGGATACGCTGCGAGTGGCTGGGTGGTTGCAGGAAGAGGAGCGGTCGGACTGGCAAAAGGTGATCTTCTTCGACCCAAGCGGGACGATTCTTCTTCATGCCCTTCGCAGAATTGCCTTTCCCGAGGCAGCCGTTTTCTCCGACAAACTTGTCAACGTCTGTGCCACGCTTTCGCGCGGCGGTGAGATTAATCTCGACGCATTGCATGAAGACCCGTGGGCGCAGGTGGAGACTTGCGTGGCAAACCTTCAAGCCGGCCTCGCGGAACTTCGCGGCATGCAAAAATCAATCGAACGCCACACAAAGCAGCAGCTTGCGGCGACTTCGCTCAAGGAAAATCTCGCCCTGCTTTACGATCAATTTACCGAGCGAATTGGACGCACTTGTTACGCCCAGCTTGTCCACTCCCGCCTGCCGACAAAACTTTCGGAAACACACCGGGCGCTGCAGAGCCTGTCCAGCCATGCTGATCTCCAGACCAAGATGCAGTCGGAAGTCATGCGCCGTGATCCTGCTTTATCACCAGAGACAGCGATGGCGCGTGTTCGTCTTCGCATCTATGAATTGGAAGAGATGCTCCAGCAGATTGAGCCGCTGGCGGACATGATAGACCGGCGGACAGCCGAATTTGCCCGCCGTTCCCAAGCACGCTTCCGCTATTTGCAAGAAACTGCCAGTGAGAATCGCGCCCGTGTGCAGGCGTTTTTTGAAACATTCAACCAGCATTTCACCGGATGGCGGGTGGCGGACATCGAAGTATTGGGTCTCGATATTCCTGCGCTCGCTCTTCACGACGTTCGTATTCCCGGCGGACTTGAATCGCTTTATACGCCGCGCCTCCGCAAGATGGCTGGTGAAATCGAGCCGCTGGAAGATGTCGATCAGCGCCACTCCGACCGTGTGCTGGCGCAGCTGGAAAGCAACCTGCGTGACTCCCTCACCGTCAGCCGAGCCAATCATTTTGTTGCAAATTTACCGGGTAGCAGCGGTGCGAGTTGGAGTTCTGAAGAACTACTGCGCCAGCACGTCCGGAACGATGAAGATGTGGCCACGCTGATTTCCTGCCTTTTGCATGCGCGGTCGGAAGACGCACAGTATGATGTTCAAGTGCCACGCCGGGAAACTGAATCAGATGCGGGCAGTTTTGACACCAAACTTCAATACCGAATTGAGCGATTCACTTTGGTGAAAAAATGAGCGACAACGGATCTACAACTAATTCCAACGGCTTGCTGGCACGACTTCAGTCGCAAGATCGCGAGCGGCTGGGTGAGGCGATGCGGCGATTGATGGTGCATGGTTCAATCCTGGGGCTTGAACCGTCTCAGACTGGCCTCTACCACTGGTGTTACCAGAATCGTCCGTGGATGGATGAATTTGCCAGCCTGCTTGACCTCAAACTGCATTGGGAACATCAGGATCGCACCGTGCAGGCAGTCCCGGAAAGCCCAGCTTTTTTGCTCCGTCTTAAACTGGATGCCACGCTGGTGCTGCTTACGCTCTGGTATGAATTTGACACGGCCATCCGTGACCGTGGCGAAACCCCGCCGGTTCGGTTGACCGCGCAGCAACTCAATGATTCTCTGGCAGCGAAGTTTGAACCATTAAAAAAATTTCAACCCGGCCCCACGCGCCTGCGCGAAATTCTAGCGCTGGCGCAGCGTAAGAATTTGCTCCGGTATACCCCTGACGCTGCTTTGGAGCGTTCGGTCATCGAAGTGTTTTCCACGCTCAAGCGAGTGATTCCCTTTCAAAGCATTGAGGAATGGAACAAGAACGCTGAACGTTATTTGGTGGCGGTCAAAGAGGCTAGCGCGGAAACGGCTGAAGACCACGAGGGAGACAAAGGGGAATGAGCCGCACCATTCGCCTCACCCGCATTCATGCGCTGAACTGGTATGGCTATAAAGACAGCATTCCGGTCGAGGGCAATCTGTTGCTTGCCGGGGTCACTGGCTCGGGTAAATCCATTCTGATGGATTTGATCCAGCTGGTTTTGGTAGGTGATCAACGCCTGGTGCGGTTCAACCAGTCTGCCACGGGCGACCGTTCCGACCGTTCGCTTAAGGGTTACAGCCTTGGCGATCTAAAGGACGATGAAGGTGGCGTTGATAAATATATGAGGCAGAGTGCCATCACCTACGTGGCGCTCGAATTCACTTGGCCAAACAGCAAGCGAGCCGAGACTTGGGGATTGCGGATCGAATTTACCAGCGCTGCCGAAGCGCATGGCAAAGTCACTCCGTTTTTCATCCCGGTGGCATTCTCGCGCGGAGACTTTTTAGACACCGAGAAACGGCCGCTCGATTATTTGGCATTCAAAGCTTTGGCCGAGTCGCGCGAGGGGCGGCTATACACTGAAGGACTCGACGCCTACCTGCGCGACATGGCGCAGCCGACCCACTTGAACTTTGACCGGGCGGTGCTCCGCGCGCTGCTCCCCACGGCGATGTCGTTCACGTTTCTCAAAAGCTTCAACGATTTCGCACGCA
>Ga0208507_1001360_pt1 | contig 13801 bp, 14 predicted proteins | sample CryBogCBH12Aug01_FD_184626 | JGI IMG/M metagenome (GOLD analysis project Ga0208507, IMG submission 184626) | Freshwater microbial communities from Crystal Bog, Wisconsin, USA - CBH12Aug09.1 (SPAdes) (version 2) | ecosystem: Environmental > Aquatic > Freshwater > Lake | place: Crystal Bog... | reverse complement strand
CCGCCAGCCATTCACGCCATGAAGCAAATCTCAAAAGGGAGCCCGTAGGCCCCTACGCTGGCGCTCGACCTTGTGCAAGATTTTGAGAATCAGACGGCGGCGCCGCCGCCGTCATGAATAGGACGGGCTAACGAACATGGTTACCCCGAAAATCGAATTCTGCCGTCGATACGGTATTTACATTGATGAGGATGAATGGCCTGCACATCACGGCTGCAAACGATTGGGTGCGGATCGAGGCGAACTGATGAGCGTAGCCCTCGGGGCTGGCATCACCAATGGGTTGCAGATCTGCATAGAAAACGCCAGTCCTGGCCGCGCGGACCTCAAGGCGCTAATCGAGAGGCGTTTCGGCTTAGTTCCCTCAAAATTCAAACAATTCACGCCAGGCTACGTCAGGCCTGATTTCGGTGAAAGAGGCGCCCCCGATTATCGGTTGGTATCGGCCATGAATCTCTTCGAATTCACTGGTTCGTTGATTCATGCGGTCCTGGAGCACAACGCCGAGCCTATCGGTGGAATGGACACGAACTCGGACATGGTGACGGAAACCCTGGCGCCCAGCCCGAACAACTTGTGGAACTGGGGGATTGAGAACCGTAGCGGGTTCCTTAAGGCGCTTACCGTCGATGAAGTCTCGCTCTGCGTCATGCCCCGTGCGAAGGCGCGGATTACCGCTCACGGAATTAGCTTCAAGAAAGGTTTCTATTCCTGCCAGACGGCGCTGCGGGAAGAATGGTTTGCTAAGGCGCGCCGACAGGAATGGAAAGTAAGTATCGCCTACGATCTAAGAGATTATGGAAATGTGTATCTGATCGATCCGAAACTTCCCAATGGTTATGAACCATGCCGCCTTCTTGAGAAAAGCGCCGGGCTTGAAGGAATATCTCATGCCGAAATAGATGAAGTGGAGCAGGCGGCGGCAGTGGTTTTGGCGTCTGGGGCGGACAAACGTCAGGAGAAACGCATCCTGCGCGACATGCACCAGGCGAAGATCGAATCTGACGCCAAAAAGGCCGCTAAAGCTGCAGATAATCCAAACATACCAAAGTCTCAAAGGACCGCCGAAATCCGCGCGAATCGGGCCGAGGAGAAGTCGTCTCAACGTAGTGTCGAAGCCTTCGTTCTGAGCGATGGAGATCCAATGAATTCGCTAAATGACGACCAGGTTATGGCCGCGGAACCTGCAGCTCATTCAGAAAGCGAGATGTTCAGGAGAATCAAAGAAAAGCGTGACCAAGACAGGAGCAAAAATGATGGCTAGGAATTTTGTAGCAACCCGGAATCCGACTTTCCTGGACGCAGAATACCGCACCGCCACGCTTCCGGAGCACCTTGGAAATCCGTGCGTTGAGGCCTTGCCGCCATTTATTCCCGCCATCGAGTATTCTAATGAATTCAGTAATTACCCACATTATACTCCCGAAGAGCGCTTCCAGTCCGATGGCTACAGAATGCAGGCCGTCTTGCGACTGAATAGCCTCCTTCAGACCTTCGCATATAACCTGTCCGTGATTGATCAGCTCGGACTTATGGTGCGCGCGGGTTATGAGCATCGTCGACCCCAGGACCCTGACTTTCTGAGGCGACAGGTTCAATGGTATCGGGAATCTTTGGGGGGGAAGAATCATCCTCTCAGCAACGACCTTTCTACCAATGCCGTTTGTTTCTCGCTTTTCGGCGTCTCCGGTGTTGGAAAAACCACCACCGTCCGTCGAACCCTTTCCTTCCTGCCGCAGGTTATCGCCCATAAGCAGTTCGGCTTTATTCAACTCGTCTACATAAAAGTCGATTGCTCCAATGGGGGGAGGCTCAAGCAACTTCTTCTGGCTATCCTTGACCAATTTGATCTCAAGCTGGGCACGGCTTACTGCAAGGAAGCTGAGAGGATGACGCTTGATTCTCTCATCCTTTACGTTTCCAGAAAAGCTGCTGAACATTATCTTGGCCTGCTTGTCATCGATGAAATTCAGCATCTTCTGGCTGCCCCAGGGGTCAGCCAGATAGAGATGATGAATTTCTTTGTGACGTTCACGAACATCGTGAAAGTGCCGCTTCTGGTCATCGGTACCACGCTCGCCAACAAATTGTTAGAAGGGACATTTCGGGAAGCACGCCGCCTTAGCGACTTCGGCTCCATTATTTGGGGGCCCATTCCTAAGGGCGAAGAGTGGACGGACTTCATTAAAGAAATGTGGTCATACCAATGGACTAAAACCCCAGTGGTTCTGACGAAGATAATCATTGATCAGCTTTTTGACCTCTCCCAGGGAATAGTTTCAGTTGTCGTCCGCCTATATCAGTTGGCACAAGTTCACGCTATTCGCACCGGTAGCGAAGTTCTGACCAGGGAAATCTTTGCTGAGGTCGCCGATACGAAATTCAAGCTTATCAAGCCGATGCTTCAGGCTCTCAGAAATAACAATGTCGACGCTATTAAGAAATATGAGGATCTTTTCACAACAGGACTGAACACCCTCGATAAGGATATTGACTATGAGGCCAATGTAGTGAGCCTGCGCGAGAACAGGAAGATGACCTCAAACGGGTCTGTTCAAAGGCGTCGAGCGATTTCTTCTCTGATAGCAATGGGATACCCAGAGACGGAAATGACTGAACTCGTGGATTCATTATTTTCCGCTGATCCTCAATTGACCGTCGAGGCGGCGGTTTGCAGAGCCATTGACGCTCTCGATAAAGGCCGAATCGCACGGAATCCCTTCAAGGGTGCAAGTCTGGTAGATATCGTTGCCGACGGAAGCGCAAACGGCCTGGACCCCCTGAACGCTCTCGCGGACGCGGGCTTCGCCGCTCGCGTTTGAGGAATCCTTCGATGTTTTGCCATTTGCCATCCCCGTATCCCGACGAATTGCTTTACAGCGTGATCGCAAGATATGCGTCCCAATGCGCGATCAATTCAGGGCCGCTGGCGGCGAAAGTTTTCGGTAGCTATCGAAAGCCAGTTGTCGATCTCCCTGGTTCGCTTGGGATGGTGGCGGAAAGCACGAAAATAACTTGGGGAATGACCGATCTTCAAATCGCTGATCGACTGACGCTTTTCCCGTTCTACACACGTTATCTGCCACCTGAACGAAGGGAATCCTGTCTCGGCACCATATGTTCAAACGGCAGGCTGAGTGTGGCTCAGATGCTCGGCCTTGGTTCAAGCGGAGTTGTGCCTCCAACGCATCTCCGCATTTGTCCGATCTGCCGTGATGAGGATATTTTCCGTTTCGGCGAAACATGGTGGCGACGGGTTCACCAGATTCCGGGCGTTTTCGTCTGCCCGTCACACGAGGCCTTGCTGCAGGACTCAAGCGCCTATATGAGGCCGACAGGGCTAGGCGATTTCTTGAATGCGTCAGATGCGACCGCAGATGGAGTAGGTGAGCCACTTAGCGGAGACGGGAAACTCATTCTGGTGGCCAGACGATGTCAGGAAATACTCAATGGCAACTTGGCGAATTGGGGATGTCACGATCCCCTACGGGATTATCATGAGGCGGCGATGGACAGGGGGTTCGCCATGCGAGGCAGTATGGTTATCCAGAAGCCTTTTGCGGAGGCCATATCTGCTTTTTATCGGGGAACTCTCTTGGAAAAATTTGTTAATTCAAACACCAGGACCGCCAGTTCCTGGGGGGTGACCGTATTCAGCAGAAATCCACAACATCCGCTGCATCCTACCAGGCACGCAATGTTGCAGGTTCTCATTGAAAGCCTGCCAATAACTCACAGGATCCGTCATCAGCTTCATCGGGGGCCATGGAAGTGTCCGAACCCGTATGCCGACCATGCCGATGACGAATTCCCAATAAAGAGTATTTCCAAGCGGCTCAATGACAGAGGCGAATATGTAGCCACCGCCAAATGTTCTTGTGGGTTCAAGTTCACGTTCCAGCAGACGTCCGATGACAATCGGCAAATGCCAATCGTCGGCATGCGCTTAGCATTGGGGCCGTTCTGGGCGGAGGAAGCAGTTCGCCAAAGAAACCTCGGCTTTCCGCCGACCGTAATCGCACTCCACATGGGGACCAATTTCCGAACGATTGTCACGCTTTTGAAAAAAGCCGACGAAAAAGAAGGCGAATGTACCGGGATAGAAAAATCAAATTACGAAGAACTAAACCGCTGGAAGCAAGAATGGTTGCAAACTCTTGACAAAGTTCCCGAACGAAGCAGGGACTTGGCGCGGAAGCTCAACTCCCCTCTCTATAAAAAATTGCGGCACCATGATCCGGAATGGCTCTATATCGATAAACCCTGCAGGCCAGCGCGTCACTGGAAACCGAAGATCAACTGGGAGGCTAGGGACTATGAATGGGCGCGACGGCTTCCCGATGCCATCGAAAAAATCAAGGAGGAGACTCCTATGAGGCGAGCGAGCCCTATCGCGGTCTTTAAGAGGGCGCTCTTGCCGAATTCGGCCATCCAAAACCTGCATCGCCTTCCTGTCTGCCAAAGGGTTCTCAACGACATCGGAGAATCCGTCGACGATTTTCGTGTGCGGCGCCTGCTTGCCGCTGAACGGCACCTGCGCGATGTCGGCCTGCCATGTACCGAAAGTCGTCTAAAATCTGCAGCGTCTCTTTACGTTGCATTGAGTCCACGACTGAGAAATATTCTTCAAGATTGTATACGTCGACGTGTTGGGCATCCCTTGCGTTAGGTGGCCGCATTGACCTATTGCCACTTGCCTAGCCAATATCCAGATGAACTTCTTTACAGCATCATCGCTCGGTACTGCGCGCGCAGTGGTGCGTCAAGGCGAGCGGTTGCAACTAATTTATTTGGCCTCAACACGACGCCTCGGACTGAGTTCCCTAGATCTCTAGACAAAATTGCTGAAATAACTAAATTTATCTGGGGAATGTCTGGCTTAGAAATCGCGCGGCAGATGACATTGCTCCCTTACTACATCCGCTATGCCTCTAGTGATTGTGCGCGTATTTGCCTTGACGCTCTTTGTTATTCTGGATCGGTTGGGGTGCCAAATAGGCTTGGATTGCTAACAAATTTTGTAAGGGCGCCAGCGTTTCTTCAATTTTGCAGTGTTTGCAGAATTTCAGATTTGGAAAGATACGGAGAAACCTACTGGCGCCGTTTTCACCAACTTCCTGGAGTTGTGGTTTGTCCAGAGCACGGACAAATTCTGGTTCAATCTATGGTTCCTCTTCGACCTAGAAAATGCTCCGCTTATGTTGATGCTACATACGCGACAGACGAGATTGGCATTTATGCCAATAAGTTATCATCGCGACCCTGGGGTTTGGAAAAACTGACGATGATAGCATGTCGGTCCCGAGACATTTTGAATGGGTCAATCGACTCTTGGCCGATTGAGAGCCTACCAGAAGCATATTTGAGAGGGATTTTGCAAAGGGGTTTCGGCGAACATGCAAGACCTTCAATAGATCGGCTTATCGACGCATTTATTTCCTTCTGGGGAGAGGAACTTCTAGAATTTTTAGGCTGTAGCGTCGATGGCAAGAATTGTCGATGGCTTCCACTAATTCTTCGAAACACCAAGCGTTCTTTCCATCCGCTTCGGCATGCCCTTCTACAGTTATTTATAGAGAATATGCCTAATGTCAGGTCAAGCATTCCGCTTCGCAGGGCTGGGCCTTGGAAATGCCCAAATCCTTACGCGGTGCATGACGTTGAGTTCCCAATCAAGGCCGTAAAAACCTCTTTCGCCAGAAAGGAAAACAAAACCTTGCTCGCAGAGTGTTCGTGTGGGTTTAAGTTTACTTTTTGTCAGACAAGCGACATCGACCCACGTATGCCTGTTGTTTTGAAAAGAATAAAGTTGGGGCCGACTTGGGCTGCCGCGGTTGGTCGGCTTAGGCGTGAAGGTTGCAGTACCAAGGAGATTTCAGTCAGGTTGCAAATACACCGCTGCGAAGTGGTCAGTTTGTTTAAAATTAATGGAGAATCGGAGATGGCCGCATCCGACCGCGCCTTCAGTTCCTGCGAGGCCGGAGCGCCGTAAGCCTAAAGCGGTAAGAACTTAATTGTCGCACTTCGAAAGAAGTTTTTTGTCTCTTCGCCTAAAATGTAAGAACTTTATTTTTTTGGTTGTTCCCTGCCTGTCTCGGTAATCAAGGCGTTCAAGGGCAAAAATGTAAGGACTTTATCGGCGCCGCCGTCGAGGAACCGCTGGCGCAGTCGCTGGCGGTGGCCGTGATGATGCGGCGCCGGGGCGCTGTCTTTCGACGGCATCGCGTCAGGCGTAGGGCGGGCGGTGCAGGCCGGCGGGAGACGAGGTGAAGATTTCGCATCCGTCGGCGGTGACGCCGATGGAGTGCTCGAACTGGGCGGACAGGCTCTTGTCCTTGGTGACCGCGGTCCAGCCGTCAGCGAGGATCTTGGTTTCGAAACGTCCCGCATTGATCATCGGCTCTATGGTGAAGAACATGCCTTCCTCCAGCGCCAGGCCCTGGCCCGGACGGCCGTAATGCATGACATTGGGCGGTTCGTGGAAGATGCGTCCCAGTCCGTGGCCGCAGAAGTCGCGGACCACCGAGAAGCGCTGCGCCTCGACGAAGCTCTGGATGGTGTGGCCGATATCCCCGAGGGTGGTGCCGGGACGGATCACCTCGATCGACCGCATCAGCGCCTCATAGGTGACGTCGCACAGCTTGCGGGCCTTCAGGCCGACCCTGCCGACAAAATACATGCGGCTGGAATCGCCGTGCCAGCCGTCGACGATGGGGGTGACGTCGATATTGATGATGTCGCCCTCCAGCAAAACCTTGTCGCCGGGGATGCCGTGGCACACCACATGATTGACCGAGGTGCAGATGGATTTCGGGAAGCCGCGGTAGTTGAGCGGCGCCGGGATGGCCCCGGCGGCCAGGGTGAAATCGTGGCACAGGCGGTCGAGTTCGCCGGTGGAAACCCCGGGGACGACGAAGGGGGTAATGTAGTCGAGGCATTCGGCGGCCAGACGGCCGGCCCGGCGCATGGCGGCGAAGTCCTCCGGCCCGTGCAGCGGGATGCGGGATGCCTCTTGTCTGGCGTCGTCTTGTTCCATCATGGTCTTTCGTCCAGCAACGTCGTCCCGGCCAAAACCAGCGGCAGGGGGCGATCGAGGGCGATGCCCTCCAAGGTCAGGCGACAGCTGTAGCATAAAGCTTCGACACCGGCAGCCAAAGCTTTGTCCAACCCCCGGGCGTAAACCGGGTCAATATCCCCGGCCGGCGCGAAATGACTGCAGTCGCCGCGCTGGACCAGGAAAACCATCACCGCCCGATGCCCCGCCGCCACCATCTCGGTCAACTCTTCCAGATGGCGGCTGCCGCGGGCGGTCACCGCATCGGGAAAACAGGCGGCGTCGTTCCGCTTCAGGTTTACCGTCTTGACCTCGACATAACATTTGGGGCGGCCGGGCGTCGACAGCAACAGGTCGATACGCGAACGCCGGCCATAGGCGACCTCCCGCCGGATGTCGTGGTAACCCGCCAGTTCCGCGACCTGGCCGAGGCTGATCGCCTCCGCCGCCACGGCATTGGCATGCAGGGTGTTGACGCCCACCAGCTGGTTGCCGATCCGGCACAGCTCCCAGCTCCATTCCAGCTTGCGGGCGGTTCCGGGATGATGGGACAGCCAGACGTCGAGGCCGGGTTCCGCCAGTCCGGTCATCGCCCCCGGATTGGCGACATGGGCGGTGACCGCTCTTCCGTCGGCCAGCACGACATCGGCCAGGAAGCGTTTGTACCGCAGCGTCAGGACGCCCGGCGTCAGCGGGCCGCGAAAACGGATCACTTGAGGGCGTCGCCAAGCGGTATCCGCCCGCTGCCGGGAGCCAGCGGCTTGGGTTGCGACGGATGCGGCCGCCAGGCGGTGAGATTGAGAACCTGGAATGTCACCGGCAGGCGGCCGTCGGCATCGGCGAACCGCTCGCCGTACAGTGCCAGCGCCCTCAGGAAGATGGCGCGGCGGGAGAAACCGCGCCTGCGGGCGGCGATTGCGTTGCCTTCCCCCATGCCCCTGAGATCGGCCAGCAGTTTCATCGGTTCGCCATAGGTGACGGTGATGGTGTCGACATCCACCACCGGCAGCGCGAAGCCGGCCCGCTGCAGCAGCGCGCCGGCATCGCGGACGTCGGCGAAGGGCGACACCCTGGGACCGGCGCCACCCAGTTCGGCCAGTTCCGCGTCCATCAGGCATTGGCGCAACTGCCACAGGGTTTCGCCGCCCAGCATGGCGCCGATGAACAAACCGTCCGGTTTCAGAATATGGCGGACCTGCAGCAGGGTGCCGGGCAGGTCGTTGACCCAATGCAGCGACAGATTGCTCACCACCAGGTCGAAGCTTTCGGACTTGAACGGCAGGGCCTCCTCGTCGGCGGCGAGGGCCGGGCCGGCCTGCAACGCCCTGACCGCCATGCGGGGCGACAGGTCGCAACTCACCAACCGGCCGACGCGGCCTCCGCCGGCCAGCGCCTCGGCCATCTCCCCGGTATGGCAGCCGAGGTCGAGGGCCAGCGGAAACTGCCGGGTGGTGTCGAGCAGGCGGTCGGCCAGGCGGTCGGCGGCTTCGCGGATCAGGAAGTCGTGCCGGGCGAACTGTCCGGCGGCACGGTCGCGTTGCCGGCGGACCTGCCGACGGTCGAAGACGAGGGCGTCATTCATCGGCCGGACTATGCCACGCCGGTCAGGCCCTTCGTCAAGCCTGGGAATAATCTATGCTTGCCAATAACGTCAGGGGCTCCTAAGGCAAAGGCCATGCAGCTGATTTCCAGTCTCGCGGCGGTGGTGGCGCCGGTCATGCTGATGACCCTCCTGGGGTTCGTCTGGGCCCGGCGCGGCCTGGCCTTTGACCATAACTTCGTCACCAATCTGGTGATGCTGGTGGGGGCGCCTTGCCTGGTCTTTTCGACGCTGACCCGATCACTTCTTGATTTGTCCGAAATGGGTCGGCTCGCCGCCGCCGCCTTGGCCTGTCTGGTTCTGGCGGCGGCTGCCTCGGCCGCGGTGCTGAAACTCGCCGGACTGTCGAACCGGGTTTATCTGCCGTCCCTGATGTTTCCCAATATCGGCAATATGGGGTTGCCGGTCTGCCTTTTCGCCTTTGGCGAAAAGGGGCTGGCCATGGGAATGATCATGTTTGCCGTCACCTCGGCGGTGCAATTCACCATCGGGCCGGCCATCGCCGCCGGCCGTCTCGACGTCGCGGGCCTGTTCAAGGTGCCGTTCGTTTACGCGGTCCTGTTGTCGCTGGGTGTCGCCACCTTGGGCCTGGCCTTGCCCCAATGGGTGGTCAATACCGTCACCCTGGCGGCCGGCTGCGCCATTCCGCTGATGCTGATGTCGCTCGGCGTGGCGCTGGCGGGATTGCGGGCGGCGAATCTGCGTCGGGCCGTCCTGCTGTCGGCGCTGCGCCTTGGGCTGGGGGGCGCCGTCGGATGGCTGGTGGCTGTCGTCCTCGGCCTCGATGGTGCCGGCCGGGGGGTGGTCATCATCGAAAGCGCGATGCCGGTGGCGGTGTTCAACTATCTGTTCGCCGTGCGTTATGACAACCGTCCGGAGGAGGTCGCCGGGATGATCCTGGTTTCCACCGTGATGTCCTATCTGAGCCTGCCGTTGCTGGTGGCGGCGCTAATGTGAGAACAGCTGGTGGATCGGGTTGCCGGGATCGGTGACGACCAGTTTGGCGGTGATCGCCAGGGAGGCGATCACCAGGCAGGGCCGCACGATCCGCGATCCCCTGGTCAGCACCAGATGCGAGCCCAGGCGGGCGCCGAGGAACTGGCCGGCGGCCATGGTCAGGCCGATGATCCAGACGATCTTGCCGCCCAGCAGGAAAAACACCACCGAGGTGGCGTTGCTGGTGAAGTTCAGCACCTTGGTATGGGCGGTGGCCCTGGTCAGGTTCTGCCCCAGCAGGGTGACCAGGGCGACCACCAGGAAGGAGCCCATGCCGGGGCCGAAAAAGCCGTCGTAGAAGCCCAGCAGGGGCGCCGGTCCGAGGGCGAAGGCGGTCATCGTCAGGCGCTGGTGGCGGTCTGCGTCGCCCAAGCCCGGGCTGAACAGGAAATAGGCGGCGACGCCGATCAGCAGGAACGGCAGGGCGGCGCGCAGAAAGCCCGGATCGATGGATTGCACCAGCAGGCAGCCGGCGGCGGCGCCGAGCGCGGTAGCGACGATGGCCGGAGTTGCCTGCCGCAGATCGACATGGCCGGCGCGGACGAATTTGAGACTGGCGGAGAAAGTGCCGAAGCTGCCCTGCAACTTGTTGGTGGCCAGTGTCTGGGCGGGGCTCAGCCCGGCGGCCAGCAACGCCGGCACGCATAGCAGGCCGCCGCCGCCGGCGATGGAATCGACGAAGCCGGCGGTAACGGCGACGGCGAGCAGGCCCGCCAGGGTAACGAACGGAATGTCAGCGAAGCTCATGTCTGGGGTATGCGGGCCGGGCCGCGGCAGGTCAAGCCTTTCCCGCGGCTATCGCAGCGCAAGGGTGGTGGTTCCGTGAATGACAATTTCAACATATCATTTGTTCGATGATGGCGGCTTGTCCGGGTTCCGGCGATGTGGGTGAGGATGGATACGTGACTATTGATGGGGAAATCGACATCGGCCAGTCGGCGGACAGGCCGCGTGAAAAATATGGCCATCGCTGCCGCGAGGCGACCGTTCTGGCGGTGCGCGCCTTCCTTGACCTGTTCGATGCCGCCGTCACCGGCGACACCATCGCGGTGGAAACCGTCCGGCGTATCGCCAATGCCGTGATGACGGCCGAAGGGGCGCTTTCGCATTATTACGATCTGCATGCCGACGGCTGCGCCGCATTTTTCGAAATGGCCAAGGCCGAACGCAAGCGGATCGATTATTTCGGCCGGGTGATCGCAGAACCGCTGGTCGGCCTGCTCAATAATCCGACCTCCGGCGTCCAGCGTAAAAACCTGCCGCATTTCTTTCTGGCGGTGCGCATGACCCTCGGCGACGAACTCTATACCGAATACCGGGACCGTTGCATCCGCCTTGCCAATGACTTGCGGGGCGGCAGCAATCTTCTGCTGTGGCCGGATTTTTTCGCCGACAGACGGTCTCTGGACATTCTGGAACAGGTTCAGGTCGCCATGGCCCAGAGCTTCCGGCAGTTCGCGCCGCGCAAGGCATGGTTTCTCGCCGTGATGAACGCCGACCTGGCGTCCGTGTCGCAGGGCAATGTCCCGGAGGCGCCGCAGGAAAGCGACAAAGGGATCGAATATGCCTTTGGCGAGGAGGATTTTGTCCGCCTGTTTCTGGCGTTTTTCGCCCGCGCCCGGCCGGAACGGTACAGCGGCGACAGGCGTTCCGCTTTCGTGACGAAATTCGCCGCCGATCCCGAGGCGATATTCGGGCCGCTGCTGGCTGAGCTCAAGCCGGAAAAGTAAACTTCAGTTGCGCTGTTTCCCGTAAAAGATGTAAATTGCGGCGGTGATATCCGCATTAGCTGCCATCGCCGACTTTTTGCTGCCGCCGCGCTGCTTTTCCTGCAATGGGATCATCGCTCGCGGCGGTGCGCTGTGTTCCGCCTGTTGGCCCGGCATGACCTTCCTAACGCCGCCCTGCTGCCGTTGCTGCGGTCACCCGTTTGAACTCGACCCCGGTCCCGGGGCGTTGTGCGGCGCCTGCATCCAGCGGCCGCCGGCCTTCCGCCGGGCCCGCGCGGCGCTGCGCTATGATCGCGCCAGCAAAGGCATGCTGCTCAAGTTCAAGCATGGCGACCGCACCGGCTTCGCTCCCGCCTTCGCCGTCTGGATGGCCCGGGCCGGCGGCGAGCTGCTCGACGATGCCGGGCTGCTGGTGCCGGTGCCGCTGCATTGGCGCCGCCTGTTGCGCCGCCGCTACAATCAGGCGGCGCTTCTGGCCAATGCCCTGGCCCGGCTGTCGGGCGTGGTCGCCTGCCCCGACGCCTTGCGGCGGCGGCGCAATACCCCGTCGCAAGGTTCGGTCGGCGGGCCGCAACGGCGGACCAATGTCAAAGGGGCGATCCGCCCCCATCGGCCGGACCGCATCGCCGGCCGGCGGGTGCTTCTGGTTGACGACGTGCTGACCACCGGCGCGACGGTGGATGAATGCGCCCTGGCGCTGCTCGAGGCTGGCGCAACCGCCGTCGATGTGCTGACATTGGCGCGGGTCATCCATCTGCAAGGGTAGGTTTCATGGCCGAGGTTGAAATTTACACCACGCCCTATTGTCCTTATTGCCTGAATGCCAAGCGATTGCTGCACGGCAAGGGCGTGGGTTTCCAGGAAATCGACGTCAGCCGGTCGGACCGGCTGCGCCAGGCGATGGTCGAACGGGCCGACGGTCGCCGCACGGTGCCGCAGATCTTTATCGACGGCAAAGGCGTCGGCGGCTATGACGATATCGCCCAACTCGACGACGAGGGCAAACTGGACGGACTTCTGGGACTCGACGGATGATCGCTTTCAAAGCCGCCTGCATTCAGGTGAATGCCGGCGACGACATGGACGCCAATATCCATGCCGCCTGCGAACTGGTCTGCCAGGCCCGCGCCGCCGGCGCCGAACTGGCGCTGCTGCCGGAAAACGTGGCGATGATGACCTGGGGACGCGACAATATCATCGCCAGGGCGATGCCCGAGGAGGGGCACAAGGCGCTGGCGGCCTTCCGCTCGCTGGCGCGCGATACCGGCATCTGGCTGCATTGCGGATCGCTGGCGGTGCTCATCGGCGACGGCCGGGTTGCCAACCGCAGTTTCCTGCTTGATCCCGAAGGTCGGGTGGTGGCCAGCTACGACAAGATCCACATGTTCGACGTCGATCTCGGCGGTGGTGAGACCTATTGCGAATCCGCCACCTTCCAGCCGGGCGAGGCGGCGGTGGTGGCCGGCACGCCCTGGGGCAGGCTGGGGCTGTCGATCTGCTACGACTTGCGCTTTCCGCATCTTTATCGTGACCTCGCCAAGGCGGGGGCCGATTTCCTGGCGGTGCCGGCGGCCTTCACCCGCACCACCGGACGCGCCCACTGGCATGTGCTGATGCGCGCCCGCGCCATCGAAACCGGCTGTTACATCTTGGCGCCGGCCCAATGCGGCGAACATCCCAACAACCGGCAGACTTTCGGCCATTCACTGATTGTCTCGCCCTGGGGAACGGTGCTGGGGGATGCCGGGGAGGCGCCGGGTTTCGTCGTCGCCCGCATCGATCCCTACGAAGTCGTCGAAGCCCGGAGAAAGATCCCGGCCCTGACCCATGACCGGTCCTATCGTCGACCGGACTAGGATTATCTGATTATTTCCGGCACACTCGGCGTCGATGATTCTGTTTAACCTCCTCTGCGCGCAGGGACACGAATTCGAAGGCTGGTTCAGGGATGGAGCCGCCTTCGACGGCCAGGCGGCGGCGTCCGAAATTCAATGCCCGAGTTGCGGCGATCGATCGGTGCGCAAGGCGCCGATGGCGCCATGCGTGCATACCGGCCGCAACGTGGCAGTCCAACCGTCCGCGGAATTGCGCGAGGCGCTGGCCGCCATCCGCCGCGCGGTGGAGGAAAACTGCACCTATGTGGGGACGGATTTTCCCGACGAGGCGCGGCGCCAGCATTATGGCGAGGCGGAGCAGAGGGCGGTCTATGGCGAGGCCTCGGGCGACGAGGTGCGTGCCCTGGTCGAGGAGGGCGTCGAGGTGCTGCCGCTGCCCTGGGGCCGCCGGCACGACGGCTGAGCGGCGCCCATAAGGATTTCGACAGTCCTTCCTGCTGGACGAACTCACAATATATGGTATAGGCACACAGATTCCGACAACTGGATTTCGAAGGCTATGGCGGGTCATTCCCAATTCAAGAAC
>Ga0208507_1001356_pt1 | contig 13852 bp, 12 predicted proteins | sample CryBogCBH12Aug01_FD_184626 | JGI IMG/M metagenome (GOLD analysis project Ga0208507, IMG submission 184626) | Freshwater microbial communities from Crystal Bog, Wisconsin, USA - CBH12Aug09.1 (SPAdes) (version 2) | ecosystem: Environmental > Aquatic > Freshwater > Lake | place: Crystal Bog... | reverse complement strand
ACGGTGATGAACCTCCCGGCGCTCATCATCGTCGCGATCATCACCGCCGTCCTGGTGAAGGGCATCCAGGAGAGCGCCACCTTCAACGGCGTCATGGTGGCCATCAAGGTGGCCGCGGTGCTCTTCGTCATCGCCGTGGGCGCCTTCTTCATCAACACCACCAACTGGCATCCCTTCGCGCCCTTCGGCTGGACCGGCATCAGCTTCTTCGGGCACCGGGTCGCGGGCATGGTGGACGGCGGCGGCGCCCCCATCGGCACCATGGCCGGGGCGGCCATCATCTTCTTCGCCTACATCGGCTTCGACTCGGTCTCCACCCACGCCGAGGAGGCCAAGAACCCCCAGCGCGACGTGCCCATCGGCATCATCGTCTCCCTGCTGGTCTGCACGGTGCTCTACATCGCCGTGGTGGCGGTGCTCACGGGCATGGTGAAGTTCGACCAGCTGGACATCAACGCCCCCGTGTCCACGGCCTTCCAGCAGAAGGGCATGGGCTGGGCTGAGGGCCTCATCGCCACCGCGGGCGTCAGCGGCATCACCTCCGTGCTGCTGGTCATGATGCTCAGCGGCCCCCGCGTGTTCCTGGCCATGGCCCGGGACGGCCTGCTCCCCAAGGCCACCTTCGGCGACGTGCATCCCAGGTTCCGCACGCCCTGGAAGTCCACCATCCTCGTCGGCTGCTTCGTGGGGGTCCTGGCGGGTTTCCTGCCCATCGACGCCCTGCTGCACCTGGCCAACATCGGCACCCTGCTGGCCTTCGTCATCGTCTGCGCCGCGGTGCTCATAATGCGCAGGAAGCACCCCGAGGCCGCGCGGCCCTTCCGCTGCCCCTGGGTGCCCTTCGTCCCCATCATGGGCGTGCTCACCTGCCTGATGCTCATGTTCTCCCTCCCCGTGGCCAACTGGTGGCGGCTCATCACCTGGCTGGCCCTGGGCTTCGTCATCTACTTCCTCTACGGCAAGAAGCACAGCGTGATGCGGCACCAGCCCAACTAGGAGCACCCCAGGTCCAGAGGGATCACCCTCCCCGATAACCAAAGACCGTGATAGCGAGATCGCTGGTTCAGTTTCCTTATCACCGTCCATCACCGTTCATCACCGGTTAATTCTTTTTTCTATTTCCTGAAGCCTCAATGCCACCTTGGTCCAGGTTCCCATGCAAGACGACGACCCTCTCACATCCCGGATCATCGGTTGCGCCTACCTGGTGGCCAATGGCCTGGGCCCCGGCTTTCTTGAGAAAGTCTACGAGAATGCCCTGGCTCACGAGCTTCGCAAGGCCGGCTTGAACGTCGTTCAGCAGCACGGCATCCAAGTCCATTACGACGGCATTACGGTTGGCGACTACGTGGCCGATCTACTGGTCGACGGGCAGATTCTCATCGAGCTCAAGGCCTGCAAGGATCTGGATGAAATCCATCTGGCCCAGGGTCTGAACTACCTGAAAGCCACTGGCATGGAAGTCTGCTTGTTGATGAATTTTGGGAGGGCGAAGATCCAGATCCGCAGGTTGATGATGAACCAGGGCATCAAGAGCTATGGAACCAGTGATGAACGGTGATGGACAGTGATGAATAGCACCCTCTTCCAAAAGGATGCCAGGCCATGAGCATATGGGATGACCTCACCCCCTCGAAGCGCTGCGACTGGATCGACCAGCTCCGGGGCTGGGCCGTGATCGTGATGATCCAGACCCACACGGTCAACGTGTGGCTGACGCCGGGTCTGCGGCCCGAGTGGCTCAACTTCCTGAACGGCCTGCCCGCCCCCAGCTTCGCCATGGCCGCGGGCTTCAGCCTCGCCCTCAGCACCTTCAGGGCGGACGGCACCCTGCGCCCCTTCTGGCCCGACACGGCGAAGCGGCTCGGGTTCATCCTGCTCTGCGCCTACGCGCTGCACGCCCCGGGCTTCGCCTTCGCGGACTGGACCGTGCTCGCCACCCCCCAGAAGCTGAAGGAGCTCTTCAAGATCGACGTGCTGCAGTGCATCGTCTACAGCCTGCTCATCCTGCAGGCCCTGGCCCGCATCATCCGCCACCCCCGGGTCTATACCTGGGTGGCCCTGGGCCTGGCCCTGGTGGTCTCCCTGGTCGCCCCCTACGTCTGGGCCACCGGGGTCGGGGACGGCCTGTGGATGCCCATCCGCGGCCTCCTGAACGGCAACTCCGACCGCGGCCTCCAGGCCCTGTTCCCCCTCTTCCCCTGGCTGGCGTTCCCGGCCTTCGGCTCGTTCCTGGGGGGCCTCTACCGCTGGGGCCGCACCGAGGCCAACGCCGAGGGCCAGGCCCGCCTGAGCGAGGCCAAGTGGCTGGCCGGTCTGGCTGTCGTGGGCTTCGGCTGCTGGCTCTTCGGGTCCACCTACCAGAAGGCCTGGCTGTGGCAGGGCACCTGGATCCAGACCGCCCCCGGCACCTGGCTGCTGAAGGGGCCCATGGGAGCCTGGACCTGGAACGAGCTCACGACCCTCCACAACACCACCCTCCCCAGCGTCCTCAACCGCCTGGGCTGGATCCTCATGGGCGGCGCGGCCCTGGGCGTCATCGAGAAGCTGCGCCCCCGCCTGCCGGGCCCCAACCTGGTGGTGGCCGCCAGCCACGAGAGCCTGCTGCTCTACATGCTGCACCTCAACATGATCTTCGGCTTGATGCTGACCCCCTTCTTCGTGGGCCTCACCGGCTGGGACTGGGGCGCACTGGGCTGGACGGGCACCCTGCTGCTGGCCGCGGCCCTCATCGCCATCAACCTCTGGGCCTGCCAGGCCTGGCGCAACGTGCGGGAGACGCCCGTCCTCATGCGGCGCCTCCAGCGCCACGCCGTGAGCGTCCTCGCCGTGTGGTTCTGTGTCGGCGGCTGGTGGACCTTCCGCCACTTCCTGCGCAGCCCCGAGCTGGCCAAGGAGCCCTACGTCTTCCTCCACGCGGCCCGCGCCCGCAAGGGTCTGCCCGCGACGCCGGACGGCCTCTGCCGGAATCCGGAGGAATACTTCCGGGAGGCCGAGGCCCGCAAGATCGTCCTGAGCCCCGAGGCCCGCGCCGAGATCACGCGCCTGATCCAGTCCCGCAAGGAAACGCGGTAGCATAGATTGGATCATGGCCGATCCCGCAATAAGCCCCGCTCCCACCTGGCTCCTCTTCGCCGTCCTGGCGGTGCTGCTCTATCGATGCGTCATGGCCATCCTGCTGGCGGCCTTCCACACCCTGCCGTCGCTGCAGCGGCGCCGGCTGCTGGAGGAGGACGCGATCTCGGACCGCCGGCTGGCGGTCCTGCTGGAGCATCCCCGGGCCATGGGCATGGCCCTCCGGCTGTGGAACCAGGTCCTCCTACTGGCCCTGGCCGCCCTGGCCTGGCCCCTGGTCAGGACCCTGCCCGGCGGGGGCTGGACCTTCGCGGTGCTGCTGCTGGCCTCTCTCTGGCTGCTGGACCTGGTACTGCCGGCCACGCTCACCTCCCGGGAACCCGAGGTCTGGCTGGAGCGGCTGTTTCCCCTCTTCGCCCCGGCCATGACGGGCCTGGCCCTCCTGGTGAACCCCGTGGCGCGGAGCATCGAGCGGCAGCGGGCTGAGGATCGGGCCCGGGATGACGAGGAGGAGGAGACCACCAACGAGGCGGTCACCGCCCTGCTGGAGGAAGGCGAGGCCGAAGGCATCCTCGAGGCCGAGGACCGGGAGCTCATCCGCAACGTGGTCAGCTTCGGCGACACCGTGGTGCGCGAGGTCATGACGCCCCGCACCCGCATCGTGGCCCTGCCCCTGGAGGCCACCGTCCTCGAGGCCTGGGCCGTCTTCACCACCAGCCGCCACTCCCGCCTCCCGGTCTACGAGGGCAGCATCGATCAGGTGCGCGGTGTGCTCCTGGTCAAGGACCTCATGCAGTTGCCGGACGGCGCCAAGCCGCCCCTGGCCTCGCTGATGAAGCCGCCCCACTTCGTGCCCGAGAGCAAGCCCGTGGCCGACCTCCTGCGCGACCTCCAGCGGGCCCGCACCCAGCTGGCCCTGGTGGTGGACGAGTTCGGCGGCGTGTCGGGCCTGGTCTCCCTGGAGGACCTGCTGGAGGAGGTCTTCGGCGAGATCCAGGATGAGCACGAGGCCCCGGCGGGCCTGGTGGAGCAGGAACCCGGCACCTGGCTCGTCTCGGGGCAGACCCACGTGGAAGAGGTGGCCGAGGCCCTAGGCGTCGAGTGGGAGCGGGACGGCTTCGACACCCTCGCGGGGCTCGTCATGGCCCGCCTGGGCCGCGTCCCCAAGGCCCAGGAGGCCGTCGACGTGGAAGGGGCCCGGCTCACCGTGCTGCGCATGGAGGGCACCCGCATCGCGCAGGTGCGGGTCGAGCGCACCGAACCCGCAGAAGGCTCCTGAACCGGCGGCTCACGAGCTAAGGAAAGCTTTTCCTATCTCCAATGGTCAGCCGCTAGGCTGAACATTGGAGCCCTGCCGCATGATCCGTCGCATCCTCGTCCTCATCGTCATACTGGCACTGCCATTGACCCTCGCCTTCGTGCGCCGGGCCCAGCGGAAGGCCCTGGTCCCCCAGCCCCGGGGCATGGTCCTGGGCCTCTATGCCGGCCTGCCGGACTACGACTACGGCGAGGAGCTGGACCGCATCGCGGCCACCGGCGCCACCTGCGTCAGCCTCCAGGCCATCTACCGCATGGACACGGGCCACAGCAACGAGATCCGCCGCCACCCGACCTCCAGCCCCACGGAAGCCAGCCTGCGGCTGACCTTCCAGCAGGCCCGGGCCCGCCACCTCCGGATGATGTTCTTCCCGACCCTCAACATGCGGGACGAAGCCGAGAACGCCGACTGGTGGCGCGGCAACATCTTGCCGGACGACTGGGAGCTCTGGTGGCGGAACTACACCGCCTTCAACGTGAGGATGGCCGCGCTGGCCCAGGAGGGCGGGGTCGAGTGGTACAGCCTCGGCACCGAGATGGCCTCCACGCACGCCTTCCCGGAGCAGTGGCGGCGCATGGCCGCAGCGGTCCGCCAGGTCTACAAGGGCAAGCTGGTCTACAGCGTGAACTTCGACAGCCACGACAGCTTCACCTTCGGCGACTGCCTCGACGTCATCGGCATCAACACCTACGACCCCATCGCCAAGTACGACGAGTACCCCAGCGACGAGCAGGTCCGCGACGCGTGGTGGTGGGTGGTCTATAAGGCCCGCACCCTCACCGCCCGGTTCCAGCGCCCGGTGATGATCACGGAGGTGGGCTACCCCTCCGTGGCCCACGCCCACGTGGGACCCTGGGACTTCCGCACCGGCAAGCCCCTGGACTTGGCCCTCCAGAACCACCTGCTGAAGGGCGCCTTCGGCGTGCTGCGGCACTGGAGCGACGGCGACGCGGTCTTCTTCTACCTGTACGGGGAGAACCTGAACCAGAAGCCCGTGGGCGGCCCCCTGGACCGGACCTACGCGGTCTGGGGCAAGCCCGCCGAGGCCACCTTGCTGAAGTATTTCCACGAGCCCATCTGGGAGGGGCACATCCCGCCCAAGGCCCGGAACATCCAGGAGGCCATGGTGCAGTCCCTGGTCAGCTGGCACCGGAAGCTCCGGGACTACGAAGATGCCGAGCTGCCGCCGTGGGTGGTGGCCTGGGAGTCCGGGCACCCCCAGGATGCCGCCGAAGCCCTGGGGATCCTGGCCAAGGAGCCTGTGCCCGCCAGGAAAATTCCCAAGGGCGACGAACGCTAAAGAGTTATCCTTCACCGTGCCGATGAGCTTTGTCCATGAACATCTCTAGCCATATCCGGTCCCTGTTTCCCCCGGACGCACCCACCAAGACGCTGCTGGTGGTGGAGGACGACCGCGCCACCCTGAGCCTCTACCGAGCCGGACTCAAGGGGCTGCAGGGGTTCAAGATCCTCATGGCCCAGGAGGGCAGCCAGGCCATGGAGATCCTGCGCCAGGAACCGGTCCATGTCCTGGTGACGGATCTCAACATGCCCGTCATGGACGGCTTCAACCTCATCGCCAAGGCCAGCCGCTACTATCCGCAGATCCCCATCATCGTGATGACCGGCCTGAGCGAGAGCCAGCACCTCAACTCGCCGCTGCAGCTGGGGGCCATCCGCATCCTCACCAAGCCGCCACGCCTGACCATCCTCATGGACGCCATCCGGGCCGCGGCCCAGTTCGAGCCCACGGGCATGATCCGGGGCATCGGCCTGAACAGCATCCTGCAGCTGCTCAACTGGGAGAAGAAGTCCTGCACCCTCACGGTCAAGTCCGAGGCGGGCATGGGGCTGCTCTACCTGAAGCACGGTGAGCTGATCCACGCCGCCTATCAGGCCGAGGAGGGCCTCCCGGCGGCCTACGAGATCCTCAGCTGGAACCGGCCGGACATCGAATTCGTGGAGACCTGCCGGGTGGAGCAGACCATGGACCTGCCCCTGACTGAGCTCCTGATGAATGCGGCCATGCTGACGGACCAGCGGGGCCCGGAGTTCGGGGAGGCCTGAGGCCTCAGGCTTGACGATCCGGACCCGGAAACGCGGGAGTTTGGGACTTTCGTCAAAAAACGGAGAGATCCTGGGGCCAAAGGGCACCCATGGGGGAATAATGGCGCCTGTGCGGCCCCGAGGGGGCCCCTTCCCTGGTAGGTGTCCATGTCCCAGCTGAAGCCCTTCTGCGCCCACCGTCCCCGGCCCGAGCTCGCGGCCCAGGTCGCCGCCGTCCCCTATGACGTGGTCAACACCCAGGAGGCTGCGGAGCTGGCCAAGGGGAACCCCTACTCCTTCCTCCACGTGGGCCGACCCGAGATCGACCTGCCCGCGGGCATCGACATCCACGCCGATGAGGTCTATGCCAAGGGCGTGGCGAACCTGCGCGGGCTCATCGAGAACGGCGCCCTGTTCAGGGAGAACACGCCCTGCCTCTACATCTACCAGCAGCGCATGGGCGACCACGTGCAGGCCGGACTGGTGGGCCTCTGCTCGGTGGAGGAGTACGAGAACGGCCTCATCAAGCGGCACGAGTTCACCCGCAAGGACAAGGAGGACGACCGCACCCGCCACGTCACCGAGCAGGCCGCCAACGCCGAGCCCGTGTTCCTCGCCTACAAGGCTGTGCCCTACATCGACCACATCGTCAACGACATCCGGAAGCAGGTGCCGATGTATGACTTTGTCTCCCCCGACGGCATCGGCCACACGGTCTGGGTGGTCTCGGGCGAGACCGTGGTCTACGAGCTGGTGCACCTCTTCAACGGCGTCCCCGCCCTCTACATCGCCGATGGCCACCACCGCACCGCCGCCGCCATCCGCTACGGCCAGGCCCGCCGCGCCGCCGAGGGCCCGGGCACGGGCGATGAGCCCTACGAGAGCTTCATGGCCGTGGTGTTCCCCGACAACCAGCTCAAGATCATGGACTACAACCGCGTGGTGAAGGACCTCAACGGCCTGAGCCAGGAGGCCTTCCTGGCCAAGGTGCGCGAGAAGTTCGAGGTCGCCGTGTCCGCCCACCGCGCGCCCCAGGCCCCCACCACCTTCGGCATGTATCTGGGCGGCACCTGGTACGAGCTGAAGGCCCTGCCCGGCAGCTTCCCCGCGAGCGATCCCGTGCGCGGCCTCGACGTGAGCATCCTCCAGGAGAACCTGCTGGCGCCGGTCCTCGGCATCGACGACCCCCGCACCAACACCCGCATCGACTTCGTGGGCGGCATCCGCGGCATGGACGAGCTGGAGCGCCGCGTGAAGGAAGGCTGCGCCGTGGCCTTCGCCGTGTATCCCACCTCGCTCGCCCAGCTCATGTCCGTGGCGGACGCCGGCGAGGTGATGCCGCCCAAGTCCACCTGGTTCGAGCCCAAGCTGCGCTCCGGCCTGCTCGTTCGCATGTACGAAGGCTGAACCGCTCCATCTCTCAGGAGAACCGCAATGCTGATCCTCATCGCAGACGCCTTTGACGCCAGCCTGCCCAAGCGGCTGGCCTCCTTCGGCGAAGTCACCGACGACCTGGGCCGCCTGGCCGAGGCCACGGTCATGCTCGTCCGCTCCAAAACCAAGGTCACCCCGGAGACTCTGGCCCAGGCCCCCGCCCTGAAGCTGGTCATCCGCGGCGGCGTGGGCATGGACAACGTGGACAAGAAGGCCTGCGCCGAGCGCGGCGTCAAGGCCGTCAACACCCCCCGCGCCAGCAGTGTCGCGGTTGCCGAGATGGCGATGGCCTTCATGGTCGCCATCCCCGCCCGCCTCATCGAGGCCCACATCTCCATGAAGGAGGGCAAGTTCCTCAAGAGCGAGCTGAAGCGCACCGAGCTGTTCAAGAAGACGCTGGGCCTCGTGGGCGCCGGCGCCATCGCCAGCGAGGTGGCCAAGCGGGCCCAGGCCTTCGGCATGAAGGTCCTCGCCTACGATCCCTTCCTGAAGGAGCACCCCATCGCCGAGCTGGTGAGCCTCGAGGATCTCGCAGCCCAGGCCGACGTCATCAGCCTGCACACGCCCCTCACCGATGAGACCCGCGGCATGATCAACGCCGCCCTGCTCGAGCGGATGAAGCCGGGCGTCATCCTCATCAACACCGGCCGCGGCAAGTGCGTCAACGAGGCCGACCTGGCCGCCGCCCTCCAGAGCGGCAAGGTGAAGGCCTACGGCACGGACGTCTGGCCCAGCGATCCCCCCCCGGCGGACTGCCCCCTGCTGAGCGCCCCCAACGTCTTCATGGCCCCCCACATCGGCGCCAGTTCCAAGGAGAACCTCGGCCGCATCGGCGACGAGGTCGTGCTCATCCTCAACGATTTCAAGATCTAAATCCAACCGCCAAGTCCCAGGAGGTTCCCATGACCAACCGCGTGATCAACTTCTACGCCGGCCCCGCCGGTCTGCCCCTGCCCGCCCTCGAGCGCGCCCAGGCTGAGCTGCTGGACTTCGCCGGGACCGGCATGTCCGTCATGGAGATCAGCCACCGCGCCAAGGAGTACGACGCGGTCCACGAGGAGGCCATCGCCCTCACCAAGGAGCTGATGGGCCTGCCCTCGAACTACAAGGTGCTCATGCTCCAGGGCGGCGCGCACCTCAGCTTCGGCATGATCCCCCTGAACCTGCTGCGCAACGGCCAGAAGGCCGACTACCTCGTGACGGGCAACTGGGCGGAGAAGGCCACCAAGGAAGCCAAGCTCGTGGGCGGCGACAACGTCCGCGTGGCCGGCAGCACCAAGGACCTGAAGTTCAGCCGCCTGCCCTACGCCAATGAGATCTCGATCGGCCCCGACAGCTCCTACGTCCACTTCACCAGCAACAACACAGTGGAAGGCACCCAGTGGCACGAGTTCCCTGAGACCGGCGGCATCCCGCTGGTCTGCGACATGAGCAGCGACTTCATGTGGCGGCCCTTCGACGTGGCGCCCTTCGGCCTCATGTACGGCGGCGCCCAGAAGAACCTCGGCCCCAGCGGCGTGACCCTCACCATCATCCGCGAGGACTTCCTCGAGCAGTGCCAGGCCCAGGACCTGCCCAGCTACCTGCGCTTCAAGATCCACGCCGAGAAGAACAGCCTCTACAACACCCCGCCCACCTTCGGCATCTACATCCTGCGGAACGTGCTGGCCTACAACAAGAGCATCGGCGGCCTGCAGGCCATCGAGGCCAACAACCGCAAGAAGGGCGAGTTGCTCTACGGCTGCATCGACAAGCACTCGGGCTTCTACCGCGGCTTCGTCACCGAGAAGGCCCACCGCAGCCTCATGAACGTGGACTTCTTCCTGCCCACCCCCGAGCTCGACGACCTCTTCGTGAAGGAAGCCAAGAAGGCCGGCATGGTGGGCCTCAAGGGCTACCGCGACATCGGCGGCATCCGCGTCAGCACCTACAACGCGGTCACCGTGGACAACGTGAAGACCCTGGTGGACTTCATGGAGCAGTTCGTCAAGACCAACGGCTGAGCGCTCGGCAGGCTCTAGAGAAAGACCACGAAGCCGGGCCCGGCTTCGTGGTCTTTCTCTCTGCAGGAGCCAGGGCTCCTGGGTCGAATTGTCTAGTTTCTTGACTAGACAGCAACACCGGCCGATGACACTCCAGCGGGCAGCCACCCGCCTGGAGACTGTCTCGAACACTCATGGACCCGACCCCGACCGGACTCGACTGCCTGAAGCTCCTGGCCGCCTCTGAGGCGGTGTCCCTGGAGGTGCTTGGGCGTGCCGGGCTGGAGGAGCTGCTGGCCCAGGGCCTCATCCAGAAGGACGAGCGGCCCAAGCAGGCCAGCCTGGAGACCCGCTATGAGTCCCTGCAGGAGGTCCACCGCCTGATCCTCGAGGCCCGGGGCTGCGCTGATCGCCTCCAGCGCCGGATGGCGCCGCGGTTCCGACTGGCAGGGCTGCTCCCCATGGGCTCGGCGCCCAGCCCTGGCGCCGAGGATCCGGATGTGAGCCAACTCTTCGAGTTGCTCCGTCTGCTCAAGATCCAGGTGCGGGGCGTGGTCGAGCCCGCGAACGTCCCCGCTCACCTTGTTCGAATCCAGGAGTATCTGCAGGTGGAGGGGCGGGAGCGCCTGGACCGCCTCGCCGAGACCGACCGCGAGCTGGACCTGCTGCAGAAGCAGGCCCCGGCGGGCACCCTTGTGGAGCCCGCTGGCTACTTCACCCTGACCGCCGCCGGCGAGGCAGCCCTGCCCGAGGCCCCGGTCTTCGAAGCCTTCGAGGCGGTGCTGCAGACCGCCTGCGGCCCCCTCGCCAGCCATGGCCCGGGCGCCCGGCACCTCCGTGAGGACCCGGGCGGCCTCCTCTCCTTCTATCTGGAGGGCATGGCCCGGGGCGGGCGGCCCTCCGCCCTGGTCTCGGACTACGAGCGCCTGCTGGAGGCCTATGACCGGGTCTCCCTCTTCTCCCAGGTGCGCAGTGTCCGGGCCAAGGTCGGCTTCCTGGTCCGGCTGCTGCGGGCGGCCCGGGACGAGCCGAAGCACGCCTACCTCTGGTGCAACCGGGAGCGCCTGAGCGCTCTCCTCGGCCGCATGCGGGACCTCGTGCCGGCCTCGGTGGCGGCCTCCGGCTGGCACCTGCCCTATGCGGTCGATCTCTTCCTGGCCGACTGCGGCCTGCTCGGCGGCGAGGACCTGGCCACTCAGCGGACCCAGCTCTTCGAGGCGGTGCACCGCCTCCAGACGGACCTGCTGCAGGACATCCGCATCGGGGATGGCCAGTTCGTGCGCCTCTGCATCGCCATCACCCAGGCGGCCCGGGTGCGCAACTTCACCCCGGGCATCCTCATGGAGCGGTTCGTCCGGCAGGCCTTCGAGACCGCCCTGGAGGCCGCCAACGCCGCCCCCTACGACCTCGGCGACCGCGGCACCAAGCTGCTCTTCGGCGCCCACCTGGCCCACGCCGCGGGCTACACCAAGGCCAGGCTCCCGGGTCCCGTGGCAGCCTTCGGTGCCCTCCACGCCCGCCTGCACGAGGACCACAACCACTTCCGCCTGCCGGCCCAGGCCCTCCTGCACGCCTTCTCCACCCTGGACCGACTGGAGCGGCTGGGCACCCCCCTGCCCCTGGAGCGCTACGCGGCCCTGGTGGAGCGGGTCCACCGGCGCCTCCGGCACCACAAGGGCCTGAGCCGGGCCCTGCGCACCGGGCAGGCCCTGGATGGTGACGAGGCGGCCCTGGTCTCCAACCTGTGCAGCCGGGTCTGCTTCCTGGAGGTCACCCCGTCCGCCGCCGCCCGCCACCATGCCGATGCCGGCATGGCGGGGTTCTACGAGGAGCGGGTCCCGGGCCTGCCACCCCTGCTGGGCTCGCCCTTCGGCACCCTGATGCTCACCTGAGTCGTGACTCAGCCAGGCTGCGTGCCCGCCACCAGCTCCTCGATGCGGCGGTCCTTGTCCTGCCAGAGCTCCTGCACCCAGGCCTGGATGCGGGCCCGGAACTGCGGGTCGCCCTCGTAGTCGCCGCCCAGCAGGTCCCGGGGGATCTCCAGCTCGCGGACCCGCACCACCACCTGCCGCACCTTCCCCGAGAGCAGGTCCCAGAAGGTGGGCACCCCCTCCGGGTAGACGATGGTCACGTCCAGCAGGGCATCGAAGCGCTCACCCATGGCGCCGAGAGCGGTGGCGAGGCCGCCCACCTTCGGCTTCAGCAGGTGCCGATAGGGGGACTGCTGCTGCCGGTGCTTGGCCTGGGTGAAGCGGGTGCCCTCCAGGAAGTTCATGACCGAGGTGGGGATCTGGCGGAACTTCGCGCAGGCTTCGCGGGCCGTGGCCAGGTCCCGGGACCGGCTGCCGCCACTGCGCCGCATGAAGGGGAAGTCCAGGGCCCACCAGGCGAGGCCCATGATCGGCACATAGAGGAGCTGACGCTTGAGGAAGAACTTCAGGAAGGGCACCCGGCGGTGGAAGACCTTCTGCAGCACCAGGATGTCCACCCAGCTCTGGTGGTTGCTGCTGACCAGGTACCAGCCCTGGCGCCGCAGGCCCTCGAGACCCTCCACATCCCAGCGGGTGCGCCGGACCAGGGCCATCCACCAGCCGTTCACGGCGATCCAGCCTTCGGCCATGGCGTTCAGGAGGCGGTCCGTACCCCGCCGCACGGCCCCGAAGGGCAGGGCCAGCTTCACCAGGGCCACCGGGATCATGCCCGTGAAGACCGTCACGGCGTTCGCCACCAGCACAGAGCTGGCGAGACTGCCCTTGAGGGTGGACCACAGACGGTTCGGCATCGCACTACCCCGGAGCGGCGGCTCCATGTTCAGGATACGGGGTCACTGGCGCTTGGCCAACCTAGCCCCAGCCCAGCTCCTCCAGTCGCTCCTCGCTGATGCCGAACCGGTGGGCGATCTCATGGATCACCGTGGTCGCGATCTCGCCCCGCAGCTCCTCGCGGTCCAGGCAGTCCTCCAGGAGCGGCCCCCGGTAGATCGTGATGCGGGGCGGCAGCTCCCCAGGTTCCGGCGGCCCCTCGGTCAGGGCCAGACCCGAGAAGAGCCCGTAGAGCGTCTCGTCCTCCGGCACGCCCAGCTCATCGAGCAGCTCGTCCGGCGCCCAGTCCTCGATCACCACCGGCACGCCCTCCAGGTAGGGCCGGAACTCCGCGGGGACGAGGGCGAGGGCCTCGTCCACGAGCCGGCGGAAGGCACGGTCGGACAGGTGCATGGGCTGATCCTAAGACAAAAACTCTCGATGGTTATGGAATCCCTTCCGGGGATGGAGCGCCCCGAGCCCGCGATCCGCCGAGGCCCCCGGTAGACTGGAGGGCGACCCGCGCGCCGGGCCCCGGAAAGTCCCATGACCGATTCGTTCCAAAGCCGCATCCCCACGCTCTCGGAGGCCGAGCTGCGGGAGTATCTCCAGAACCACGGGGCCTACAAGGCCGAGGCGGTGGAGGCGGCCCTGGCGGAGCTGCTCCGGCGCGGCTGCGCGGTGGGCGCCGAAGAGCGCCTGCGGATCCAGGGCGAGCTGACCCAACGCGAGGCCGACCGCTGGAGCCAGGAGGGCCGGTGGCTCCGCCGGCTCCTGGGCGACGAGCCCCGGCGTCGGCGGCCGCGCCTGCACCTCCTCACCGCCGCGATCCTGGTGCTGGGTCTAGGCAGTGCCCTGGCGCTCCGCATCACAGCCGGCACCCGCCCGCCCAACCCCCTGGGCTACGAGCCCGAGGACACCAAGCGCTACCTGCGCCAGCTGGAGATGGTAGGCGGCAAGGCCAACGTGGTGGCCGTCCAGCTCCGGCAGTGGTTCGACGGCCTCTGGCAGGGCCAGCAGCTGGCCACCACCGTGGCGGTCATCACGGTGGTCGCGGCGGCGGGCTTCCTGCTCGCGGCCGGCCACGGGCTGACGGCCCTGGAGGCCCGGGCCGGAGACCTGACCCGGGATGACGCCCGGCCCCGCAACTGAGCCGAGGACCGAGCCCCATGCGCCCGACCCGGCCCCCGGCAGCC
>Ga0208507_1001353_pt1 | contig 13879 bp, 12 predicted proteins | sample CryBogCBH12Aug01_FD_184626 | JGI IMG/M metagenome (GOLD analysis project Ga0208507, IMG submission 184626) | Freshwater microbial communities from Crystal Bog, Wisconsin, USA - CBH12Aug09.1 (SPAdes) (version 2) | ecosystem: Environmental > Aquatic > Freshwater > Lake | place: Crystal Bog... | reverse complement strand
CAAGGCCGTCATGGCGTATCAAGGGGGTCCTCTCGACCAGTACCCAGAGGTTGTTCGGCTTGTGAATATGCTTTCAAATCACGCGGTTCTTTTCCTCACGAGGCGCTGGGCCGAGGCGTGTCTTGCAGCCTATCGGAAGACATCCGCATGGGAATCTCCCGACTATGATATAATTCAATCAAGGATCATGTCCTCTTACAATGTGTATGCTCTCAAGAGCCCTGTATTCTACCAGTGTCAGGAAATGGGTGGTCAAGAAGAGCCGACGTTGTTCAGATTGGGATAGGGCCAGTTCCACAAGTGTTTTACAATTTCAGAGCATCGAAGATAGTCCTCGAGGCTCCTGCGTTCGACACTTAGTGCGTGCTCTTGACTCTCAAGTAAAGTGCAGATGCTCGACCAGTCATCTTTTAACCGCCCAATCTGATCCCAGCACACCAAAAACTTGGGTATTTTCTTAAAGTCGTAGAAGCGTGATACGATATAGTCGTCACTTAGATACATAGTGGCATCGCCCCCTTTCTCGAGAGGGGGCACGTTCGGAAAATCATATAAAGATGAGAGTTTAGTCATTGTTCCAAATCCTTGTTGCAGAATTTCCGCCCGTCTTCCGTGCCCCATCAAGATGTGATATTCCATCGGATTATTCCCTTCTTCTTGTACTTTCTCAGGATACTGAAGACCCGAGTATCCCACGACTCCACCGAACTTCTTGTGGCCCTCGAGGAGGCCCGCGATGAATAGAGGCGAGTAGATAATGTCATCATCAATAGTTACAACGAGCGTTTCGGGGTCCTTCTCGATCGCAAGGATAGGCAATATCTTGTTAAGACAGCACCTATCGTGTTCGAGCTGGATAATAGTTACTCCTATGGCGTCGAGAACAGGTTTGAGCCAGGGCTCGAGTTTTTCTTTGAACCTCGCGTATTCATTAGGGATATTAATATACATAGCATCGGGCTTGACGTTTCCTCTCTGTACGCTCATAATTGCCCTTATGACTGCCACTTCTCGAGTGGGAATTACAGTCATGGTCGTTACTATCCGAACCATTTAAAGTTAATCTAACTTTACCTTTAAATGATTGTCATCGTGCCTTGTGGAGGTCTAGGTAACCTCCTGTTTCAGCACGCAGCCGCCTGGTCTTTCGCCAGGGAACAGGGACAGGAACTCGGGGCTATAGGATGGTACCCTCACCCCAATATTCCAGACTATCCATTATATAAAAAGTTTGGTGAATTTTCAGATCTTTTTAAACATGTAAAGATGGTTTCAGAAGCACGGGGTGCTGAATGGAGCGAGCCCCGTTTTACGTACATACAAATACCCCGTGACGCCCGTGTATTGAATGGGTACTATCAGTCATGGAAATATTTCGACAAGTACAGAATTGAACTCAGAGACCTCCTGCGTTCAAATGTGCCAGAACTATGGGCCGATCAAAAGACTCGCTTTTCAGGAGGAGTTTGTGTCCACGTCAGGTGGGGCGGGGATGGCCGGAAGCTCTTCGCCGTCAACCAGACTGTCCTCCCCAAGGAGTACTATCTTGAAGCCATGAAACTTTTTCCAAACAATAAATTTTTATTGTTTTGTGAGGAACCAGACCTGGTCGCCGACCTAACAGGGCCGAATGTGGAGGTCATTCATGAGCCCGACCCGGTCAAGACCCTTTTTTTGATGTCTCTCTGTGAACACTTTATCATTGCAAACTCTACCCTGTCTCTGTATGCCTACTACATGCGCGAAAATGCGGATGCCCGACTTGTCGCCCCTCGTGCATGGTTTGCGCCCGGACGCGGTCCTGCTTACGACATCAATGATTTAATAAAACCAGGTCCGAATGTCGAGTTGATGTCTTGAGTCGTGACGAACTGGTTATTACCTATGTAGAGGCCAAACTTGTGGACTATGTCGGCGTTTGGTGCGCAGGTGTTCCTCCACTTGGTGAGAAACGGCTGGCGGAGGAGATTTCCAGCAACCACTGGGCGGTACTCGACCTCGTGGGCATCAAAGTATTTTTTGAGTTTTTCATAAATCTCCTTGTTCCTACAGATGAATGGAAATACGAAACTACTGTTTGATTCGGTATACTCGGGCAGATGAAAGTACTCGCCCAGTTCTTTCATATTCTCGCAAAAAACTTTATAATTATTTTTTCTAATTTCTATGAACGAGTCGAGCTTGGGGAGTTGGCCCAGTCCGAGGACGGCACCGAGCTCTGTGTTTCTAAAGTTGAAACCATCCGTCATGAATAGAAACTTGCTATTGATGTCTGGATACTTTTCACTCGCCGCCTTGAAGTACTCGGGTGACATTTCACGTGCGAGACCGTGGCTCCGTTTTAGCCTCATAAGTTCGTACAGTTCGCGGTTGTTCGTCGATACCATCCCTCCTTCGATGGTCGTCATGTGATGGCCGAAATAGAAACTAAAGGTGGAGCCCATGGAAGAATCGGCCCCGCGGCGTTTACCATCTGGGCCGGTCACACCGTGCGACTCGCATATGTCTTCGATAAATATGGCCCCTGGATAGAGTTCTTTGAGTCTTTCCATAGGGGCGTCGAGTCCGAGGAGATGCGTAACAAAAACTATTTTTATAGACGGATCTGGTTTAAGTTTATCAGTATCGAAGCTAAAGTGTCTTAGAGAAATATCAGCAAAAACGGGCTCTAGGCCCAGCTGAATGATGGGGCTCACGTTTGTGACCCAAGTGTTTGTGGGGAGGAGGACCCGCGAGCCGTCCGGCACCTTGAAGAGCTCCTTTACGGCCGCGACGAGGAGGAGATTCGCCGTGCTCCCGGATGACACATAGAGTGAGTGCTTACACCCGAGCCACTTGGACCAGGCCTCCTCAAAGTCGCGCACCTTTTGCCCATTCGTGTACTGCCCAGTCTCTAGTATAAATTTTATAAGTTTTAGTTTGTCCCATAGGGTCAGGGCATCCTTCATAAGAGGCCACTTCATTATACACGTTGTCTACTAATTCTTTAGTTAAAAGAATATCGGACTTTTCAGGCAATGAAGGTGCTTGTTACGGGAGGTTCTGGTCTGTGCGGGAAGGCGCTCCAGAGGATCCGCCCCGACTGGATCTATGTTGACTCCAAGACATATGGGTCACTAACTAAGCTGGAAAATGTTCAGAAGATGTTTGCAGACACGAAACCAGATGTCGTAATTCACTTGGCGGCAAATGTTGGAGGGATTCTAAAAAATATAAATAATCAGATGGCGATGTACGAGGATAATATACTTATGAATACTTTTGTTCTAGGCGAGGCGGCCCGTTCAGGAGTATCGAAAATTGTTAATATTCTTTCGACGTGTATTTTTCCAGATGATCCGACTCTCGAGCTGACTCCCGCTGTTATCGACTCCGGTCCTCCCCACCCGACCAATGCAGGCTACGCATACGCCAAAAGAATGTCTTATTTTCACTCACAAATTCTGCCAATAAAGGTGGTAAACCTCATCCCTACAAATCTTTACGGCCCAAACGATAACTTCTCGCTCGAGACGAGCCACGTTATACCAGCTCTCATAAACAAGGCTTCGAAAGGGGAACTGAAGGTTATGGGTACAGGAAAGGCTTTACGACAGTTTTTACATGTTGATGACTTTGCTAGAATTATTACTTGGGCTGTTGAAGAGTTGGACTCGGCACCCAAGGGGGTTATTTGCGCGCCCAAAGAGGAGTGCTCTATCAAAACTCTGGCGGAAATTGTTGGAAGGGCTTATGGTCTCGAGCCCGTGTTTGTCGACGGCCCTGATGGACAGATGCGCAAGTATGCCATACCTGGAGACTTTCCAGAAATTCAGATTGGTCTTGAAGAGGGTATAGCATCTACTGTCGAATGGTTCAAGGCGCATCTTTCTATGTTGGCATAGACATCTCGGTATTCCAGAGCTGTTATAAAATTCTTCTCAATAGTAGTCTTGTACGATGCGTAGTAGTCCGGAGTCAGCGTCTGGGTCTTTGTCAGGAGTTCTTGACCAGAAGAGAAGAGTATCCATCCAGAAGTATCAAAATAATCTGAAATATTTGTACACCCGAAATATAGGGGTATGCACTTTGCCAAGAGACAGTCTATAAGTTTTTCAGAAAACCAATTAGACGCCTGACAGTTTTCAATGGTCACTGCAAACTGGAATTTTTCAAACAAAGGAACTTTTGTGTCATGAAAAAACGGATTCCCGCCCAAGTCTGGGAGGAGTTGATCGGCGGGCCACGGTCTGTGAGATCTGAAAAAAGTAAAGTTTTTGGGAAATAGATGTTGGTTAAAATGCACTTGGGCTCGAAGCGCATGACCCGGAACTCCGGGAAAAATCTTGGTCGCTGCCCAAGACGACACAGCGTATTCCTTTTTAGATACATCAAAAAGTTTTATTTCTTCTGGATGAAAGGTGGTGTAGCAAAAGTTCAAAAGAACAGCCCTTTGAGGTTCTGCATCGAGTATAGCCTGGTCGTGTGTATATATTTTCTGAAATCTATGGGCGTTGGCGAGCACAGAGCCTCGTACATGGCTGATTATTTCAGGTTCCAATAATAGTAGAATCAAATTTTCTCCTAAATAAAAAGGATTATCTACAACCACCATGGAGTCGTCTGGAAACGCCCCCTCTGAAAACTTTTCGGCATGCAGACATCCATCGGAAACTCTGAACCTCATTCAATTATAAAGAGTTTATGCTTTATTTAAAAATGAATTATCCTGGAATAATCCTGATAACTTCATGTCACAAGCACCTATCAACCCGAGTCAAAGAACTCCGTGTTCCCCGTGAAGTGGACGGCTGGCCTGTTGTCATGGTCGTAGGGGATCCTCGACTTTCTGCAGATTTCGAGTGGCGCCTTGATGGTGTTCTCGTCGTCAGGTGCGAGGACTCATATTTTCACCTTTTAAAAAAGATATATCTTACGTTGGAAATTATCCTAAAAAAATACAGTCTCGACCAAGGCGCCCTCATATGTGGAGATGATGTGCTGTTCAATTATGAAGGGCTATCGGAGTTTCTGAGGTTATCTCCAAAGGCGGACTATATGGGGCACGTAACTCCATCGGAAGGTCCGAAGAAGATGTATAACACATTCATGGCTGATTATTTCGTCACACATCCACATGAGTGGGATAATCCCATCAACGGTATTCGGGGAATAGATATAAGCAAGTGTGTCGTGCTCCCGTGTGCTCCTCGTATTGCAGGCACTATCAGGTATGTATCCCTAAAGTCTATTAGGTCAGTGATAGACTTTATGAAGAGTATAGACTGGAATTGTTTTCATTACGATCAAGAATATGGATTTATGACTCTGTGTGAAGATCTAAGTGTAGGGGCTATAATGCAAAAGTTTGGAATACCTTTGACATTTTATAAGTTGGTAGCTCAAACAGAGGATGATTTTAAAACTGGGGATTGGGTCGGCTGGACTACAAACAAGGACAAGTGATCCACTTGTTGTTTTTCAGACCCCATTCTACAACATCCTTGATACCGTCCTTGATGGATATACGGGGCTCCCATCCCGCCGAGCGCATTCTCTCGCCTGAAAGGGCGTACCTAAGATCGTGGCCAGGCCGTGATGAGTGAAAGTCTACAAATTCGTATTTTAGGGGCTTGCCAAGAGTCTCGGCTATATACTCGGCCACTTGGAGATTTGTCGTCTCTTGCTTTCCTACCAAATTAAACTTGGGGCAGCACCCTGGCATACCTGCGTCTGGGTCCTGTGTCAGAATAAACAATATACCATCCGCAACATCCTCACCGTGAATATAGAATCGACTCCCTGGAATAGTCAGGGTCGAGTCGGAGTGTATGACTATAGTATCTCCTGAATTAATCTTGCTTATACAGTTTGGTATGAATTTTTCCGGATGCTGTCTCGAGCCGAACACATTCATAGTGTGTGTAATAACTACCGGTACTCCATAAGTATTTCTAAAAGAGGCGGCCAGTTCCTCGCCTCCCGCCTTGGTTGCCGAATATGGGTTGGTTGAATTATAGCGCGCATACTCGTCATAGGCAACCCCGGTTGGAGCCGGACCGAAAACTTCGTCTGTTGAAAAGTAGATGAACTTCGCAAGTTTTTCTTGCTTTCGCGCAAAATTTAGAATATTACAGGTTCCGACAACATTGTCATACACAAAACTCAGAGGGTCCACTATGCTTCTATCTACGTGACTACTCGCTGATACATGAATTATATAATCAACCTGACCTATCTGATTCATGAGGACATCATGAATAGGCGAACGGAGATCGTGCCATATGGTTGTGTATCTCGCCGTCTCAGAGTCGGGCAGAATCTCTTTGATTCTGTTTATATTCCCAGAGTGACTCATGCGATCAATTCCAACCACCTCAAAGTCTGTTTCTTTTATAAACTTGGCAACGATGTAGTGGCCTACGAACCCACATGATCCAGTGATGAGAACCCGTCTGGGCATTTATAACAAATATACATAAAGCTTTAATACACAAATTATAAAATGTTTGGCCCATGGTTGAACAATACCGACCTACTCCGCGAAAAGTACGTCACGGCAAAGCCGTTTGAGTATGTAGTAATCCATAATTTCTTCAGCAAGGAATACGCCGAAAAGGTACTCTCGGAGTTTCCTGACCCAGATGGTTCGTGGTGGCCATACGACAACCCATTCGAACAAAAATTTTTATTCAATAATTTTTCAACCCCCGTGATGAAGGAGTTATTTGAACATCTCAACTCGCCTTCTTTTACAAAAATTATATCAGATATAACTTCTATACTTGACCTCGAGTCGGACCCACACCTCCACTCGGCGGGTCTTCACGCCTACCCGCGAAACGGAAAATTGGATATACATCTCGATTATACCATTCATCCAATCTCGGGAAAGGAACGTCGCACGAGCCTTATGATTTACATGACGAAGAACTGGAAAAAGGAATGGGGTGGTAATCTCCAACTCTGGGATCCAGACCTATCAAACTCCCAAGAGCTTGATATAGATTTATGGAATACTGCCGTTCTATTCAAGACAAGTGGTGATGCTTATCACGGTTTTCCAGAGCCTATAACCTGTCCGCATGGTACTTTTCGGAAAGTAATGGGGTTGTACTATCTCTCCGAACCAAGGGAGGAGACCCTGAAAAATCCACGTTACAGAGCAGAGTTGTTCCCTCGTCCTGGTCATGTGATTCCTGATAAACTCAAGAAGTTGTATGACATTAGACGAGAAAGGAGGCTAGAGCCTTCCGACTTTTCAGACTGGCCTAATTGGCGTTCAGAATGTGGCCTAGATAAATAAACACGTCAAGTGGGTTGTCTCTCACTATTTTTATATTTGTTTTGATCTCTTCAAAAAAATTCCAAGCAAGTGGAAGAAAGCATACACCCTCATCTGGGCTGATAGTGGTTAGATATTCCCTAGATACTATAGGAATACGCATACCTGGTGTGTACAGTCCTTGTTTCAATGGATTATCATCTATGATAGCCTCTAACTTTAGACCTGCAAAATTGAGGAGTGTGTTTCCCTTGGCGGCCGCGCCATACCCTATGACTCGCTTTCCAGCGAGTTCCTTAATAAAATTATCCTTGAACTTTAGACATTGTGTTGCCCACGCATCATAGTCTATAATCTCCGTCTCTTCTTCAATCTCCAGAGTGGGTTTGTTCACAAGTGTGAAAACATAACTGTTCCCATGGACAGGCGTCTTGATGACGTCTATGAGGATCATCCCTGCCCTGTCTGCCAGCGTTCTCATCGATTTGATATTGAAAAAACTAGCGTGTTCATGATATATGGTATCAAACTCGCCATTGCGGAACATATCCGCCTGACTCGTCTGAATGAAGAGTTTACCGTTTTCTTTCAGAATAGTTGAACACTTTTTAACAAAATTATATGGGTCAGGGTTGTGACCAACTACGTTCATCGCTGTCACGGCATCAAACTCTACTGTATCGGTGTAGTCCTCGAAATATCCGACAAAAATCTTATGGTTTTTAGAACTCAATTCGGCCAAGTTGACGGCCGGATCCACCCCGTGCGTGACGATGCCCAGCTCCTTGAAAGCATCGAGTTGCGAACCATCGTTGCAGGCTATATCCATGACATTCTCTATACACGGAGTCCTCGCCACGACATACCCTGCGAACCACTTGAGGTAGTTTCTGTACGTTTCAGTTGTCCCGCTCACATACAAGTAATTTTTAAACAACAGGTCCGGATCAACAAGTTTTGTCAGTTGGACGTGTCTGCACTCTGTGCACTGAGAAACTGCCAGGTCGTAAACATCTTCAGGCTCGTCAGCCGTTTTCTTGTATTCATTTGCTAATGGTTGTTTCCCTAGGTCCAGGAGAGGACGGCCAGTATGTTTTCCACACGCCAAACAATTCATAAAGTTAAAGGTTACACAATCTTTAACTTTATGAAGACGGTTCTTATTACTGGTTCTGGAGGTCTAGTGGCAAAGTACATGGCTGTGTTTTTTTCAGACTTTTTCAATGTAATAGAAACTACTCGGGCTGACATGGATCTCCGCTACCCGTGCCAATCTCCACATAATGTTGATTATATAATTCATTGCGCTTCGAACCGATACGGAACACTGTGGGAATGCCTACAGGATAACGTGATAGGCACGGCGCATCTACTTGAGTGGGCCAAAAAACAGAAAAATTTAGAAAACTTTATTTATATTTCTTCGGCCGATGTTCTAGGGCCTGGTTCTGAACCCAAGACGGAGGACTCGCCATGTGACCCACGGTCAGAATACGCGTCCACAAAGGCGGCTGGCGAGGATCTGTGTCGCTCATCGGGCCTCCCTGTATCTATATGCAGGCCAGTAAACATAATCTGTCCAGAACTTTCTAAGAAAAAGTTCCCTTATATGTGTACCACTGGCGAACATCTGACTATAAACGAAGGCCGGCGGTCCTATATCCACGTCGATGACCTATCGGCCCATATACTTTTTATAATTCAAAATAAACTTTTTGGAAATTTCAATATAACGGGAGAAACCATCTCCAATATTGACTTGGCCCTAAGAATAGGCCAGGCTCTAAAAAAAGAAGTGAGCTATTCGAGTGTGTGCGGTTCGGACTTTGCCGAATATGCTGTAGTCAATACGAGGCTTCCGCTCCTGTCTAGGCCAATAGACTTTGCGAAAATATGTGGACCCAAAAGTACCGTAATATGCCATATCTTCAATGAAGAGTATCTTTTGCCGTTCTGGCTCAGACATCACAAGAAGATATTTGATAATGGTGTAATAATTGACTACAACAGTACAGACAGATCAGTAAGCATCTGCAAGAGTATATGTCCTCATTGGAAGGTGATTCAGTCACGAAATACAATGTTTGATTCAGAAGCGGTTGACGCCGAGGTGATGGATATCGAAAGATCACTGGATGGTATTAAAATGTCTATTAATGTGACCGAGTTTTTGTTTTGTGAAAAGCCTCTATTCAAGTTGCTTCCAGGTCCCAATATGTGTATTTTTACTGAAACTCTGAGTCCTTACTCCACTTCCGATTGCGACCCGCAAACAAATAAGGAACTTTACCAGAGCTTAATTACAGAGTCTGTTTTCTATCATTGCGACCGTCTACAGAGAACTGTTCATAGTTTTCCTTGTGGAAATTATGGAACTGGTCGGCACAGGCCAGAGCACGCTTCCTGTCGTGCGAGCCCGGACATACATATCGTCTGGCTAGGTTTTCACCCCTACAATGACCTGTTGTGTAAGAGAAAAGTGCAAATTGGCGACAGAATTCCACAGAAAGATAAGGACCGCGGGTTTGGAGTCCAACATTACACTCTAGGCCAAGCGGATTTTATTAGAATTCGCAAAGAAAAGGTTCTAACGGGCCAGAGTATCGAACTCGCGCGCCCTTCTCTTAAAAAGATAATAGAAGAAATTATTAATGATTCATCTGTTTAGCTTCTTTGTGACGGACCAGAGGACCGAGCCCAACAGATATCCACGGTATGATATATTTAAGTATATGTTGTACAGCTATAGAAATACTATCGCAACAGAAATTTACATTTTCATGGAACTGGAGAACGGGCTGTACACCGAGACTGGGGAATATATATACAAAATATTTTCAAAGTTTCCAAAGGACAAGGTGCACATCACCTGGGCGCGGCCAGTGACTCAAGATGGCTGGAAGCCGATATGGCGGAACCTCATGGCGCGTCACGGACCCGACGAGTTGATATGGTTCACGAGTAATGATGATCACGTTTTCATAGATTACAATATGGATATTGTTAAAGAAGGGTTGGAAATTCTCAAAACTGACCCCGCGCGTCACAAAAGTATTTATTATTCACATTGGCCTGAGATACTAAATCTCTCTGGAAAGTTTCAAGTTCCAGAAGTTATTGGAAATTTTATAAAATTTAATACAGTTTCTCTACTTGATGGTCTTCAAATATTCAACCTCCAATTTCTATATGATATATATGTTGAACACGAATGGAAAGGTACACACAGAGTTCTGGATTCTCTATTAAACGAGTTTTCAAATCGATGTGCGTGGGACAATCCGCTCGAACAGGTAATATACGCCCCGTTACGCGAGCTTGTGAGACACTTTGATGGGTATAGATTTGCTGGAATATCGGAGGAGGATGTTCCTCCCCTCATTCTTCCTTCCAACGCGTTTACTTACTCAAGGGAAGCCCTGACGCGAAAGATGACTGCACAAAAACCTAACCGTTCCGGGTGGTCAGAGCACAACCAGTTCGTCATCCCTCAAGAGTGGATAGAGAAATGTGTAGTTGCACACTCAAGGGCTCCTGAAAGTTACACTGTGAGTGTAGAGGAAATTCCCATATCACTTGGGTGGAACTGTGGACCAGCCACTTACAGAGCCTCTCTAGGGTTTCGCAAAGCGAGTGGGTACAAGACGTGCCCGTTTGACCTTGGCGTTACTCCCTACGCTGGTCTTGTAGAGTGCATTCTAGATAAATTTGATAGAAAAAAGTTTTTCAACCTCCGCGTCGAGTACGACCCCGTGAATAAGCAAGACTGTATACTGAACGAATACGACATGTGGTTTAATCACGAGTCTGAGCGCCTTGAAGGGAACTCTGAAACAGAGTGGCATCCAGGGAAATGGGCGGTTAATGACTTTTATCTTTTCAAAGAAAGATATGAAAACAGAATTCAAAACTTTCTGAACTACGTGGAGAGCGGGTCGCCCATACTTTTCTTGTATGAGAATCCTCGAGAGACCCCTGAGAAAATAAAAGCGGCCATCGAAACAGCGTGGCCTGGTCTGATATTCAGGATAAAGCACTCTTCTGAAACGACGGCTCAATATATTGAACAATACAAGCATTCCCCGGGTTTCCCTTCCCCAATACCTTATTTCAGAGCTGTTATGCTCGTTTTGGCCTCTGACAATAATCAAATATATAGGAACTGCCGAAGGGTATGGAAGCAATACATGCTTACAGATCCTAGAATAAAGGTTTTCTTTGTGTACGGGTCTCTGTCGGCACCACTTTATGACTATGACCCAGAAAGTGATCTTATTTTCCCTGCTATTCCCGAGTCTTATCCTGTACTCGTTGCCAAGACTATCGAGGCCATGAAAATTATACACTCTTCAACTCGTTATGACTTTTTTATAAGAACTAATTTGACAACATTTTGGGACTTTGAAAACCTCCATAAGCACCTTACGGATCTGCCAGCTACAAACTGCTACTCTGGAGACGGCCCTCTTCCTCACCATGACAACCCTTCAGACTTTTACCTGAGTGGAACCGACACCATAGTAACACCTGATATGATAGAGTCGATAACAACGAATGAACATTTGATCGAGTTTAGTCGCGTTGAGGATGGGGCGATGGGCAAGTACTTCCGTGGAGTGCTAGGAGCCCCCCTTCTCCCAAACAGGATATGCTTCTTTGAAGACGTCACTCACGAAGATGAAAAGACTGTCCTTGAACGTATAGAAGTTGCTATTAATTCTGGAAAAGATCACTATAGGGTCAAGACTCTCATGGGAGATCGCGAAAAGATTGACTTTTTTATATATAAGCAATTACTTTCTCTCGTGTACAACATAAAAAATTAATACAAAATATTTATAAATGTACATAGAACTCACCGGTAGGGGCGATCTTCTCGGGGCCAACATAGTCTGCTTTTTGGCTCAGATAATATATGCGCATCATCAGAAGATATACATCAAGTGCGTTAGGGACAGCATACCGCGTGGAGATGACGCGATCCATCCCGCATTTGATCATGATTACATCAATAGTATTTTTGTAGACACTTTATTCGACTTTATTGAAGAACACAACAAGTCTCTCAGAGTCTCTGATTTTGGCGAGAAGTCCGACTTTTTCACAATGCAGTTTTTCGAATTAATAAGCAAGGTACTTCCCGTGATCAACACCGACTATTTCACATATTTCAATGAGAATATGTATTCATTCATGCGAGAGAAGATAATGAGTAAGGCGTTGATCAAGGGCTATGTTTTACCATTCGAACCTTCTAAAACTATACTTGTCCACCTGCGTCTAATGGACTGCCGTAGTCGCCCTGACTATGATGGTCGTATATGCTTTGACCATTTCGTCCGCGTGATCAATAGAGGTCATATAGCGACCATGGATACTCAGAACAAACTAAATATATTGTTTCCCGTGAATAATCAGCAGGCTCCTCTATCAACTGAAAAGATGAAACAGCAGATAGATGCAGTTGTTTCCAAGTACCCTGGCCGTGAGGTGATACTCGTAACAAATCCCGGAGAAGACACTTCCTTCCTGCCTTACAAGTGTATACAGAGTCAGGACCCCAGTTTCGATATGTTTCTATTATGTAATTCAGAAGTACTCGTATTAGCTCGTAGCACTTTTTCACTATGTTCTGTATTTTTTGGTATTGCCAAAGATGTGTACTCGCCCAAGTGGGGCCACCTTCCCTGCTTTGGTCTAGGAACGAAATATGACAAAACAAATTTTAACTATTTTTATTAAATTTTGAGTTCTTGTATCCTCCCCGGTTCTTCCGCCCCCTCTGTTCAGCACGTGGCCTCCCCTCCGTATATGTTTGGTGTGACGACTTCTCAGACCGTCGTTCACCTTCCATAAGAATACAACCCTCCCCTTCAGGTCCATGAACAAAATAAATAAATAGTTTTCATGAAAGTCAGGGCGGCTTCAGGAAGAGACATCAGCCCCCGCTTTTTCAAAAGTCTCGTGTTTTACGGTACTTTTAAAACAGCCCCTTTCCAAGAGGTCATCGACCCCTCCAGGAACAAAAACAATAGTTTAACAATATCTAGGGAACAGGATTGGATAAAGAGACCCGAGATTCAGGCTTGTTCAGGGGAGATTGGCATGATGCAATCACCCTCTTGACCCATGAACATCAAAAACAAAATAAATAAATTGTTTTCATGAAAGTCAGGATGAACTCAGAAATAGACACCAGCGGGGCTCAGCGACCGAAGGTCGCGTCGGGGCTGCGCCCCTCCGCCCCTGCACCCCGCCGCTTTTTCAAAAAGACCCCTAAAACACGGGACTTTCTGAAACAGCCCCTCGCGTCACGGAATGAAAAAACCTCCAGGGGATGATTTGTATTCACTCCTTCCATGAGAATCAAAAACAAAATAAATAAATTGTTTTCATGAAAGTCAGGATGAACTCGGGGATAGACATCAGCGGGGCTCCGCCCCTGCACCCCGCCGCTTTTTCAAAAAGACCCCTAAAACACGGGACTTTTTAAAACAGCCCCTCGCGTCACGGAATGAAAAACACCCAGGAAATTATTTTCTCACATCAATATTGAATAACTTAAAGAGGTTCAAAGAGCCCCTTCCCAAAAGTCTCGTGTTTTACGGTACCTTT
>Ga0208507_1001352_pt1 | contig 13893 bp, 9 predicted proteins | sample CryBogCBH12Aug01_FD_184626 | JGI IMG/M metagenome (GOLD analysis project Ga0208507, IMG submission 184626) | Freshwater microbial communities from Crystal Bog, Wisconsin, USA - CBH12Aug09.1 (SPAdes) (version 2) | ecosystem: Environmental > Aquatic > Freshwater > Lake | place: Crystal Bog... | reverse complement strand
TCCACCGGTGAAAGCTCACTTCCGAGATGTTTGCCTCGCGGCAAATATCCAACACGCTTTTATCACCACCATCCGCCTCGCGCAGGAGGCGAATCTTGTCTTCCGTCGTATACCGTTTGCCTTTCATTGTCTGGTCCTTTCTTGCGTCCCAGACTAACACATCAACTGGCCTGAAAAAGCGAAGTCACGTCAAAGCGTTCACCATTTTCAATCCCACGGTGCTGGCCATGCTGGAAGCCGTTCCCGCGCTGCGCGGCGACCCGCTTCTGGCCAACACCAACGAAGGCGTCACCGTCCTATGACTGAAGTAGCCCACGTGCGAACGGACGTTGCTGAGAACTAAGGTTTACGTTGTGCCAGAACAGCCAAGACATTTTTTATCTCGCCCCAAGTCAGCGCGGTGAATTTGATGGCTTCATCCCGATTGGCCGATAAGGAAGGATCAGAGATTACCCAGGTCCGGGCGGCAGAAAACGTCACCTCAACTGCCATTCCTTCCCGAGGGCCTTTGATTTCCAAATTCAGCGCCAGTTGCTTGGCAACTTCGCGAAAACGGCTGGTAAACGTCGTCAGCATATTGGTTTTAGCCGGACAGAAAAGATTTGCCCGCAGCTTGCTCTTACCAATGTGAAGTTGAAACAATCCCTGCATCAGGGGCGGAGGGCAGCCTGTCCGCGACAACCACGCCTGCATGGCCGGAATGCTGGAAGCCGCAATGCCAAGCCGGAGAACCTGTTCGTGGGCATCCGGTTTGTTGGCGACAAGAATTCGATACGCATCATATTTTCGGCGCTCAGTCTCGTTCATGCATGTTTCGAAGCCCACCCCCAAGTCCGACTCCACGGCCCAGACAATCCGCTCCGGTTGAGCATGGTGAGCGGGTCGGCCGAGACATCCGTCTGAAAAATCATTGGTTAGAAAATAGTCAAAAATGATGCTCCCCAAGCCGACTCCCTCACCAGGTTCCGGAGTTGTCCGTCTTGGGTAAGACCGCTTTATTTTTTTCTGCTGGCTCTGATGAGTTTTGATTAGTTCGAGAAATCGCAGTCCATCCTGGTTTTGCGATTGCAGAACATTTTCATAAAACAATCTCAACGGATTTCCAGCAGGCAATTGCAACACAGTGGACTGTTCTTCTGGCGGAGCCTCCGCGAGCTGAACCAAGCGGTTCAAACGATGACTGTCAATAAGCCAACCATCAGAGTCAACAAAACCATAAATTTCAAGCTTTTCGCGTAAACGGCCATGAGTAAAGCGACCTTTAGACAACACAAGTTCCTCGAAAACAATATATTCTATAATATTCATATATTTACAACAATCACGTTTGACAAAAATTGGTGGATATGATACCTTCTATCCAATTTCAATTTATAAAAATGGTAAATGAGAATTAAATATGAATCAACAAGCTAATTTAACGGCCGGCAAAGCAGTCAATAAAACCATCACCATCATATCCCTTTGGACGTGGCGATTTCGCGGTCCAACGGCATTCAACCAATACGACGTTGAGGTCGCGGCCGCGCCGACGATCGGCAAAATGCTGCAGGCTGCGTATGTTCAAACCAACTTGGATGGGCGGCCTCACGGTAAGCACGTGTGCTCCACGACCACCGGCGACCTGATGGTTTTGAACGGCGTCTATTACCTGGTGGCAGCCCAGGGTTTTCACCAACTAACTCAAGAACAAGCGGATCACGAAATCGTGCTGGCGAATACCCTGACCCCTGAGGAGTGGGCCACCCGCAACCTCGCGGTGAAGAACCAACCTGGCGTGCCTGTCTCCTAACCACTTTAAACCTCAACGAAAATCAATAATATGAGCCTTAACATCGACCTTTACGCGGCAATTTGCCTTGATGGCCACGAAAAATCACCGCCAGCGCACCGGGATAAATTCGCCAAAGTCATCGATCTGGTGGGACTCGCTCCCTTCACCCCTGTGGACAGCATCCCCTTTGTCTCGGTGAAGCTCCATGTAGCGGACTGGAGCCATGCTTATAACCTCTGGCAGTGGTTTGCGGAACATGGCGAAACCGGCGAAGCGAGCTTCGAAGAAACCCGGATTTCCCGCGAAGACCTGCAGCAATTGCTCGAAATCTGCCAGCGGCTGTTGGTTCGCCGCAACCGCAAAGAGGCCCAAGCCGCTCTGCCGTTGCCCCCCGGCCAGTTCAAGCGCAAAAAGGAAGAAGACGAATACTGGCGTGAATATTTTTGGCCGCATGTGGAAATGACGGTTCAGCAACTCGGCCCGATTCTGACCAACCCCAAATTCACCAAAGCATGGGAATTCCGATATAAGTTTGGCTAGAAGCCAGCCGGGCGACGGGTTGGCTAATCACCAAAAATAAAATTTATGGTCAGAAATATTATACGAGGCAAAGGCAACCTCTACCGAGGCAGCTCAAGAAAGCTCTTCCTGCCGGCGGGAAAGGTTTACTACGAATGCGTTGAGGCGGTCATCCGTGAAATTAATGCAGGGGTTCCCCGGGAGCGCAATGCCACGGAAATTACCATCGCGGCCTTCGCTCGGGATGGCGTGGTGGTGTTGAAGGCCGTGCGAACCCGGGCAGTGCAGATGCCCACCTTAACGGAATCTGGCGAAATTGTGCCCATCTGGCGGCCAATGTCATCTCTGCTGATTAATCCCGCCGAACCTCCGGCCGTAAGAGAATATTGCTGCCCGCTTTACCTTCAGCAATTTTTAGAAAATGAAAGCGACGCCTGGTATGATCAGTTGGGGAATCAAATTCCCTACGCCCCGGAGTATTTACTGATGAAATATTTATCCTCAAAACGGACCAGCGAAGCGGCAAGCCTCGCCTACTGCCTTTTGGGGCACCTTGCGCGGCAGCCAACCAAAAATACCCGTCAAATCTTTAGAATCTTAAAATGTCTCCAGCGGCATCGCGACCGGGATCAGTTTCAAGCCGCCATCCTGCACGGCCTTAAGCGGCTGGCGTATTATACCAACGAACTCGCCGAACTCCAAACGGGCCGCCGCTTCAGGCGGATTAGTAAGTCCCTGTTGGAACTCCACTACTTCTTGATTCGAGATCCGCGCGGCCACACCGTTCCTGGTCTCAAAACCTTTCCCCCTAAATTTGTTTACGTTCCCGGCCCGGCATTAACCGCCCAACTCCTTTGAGGATGTGGATCGCGCACTGAATGGGTATAGAGCCTCGCGCTGATCAGACGGCTTTTTTGATTCAGCCGGTGTGTGATGGTCCTGAAAACGATTTACCCAACCATTCGTCGTCACCTTCGCGGCAATTGCGCTTCAGGTTTACCAACGATTCTGCCATCGTTTTGACCGTTGAAAGCCCCGGACCAAATCCAAACCCTCGCCGACCTGATAATGCAGGCCGCGCATTATGCGGAGTTCTGTCTCCGCAATTCGGGTTCCATGCCGCCCACGCTGTTTCTGATTGGCAACGATGGGCCGATGATGTTTTTGCCGGAAAAGCTGGCCAGCGAGCAGGACAAGGATGAGTTTGCCACCACCGCCCGCTTGGTCTGCATCGCTCATAATGCGTCGGCTTGCGTCATGGCGCTGGAAGCATGGATGAAAACCGCCAAGCCCGACGAGAAGTTGGATACAACCGAACCACCGAGCGAAGCGATTGACCGGCAGGAAGTGATTGTGTTGATGGGGGAAGACCGGAAGAATCAACTTCAGCAATTCCTACCCATCGTCCGAAGTGACAACGGCAAGTTTTTCAATCTCACTGAATCCGCATTGCCGACGATGGACAATATGCAGGGCCGGTTTGCCCAGATTTTATCCCCCAAGATTCCCGACGCGAAGATGCAGGCGTTGACCAAGGCGATGTTGACAGTGAAGCGGGTAAAAGGCGTGCGGTTGGGAAAACCGGGGCGCTAGTGAGGTTCAACCGATAAAATTGTGGAAGCGTAACCACGGTTCTTAACCATCAGTACGCTGGACACCAGCGTGAAACTACATTAGTAATCGCCCGTGGCTTTGACCAGACGCACTTTTTAATTTATTTTGAAAGATTCGGCTTTTTCCCACGTAGTGTATAATAGGCGATTGCTCGTTGAGAAACCCTCCTCGCAAGCGTGCGGCGTGTTTGGTGAGGCTTGAATTGTTAGCGTTACCTGTTGAAATAATAAGTCAGGAAGATACTTGTGCTGATTTTGGAAAAATTGGTTGAAACTTTTTCGGATCAGGCGTAAAAACGAACTGCGATGAAAAGGGAGCGGGCGAAATGGGCTAAACCAACGAAACCAAGTCCAGGCATTCTTTATGCATTAGGCGAAAGGTGATTGGGATTATGAAAATTACAAAAGGAGCGGTGAAATTTTCTTGCAAGCTGATCCATATCGGTGCCCGCGCATTGATTGTCACGGGCTTATTATTTGCCCTGCCACCAGAAAGTCCCGCCGCTTCATTAATGCCCGGTGGCGGTGGTGGCGGTGGTGGCGCTGGCCCGACTTACACCCCGCTTGATTCATGGTCGTTCTGTGACAAAACTAATTGGACGAGTGATTATGGTTACGCGCCCGTTTCGTTCACCAACCTCAATTATTCATATCTCGGCAACGGATCATCGCTTGTCGTTAGCACCAATGTTCCGGCCTGGCTGCAATTCAACGTCGTGGAGAATGACGGGAATACTAATCTTACTGTTGATTCCGGCACGGTGATGTTTTGGTTTGCGCCAAGTTGGTCGAGCACTAATTCAGGCGGAACCGGGCCGGGTGAATACGGTCGTTTGATCGAAGCCGGTGCCTACACCACTAATTCGAGCTTTGGCTGGTGGAGCATCTACGTTGATGATGTCGGGGCCAATCTCTATTTCTCCACCCAGACCAACGACCTGTCAGGCACCTTCACCACGAATCTTTGTGTTCCAATCGCGTGGACAACTAATTATTTCCACCATGTGGCGTTGACGTATTCGTCCACGAACACAGCGTTGTATCTGGACGGCGCACTGGCAACCAACGGCCCGCCCTTGACCGTATATCCTGGCTCGGACGTGCTGACGAACGGGTTTTTTATCGGCAGCGACAGCAACGGCGTCTATCAGGCCAACGGATTATTTAACAGCGTTCACACCTTCAACGTGCCGGTGGATGCCGGCACCATCAAAGATGTCTTCTCTCGGAATTATCCGCTTTACATGATAAACCCGATGAATTCAGCGATGGCCAGACTGTCATCGGGGGGTTCTATTCCTTCAACTGGCCCCACACCCAACGTGATCACCGGCCAGGGCAACCTACAGATTTTAGGAGCGGCAGCCACTTGTTCGTATGGCACCAACGCTTACAACGTGTGGATTTCCAATATCACTGCCACGACCGCAAGCGACGGAACACAAACTGTGACATTTGCAATTGAAGGTGGACAGGACGGCTATTACTACGATGTTTTTGTCGGCACGTCCTTGACCTCACCCTTGAGCAAGGGCTACTGGACATGGCAAGGCCAAGGCCAACATTGTTTGGTGTATTCCCTGACGAGCTTACCAAAAGGCACGATATTTATTATTTTAGGCACGCCGCTGGACAGCGATGGGGATGGTTTGACCGATGCTTACGAAAATCTGGTCAGCCATACCGACCCACATAACGCCTTTTCAAATCTGGATGGCATTCTGGATGGCTGGGAAATTTTGCTCGGGCTAAACCCACAGGCATCCAATTTCACTTCAAATCGTGCCAACTACACCTACAATCCAGCCGACTGGTTGAGCGGGGTGACGGGTGTTAAGAGCGGGACAGTAAGCCTCGACAACGAGGGCAACGTGACAACGGTTTCACAATAATCAGGGAGAACAAATCAAATGAAAACACTACGGATTTTGATTATTGGCTTATTGACAACTGTAACGCTTTGCCAGTCACAGATTACAGACCCCGGCTGGTTCCGTATGACCACATTGTCACGTCCGCCCCTGTCAACGCCGACGATGAACACAAACCAGGTTCAAGCACTGGGGCAATCTAGCCCGCTGAATCAGCCCAACGTGCCCGCTACGCCCATTGCCGAGGCCATCACGCCTCAAATTCAGGCTTTGGCCGACAGCCTCTGCGATAAACCGGATTTGATTTTCAATTGGGTCCATGACCACATCAAATTTGTGTTGTATTTCGGCTCAAAAAAAGGTGCGAATCTAACCTTGCTGGAAAAGAGCGGTAACGATTTTGACCAGTCGGCGTTGTTGGTAGCCCTGTTGTCGGCGGCGGGCTATTCTAATAATGTCGCTTATCAATTCGGCTGGATGCAGATGCCTTACGATGATCCCAATAATAAAGGCTATGATTTGCATCATTGGTGGCAACTGACCTTGCCCAACACCAACTGGACGACTACCTCGACTTACTTGGAAGATTTGTTAATGCAGCGTGGCTATCCCGCCTATTACGACCCCGGTGACGGCAACTATTTTTTTATCCAACGGACATGGGTTGTGCTGACGAATGGCTCGACAACTTATCAACTCGACCCGGCGTTCAAAATCAACATGCCGGTGCCGGCACTCTCTGGTTTTTCCCTGACCAACGCCATGGGTAGCGGCACCATCAGCAATGATCTGCTAACCGCTGCCAGTGGCACGGACAACGTCAACTATGCACAAGGTTTGAGCGAAGCCAGCGTGCGGAGTAAACTTACGGGCTACGCCACCAATTTACTCAATTTCATTCAGAGCAATTCGCCCAACGCCAGCGTGCAGCAGATTTTGGGCGGCTGGCAAATCGTTCCGGCTTATGACCCGTCGGATTTCACTTCTACTACTCACTTTACCACCGAAACTTTTGGCGGCCAATTGCCCATCTTAACCTGGACTTACGAGCCGACAAACATGATGTCCACGTTGAAAATCACGTTTGCGGGCACCAATTATCAATGGTATTTCCCGCAACTGCAAGGCCAGCGGCTGGCGCTTACGTTTGACACCGGTGGCAACGCGCAACTCTGGCAGGACGATAGCAATTTATTATCGCAGGCCACAAGCGGTTCGAGTCTCTCAACCAACGTGATTATCTATGTGCATCATCCGGATGGAATTTGGAGCGCCAACAACACTTACATTGACGGCAATTATGCCGACCAAACCGCCACCAACGCCTATCAACGGACCAATTCAACTTACGCCATTATGTATGCGTTCGAGCCGGATTGGGGTTGGTTGCAGCAGCGCGAAAACAAGCTGGACACCTATTTGCAACAGGGTTTGACCAACGGCACACGTCAAGTGACCAGCGAGAGTTTGAATATCATGGGCTTGAACTGGTTGCTCCAGACCAAAGCCGTCGGCGATATGCTGGCCCAACAATTGGGTATGTCGCCCATGTATTATCACCGGATCGGTCGTATGGCGCAGGAAACCGGCCACGGTTATTATGTGGACGTTTATATGCAATTCTGCGGGGAGTATCCCAGCGGAGGTGACGATGTGCCGCATATTCAAATCTCAAACGTCCAATTTGATTTAATGTCGTTCTTCGCCAGTTCGATGGAGCACGGCCTCATTGAGCAGCTGCAAAACACCAACCTTGTCGCGGCCTCGACGGTGAAGATGCTGCAAATTGCCAACACCAATGGCCAGGCTGTTTATCTGGCTAGCAGCAACAACTGGACTACGGGATTTAATGTGCAAAGTTATTTGACGGGTTATGATTCCGGCACTTTGGGCATTATTTTCAGCAACTATATCAATCAGGGCTACTACGTTTTGCTGCCGGCCAATGGTTCCAATCATGTCAGCGCCGTGTCCGGCAGTTGGGCGGGTTACGGTTACGAGGCGAGGCAGGCGGTGAATGGTCGTGCCACAATTTCGCAGATGGCTATTTCGGGCGGGTATCATGGCGGCTATTCAGCCTTTAAGGAGGAGGCTGTTGATTGCAATTATGTCAATGTAGCCAGTGATTCCCAGCCGGGGACTTTTACTACTTCGCCAATTGGCTTTACCCCTATCACCATTGCTGATCCAGTGGATGCAGCAGATGGAACGTTTCAGGTAGAACACACCGATTTGTCGCTCGGTCAGGCCGAACCACGCGGCATCACTTTGTCCCGTTATTACAATGGCACCCGGCGGAACAGTAATCCAGCAGGTATGGCCGGAGGATGGATTCATAATTATTGTGTGACCGCGAATAATATTCCCGCACCCGAAGCCGGTTTGGGTGGCACCACTCCGGCACAGTCCGCCGCCATGCTGACGGCCACTGCCGCCGCCATCGCCACCTATAACGGCGGCACCCCCAATGGCAAAAACTGGCTGACCACGGCCTTGATTACTAAATGGGGTGTTGACCAGCTAACCAAGAACGGTGTGTCCGTTAGTTTAGGTAAGGACACTGTGCAATTTGTCCAGCAACCCAATGGGGTGTTCACTCCCCCGCCCAATTGCACCCTGTCTCTGACCCAAAATGGATCGGCCTATACCCTTTCCCAACGACATGGCAACGCATTCAATTTCAATTCCCAAGGCCGGCTGACCAATATTGTTGACCAGTATGGTCAATCCCTTTCACTGACCTACACCAACAGCAATTTGGTTAGCACGGTCAAGGATTGGAAGGGACGCCAGTTCACTTTTTATTATACCAGCAACCAACTGACCTCCGTTTCGGATGGCACCCGCACTATCAAATATAGCTACTCCGCCGCTTATAATCCCCAGGGCGACCTAGTCTCGTTCACCGATGCCGAGGGCAATCCCACCACCTACGGTTATGACACCAACCATCAAATCACGGCGACCTTGGATGCCTTAAACCGGTTGGTGGTCAGCAATGTTTACGACAGTCAGGGGCACATCACGACGCAATACACGCAGGGCGACACCAACAAGACGTGGCGACTCTATTGGTCCAGTTGGCAGACCGTCGAGCAAGACCCGGCGGGCGGACAACGTGTTTTTACTTACGACGACCAAGGCCGGTTGGTCAGCGTAAAAGACCAGCTTGGAAACTTGTCGCAAACTTTCTACGACGGCCAGAACCATGTCGTGATGACCGTTTCACCCCTGAACGAAACCAATCGGTATATCTACGACAATTATAACAACCTCGTGGCATCCATTGATCCCCTGAATTACACCAATCAATTTTTCTACGATAATCAAAACAACCTGGTTCGCTCCGTTGATCCGCGTGGCAATCCAAGCACGTTCGGTTACAACACCAACTTTTCTTTGACTGGCTCGACCAATGGCGCGGGCGATTGGGTCAACTACGCCTTCAACGCGGACGGCACGCTTCATACTCGCACCGATGCGGCGGGCAACACCACAACCTATGGCTACGACGGCAACGGAATTGTGAGCAGCATCACCTATCCGAATAGTCTCGGTAGCGAAAGTTTTGTCAATAATTCCATCGGCGACCCAACCAGCCATACGGATGGCAACGGCAATGTGACCAGCTTTTATTACAATTTGCGCCGCGATTTAACCAATACGGTTGCCCCAACAAATGTCACATTGAAGATTGCCTTCGATGCCGTTGGCAATGCGACCAGCGCTACCGACCCGCGCGGAAATTCGGTTGCCAACACTTGGAGCGCGACTCGCCATCTGCTTAAAACCACTTTGCCAACCACTTCCCAAGGCACACCGGCTGTAACCAATTATTACGATTCGCGCGATTGGCTGGTCAAGACCGTTGACCCGCTGTTACAGCCCACGCTTTACACGAATGATTCGGCGGGACGCTTGATTTCAGCCACCGACCCCTTGCAACGCACTGTGAAGTTTGGTTACGACGCCGACGGCCACAAAATCGCCACCACGAATGCCCAGCAGGAAGTCACCCGCCAGTCTTGGGATGCTCGTGGCAACCTGATTCAGTTGACCGACGGTGCCGGCCATTTTTCCACCCGCGCCTATGATGCCGCCGGCAATCAAATTATTCTCACCAACCGCAACGGCAAAAAATGGCAGTTTCAATTTGACGGCGCGAACCGTCTCACCAATACCATCACGCCGCTTGGCCGATCATCTTCGCTCGTGTTCAATCATCAAGGCTTGGTGTCCGCCACCAAAGACCCAGCCAACCAAAACACTTCGCTTAGTTACGACGGCAAAGGCCGTTTGTCAACCCGCACCGACAGTCTTGGCACGACTTATTACGGTTACGATGCCAACAATAACCAGACAAGCGTAAGAGAAAATGGCCTCACGAACACTTGGACTTACGACGCCTACAATCGCGTTGCCAGCTACCGCGACATTTTAGGAAACTTGATTCAATACCGTTACGACGCCAGTGGCAATGTGACCAACCTGATTTATCCCGGTGGCAAGAGTGTTTATTATAGTTACGATAGCAACAATCATTTGACCAGCGTAACCGATTGGGCGCAGCGGAAAACTTCGATTAGCTACGATTTGGCAGGTCATGTGACTACAATCATCCGCCCCAATGGTTCTTATCGCACCATCGGCTACGATGTGGCGGGACAGGCGACGAACATCATGGAACAGATGTCCAATAGTCTGCCGATTGCCATTTTCAAACATGGCTGGACAAACTCCGGCAGCATGGCTTGGGAATTCGCTGCGCCGTTACCGCACACGCCCACGGTGCCGACGCGAACAATGACGTATGACGATGATAATCGGCTGGCAACATTCAAAGTTGGAACATCCAGCGCGCTGACGATTGGCAGCGATGCCGACGGAAATCTGATTAGTGCGCCACTGATGACCAACACGCTGGCAACCTATGCCTATGACGCCCGCAACCGGCTCTTGAATGTGGGCGGCGTCACCAACGCCTACGACACCTTAAACAACCACGTTGGCCTCATCAGCGGCACAAATTCAACAGTGCTGGTGGTGAATCCCAATGCGAAATTGCCCCAGGTGTTGATGCGGATCAAGAACGGCGTCACCAACTATTATATTTACGGTGCTGGCTTGTTGTATCAAATCACCGAGACGGCTACGGCCACCAACACCCTGACGTATCATTATGATTTTCGCGGCAGCACGATTGCGCTTTCCGCTGATAATGGCCTTGTCACCGACCGCATCGAATACAGCGCCTACGGCCTGACCACCTATCGGGCTGGCACGAACGACACACCGTTTCTGTTCAACGGCCGCTACGGTGTGCAGACCGACCCCAACGGCCTGCTGTATATGCGGGCGCGCTATTACAATCCTTATCTTTGCCGGTTTGTCAGTGCCGACCCGTCTGGCTTTGCTGGTGGCTTAAACCACTACGCCTATGCCAACGGCAATCCAGTCAGTTATCTTGACCCATTTGGGCTGAACGCAGCAGCGACGGGGGATGAAAGTAATTCATGGCTGGACAGGGCGATTGATTCTGTTGCCGGGGTGGTTGGCCAGCAAGCAGATAAATATGGCGCTTTGGTCAACAACTTGGACACCCAAACAGCTTGGAAACAGCCGCTAAATTATGCCAGTTCAGCATTGATGCTTGGATTGAGTGATGCTACCGGAATTCTGAATTTGCTTGGTGCCACCCCAGATTCGCTCAATAATTTTGCCGCTACTTTCCCAGTTGTATCATTTGAAACCAAAGGGGTTGCCGCTTTTGAAGAGGTTGTTGCCGCAGAGGGTGGAGCGCAACTTCCAGCCACGCTTTATCACTACACGGGAGAAGGGAACGTTGCAAACATCCTAGAAAAGGGACTTGGTTACGACCGCCCTCTGACTTGGACGACTCCTGTCGGCACCCTCTCACCCGTTCAAGCTCAGATTGAATTAGCACTACCGGCTAACCGGGGCTATCCGGGCGCGTTGTTTGAAATCGACACCGCGAGACTCCAGCAACTCGGAATCAATCCAGCCGTCGGGCCTCAACGCATTATGTCTACACCCAATGCGGGCGGCGGTGGAATTGAATACATCTTCAACCAGCCGATACCGCCGTCGGCAATCAGACAAGTTCCCTTCCCATGACAAAACAAGATATCATTAAGTGGTTAGACGGCGAAGTTAAGAGTTATCCGCCGCGAGCAACAGGAAATGAATGCGGGCAGTTCGTTACGCGGCTTGCGGCGCGCGTCGTCGAGTCAGACCGCAACGAACTGGTTGCGGCAATGCGCGAGTGGATTACCCAACGCGACAAGCGAACGCTTTTGGCGATGAACATTGCCGTTGACCTTAAATTGCTCGAACTCAAACCAGACATTCAACGGTTGCTTGAAGACGTGCGAGCCGGCAAAGTGTTTTCGCCCTATTACGAAGAGTTCATCGCGCCAGCGTTGAAACGCATGGTGTGATGGAATCAACTGTTACGAACTTTTTTGCATCGTAAAAATTGCTTACTGAACTGGCATCGTAAGTAAGTGTCACATCTGACCTTTCAAATACCCAGAAGTTCTGAATGGTGTGATTGAAGAATAGCTTTGTGCTGACGCTTACTTAATGTAATGGATTTGGTGGTGTCACCGAGCGGAACAAAACCGGCCAGAGGTGAGCGATTCAAAACCGGCCACTCTGAAGTAAGGGATTCATATCATTTCTGGTTTCTGGATCAAGGGATTTTCGCTGCGAGTTAAAACGAGCAGAACCGGATAGCGAGCCATTCAGCTCGCCGGTTCTGCGGTCGGAGGTTCGTTGGACTTTCGGCTTTTCTTGGTTTCTTGGGTCACCACTGGGGCTTCCTTCACGCGATAACTTTTGCCGGTGATCGCCACGACTTGGGCGTGGTGCAGGAAGCGATCAATGATGGCTCCGGCGGTGGGCACGTCGCACAGCAGTTTGCCCCATTCTTCCAACGGCCGGTTGCTGGTCATGATGGTGGCCTTGTTTTCATAACGGCGCATGATGACTTCCAGCAGGTATTCGCCGGAGTGCTTGGGCAGTTGCTTGAGTCCCATGTCGTCAATGATGACTAGGTCGGGCTTCAAGTAGCGGCGCAGCGTTTTGTCCTGCTGGTTGAAGGCTTCGTCTTTCATGAAGTCGCGCACCAGATCGAAGATGGAACGGTAGAGCACGAGGAAGTTTTGCCGGATGGCTTCGTAGCCGATGGCTTGAGCCAGATGAGTTTTACCAACGCCGGGCGGGCCAAGGAACAGCACGTCTTTGGCTTCACGGATAAACCGGCAACTCGCCAGATCAAAAATCTCTTTCTTGTGCACCGATGGATTGAAGCTCCAGTCGAAGTCGTCCAAGGTTTTCAAGTGGCGGAAGTCCGCCAGCTTGGTGTGGCGTTCCATTTGCCGTTGCTGGCGGACGTTGAGTTCGTCCTGGCAGATCAGTTCGAGGAACTCGGCATGGCTGAGCCGATTGGCGGCGGCTTCTTGCAGGCGCACATCGAGGGTTTGGCTCAGGCCGGAGAGTCGCAGTTGTTTCAGGGTGGTGGTGAGTGCATTCATGTTTGGTTAATGGTGGCGGTAGTAAAGCAATCGGGCACACAGTCCCGGTAAGTGTCGAGGTTGCGGATCAGCGGATGCGTTTCCAGAAAGTCCAGTTGCGGCGACGGGACCGCCTGTTCGAGCAGAGTCCGCAAGTCGCGCAAGCGCCAAGTGCCATGGTGCAGGGCTTGTTGCGCCGCTGCTTCCAAAGCTTTGACCGGATGTTTTTGCGCCAGTGCCAACAGCCCTTGCAAGACGCGCGTTGCGATGAGACCGCGTTGTTGCACCATGCTCTCGGCCCAACTGCCCGTATGGACGCCAATCAATCGCGCCCGATCCAGCAGATGATCCAAACTTTCTTGCACGACCCGGCGGTAAGGTGAATGCAGATGCGTCGGGTCGGTGGTGAACTGGCCCGGTTCGGCCAGCGCGTGGACGGCGATGACTTCCCGGCGCTGATTGATCACTCGCAACAACCGGGACTCCCAGCGCACCCAGACTTGCCGGCCGACATACTCCGGCGGCACCGAATAATAAGCTCGTTTGAGTTCCACATAACCGTCGCCATGCACCGTGCGGGG
>Ga0208507_1001350_pt1 | contig 13907 bp, 16 predicted proteins | sample CryBogCBH12Aug01_FD_184626 | JGI IMG/M metagenome (GOLD analysis project Ga0208507, IMG submission 184626) | Freshwater microbial communities from Crystal Bog, Wisconsin, USA - CBH12Aug09.1 (SPAdes) (version 2) | ecosystem: Environmental > Aquatic > Freshwater > Lake | place: Crystal Bog... | reverse complement strand
TAATTTTTTCATAGATAATCAGTCAGGTTCAATTGACAACCCAAAAGTGGTTGTTTAAAGCTGTTATTGTAGTCTATTGGCCTGTTTTGAGAAAATGTGGCGGCACTGTTGGGTTAAAAAGCCAGCCGAAGGGTGTCAGCTGATCCCTTCGGCTTCGCTCAGGGAACGTGTCGGTGTGCGTTGGCTACGCGCAACCGCAGCACTTTGGCTGATCCTTATCCCAGCGCGTTGGCTGAGCGTAGTCGAAGCCTCGCTAAATTAATCCGCCCGCCATCCATACGCCAAGCAAGCCACAGCAACCGCCGGGGCACAATCAGCAGCATTAAGCGGCGTAGCGGTCAACGGGGCGGGCAGCAGATCGGCAAAATCACGGTAAGGATAGCGCAAATGCCGGGCCAGTTCCTTGACCAAAAACCGCCCTACCCCCGCGCCAATCATCGGGCTATGGTTAGGCAAAGGCAACCGGGATAGCTGCAATTCGCAAGCTTGCTCTAAAGTTTGCAATTGTTGTAAGCGCAAATATTGCGCAACGGCTTGCCAACGCGGCAAGTTGGTGGATTCAAAATCGCAACCTAACATCCTTGCCAGCCGTCTGGCACTGGCCAGCAGGGTTTTTTCGCCATTATCGGCAGGGGCGGTTTGGTCGTGCGCTTCGTCCAGTTCGCCGGTCAACCGATACACGTCTGCCATGGTGGCAAAATATTCTGCCATTAGCGGCACTTCCAGACCGTTATCGGCCACAGTTTGGGCAATGGCCATCACCGGTGTTCTGATAATGCCGGTATAAACCAGCTCGCGGGATATTAAGCGCCCGTAATCGCTGTAAGCTTCCGCCAATACTTGCCCGTCTTTCAACAGCAAAATATCAGTAGTGGTGCTGCCAATATCCACCAACAGGCCGTTACGGCACTGTTGCGCGGCAATTTGGGCGCTGGCTAACCAATTGCTGGAGGCAATGGCGGGGTAATGTTGTGCGCTTATTTGCCCGATAGGCAATAAGCCCGCCGTACCGGCAAATACGGTCAGCCCTGTATTGGGCAGTAACTTTTTCATGGTATCGAGAATGTGCCTAACGCCGTCAGCACGGCACGCAAACAAATCAACCAATTCGCCGGTCATGGTAATGGCGTGGCAATGGCGGGCCGATTCAAGATGTTGCAAGATGGCTTGTACCGCACTTTGCAAATGGGCCAGCCCTTGCCAAAGCGGGCAAGGCTGTTGGTAGGTGGCAAGCAACTTGCCGTCGGGGTTTAGCACAGCGGCTTTTACATGGGCGCCGCCAATGTCCCAGCCTACGTTATAGGTTGTTGTCATGATTTATATATCAAGCTGTTATAGGTTAAGTGTGACTGTTTGCTGGCGGGTGGCCTGAATATTTGGAGTGGCGGCTAAGCCATTAATGACCTGTTCCGCCACGTTGATACCGGTGGCATTATAAATGCCAACGTAGGAAGTCGTCAGCCTGGGGTTGATTTCCAGCACCAATAAGCCATCTGCCGTGGCAATCAGATCAACACCCGCATAACCGGACAGTTCGGGCATAGCAGCGGCTATTTTATCCAATAACGTTTGCTGGCTTAGCGTAGCCGGACAATAATTGACCGCTATACGGGTCAATTGGTAGTACTGATCAATCAGCTGAAAATATTGCCGATTAACGCATAACAGATAGCCTTGCCCGTGTGCAAACAAAGCCGACAAGCTGATGTTGTCGCCGGACAAATGCGGCTGGATTATATAATGGTCGCTAGGCTTGTCCAGTGCGGGCCAGTCTTGCGGGTGTTTAATCAGGTGACTATCGCGGCAACCGGCCCCGTCTAGGGCTTTCACCATCCATTCACCACTGCCGTCATAGCTAAATTGGTCGAGCCGTTGGGTGGCTACGCTAGGCACGGCACAGGCTTTTAAGCGTTGGTAAGTTTGCCATTTATCGGCGCTGAGTGCCACTGCCGCCGCTGAGGAGGTCAGCAAGCGTTTGCCCAGCCGTTCCACCTCGCGGCATAGGGTTTCTAAAATACCATCAAATTCCGGTGCAATGGGCCAAACGGCAGCGCATTGACTGACCTCTTGCAAAAATACGGCTTGGCAGTCTTGTTGGGGGCTGACAGATACGGTAGCGAAAGGGTGTTTTATGATTCCGGTAAAGCGTGCATCAAGCATCACAACGGGCTGGATGTTGTCTAGGCGGGACAGGTCATCCAGCAGGGCTTGCAGCATCAGTTGGCCTTCCCGTGCCAAGGCATCCGGCAGGGTTTGTTTGTTGAAACCGCCGCCGGTGATGTATTCAAACAGCAATATTTTCATAGCTTGATTGGCTAGCGGGGTTGATGTCAATTTTATAGGCATCTAGAGTCGCTCCCACATCAATAGGGTGCAGAATTGGGCGTAATATGACAAGACAGGTGTTTCAACTAAAATGTGCCCCCCCCAGCTTAGGCCGCTTGACCTTGCCTAGCCAGACTAGCTCCAATTTTGTTTTGTTGATGCGTTGTGCTTTTGTAATTGCCGCAATTGAGGTAATAAAGCAGGGATATCGGTCTGGATAATGCTCCATAACGTATCATCGTCAATGCCAAGATAGCCATGAATGAGCCGATTGCGAGTGGCGATAATCATGCGCCAGGGTATTTGCGGATTATTTTGCCGTACTGTTTCCGGAATATGGGTGGCGGCCTCGCCGATTAATTCCAGGTTACGTACCGTGGCATCGTAAGTTAAGCCACTTTCAATAAAGCGTTGCTGGTTAAAACCATCGGCGTAACTCAGTACCTTTTCGGCAAAGCCAATCATGTCGCTTAGGTAAAAACACCATTCACGCGCTATCGGCTCAGACATGAATGGCTTCCTTTTCGATAAAAGGGCGTAATTCTGGACGCAGTGCTTTTTCAGTGACCAAATCAACCGGGCAACCTAACAGATCCTCTAAATAAAATTGCACACCAAAATAACGTGCCGAGGTAGCTGGGCCATCGAATCCTACCAGAATATCGACATCGCTATTGTCTTTGGCTTGATCGCGGGCGGTGGAGCCGAATAACACCAGCCGGGTCACGGCAAATTTTTGCGCTAGTATGGGTTTGGCTTTCGTAAGTAGCGTTAGGGCACTTTGGCGGTTCATAATGGTTTTTGTTCTAATGGCAAGGGTTGTGTGCAAATATCCTAAAATCCTCACCTAAAGGGTGGTGGCGCAATCTGCCATGATACAACATTGCCGAAGTAAAAAAACCATTGGCACGATTGGCACGATAAGCCAATAATGGCAGTTTAATCTGCTGTTACAAAGCGTGGCGGGCGGGGTACGCCGCCCACCAACAAGGTCAAGGTTAAAAAGACCGGATAGCGCGCACTGCCAGTGCGTAGCTCTTAAAGTAGAAGCTGCCCTGGCCGCCATAGCCAAAGATCTGATACCACGCGGAGTCGTTGCCGCCCTCACTAGAACTCCAGTAAATGCTATTGGCAAAACCACCCACAACGGATTGCAGTTGATACAATAAACCCAATTCACCTTGGGACGGCAAGTACCAATCGGTGAAACCATTCAGGCTGTAGCTGGCCGCCACTTGCGCGGCGGTGCCGGCACCGCACGCCGCATTGATTGCCGCCGTGTTGGCTTTGCCCGTGCCGACTGCCGTGCCGCTTGCACCGACAGAGGTGCCATTACAGCCCCATTGTATAGCTGCCGATTGGTCAACCGGGGCCGCTTCCAGTCCGTGCAATCCGCTCGCATCCGTAAGATAGAACACCTTGCCGCCTGCCGGGCCTGTATCACCTATAGTGTAAGGGCACGCTCCCCAAGTGGGTTCGCCATTACAGAACTGTAAAGTTGCCCTATTAACGGTTGATGCTGGCACAACCACCCAAGCCGTGCCATTCCAATATTGCATGTCGCCCGCGTTATTGCCCGCTGCCAGCGTGCCTGCCGGGCCTTGCGGGCCCGTTGCACCTTGTGGCCCTTGTGGGCCAATTGGGCCGGTTGCACCTACCGGACCTTGTGGGCCGGCTGGCCCAATCGGTCCGGTTGCGCCTGTTGCCCCTACTGACCCCTTCAATTCCAGGTCGATATAGGCAGGATGGCTAGTTTGGACGGCTTCTTTGCTGTCGAAGGTCAGGGTAGCGGTGCTGGCGGAACTCAATGCCAAGCCGAAGTTGCTGGCGGGTGTGTCCACCCAGTTCAGCACCAGCGGGGTGACATCAACGGAATAATAATTGTTGCTGCTGCTGATAACGCCGCTGGTCGCTTCAAAAGCATTGATGAGCGGGGCGTTTGAGCTTTTGACGGTGCTTTCAACCCAGGCGGAGGCAATCGGGCTGACATTGATTGAGCCGCTGGTGGGCAAGTTCCTCATAAAAAACACCAAGGTGGCTTTGGCCACGTCTTTGCTGTTGATGCCTGCGGGCAAGGCGGACAAGTCAAATTGCAGCAAGGCTTTGTTGGTTGGGTCGATGTGGATCTGCACGGCTGAACCCTGATTGGTGGCGCCATCCAAATAGGTGTCGGCAATGACCGGCAATTGCACGGCCTGTGCCGTCAGGGGGGTTAAGGCGAGCGCCATTAAGGCAAAGGATAATGGGTTTAGTTTCATGGTGACCTTTATGGTTTGAAGTGGGCTGGTTTTCGATGTGCTTTTGCTATGGCATTAATTTATAGCGGACATAAAGTAACACAGCCTAATGAATCCCCAAAATTAATGTTGTTTTTTTGGTCAGTTGCCCCGCATGTCCAATTGAACAAAAGTTTAGTCTGTATGCAGTGTGGCGGTATACGGGGCAACTGTGCCACGAAGCCCCGGATTCAGCTACGCCTAAACGGCTTACCCTGCCTTGACTGAGCAACAGGCTTGCGGCAACCATCAAGCATGGTAAACTGGCAACAACTACAATCAGGAGGCCACATGGCGGCAATCAGCTTCGATACCCACGAATTTATAAAAAAACTGAAGCAGGCCGGCTTTACTGACGAACAGGCAAAAGTTTTGACCGAAACAGTACGTCCAGCACAGGGCGTTGACCTGTCTAACCAAGCCACCAAAATGGATTTGCTGGCATTGGAAAACAAGCTGGTCAAATGGGGTGTTGGCGTAGCTATAGGCCAAGTGGCTGTCATTGCGGCACTGGTCAAACTGCTTTGATATAAGACCTATACGCAAACACCCTATGGGTGCGGGCGCGTTGCCGATTGTAACCGGCCTGAAAAAAGACACATTGTAGCTGGGGCACGACAAGGCAATTATGATTTAACAGTCTATGTTAAAGTTAATTTCAGGGAAATCATAAAAACTTACAAAACCAAAAAGCTTGCGGGAGAGGCAAAAGCCCCACCCACAAACCAAAGCTCAGCTTAAAAAAATCGCCTACTTTCGTTAGAAAAACCAAACGTTAAAGGGTTAAAAAGCCCGAATAGCACGCACAGCTCCCGGGTAGTCCTTATCGGACCAGTCCGTGTAACCACCGTTAAAGTTCTGCCCCCACGCGGAGTAGGCGTCGGCTTCACTCGAACTCGTGTAAATGCAATGGTCACAAGCACCCACAACGGTTATTTGTTGATACAATAAATTCAATTCATCTTTTGACGGCAAGTACCAATCGGTAAAGCCATTCAGGCTGTAGCTGGCAACCTCTTGCGCGGGTGTAACAGCGCCGCAAACCTTATTAATTGCCGCTGTGTTGGCTTTGCCCGTCCCGACGGCTGTGCCGGTGTTGCCAACACTAGTACCATTACAACCCCATGGGATTGCCGGTTGGTCAATCGGTGCGGCTTCCAGACCATGAAGCCCTGTCCAATCAGTTAAATAAAACACTTTGCCCCCGGCCGGCCCGGTATCACCAATATGATAAGCGGGGCATGTCCAGCTAGGTTTGCCATTACAAAACTGTAAAGCAGCAAAACCAGCAGTCGGTGCAGGAACAACCACCCAAGCCGTGCCATTCCAATATTGCATGTCGCCCATGTTATTGCCCGCCGCCATCATGCCTGCGGGGCCTTGCGGGCCGGTTGCACCTTGTGGGCCAATTGCACCTACCGGGCCTTGCGGGCCAATTGAGCCGGTTGCACCTACCGGGCCTTGCAGGCCTACTGCACCTTGTGGGCCGGCTGGCCCAATCGGTCCGGTTGCGCCTGTTGCCCCGGCAGGCCCTTTCAGTTCCAAATCAATGTAGGCAGAATGGCTAGTTTGGACGGCTTCTTTGCTGTCCAGCTCCAAAGAAGCCGTGGTCACCGGTCTCAATGCCAAGCCGAAGTTGCTGGCGGGCATGTCCACCCAGTCCAGCACCAGTTGGGTGACATCAACGGAATAATAATTGTTGCCGTTGCTGATAATGCTACTGGTCGCTGAAGGTGCATGGATGAGCGGGGCGGTGTTGCTGTTGACGGTGCTTTCAGCCCAGGTCGCGGCAATGGGGCTGGCAGTGATTGTGCCGCTGGTTGACACTTTATTGACGAAGAACACCAAGGTGGCTTTGGTCACGTCTTTGCTGGTGATACCGGCGGGCAAGGCTGAAAAATCAAATTGCAGCAAGCCATTGTTGGCGGGATTGATGAGGACTTGACCGGTTGCCCCATGATTTGCGGTTACCCCAGAACTTGCGACCGCCAAATACGTATCAGCAATAACGGGCAATTGAACGGCTTGCGCCGTTAGGGGGGTTAAGGACAACGCCAATAAGGCAATCGGTAATCGGTTTAGTTTCATGGTGACCTTGATAGTTTAAAAGGGACTGGTTTTTATTTCCTACTGAATCGATCAGTAGATATTGAATACTAGCACTTACCCAGCCAATTTTCAAAACATATTGCGTGTCCCGGGCTTACAGTTACGGTGTGCGGCTTCGCTCAGCCAACATATAGGTACGAGGCAGCTTCGCCCCACATTTTGTGTAGGAGCGGGCCATGGCCACGACCATAAATCTAACGATACCCTGTCCAGCGTAACATCCGAGATGAGTTGTCTGATGGTTATGGGTGATGTTTTTATCAAAAGACCCTGAAACCAATATAGAGCCACGATTAATCGCCCCGCATTACATTCTACCCCCTTTACACTGTTCTTTTGCCAACGCCTCATAACCGGCAATCACATCAAACAATTCTTCATCAATACCGCTTTGGCGGAGTTGGTGGTAGCTGCTGTACAGGCTTTCCAATAACCCGTCAATATTTTGGTCGGCGCGTTCCATAGCCGCCAAACGGCTGGCATTCTCGCTGGCCAGCGATTCTGCACAAGCGCGGAACAGCGAGACAAACAGATATTCGCCAGTCAATGCCGAAAGTGTGGCGGCACTATCGCCCAGCACATCGGGCAAGCAGCGAGTCGACCAAGGCTGGGCGGCAAGCTGTTGCAGCCAGCGGTCATCTAACGGCAACAGGCGTTGTTGGGTTGGGGTGTACAGACCATCGGCAGTGGGGTGGTTGTAAAACAGATAAAGTTCGTTGTTGTCCTCGGCGATGGTTTGGTTAGCCAGTAGTATTTGCCCAATCAGCGGGGCAATGGCTTGGACCGACTGGGGTACGGCAAACAAACCTAACAAAGTTAGCCCGGCATCTGCCAAGCTGGCATGGGCGCATTCACCCACCGCCCAAAGCTGTGCATTGCTGGGTAGGGTGGCAAGGCGAGTGATGGCAAAATCAGTGATTGATTCATTGAATTGCCCGACCAACCCTTGATCTGAACCAAACACCACGGCGCGGACAACAGGGGGACGGGCGCTGTGCTTGCCGAGCGGTAACGGGGGTGGCCCAATGGCACGCAGGCAGACGCTTAAGCCCAATGCCACGGCTTGCTTGTAATCCGCCAATGCCCGCACGGATTGCTCATATTGGCTGATATTGGCGGCGGCTAACGCCTTCATGGTACGCACCACCGATTGCAGCTCGCCAGCACTGCTGATTTTACGGCTGAGGCTAGCCATTGAGTCACCCATACTAATGTGCGGCCATAGGGGAGCTTGTTGATACGGGCATAAACTGGTCGAGTGCCGGGCGTACCGCGTCAATAATGTCCGCTTTGTCCTCCGGGCTTAACAGCTCGCCAGATTGCAAACCTGCCAGCAGGGTATCCGGCAGGGTAGCGGCTAATGCCTGTAAGTCGGTGATGGCTGCTTTGACAAGTGTTAACGGGATGGGGTCAAACAATCCTGCCGCCAGTGCCAGTAGCAGGGTGATTTGGGTCGGTACCGGTACGGGGCTAAATTCAGCTTGCACCAGGCAGGCGCGGATGCGTTGCCCGCGGGTGATGGCTTGGCGGGTGCTGGCATCCAGCCGTGCCCCGAAACGGGCAAAGCTTTCCAGTTCTTCAAATTGGGCGTATGCCAATTTAAGGTCCGCCGCTACCGCGCGGTAAGCGGCCAATTGTGCTTTGCCGCCGACACGGGAAACTGATTTGCCAACATCAACGGCGGGCAACACGCCCAATTCAAACAAGGCGGGTGACAGGCAAATTTGTCCGTCAGTGATGGAAATCAGGTTGGTTGGGATATAAGCCGACATATTTTGTGCTTCGGTTTCCAACACTGGCAAAGCGGTCAGCGAACCGCCACCCAGTGCGTCACACAGACGGGTCGCCCGTTCCAGCAAGCGTGAATGGATATAAAAAATATCACCGGGAAATGCCTCGCGTCCGGGAGGGCGGCGCAGCAATAAGGATAATTCACGGTAAGCGCGGGCATGTTGGGTCAGGTCATCATAGACAATCAGCACATCCCTGCCCGCTTCCATAAAATACTCGGCAATGCTGGTGGCAGCGTAAGGTGCGATATAAGCAAGACCGGACGGGTCGTTACCCTCGGTCACGACGACGACCGTATAGGCTAACGCGCCTTTTTTGCGTAAGATCGCTACAGTTTTGGCCACCGAGGCGGCGCGTTGACCAATGGCGCAATAAACACACAGCACATTTTGGTCATGCTGGTTAAGGATGGTGTCCAGTGCTATGGCTGTTTTGCCGGTTTGCCGGTCGCCTAAAATCAACTCGCGTTGCCCACGTCCGATAGGGATAGTCGCATCAATCACCTTAATGCCGGTTTGCAGCGGCACGGTGACAGGGGCGCGGTTCATAATGGGCGGTGCGGGGCGTTCAATGGGCAAACGCTGCTGGCTAATGACCCGCCCTAAACCGTCTAGCGGGCGGCCTAGCGGGTCAATGACCCGCCCTAACAAACCGCTGCCGACGGCGACATCCATCACCCGTCCGGTACGCGTCACTTGACTGCCTGCCTGTACCGCGACGTGGTCACCCAGCAGCACCACGCCGATTTCATCGGCATCAATATTAAAGGCAATCCCGTACACTCCCCCCTGAAAGCTCAGCAACTCTTCAAAACCGACATTGGGCAAGCCCGCCACTTTGGCAATGCCGGTGCTGACGGTGCTGACCGTACCCACTTCTTGCAAGGTCAATTGGGGTTTAAAAGCTTGCCGACTTTTGCCGATGGCATCAAAGGTGCGGTCAAAAACTTGCCGTAAGGCGTCAGGCTGCATTGCTATTGGCGGCGGTAGCTTGGTTGGTTTCGATGAGCAGCTCGCTGACATTTTGCTCCAGCGAGGTAATATAATCGGCAATGCTCCAAGCGATTTTCCAGCCGTTGGCAACCAGCTCAATGCCGCTGATCAATTCGGGGGCTGTTTCAAAGCGGATAGTGGCGGGCGTAGCCAGGCAGCTCTCCAAGGCTTGTTGGATTACCGTGCATTGCTCAGCGGTCAAGGTAAAAGCGCTCCTGACCACCAGTGCATCAACGCTGTTGATGGCAGCAAGCAAGCTGGCTTTTGCAGTGTTGTCCAGTGCCTGCAACCGATTGGCGAACATCTGTATCAGTTGATCTTCAAAATTGGCCGAAGCCAAGTCGGCAAGCACCTGACGGACAATGGCAAACACTGCCTGATGGGTTTGCTGGCTAATGGCTTGGTTCAGGTTTTGGGCATCGTTTAGCAAGGTCGCCCGATAGCTGGTCTGGAAACTTTCTGCGGCGCTGCGGGCTTCTGCAAACAGCCGGAGGCGTTCAGCATTCGCCGCTTGTAAGGCTTGTTCAAATAGTGCTTTGCGTTGCTGGTCAAATAGCCCGTTTTTTTGTTGGAACAGTTCACGTTGTTCAATGGCGGCGGTTTTTTGGTGGGCGGCATCGGCCAATTCAGCGGCAATTTTCTGCTCACGCGCATCAAGCGCGGCTAGGATAGGCCGATAAAGGAAATGTTTCAGCAACGCCACTAAAATAATAAAGTTAAGCGCTTGCGCCGCTACCGTGAACCAGTCAATGAGCATGGCTTAATGCCCCGTTGCTTGGGCTATGGCATGATTCCAGAAAGGGTTGGCGAAAATAAGGATCATTGAGACCACAAAACAATAAATGGCCATGGATTCAATCATCGCCAAACCAACAAAAAGTGTCCGGGTAATAGTGGCGGAAGCGTCCGGTTGTTGTGCCAGGGCGGTCAGTGCAGTTGACACCGCACGGCCTTCCGCCAGTGCCGGGCCCATAGTGCCGAATGCAATGGTAATGCCCGCGACGGCAATGGAAGCCACCGCAATAATTGTCATGTTATCCATAGTGTTCCCTTTGGTGTTAGCATGTTAATGGTGTTTTTTTTCTTGGTCGATGCTGAGTGCTGCGGCAATATACACCGCCGCCAGAATGCTGAAAATATACGCTTGCACCATGCCGGTGAGCAAGCCCAGCACGGTCATGACAACAGGAAAAATAAACGGCGTGATCGCCAACAAAATAGCTAGGATCATCGTGCCGCTCATCATATTGCCAAATAGCCGCACCGCCAATGCCAAGGTGCGGGAAATTTCACTAATAATGTTAAACGGCAACATGATGGCTGTGGGTTCAAGGTAAGATTTTAGATAGCCTCGCCAGCCTTGTCCGGCAATACCAAACAGCGGCACCGCAACCAGTACGCACAAAGCCAAGGCCACTGTGGTTGACAGCGAGCCGGTGGGCGGTTCGTAATTTGGCAGAATGGTCAGTAGTGCGGCGGTTGCGACAAACAAAAACAGTGTGCCTAAAAAACCGAGATAGGTGCGCGGTTCGCTTAAACACACTGCTTCGATTTGTTTGACAATGGCAAGCAGGATGATTTCCAGTAGGTTCTGCCAGCGCGAACGCTGTAAATCATGGGAGAACTTACCCGTGATCAATTTTGCCCCGACGACCAGCAACACCATAATGGCCCACGTATAGACAATAGTGGCATTGAGCTTAACAAAACCGGACTGCCAAAAAATAACTTGGTCGGGGCTAAGGTGCATGGGGGGTCTCCTTGATAGGTAGTGGCTGCGGCGGTTTGTTTGGCGCGGGACGGGTTAAGCGGGCCACTAACAGACGGGCCATCAAGAAACCGCACAGGCAGGCCAGCAGGCGACGCCAATCATCCCTTCCGACCACATAAAAGCCCGTCAAAGTGATGCCCATTCTCAGTGTCAGGCTAGTCAAAAACCACAAGGCTGGGCTGGTGGATGCCATGCCGCGCTGGATAGTCCACCACAACACACCGAAAAAAAACAGCCCTAGCAACCACCCCATTACTCCAGCCAGCAACACTGCCATTAGCTCATGCATCATCATGATGCACCTGCCCGTCGTGGATAGCCCGTTCTTCCTTGGTCACCCAAAACCAAGCAATCCAGCACCCTATGGCAAGCCCAGCCACTAACAAAGCCAATGTCCACGGATGTGGGCCGGGATAATGCTCGTCCAACCAGATACCTAGTGCCGCCCCCAATAAGGTGGGTACAGCCACTGACCAGCCAACCATCCCCATCATGCCCAAGCCAAACCATACCCCAGGCGTGGTGTTGGCTTGGGCTTTTAGTTTACGTCCAGCTTTTGCGGCGATTTGCCCGACAAATTTATTCATGTTGCAAACTCGCCAAGCGGCGTAAAAATCCGCTTTCCAATTTAGCCATGACAGTGCGTATGCTTTTTTCGTCTTCATCCAGGGTCAAAAACGTTTGCGTGACCACTGCGTGTAATTGCGCCAGTTCCATGCCCACTATCGCACGGCGCACAGAAACCAGCACTTGCGGGCCAGTTTTGACCAACACCCCCTCATCGACCGCCACATAAACATCACCGTCCGCTTGGGTTTGATAGCACAAGATACCAGGCACCAAGGCCGCCACACAATCAAGGCGCTGTGGCAACAGGCCAAACGAGCCGCTGCGAGTTTCTGCGACCACCTTTAGCACGGCGGCCTGTTCCATAAAGACACGGAACGGCAGCAAAATCTTAAGGGTCATTAACTCGGCAGGCATATCCCGTATCCTTTGACAATTTGTGCTTGGATAGTCATATTACAGCAGTGATTTTTGCTTTCGCTTTTGCTTCGTCCACTGTCCCTATCATATAGAAGGCGTTTTCCGGATAATCTTTAAACTCATCATTCAAAATCCGTTCACAGCCGTCCAGCGCGTCGTCAAGACTGACCAATTTGCCTGCCATTCCGGTAAATTGCTCGGTGGTGAAAAAGGGTTGGGTCAGGAAACGTTCCAAACGGCGGGTACGCGCCACCACATTACGGTCTTCCGGTGACAATTGTTCCAAGCCCAACATGGCAATAATATCTTTCAGCTGGGCGTATTGTGCCAGCGTTCGCCTGACTGCTTGCGCTATCTGGTAATGCCGCTCACCGACAATGCCCGGGGTGGCCATGCGCGAGCTGGATTGTAACGGGTCAATAGCCGGAAACAGCCCCTCACTGGCACGCTTGCGCGACAATACCACAGAGGCTGACAGATGCGAAAAAGTATGCACCGCCGCCGGATCGGTAAAATCATCGGCGGGCACATACACCGCCTGAATAGAAGTGATGGCGCCCTTGTCGGTGTTGGCAATACGCTCTTCCAAGCCGGACAGTTCCGTGCCCATCGTGGGCTGATAGCCTAATCGGGAAGGCATTTGCCCCATCAGGCCGGAAATTTCCGACCCCGCTTGGATAAACCGGAAAATATTGTCGATCAACAGCAACACATCACGCTGTTCGTCGTCACGGAAATATTCCGCCATGGTCAACGCTGCATGACCTACGCGGAAGCGGCTGCCGGGCGGTTCGTTCATTTGCCCGAACAGCATCACCATATTTTGCAGCACACCGGCTTGTTTCATGTCGCGGTACAGCTCTTCACCTTCACGGCAGCGTTCACCAATACCGCAAAAAATACTCACGCCGTTATGATGACCGATCATATTATGGATCATTTCCGTCAACAGCACTGTTTTACCCACTCCCGCACCGCCAAACAAGCCCGCTTTACCGCCGCGCTCCAATGGCACCAACACATCAATCAACTTGATGCCGGTGACAAAAATTTCCGATTGGGTGGAACGGCGTGCCAGTGGCGGCGGGGTGTTATGCACAGAACGCCATTGGCAATCCACTAGCGGCCCCAGCCGGTCAATAGCATTGCCAAACACATCAAACATCCGCCCCAGCACGCCGCTGCCCACAGGCGCCCGCAACGGCCCGCCAGTGTTTTCAACCACCATACCCCGCGCCAGACCTTGTGTAGGCGTTAAAGCAATACCGCGCACCTGACCGGCATCCAACTGGGCCAACACTTCAATAACAATAGTGCCTGCCTGGGCATGAAGCAACGAATAAATAGGCGGCAAACGGTCAGCCGCGCACTGAAACCACTCGGCCAATAGCGGGGCTGTTGTTTGCTTGCATACGGATTCCTGATAGTTATGGGGTCAGCACTTTAACCGGTCAGCTAAGTTTGATGCAATAAGTGTGGTCATCATTATAATGCTTCTGGCTGCACCGATAACATAAACCATCAAGCGCAAATTTCCGACATGGCAAAAATCATTACTGTCACCGCCAACACCGCCATTGATTTTTTCATCGAAGTGGCGGGCCTGGCGCACGATGTCGCCAAAGCCCAACGTAGCGCCCAATTTGCAGGCGGCAA
>Ga0208507_1001349_pt1 | contig 13909 bp, 12 predicted proteins | sample CryBogCBH12Aug01_FD_184626 | JGI IMG/M metagenome (GOLD analysis project Ga0208507, IMG submission 184626) | Freshwater microbial communities from Crystal Bog, Wisconsin, USA - CBH12Aug09.1 (SPAdes) (version 2) | ecosystem: Environmental > Aquatic > Freshwater > Lake | place: Crystal Bog... | reverse complement strand
ACGGAACCGGCGGTGCTGGCTTTGCCGCAGGCGAGTTCCGCAACCGGAGCACCGGCGTCCGCACGAACCACCTGCTGTTCGCGACCGGGCAGAATCTCAATCACGGGCCACCTCCGGGATGCCGGCGGCAGGAGGACGGACCGCACCACACCGCAGGCGGAGGAACGTCCAGTCGTCCAGCACCTCGGCACCAATGCCACGATAGAAACGGAAGGCGTTATGGTTCCAGCGCAGGGCAATCCATTCGAAGCGGCCATTGCCCAATTCGACCCCGATGCGTGATACAGCGGCGAGCAGGGCGTGGCCGATGCCGCGTTTGCGGAAAGCAGGACGCACGTAGAGGTCGTCCAGAAAGATGCCGGGCTGGCCGACGAAGGTGGAGAACGTGCGGTAGTAAACCGCGTAACCGGCGAAGTCGCTGTCCACCCGGGCGACCAGCGCGGCAGCGACCGGTTGCGGGCCGAACAGGGCGGCGCGCAAGGAAGTGGCGGTGATTTCGAGTTGGTGGGCCAACCTTTCAAACTCCGCCAGCTCGCGGATCATGGCCAGGAGGATTGGTACATCCGACTGGCTGGCGGCGTTGATGATAAACGACGTCATGTCACGGAACCGCCACCAGGATGTCCGAGGCCTTGACGACCGCCAACACCGGTGCGCCTTTTTTTCAGCCCCAATACGCGGGCCGATTCCTTGGTGATGACCGCGACGACTTCGCCGCCCTGTGCCAGTTTAATGGTGACCTCCGTGTTCACGGTTCCGGTGGCAATCTTGCCAACTTTGCCGACGAGCTGGTTGCGAGCGCTGATTTTCATGGATGCTGTGATTACTGGATCAGTTCAAAGTTCTCCTCGGCGCATTCCCGATCCTTGTGATCGAGCAACGCGTCATTGATTTTTTCCATCAAACGCAATGCGCCGGCATACCCGACTGTGGGGAAATACCGATGGCCCATGCGGTCCAGCACCGGGAAGCCAAACCGCACGAAGGGAATGTTTTCCACGCGGGAAATGTATTTGCTATAGGTGTTGCCGATGATCAGATCCACCGGACTGTTCTTGATCCATTGGTGCAGCGCAAACAGGTCGGTGTTCTGCTTCACAATGGCGTCGGGCACCTGTTCGGCCAGGATTTCCTTCACGCGGGTTTCAAAATGGTTGCCGGACGAACCGGTGATGACATAGACCGGCTTCATATCCAATTCCACTAGAAACTGCGTCAGTGCAATGACATGATCGGGGTCGCCCACGACCGCGACGCGTTTGCCGTGGAAATACTGATGCATGTCGCTCATGGCATCCAGCAGGCGGCCGCGTTCCTCCCCAATCGTGGCCGGCACATCCACGCCACCATGATTGCGCAGCGCATGGATGAACAAGTCCGTGTTCGTCAGACCGTATGGCAGTTCCAACAGGGCGCAGGGCACGTTGCACTTCTCGTCCAGTTTTTCCGCCGCCGGGTGCGAGGCAAAATGACCCAAAGCAATCGTGCCCACGCTGTCGCCGGCCGATTGGATCTGCTCGACCGTGGCACCGCCGGCCGGGAACATCCGGTAACGGCCATCCTGCGGCAAATCCAGCACGCCACTCGTGTCCGGAAACAACACCGTCTTGACGTTCATTTCCGCCGTGATGCGTTTCAGCTCCCGCACGTCCGCCGGGTCAATGAAACCGGGGATAATGTTTAGCTGCCCCTCGTCGCGCAACTGCGCCTCGGTCTTGCCGCTGGAGACGGACAAATACTTGACCATCGCCGTGACCATGCTGGCAAAACCCGTGACGTGCGAACCGACAAAGCTGGGGGTGTTTGCGTGAATGACAGTCTTGCCCGCCGGAATGATGCCTTCCTCGGTGGCCTTCTTGATCATCATCGGAATATCGTCACCGATGACCTCCGAGAGGCACGTGGTGTGCACCGCCACCACCTTCGGATTGTAAATCGTGAAGATGTTGCTCAACGCCTGCGTCATATTGGCCAGGCCGCCGAAGACGGACGCGCCTTCGGTAAACGAACTGGTCGTGGCCACCACTGGTTCCTTAAAATGGCGGGTAAGGTGGCTGCGATGATACGAGCAGCAGCCCTGCGAACCGTGGCTGTGCGGCATGCACCCATGGATGCCCAGCGCCGCATACATGGCGCCGATGGGCTGGCAGGTTTTGGCCGGATTGATGCGAAGCGCCTCGCGTGGTTTGATTTCCGCTGTGGTTCCGTCGAGCATAAGTATTTTGGTTTAAAGGTTTCGTTGGTTTCAGACCTCGTCGCCACCCGCCGCCGGCTTGCGCCAGGATGGGGTTTCGCCGTTCTTCTTTGCGCCGCCCGCTTTGGCGACATGCACCAGTGCTGGGGAGGCCGCCGCGCTCTTTTCCCATGGCGGCAGAATATACTTCCATACTTTGGTGGTGAGCATTCGATCCACCTCGCGGTAGAAATTGATCGCCCCGCCAAAGGCCGCGTAGGGGCCGCTGTAGTCGTAGCTGTGCAACTGCTTGCAGGGCACGCCCATCTTCTCGATTACAAACTTGTCCTTGATGCCGGAGCCGATGATGTCCGGCTTGTAGATTTCGATGAGCTTTTCCATTTCATGGTGGCTGATGTCATCGATTACCAGCGTGGTTTTCTTCATCTCCACCATCATGCCTTCGTAGTCCTTGAAGGAGAACCCGCCGCTTTCGAGCGCGGCCATCTGCTCCGGCGTCCGGCGCGGTTTGTAACGTTCCGGATCGGCCTCCACATGCAGCTCCTCGATGTTCCGACTGTCGGCATCCACCTTGATCGTCGGCAGCACTTTGCGCCCCTCATAATCATCGCGATGCGCAAATTCGTAACCGGCGGAAATGATTTCCATGCCGATGTCCCGGAACAGGTCCTGGTAATGATGGGCGCGCGATCCGCCGACAAACAAGGCGGCCTTTTTGCCCTGGTGCCGGGCTTTGATTTCCTCGCGCACCGGTTTTAGAGCCAGCATTTCCTGGGCGATAACCTCCTCCACGCGGTCCGTAAGTTTCTTGCTGTCGAAGAATTTGGCAATCTTGCGGAGCGTTTTCGCCGTCGCTTCCGCGCCAATGAAATTCACCTTGATCCACGGTATGCCGAACTTCTTTTCCATCATCTCCGCGATGTAATTGATGGAGCGATGGCACATCACCCCGTTGAGCTGAACGGTATGGGCTTTCTTCACCTGATCATAGCTCACGTCGCCGCTCAGAGTGGAAGTCACGTGAATGCCGCACTTGCGCAACAACGTGTCAATTTCCCAAGCATCGCCGCCAATGTTATACTCGCCCAGAATGTTCATGTTGAATTCCGCCTCGTCGGGCTGGTCATCGAGGCCGATGATGTTCTTGAACACGCCGTTGTTGGCAATGTGATGGCCGGCGGATTGGCTCACGCCCTTGTAACCTTCGCAACTGAAGGCCATGACGTTGATGCCCAATTCCTCCTTCATCTGTTTGGCGACCGTGTGAATGTCGTCGCCAATCAGACCAACCGGACACGTGGCCAGAACGGCAATGGCCTTGGGCTTGAAAATGTCATAAGCCTCGCGGATGGCCTGCTTCAGCTTCTTTTCGCCGCCGAAAATGATCTGATCCTCCTGCATGTCCGTGTTCATGCAATATTGGAGATAATTGGTCTGGCCCTTCGCGGGGCGCACCAGGTTGCGGCGCGTCAGCCAGGCATAATAACCGCAGCCAACCGGGCCATGCGTGATCTGGAGCAGATCGTAAATCGGCCCCATCACCACGCCACGACAACCCGCGTAGGTGCAGCCGCGCTGGGTGATGATACCGGGAATGGTGCGGGTATTTGCGCCGATTTCCGGCGGCGCGTCCGGCTCGTTTAGGATGATCTGTTTGGCGCGCTTCTTCGCTGTTTTGGCGGGATAAATCTTGAGCATCTCCGCTTTCACTTCGGCGGGATCGGGCGCCATCAAAGTATCGTTCGTTCCGGACATAAAGGTTCCTTTCAGTTAATATGGTTTGCCACGACTGCCCCGGGGTTCGGCGCAAACCGCGCCGTGCCCCCGTTGGCAGTTCAATGAATTGGTTTTTCGTCGCCGGCACCGCGCTCAGTTGTATAGGCCGAATTCCATCAGGAGCTTTTCCAGCTCCGGAATCGGCAGCGGCTTGGGAATGACGAAATTCTGGTTCTGGTCAATCGCCCGCGCCAGGGCGCGGTATTCATCGGCCTGGCCGCACTTGGGATTCCATTCGATCACCGTCTTGCGGTTGATTTCGGCGCGCTGCACATCGTTGTCGCGCGGTACAAAATGGATCATTTGCGTGCCCAGCAGCTTGGCAAATTGTTCAATCATCTGCCGCTCGTTGTCCACCTTGCGGCTGTTGCAGATCAGGCCGCCCAGCCGAACCTTGCCGTTGGTGGCAAATTTCAGGATGCCCTTGCAAATGTTGTTGGCGGCATACATCGCCATCATTTCCCCAGAGCAGACAATGTAGATTTCCTCGGCCTTGCCATCGCGGATGGGCATGGCAAAACCGCCGCATACCACGTCGCCCAGCACGTCGTAAAACACATAATCCAGATTTTCACTCGCATCATAGGCCCCAAGCTGTTCCAGCATGTTGATGGAGGTGATGATGCCGCGGCCGGCGCAACCGACGCCCGGTTCCGGGCCGCCGGACTCCACGCACATGGTGCTGCAAAAGCCGCCGTTGCGGATGTCCGACAACTCCACGTCCTCGCCTTCCTCGCGGAGAGTATCCAGCACGCTGCGCTGGGAGAGGCCGCCCAGCAGCAGGCGCGTGGAGTCGGCTTTGGGATCGCAGCCAACGACCATGACTTTTTTGCCGCTCTCGGCCAGACCGGCGACGGTGTTTTGCGTGGTGGTGGATTTGCCGATTCCACCCTTGCCGTAAATGGCTATCTTTCTCATAAATATTTTTTAGTTTGGTTTTGATCCGGCGGAAACCTCCGACCGGCGCACCTGTTCCTATTGCAAACCGGATGCCAACCGTTTTCCGGTTTCGCCAATATGAGAATTGCCCAATAAATACGGTCTTTTTATTGGATTATTATTTTTTAGACGAATGTACCGGCAAATGGAACCCGCCACTAATTCCCACTTTTGCGTAGGATTGAAGTAAAAAACTACCCGGATGTAGCACCCTCATTCTTCCCGCGCCGGAATTTTCCTCCGCCTCCGGCTAATACCGCATTTTCACCGTTGGAACCCGAATTGCTACCATTCGGCAGGCGCCTGCTGCTGGAACTACCAGCCAAGCGCACCTTATTATGGAAACCATAGAAACCTTGAAAGCCGAAATCAAAAAGCTCAGTTCGCAGGCCATCCAGGCCAAACTCGATTTACATGATTTGTCCGAAGATCTGCCGACGGGCTGGGAGAGCATCCCGACCGTGGCGGAGAAAACTTACGACGTTTATCAAAAACTTGCCGAGGCGCGAGGCAAACTGACGGTTCTCGGCGGTTAGTATGGCTGCGGTCAGCAGAGCAGGCGGCGCACGGTGTAATACCCGCCCAGCACCAGGTGTTCGGATTCTCCGGTCAGCAACGATTTGGGCAGCAGGCCGCTGAAAAAAACGATTTTTGCCAGCGGCACCGCTACCTCCCACGCACTGGAGCCAAACTCCCACGCCACCTCCGGGTCGGAGGTGAACGAACTCAAATTATTGAGCTGCACCAGCGTGTTCCGTTGGGTCGGACTGCCCACCGGCGGTTCCGCCTGGCGGATGACATACTCCTCGGGATCGTGAGTGCCACGATAAAGGGTTTTGTGCAGCACGCCCGGAAGCCGGCGGCGCAGCTCGTCCTGACAGAACGTGTACAGCAGATCCAACTGCATCATGGCCCCGATGGATTTCGCCGCGCCGCGCATCCGGTCATGCCGGAAAGCCTCGCGCGCGGCTGCATTGTCCGCCAACCGCCCGTTGTGATAGGTGGCCAGAATGCCAAACCGGCTTTCCACCCAACCCTTCAGCACCGCCCCCGCCTGCCGGTTGCTGTCCGCCCCCCACGCCCGGAGCAAATTCACATAACTGTAAGCTGGTTTTGATTTTCCATCGCGCCCCGCCGCTTCGTTCACACCGAACTTCACACAGACGTAGTCATGAAACAAATGACTGCGTTCCGCCGCGTCCGGAATTTCTGCCAACCTCCGAAAAAACCGTTCGTCCGTCGCCCGCGCACCGTCAATCTCCACCGGCAGCGGCGCGGCCTGAAATTCTTCGGATCCGATAATCCACGGCGAAAGATTACAACGATTGAGCGCGCAGGAAGACCGCGAGTGATCCCCGGCAATGTTCTGATGATACAGATTTTCTGGCGGACGCATGGCAATCAGGGCTGGTGAAATCGGTTATATCACAACCGGGAAAGTTTGAGCAACCTCGGCGTCTGGTCATGAATGGCGGCCACCACCACCGGGTCGAGCCGCCTGAACCAGCGAACGGGGATGCCCTCTAATCCGTAGAGGGCGCCCGCCAGTTGTCCCGCCAGCGCGCCCGTGGTGTCCGCGTCGCCGCCCCGGTTCACCACCCGCACCAGGCAATCTTCAAAACTGCCGGTGCTGAAGAAACCGTCAAAGACCGTCTGCACCGTGTCCACAATGTAGCCGGTGGTTTTGCCCGGCCAGGGTTTGAAGGCGAAGGCGGGATGCTGTTCAATCAACCCGGTCGCCAGCTCATTGCAAGCCGCCCGTTCCCCTTCCAGCAGCAACCGCCGGGTCATGCTCGCCAAAGCCACGGTCGCGGCATCGGATTTCGGATGATTATGCGTGAGATGCGCCTGTTCCAAGCTGCGCCGGCTTAACAATTCATCACTGCCCAGCGAGGCCAGCACCGTCGGCAGATTGCGCATGGCCGCGCCATTGCCGGCCAGTTCCTCGGCGAAGGGAACACCGACACTCCCGGTGGCCAGATAATTTCCAATCCCCCGGCGGCAGGCATTGCCAATATCCACCGGCTTGCCACGCATCCAAGCCACAAAGGCATCCGCAATCGCCCGCACCTCCCAGCCGCTGCTCGCGATCACCGCCGAACCCAGCGCCAGCGCCATTTGCGTGTCATCCGTCACCTGCCCCGGCTTCAACCGCAGCCAGCCGCCGCCCAGAATCTGGTTATGAACCCCGTATTGCGCGGCAATCTCCCGGGCCGTCATAAACTCGACGGTCGTCCCCAGGGCATCCCCCACCGCCAGTCCGAGATACGCGCCCAACGCCCGATCCAACAACCGTTCATCCACCGCTGTCTGGCAGGTGGCGCTGGAAGAAAGCATCATACCGCCTCAAGTGGGCCGTCAGGCTTCCGGTCAGGCCACGGCGTCCGCGCGCCGGAATCGTTTAAAATCAATCCCGAGCCGTTTCACCCGCAAGCCCATTTGCCGCTCGGTCACACCCAAACGACGTGCGGCGGCCGCCATGTTGCCGTCACAGGCCTTGAGTTCGGCTACGATCAGCTCGTATTCCAGCGCGGAAACAGCGGCATCCAGCGTCCCGCCGACCGCCTTTTCCGAAGCGTCTTTTTTCTGCAGCGTCGGTGGCAAATGATTGGCCTCAATGGATTTGCCGGACGAAAGCAACACCGACCGCTCGATGCAATTTTCCAACTCGCGCACGTTGCCCGGCCAGTGATAGCTCATCAGCAGATCAATTGCCGCCGTGGAAATGCGCCGGACGGATTTCTGATTCAGCTTGGAATATTTTTCCACGAAATAGTCCGCCAGCAGGAGGATGTCCGACTTGCGGTCGCGCAGCGGCGGGGCGTAGATCGGAAACACATTCAGCCGGTAATAAAGATCGGCGCGAAACTTTTCCTGCTCAATCATTTCCTCCAGATTTCGGCTCGTCGCTGTGAGAATGCGAACATCCGCCTTGATGGGCGTGTGGCCGCCCACACGTTCAAATTCCCGCTCCTGTAGCACCCGCAGCAGCTTTACTTGCGTGGCCGGTGACACATCGCCAATCTCATCCAGAAAAATAGTGCCACCCGCCGCGATTTCAAACCGGCCCTTGCGCATGGCCACCGCCCCGGTAAACGCGCCTTTTTCATGGCCGAACAGTTCACTCTCGATGATGGATTCCGGCAGCGCGGCACAATTGAATTTCACAAACGCCTTGCCCTTGCGCGAACTTTGCTCATGCAGCGCGCGGGCAATCAATTCCTTGCCCACCCCCGATTCGCCGCGAATTAGAACCGTCGTCCCGCTATTAGCCACCTGTTCAATGCCCAAATACACTGCTCGCATCGCATTCGAGGTGCCGATCATGTTCGGTGGCCGGAAATTGGTCTGGAGCTGCTGTTGCAACCGCTCATTTTCCTGCCGGAGCGAATCCATTCTTTCCTGGGTGATCCGGTGAAAATGGACGGTTTGCGCAATGACATTCGCAATTAAGGAGAGCAGGCGACGATCCGCCGACAGCCGCGCTTGGCTGTCCAGAATCCGCTCCACGCTCAAAGCCCCCACTACCTCCGGGCCGAATTTGATGGGCACACAAATGTAGGCGGCCGGCGGACAGCCTCCGCAAGCTTGCCGTTCCTGCAGCCAGAGGGCTTTTAACGCAGGTTCCTTGGAAATATCCGGCACGACAATCGCCTGGCCGGATTCCATGACCTGCTGGATTAATTCGCGGCACGATTCCAAGTATTCCTGCTGGTTTTGCCCAGCCGCCAACCCCACCGACTCGCTGATGCTGGCCGTGCCCTGATCGCGATTCATGATCACAATAGTGCCGCGCTTCATCCCCAGTACCTCCGCCATCTTCAATAAAACCGGCCGAATGACGTCCCGCAGCTCCAGACTGCTTTCCAGCGTATAAGAAATGTCGAAAAGCAGGCTGAATTCATCCGCCACCCGGCAGCCCATGGGCGCAGCGACCTGCTTAAGCGGTCGGGCGTTGACCGTTTCAATCCCCGGGCACCCTGGTTTGCAATCATCAAGCAACTTTCTCACATCATGAATAGAGCAAGAAGTGAGCCAAACTAGATTGGCTTATTTGGAACCTTATTTACTCTAACCGAGCCTCGTATCAGCTCGGTGACCACCTGGCATATTAAGTGCTCCTAGTTTAAGTAAATATTCCCCCACCCCCAAGGCGGGGCATTAAATTAAATATTCAAAAGTTCTCACAACAGCCACGTTCTGGCAGCCCCCCCGTTTGTATCATTATGGACAAGTCGTTCAAAGCTATTCAGAACGAACTAATTTAGCCAGACTTCCGCCAATGCGGCTTTAATAAGGGGATGAGGTACGGAGTTGCCGAGGTCTTGGTCTGTTCGACTTTTCTCTTTTCCGTCCGACAAGGCGTTTTGGGCAGGCAAAGCGAAGGGTTTTTTCTCCAAACGTCTCCAATTTGCCGTTTCGATCTCAATCGCTTCAAGTTGGGGAGACGGGCAACCGAACCCGTGAACCCCTCGCGCCGCGCACAGGATTGCTCAGGGGCGGCTTTATTGCTTTTGCAGGAAGCATGGCCGCCAGAAACCGGCGTTGCGTCAAGTAGCCGTGGCTGCTCTGAGAGGCAGCGTGCCCTTGAGCTTGGTTAGTCTGAAGTCGTTTGGTGAAGTTTCCAGTATGCCGCCGTGGCCCGCTTTTGCACGCGAAGCCGTCGCAATGCCCGTATCGCCACGTCCGGTGGCAAACTCGACAAGTCGAGTTGCTGCCTGCGGCTGCCGGGTATGAGATGCCGCTTGGCAAACGCATGACCGGAGCCGCTTTTCAGATACCTTTCAAAATCTTGGGCGAGATCCAAAGTTTCAAAAGCAGCGTAAAATTTTACTTTCCACGGTTTGAACTTTTTGGTGTGAGGGCATTTTCCCGCGTTATGCTCGGACAGGCGTTGCTTCAAATCTGAAGTGTGGCCACGGTAGAATTCGCCAGGATTTTCGATGGATTCAAGAATATAGGTGTAAAACATAAGCATCGGAAAAGATGGCCTGCCATCCGTAGCCGGGAAAGGCCACAACTTTTGCCTAAAAGTCCTCCTTCGCTAAAGCTACGGAGGACACCATCCTCCGCCTACGACGGCGTAGGATGGTGGAGGCGGCGGGAGTTGAACCCGCGTCCCAAGCCAACCAACCAGCCGCGACTACATGCTTAGTCCGGAGAATTTTTTCTGCTATGCGATGGCGTCCGGACACGAGTCGCACTGCCTAGTCCGCATGAGATTTTCTCGGCTCAATGCGCGCGGTCCCCGCATCTGGCCATGCCTGCTGTTGCGTCCATCCACCCTAGCAGGTGTCAAGCGGCGGACGTCGTGGCCTTAGGCCGCGAGGGCTAATTCTTCGTTAGCTGTTTTGTTTGATGCGATTATTTACGAGGCCAACGCATCGTCCTCGGCATGCCGCCTCTGGCGTGTTCACATGGTCGATACCAGTACGCCCCCATCAATCCGGCAATGGTTACCTTCGCGCATTTCCCCGCCCCGGTCAAGTCCCGTATGCGGACAACGGACGGGGAAATCTCTGCAAAAGCCTGTAGCGGCGGTCTGCGACCGCCGTCGATGCGCGGAAAACCGAACGAAGCACGGCGGTCACAGACCGCCGCTACAACAAAACACGACTTTTGCAGAGATTCCACGAAGGGTTGCAAATGGGGTTTGCAGCTTCAATGCTTTCCACCGTGTTCAACTACCTTTCGGCTTTAAACACATCCGTACCTGGACGACCATTCTCACAAAGTCATACCAAGACACTATTGACATACTTTTATGTTTAAGTGTAACTTTAGCGCATGATTGCCACTCCAAAATTGGATACCGTCAGTTTCGGTTCGAAAGGCCAGGTGGTCATTCCCCGCCGCCTGCGCAACGAATTCGAGATTGAAACCGGCACCAAGGCCACCATCGTGGTCACGCCGGAAGGCATCCTGCTCAAGCCCATCACACGTGCCTACATCAAAAGTCTGCGCGGGTCGCTCAAGGGCAGCGGCGTGATGAAGGCCATGCTGGCAGACCGCAAACGCGAGCGCGACCTTTGACATGGCCACCAAGGTATTAGACAGTTGGGCGCTGATTGCCTTCTTTGAGGATGAACCGGCGGCGGAAGCGGTGGAAAGAATCCTCGAACACGCCGCCGCCGAAAGGCACCGACTGCTAATCAGCGTCATCAACTGGGGCGAGATCTATTACAACACCGCGCGCGAGGTTTCCGAGACCGCCGCCGAACAAAAGCTTCGGGAGATTGCCGCCATGCCCATTGAAGTAGTGGGGGTGGACCAACCGCTGGCCAGACTGGCAGCGCACTACAAGGCCACCCGAAGAATGTCCTACGCCGATTGCTTTGGCGCGGCGCTCGCCAAAATCAAAAACGCCGAGTTCGTGACGGGTGACCCGGAATTCCAGGAAGTCGAAAACGAAATCAAAATCCACTGGCTGAAATAGTCGGTGCGCCCGACTGCAAGGTCGGCTACATTAGCCTACCCGAATCGGCCGCCGCGTTACCGCCGGGTCAATGCCCGCGATCATGCGGTTGCAGCAGCTTGGCGATGAGGCCGGTCCAGCCGGTTTGGTGCGAGGCCCCCACGCCGCGGCCGGTGTCGCCATGAAAATATTCATGGAACAGCACGTAGTCCCGGAAGTGCGGGTCGGCCGCCAGTTTGGGATGGTATTTCAAGACGGGCCGCTGGCCGTCCCCGCCTTTCAGGAATAGTTTGGCCAGGCGGCGCGTCAGTTCATCCGCCACGCCGTCGATCGTGAGAAATTGTCCCGACCCGGTCGGGCATTCGATTTTGAAATCGTCGCCGTAATAGTGGTGAAACTTTTGCAGCGACTCGATCAACAGGAAATTCACGGGCATCCAGATCGGCCCGCGCCAGTTGGAATTGCCGCCGAAGAGGCCGGAGAGGGATTCTGCCGGCCAGTAGCCGACCTCCATGGTGTGGCCGTTGGTCGCGAAGCGATAAGGCGCGCGTTCGTGAATCTTCGACAGCGCGCGCACGCCGTACTCGGAAAGGAATTCCGACTCATCCAGCATGCGGCGCAACAGGCATTTCATGCGGTGCCCGCGCAGCAGCGAGAGCAGGTGGCGCTCGCCCTGGCCGGCCTCCTGCCAGCGCGAGACGAGCCGGGCCAGATTGGGCCGGTGCTGGAGAAACCATTGCAGGCGCGCGGTGAACACCGGGACGTGCTCCAGCAACTCCGGCTCGAGCGTCTCGACGGCAAAAAGCGGAATCAGCCCGACCATCGAGCGGATTTTGATGGGTAGACTGTGGCCGCCGGGCAGGTTCAGCACGTCATAATAAAATTCGTCCGACTCGGACCACAGGCCGATGCCTTCGTCGCCCAAGTTGTTCATCGCCTCGGCAATATGCAGGAAATGCTCCAAAAACTTGGTCGCGATGTCTTCATACACTTGGTTGTGTTTCGCCAGTTCGAGGGCGATGCGCAGGAGATTGAGGCAATACATGGCCATCCAACTGGTGCCATCGGCCTGGTTCATGAAGCCGCCGGTCGGCAGGGGCGCGCTGCGGTCAAACACCCCGATGTTGTCCAGCCCGAGAAAGCCGCCTTGGAAAATATTGCGCCCCTGCGTGTCCTTGCGGTTCACCCACCAGGTGAAATTCAACATCAGTTTGTGGAAGACCCGTTCGAGAAAGGCGAGGTCGCCGGGATCCGCCGGCTGACGGGCGCGGCGCTGCTTGCGATCCATCTGGAACACGCGCCACGTGGCCCAGGCATGAACCGGCGGGTTCACATCGCCAAACGCCCATTCGTAGGCCGGCAACTGGCCGTTTGGGTGCATATACCATTCACGCGTCAGCAGCACGAGCTGCTGCTTGGCGAACTCGGCGTCCACGAGCGCCAGCGGGATGCAGTGAAACGCCAGGTCCCACGCCGCATACCACGGATACTCCCACTTGTCGGGCATGGAAATAATCTCGGCATTGATGAGATGCCGCCATTCGTGGTTGCGGCCATGCCGGCGGCCGGGGGGAGGCGGCGGCTGGCCGGGGTCGCCCTGAATCCATTCCTCGACATCGTAATAATAATATTGCTTGGACCAGATCATCCCGGCAAACGCCTGGCGCTGCACGTCGCGCGCATCCGCCGAGGCAAGGTTATGCTGTAATTCGGCATAAAACTGATCGGCTTCCCGGATCCGCCGGGCGAACACCGAATCAAAATCCGCGAAGGTGCCAGGCCGGTCACCCTTGGTCAGCCGCAGGCGAACCGCCGCCGACTCGCCGGCGGGAACCGTCAGACGGTGCCGCAGCCCCGCCTTCGTTCCGGTGTGGGAGGGATTCACGGCGGCGGAATTGCCGTGGACGACATATTCATGGAACCCGTCCTTGAAAAATCCGGGGGCGTCGTTTTGCCCGTAAAGCCGGTGCGCATTCGTCTCGTTGTCGCAAAAAATCATTTCCGGGTTGCCGTCGGAGTGAACCTGAAATTCCCCCAGCTCGTCATGCCGGGCCAGAATGCCCCCGGCTTGCTGGCGGGACAGTTGCGGTTTGGGGCTGCCGGGCTGCCACGACCACGTGTTGCGAAACCAGAGTTGGGGCAGCACCTCCAAGGTGGCCGCCTCCGGGCCGCGATTATGAACCGTAACCCGCATCAGAATGTCTTCCGGCCCGGCTTTGGCGTATTCCACGAAAACATCCCAATAACGGTCGTCATCGAAGACTCCGGTATCTAGCAGTTCATATTCCAGCAGATGTCCGTCACTTTTTCGCCGGGCGTTTTCCGCCACCAAATCGCCGTAGGGAAATTCCCGCTGTGGGTATTTATACAGCATTTTCAGATAGGAATGCGTGGGCGTGGCGTCGAGGTAATAATATAGCTCCTTGGCGTCCTCGCCATGGTTGCCTTCGGCATTGGACAGGCCGAAAATGCGCTCTTTCAAAATCGGATCCCGGCCATTCCACAGGGCCAGCGACACACAAAGGCGCGACTGCTCATCACACAGCCCGGCGAGGCCGTCCTCGCCCCAGCGATAGGCCCGGCTG
>Ga0208507_1001348_pt1 | contig 13916 bp, 12 predicted proteins | sample CryBogCBH12Aug01_FD_184626 | JGI IMG/M metagenome (GOLD analysis project Ga0208507, IMG submission 184626) | Freshwater microbial communities from Crystal Bog, Wisconsin, USA - CBH12Aug09.1 (SPAdes) (version 2) | ecosystem: Environmental > Aquatic > Freshwater > Lake | place: Crystal Bog... | reverse complement strand
TTTTCTCCTGAAGCAGCGCGAGGATTTCATCCAGTCGCGGCAGCCAGGCGGCGGTGTAAAGTTTCAGCACGAGCGTCGTGTCATAGCGGTCCAGCACCAGTCCGGGCCAACCGTCGCTTTCGCCGTGGATGAGCCGGTAGCCGGTGGTGGTAGCGTCCAAAAGGCCGTCGCGCCGCGCGAGCGCCTGCGCGAGGTGCGCCAGCCACCACGCAGGGTCAATCGCCTGCGGCTTGCCGGTGTGCAAAATGCGGACGCGGATGGGCGAACCGGGATCGAACAAACCGACGGCGAGAAATTTGTCTTTGCGGTCGAAGATGATGGCAAGTTCGCCGGCGGATCCTTCACGGTTCTGGTCGCTGATGCTGTCCGCAAAAATCCATGGATGGCCGGAGCGAATAATGGTTTCCGCCGTGGCGGTCAGGCGCAAACGGAGACGTGCCGCGTTTTGAATTGCGGCGGGCCGGCTCATTCCAATCCGCTGGCTTTGCGGGCGCGTTTCAGAACCTTTTGTGCCACCGTGCGCGCCTTTGTGGCGCCATCGGCGAGGATGCCGTTGACGTAATCCAGATTGGCCGCCAGCTCGGCGCGCTGCTTGCGCGCGTCGGCAAAGTGATTCCAGTAATGCTCAAACAGGCTTTTTTTCAAATCACCGTAGCCGAGGCCGCCGGCGCGAAGACGATTCTCAAAATCTGTCGCGACGGCGGCAGGTGCGACGAGCTTGAGCAGCTGGACGGCGAGGTTTCTTTCCGCATCCGGCTTGGGTTCATCCGGCGGGCGCGAATCCATCTTGATGCCCATGATTTTTTTGCGGATGGTTTTTTCGTCGCCGAATATCTCAATCGTGTTGCCGTAGCTCTTGCTCATCTTCTGGCCGTCGGTGCCGGGGACGACGGCGACCTCCGCGCGGATCTGCGGCTCGGGAATCACAAACGTCTCGCCGTATTGCTCGTTAAATTTGATGGCAATGTCACGCGTGACTTCGACATGCTGCTTTTGGTCGCGGCCGACCGGCACGACGTTGGAATCGTAAATTAAAATATCGGCCGCCATCAGCACCGGATAGGCGAAAAGCCCGTGGTTCACGGGAATGCCCTTGGCGGACTTGTCTTTGAACGAATGGCATTTTTCGAGCAGGCTCATCGGCGTGAGCGTGGAAAGAATCCATGCCAACTCGGTGTGTTCCGGCAGGTCGGACTGGCGGAAGAAGACGGATTTCTTCGGGTCGAGGCCGCACGCCAGAAAGTCCAACGCTACATCCAAGGTATTATTGCGGCGTTGTCCAGCGTCGAAAAGCGACGTCATGGAATGGTAATCCGCAATGAAATAAAATGCCTCGCCTTTCGCCTGAAGTTCGATGGCGGGCAGCATCATCCCGAAATAATTTCCGAGGTGTAGCGTGCCGCTGGGCTGGATACCTGACAAAATTCGCATGAAACAAATTTAATAAGGAAAGCAGGAAGGTAGGAAGCTGAATCTCAAAAAACAATTTCGGTTGCCTTCATTCTCTATTGTTTATGCACCGCTCCACTTCTCACCTCCCAGCGCTGCAAATCTTTTCCCAGTTCACTCGGCCAGTTTTCCTCGGTGCAGGTCATGAATACCTGGCCGCTAGATTTCCGCGCCGATTCCAGCAGCGGCAGAAATCCGCTGCGCCGTTTCACGTCCAGCTCCCCCATCACGTCGTCAATCAAGAGAATCGGCGGCGAACCTTGGATGCCCGCGAGAAATTCCGCCTGCGCAATTTTCAGGGCGATGGCCAGGGTGCGCTTCTGGCCCTCGCTGCCGAACTGCGCGGCGGATTTTTCGTTCTGCAACAGCTGCAAATCATCGCGGTGCGGGCCGACGAGCGTGGCGCGAAATGTCCGTTCGCGGGCGCGTGACTGTGCGAGTTCCACAGCAAAATCATTTTTCACGCTTGACTGGTATTCGATGCGCAATTCCTCCGCTCCATTGGAAATACGGCGATAAGCCAGTCGCGCAAGCGGGGAAAACTTCGGCACCAGCCCGCGGCGGGCAAGGATGAGGTCGTTGCCGAGCTTAACGAGTTCGGCGGAAAAACTTTCCAGTGCGGCCTCGTCCACGGTGCGTTGCTTGAGCAGCGCATTGCGGGCGCGGACGGTGTGCATGTAACGCTGGAGCAGTGGCAGGTAGCCCGGCTGTGTCTGCGCCAGCAGCAGGTCAATGAACCGCCGGCGCGCGCGGGCGGTGCCCTTGATAAGCTGTAAATCTTCCGTGCAAAAAACCACCGTCCGCAGCGCGCCCAAATATTCCGCGAGCTTTTTCACCGGCTGGCCGTCGAGCGCGAGTTTCCGTTCGCGTGCTGACCAATACATTTTAATTTCATGCTCGCCCTGGCCGACGACGTTGCCGCCGGCGAAATAGCCTTTCGCGCCGTGCCGGATCATCTGCGCGCCGCCGACGCCGCGAAAAGAGCGCAGCGTGGCCATGAGATATACAGCTTCGAGAATGTTCGTCTTACCCTGCGCGTTGTCGCCGAGCAGCAGGTGGAAGCCGGGCGCAAAATCCACGTCCAGCCGCGCGTAGTTGCGGAAGTCACGGAGTCGCAGGTGGGCCAGATGCACCCGCGGAAAATACCTGCTAGACGCGTGGCAGCGAAGTTTTTTGTGGTATTTCCATCGCAGCTGCCCTCCGGAGAATTGATTTTACGGTTCAACCTTTGGCTGGCACTGGCGACATCATCAGTGAACCGCCGCCGCCATGTATTCCTTCAATATCCGCACGTAGAGCCGGTATTCTTCCAGCGAAACGCCTGGCGGCGTCTGATGATCCACGCTAGGAATGAACCCGCCACGCTTCATCAAGGGTACGAGTCGCTCAAACTCGGCGCGGATCGCCGCCTCACCCTGATGCATCACCAGCTTGTTGTAATGCCCGACCAGCCGCAGGTTTGGATAAAGCTGCCGCAGCCGGCTGCCATCCACCCCGGCCTGGCGTTCCAGCGGCAGCACGCCGTCCACGCCCACTGTTTGCAGCCACGGCACGAGCATCGTCACCTCGCCGTCGGTGTCCACGATGGTGAGCAGATTCAATTCCTTGGCGCGGGCCATCAGCTGCCGGTAATACGGCGCGAGGAATTCCTCGAACGTCTTTTTCGAGATCATCGGACCGTTGTTGTAAGACATGTCTTCGGCAATGGTCATGAAGGTCGGCACACACGCCGTGGCGATTTGCTCCAGCAGGCGTAAGTTGAAATCAAGCAGATCTTGATTGATCCGATGCACCAGTTCCGGCTCGTCGTAATACGCGTAGCTCAACCGCTCGAAATCCATCAGCGTTCGCGGAAACCAGAAAAAGCCTTCCAGCGTGACCCACACCACCGCCTCGCCGCGCGCCTGCCGCGCCGACCATGGGCGCATTCCGTCAATGGCCTGCGAATGGTTCGGGTAAAGCCGGGGGAGGATTCGTAAGTAATCATCCATGCCGCCGACCATGCCCTCGGTGTGATGCTGCGTGGCCTCGATGGTCGCCTGTGTGGTGCTGAACCAGAATTGCTGATACGGATCGAGGCCGAAATATTGGGCGATTTCGAAGACCTGGCCAAACTTCAGATCGCGCGGCAAGCCTTCGCCGTGCCAGCGCGCGATGGTCTTATCCCACCACATCGCCCACTCCCATACCGGCAGTCGATCCACCGGCTGAAAATTCATCACCGCCCGGAATCGTTCAACATGATTCATCTTATTAATCGTTTCATTGTCGTGATGCAGGCATACAAATCGTGGCGATAATAATCAAGCCGCTAAAAATGTGGTCGTGGCATCATTTGTAGCACCGGGCTTTGACTGGGCTGGCAGAGCGAAGGCAAACAGGCTTGACGCCCGGTTCAGCAGGAAACTGGATCACGGCCAAAACGCGTCCGCCATTTATCCACACTTTCCTTTAGGTGGTGTAAAATGGTTTCATGGCGCATGGTTCCGTGCGTGATTTTTGAGGACGAACATTTGCTGGTGGTCGCCAAACCCGCCGGCTGGAACACGCACGCGCCGTCGCCCTACGCCGGCCAAGGCATCTACGACTGGCTGCGCCACCGTGAGCTGCGCTGGGCCACGCTTGCCATTATTCACCGGCTTGATAAGGAAACCAGCGGTGTGCTCGTCTTCGGCAAAACGCCGCGCGCCAACAAATCTCTCACGGAACAGTTCGCCGCCCGCCGCGTCCACAAAAAATATCTCCTGCTCACCGACCGCGCCGTGCCGAAAAAAGAATTGGCGGTGAAATCCAATCTACTTCGCCTCGGCGAAAAATACGCCAGCCGTCCCGGCGGGGAAATCGCGGAAACAAAATTCACTTCGGTTTCCGACATCAAATTCGCCGTCAACAGCGTAGGTCTCCGGATGGTTCTTGCTGAGCCGTTCACCGGTCGCACCCACCAGATTCGCGTCCACGCGGCGGAAAACGGGTTCCCCATTCTCGGAGACACGCTTTACGGCGGCACCGCGTCATCGCGCGTGTTTCTGCACGCCGGCGAAATCGAGTTTAGTCATCCGGCGACCAGCGAGCCGGTTAAATATTTCGCTTCGGTGGATTTCGACGTCGAACCGCGTCGCGCGTTGCGGGCCGCTATAGTTGAGCTGGCGGCGACGAATGCTTTTCGCATCATCAACGGCGCGAGCGACGGCTGGCCGGGCTGGTATGTGGAAAAGCTCGGTGATTATCTGCTTTCGCAAGCCGAAGCGTCTTTGAATGTCCGGCAGCAAAAAGAACTGGCAAGACTTGCAAAAAATTTCTCTACCCGCGGCGCGTATCACAAATCTTTGTCGCGCCAAGTCCGGCGCACGACGACCGCTGAAGTCTCGCCGCAGCTCGTCTTTGGCGAAGCTGCGCCGGAGCGATTTGAGATTTTAGAAAACGGTATCCGCTACGAAATGAGTTTTGGCGAAGGCTATTCCGTCGGCCTATTTTTGGACCAGCGCGACAACCGCCGCCGCCTGCTCACCGGCCACATTGCCGCCGATTTCCCCCAGCTTCCAACTTCCAATTTCCAACTCTTAAACTGTTTCGCCTATACCTGCGGTTTTTCCGTCTGCGCCGCAAAAGCCGGCGCTCGGACGACGAACCTCGACCTCTCAAAAAAATACCTTGAATGGGGCCGGCGCAACTTCACGCTGAACGGCCTCGACCCGGGCGCGCATGATTTTATTTACGGCGACACGTTTGACTGGCTGCGGCGGCTGGCCAAAAAAGGCCGCGCGTTCGACGCCATCGTGCTCGATCCGCCGACGTTTTCGCAATCCAAGGAAACCGGCGTGTTTCGGGTGGAGAAAAACTTTGCCAATCTGGTATCCGCCGCGCTGCCGGTGCTGGAACCTGGCGGCGTGCTGCTGGCGTCAACGAACGCGGCGGACTGGCCGCCGGAAAAATTTCTGGCCAGCGTGGAAAATGCGGTGTGGGCGGCGCGGCGAAAAATTCTGAAACAGCATTATAACCCGCAGCCGCCGGATTTCCCCGTCAGCCGCGCCGAACCGGCGTATTTGAAAACAGTGTGGGTAAAAATCAATTAACTCCTATGCTGTTTTAGAGGTGAATCCATCCGGCTCCCATCAGCGGGTGTGGATTCAGCGCGTGTGTTGCAAAAACCAGGCGAACAATTCCGGGTTCGCGTAAGTCTGTGTCCAGCAGTCGTGTTGCGCCTCGGGATAGATGGTGAACTTCACTTCCTTGACGCCGATCTTTTTCATGTAGCCGACCATGCGTTCCGATTCTGCCAGCGGCACCGTGGGATCTTTGGCACCGTGAAATGCCCACATCGGCAGCCTGACCAGTTCGGATTTGTCCGCGAGCAACGGGGTGATGAGATCGCCGCCACCGCAAATTGGTGCGATGGCCGCAAAGCGTTCGGGATGGCTCAAGCCGAGGCTCCACGTCCCGAAGCCGCCCATGCTGATGCCGGTCAGATAAATGCGCCGGGTGTCCACGGCGTATTTGGTTTCCACCGCGTCGAGCAGCGCGAGTATCTGGTCGTTTGACCAGATTTTGCCTTTGGGACATTGGGGGGCGACGACGATGAACGGAAAGCCGGCCTGCTGTGTGTCAACCTTTGGCACGCCATGCTTGGTGACGAGCCAGACATTGCTGCCGCGTTCGCCGGCGCCGTGCAGAAATAATATCAGCGGCCAGCGCTTCGCCGCATCCACGCCGTAGCCTTCCGGCAAAAATAAAATGTAATCGGCGGAGAAAACTTGTTTACGTTCCAGGGAAAACTTTTGGGCGGTCTGGCCGGGTTTCATGGCGGAAGAATTTTTCAGGCTGCCACAGGCGGCCGGTCCGAACAGCAGCGGCAGCAGCAAAAGCGGACTTAGAACTTTCATGCGGTCACATGATTTTAAGCTTCGGCAGATCCTGTGAATCCACCAAGCCGATAGGCTCGTTCTTGGCGTTCACGACGATGAGGTCATCAATGTTCCGTTCATTGAAGATTTTCAACGCCTCGGCAGCCAGCGCATCGTCGCGCACACAAATCGGATTGCGCGTCATCACGCTTTTGATCGGCTGCGAGAGAAGATTTTCATTGGTCGCCATGTGGCGGCGGAAATCGCCGTCGGTGAAAATGCCGGCGAGTTTGCCGCGCGTGTCCACGACCGCGAGGCTGCCGGACTTGGCGTGGGTCATCACCATCAAGGCTTCCTTTACGGAAAGATTTTCGCGGGCGATGGCGTTCCGTTCGCCGCGGCGCATGATTTCGCCGACCTTCAAAAGCATCGCCCGGCCAATCGCACCGCTCGGATGATACTTGGCAAAATCCTTTTGCTTGAAGCCGCGCGCCTGCAACACCGCCATGGCCAGCGCGTCGCCGAGCACGAGCATCGCCGTGGTGCTGCTCGTAGGCGCGAGGTTGAACGGACACGCTTCCTTTGGCACCTTGACATTGAGCGAAAGGTCGCTGTGTCGCGCGAGGGAGGATTTTAGATTGCCGGTGAGTGCAATGATTTTGACGGAAAATCGCTTCAGTGCGGGCAGGAGATTTAGCAGTTCGTCCGATTCTCCGGAATAGCTCAAGGCGAGAAGCACATCGCCATCATTGATAATGCCCACGTCGCCGTGCAACGCGTCCACGCTGTTCAATACGACGGCGGTGGAACCGGTGCTGGTGAGCGTGGCGGCGATTTTAGCGCCGACGTTGCCCGATTTGCCGATGCCGACGATGACGATCTTGCCGCGTTGTTTTAGCGCGGCGATGATATACTCAACGGCGGTGTCAAAAGATTTGTCAAGCTGCGCACGGACGGTTTTGAGCGCGGCGAGTTCGATGTCGAACACTTCACGGGCTTTGGCGAGGTGGCTCATAATTCACTCCAAGTTCGGATACGAGCCAAGGATTTTGACAAAGTTGCAGTGTTTGCCGAGATGCTGAATGGCCCTGGCCACCTTGGCATCCTGATAATGTCCGGCACAGTCAATGAAGAAGAAATATTCCCACGCTTTGCGCTTGCTGGGGCGTGATTCAATCTTCGTCATGTTGATCTTGAATTTGCGGAACACGGCGATGGCATCGTGCAGCGTACCAGCCCGGTCGGCCACGCTGATCATCAGGCTCGTTCGGTCGTCGCCGGTGGGCGGACTGCACTGGCGTCCGAGGACGATGAAGCGCGTGACGTTGACGGAATTATCCTGGATGTCCTGCGCCAGAATTTTCAAGTCGTATTTTTCCGCTGCCAAAATTCCGCCGAGGGCGGCGGAGAATTTCTCCTGCGCGGCGAGTTCCGCCGAGCGCGCGTTGGAGGAAGTTTCGATGATCTCCGCCCGCGGCAGATTTTTCGCCAGCCAGCCTCGGCATTGTGCCAGCGACTGCGGATGGACGTAAAGTTTTTTGATCTTTACGCGCGGCGAATTGCTCATCAGGCATTGCTGAATCTCCAGTAGCACCTGCGAAACAATTTTTAATTCGCTGTCCACGAACATATCAAGTGTGTGCGTGACAACGCCCTCGGTGGAATTTTCCACCGGCACCACGCCGTAGTCTGCGGATTTTTTAGCTACTTCGGTGAACACGTCGCCGATGGTTTTCTGGGCGGAATAATGCAGGCTGGCGCCGAATTTCTGAATCGCCGCCTGATGCGTGAACGTCGCCTCCGGCCCGAAATACGCAATGGTCATGCTCTTTTCCAGCGCGAGCGAGGCGGACATGATTTCGCGGTATATCGCGTGAAGCTGTTCGTCGGTGATCGGGCCGGCGTTCGATTTGCAGATGCGGTCGAAAACGGCGCGCTCGCGGTGCGGTGCGTAGATTTCCTCGCCGGCTGCCAGCTTGATTTCGCCGATGGCGAGCACGTGGCGCGTGCGATCGTTGAGCAGCCGGACAATCTGTGCGTCCAGACTGTCAATCACCTGACGATGTTCGGAAAGGCTCATTTCAGGGAAGAATGGAGAATTATAAATGAAGAATCAATCCGTTCCTGCGCTTTAAATCATTGACTTTCCGCGGCAAAAACCTATGCTCCCTTTTCCTAAATTTTGCGGGAACTGCCTCGTGGCAAGTTTTCACCCGCCCCCGGAAGGAAGTGAGTGCAATGACAGAGATTAAACTGAAAAAAGGCGAACCTGTGGATCGTGCTTTGCGTCGGCTGAAGAAAAAAGTCGACCGCGAAGGCACGCTCAAGAATGTACGTATGCGCCGGCAATTTGAAAAGCCGAGCGCCGTCCGCCGCCGCAAGGAAAAAGTCGCCCGTTTCTCCGCCATGCTTGCCGCGCGCCATGCCGATGATTAGGCCGTGATTTGGATTTCCCACGCCGGGCGCGTTCGCTAGGATGCGCCCGGTTTTTGTTTGCCCAAAGCCCGGAGCCTAAAACCTATAGCCCAAAAAATGTATTCGTTTTCTACCTGCTGGAATTCCGCCCGCCACACTGATGGCCGCGCGATGCTGCGCGAGCTCCGCGAGCTAGGCTTTGAATACGCCGAGTTGAGTCACGGCATCCGCATCAGCCTGCTGCCGGGCATCTTTGAGGCGTTGAAAGCCGGCGAGATCAAAATTTCCAGCGTGCATAATTTTTGTCCGCTGCCGGTGGGGGTAGACAAGCCGTCGCCGAACCTCTACGAATTTTCCTCCGACCGCGAGCGGGACCGCCAGCTTGCCATCAAACACACTGTCAACACGCTGGAATTTGCGGTGAAAGTCGGCGCGCCGCTGGTGGTGCTGCATTTTGGCAGCATGGACTTGAAGGATTACACGGGCAAACTCAAGGGACTGCTTGAACGCGGCGAGCGCGGCTCGCTAAAATTTCAAAAGCTTGTCGCCGAGGCTAATGTCGCGCGCGAGGCGAAGAAGAAAATTTTTTACGATCACTCCCGCGAAACCTTGCGGCATCTTTTGACCGAAGCAAAATTTCGCGGGCTTAAATTAGGCATTGAGATCCGCGAGGCCGTCGAGGAACTGCCGGTGGAATCCGACTTTAAATCGTTGCTGGAGGAATTTCCCGCGCCGCATGTTTATTACTGGCACGATGTGGGCCACGCGCAGATCAAGGCTGACCTCGGTTTCATCCGCCACTCAGAGCATTTGGCATTGTTGGCCGGCCGGCTGGCGGGCTTTCACATTCACGATGTAAAATTCCCCGCGCGCGACCATTTTCCGCCCGGCGGCGGCGACATTGATTTTGCCGCGCTCAAGCCGTTTGTGAAACCGGAGCACATCAAGGTGTTTGAATTAAGCCCGAAAGTTCCGACCGAATCCGTCCAGCGTGGCGTCGCACACCTGAAACGCATCTGGGGCGAGGAATAATTTCATCCCACGCACAGCTGGAAAGCAATTTTCCTTTGCGCCTTTGTGTCTTTGCGTGAGAATGGTTTAGTGAATCGGTCGCCGCGCGAAATTGCCGCTGAAATCGTTCGCTGCCTGAAAGCGGCGGGCTTTGCCGCGTTCTGGGTGGGCGGCTGTGTTCGTGATTTTCTGCTCGGCCGCGAGCCGCTGGATTTTGACATTGCCACGGACGCCAAGCCGGAGCAGGTGGAAACGCTTTTCCGTAAAACCATTCCTGTCGGCAAAAAATTTGGCGTCATCATCGTTGTCGAAGGCGGGCAGCAATTTCAGGTGGCCACGTTCCGCGTCGAGGCGGATTACCAGGATGGGCGCCGCCCGGGGAAAATTGAATTTGCCAATGCCGAAGCCGATGCTTCGCGCCGCGACTTCACGGTGAACGGACTTTTCTATGATCCGCTAACGGAAAAGATACATGACTGGGTCGGTGGGGAGACAGATTTGAGCGCGAAAATCATCCGCACCATTGGTGAGCCGGCAGAACGCTTCGGCGAGGATCATCTGCGAATGCTGCGCGCGGTGCGGTTTGCCGCGCAACTGGGTTTTGAAATAGAGCCGAACACCTTTGCCGCCATCCAAACACTTACGCCAAAAATCAAACTTATTAGCGCTGAGCGTGTTCGGGATGAGTTGTTGAGATTATTTCGGCCACCTCATGCCGCGCGTGGTTTGGTCTTGTTGCGTGACAGCGGCTTGCTGGAATATATTTTGCCAGAACTTGTGGCGACGATTGGTTGCGAGCAGTCGCCGGATTTTCATCCGGAAGGCAGTGTGTTCAATCACATCCGGCTGATGCTGGAGAAAATGCCGGCGGACGCGGGCGAGTCACTGCCGTGGGCGGTTTTATTGCACGACATCGCCAAGCCGGCGACAGCGGGGCGCGACGCGGCGATGGGCAAAATCCATTTTTACGGTCACGAAAAAACCGGCGCGAACATGGCAGAGGAGATTTTGCGGCGGCTGAAATTTTCAAACAAACAAATCGAAGAAATCGTCGCGGCGGTGAAGTGTCACATGCAGTTCAAGGATGTGAAGCTGATGCGCAAAGCGACGCTGCGGCGACTGCTCATGCGCGAGACGTTTCCGCTGGAGCTGGAACTTCACCGGCTGGATAGCCTCGGATCACACGGCGACTTGGGGCACTATAATTTTTGCCTGGCAGCGGCGGAAGAATTGAAACATCAGCCGGAAATTCATCCGCCGCTGTTGACGGGTGATGATTTGCTGGCGCTGGGAATTCCGCGTGGAAAGAAGATTGGCGAATTGCTGCACGAGCTTCGTGACAAGCAACTGGCGGAGGAAATAAAAACACCCGACGCCGCGCGGGCGTGGGTGAAGCAGAGGCTAGGTTAGATTTTGCCGCCTTATTCGGCATTTCTTGTTTAGGGGTGGAACCGACTTTCGCCCTGCCAGTTTGCGGCTGGCACTGGGACGAAGGCTGTCCAACCCGGAAATTAATCCCCAAATGGCGGTTTTCGGCCTAAAGCCTTCCATCTGAATCGGTTTGATTCCTTGCTGACGATGTTCCCGACATCGGAAACAATCTTTCCGACATGGGAAAATTAATTTCCTTAAGGTCGGACGAAGTTTCCTTTGAATCGGACGTCGTCCGATTAAGGTTTTGCGTTGCGGGATTAAAAGGAATCGTCGCAGGACATCAAGGAAACTTGGTTTCCGAGGCCGGAAAACCTCACCGTCAACTGGCGGATGAATTGACCACGCCGGACCAGGCGCTGGGTGAAGAAAGAACAGCGGGTTAATTTTACAGCGGCGAGTAAGCAATGGATCGGATCTCAAGCTCGCCGCCTTCGCTCTGGATGCCGATGAAGCCGGAGTTGATGGTGCATTCGGTGACTTCGTTCACCAGCTTGCCGTTGATGAAGGAAGTGACCTTGTTGTTTTTGCAGATGGTTTCTGCCTTGTTCCATTCTCCGACGGGGCGTTCCATCGAATCGCCACGAAAAGGAACCGGTGTGTTTTTATCCATGCCTTTGTGTTCCTTGGATTCCGCGCCTTCCATTAGAAACAAGTCGCCCTGCCGGGTGTGCTTGCCTTGAACTTGAACGCACTGCGGCCAGACTTTGTCCGGCGGTTGAATGTGAACGAGGATGCCGGTGTTGTCGGCCTTGGGTGAGATTTTTACGAAACGCCATTCGACGGTGAGAAAATAATTGCTGTAAACTCCGGTGGTGCGGATGTAGCCGGTGGGCTTGCCGGTGCAGTGAATGAGGCCATTGGTGACCTTCCAGGTCTGTAGCGGGTCGGCGTCATCCTTCATGCAAAAAGTCCATCCGGAAAAATCTTTTTGATTAAACAACACCACGGTCATTTCACGGCTTTGTTTCGGCGGGTAGGCTGGTTCGTTGTCCTGCGCTTGACTGAAGGTTGTCGCCAGAAAGATGAATGCCACGATGAATTTCATGGGGGCGAGAATTGTCCGGCTCGACCCGCAAGTCAAGCGCCTGGCAAAAGTAATTTTTTCACGCGGTCGAAAACCTGGGCGGCTGCCAGGGCGTGCAAACACTCGTCGGTTTTCTCAAAAGTGCAGCGCGACGACAGGCAGGGCGAGCAGGGGAGATCGAGGCGCAGGACATTTTCGAATTGGCCGTAGGGGCCGGTGCGGCGCGGTTCGGTGGGACCAAGGAGTGCGACGAGCGGTTTGCCCAGCGCGGCGGCAACGTGCATCGGCCCGGTGTCATTCGTAATCATCAGATCGCCGAGGCGAATCCACTCGATCATTTCGGGTAGCGAAGTTGCGCCGCACAGATTTAGGCAGTGCGCCGGCGCGGCCCGTGAAATGATATCGCCCAGCGGCTGGTCACCCTTGTCGCCGAGGATGGTGAAATGGACGACGGGAAACTTTTGTACGAGCGCGCGGACGAGTTCGGCAAAATGATTTGCCGGCCAGCGCTTGTTTTTCCAGCGCGCGCCGGGCTGGAGCAGAATCAATTTAGAATTTGGAAGTTGGGAGGTGGAAGCCGGGAAAGCTTCCGGCCATTTGCGTTTCACTTCGGCGGAAATTTCCGGGCGTTCGGGCAACCAGATAAAATTCTTATGGACGGGCACACCGAGCGGCGGCAGCACGGACAAATACCAGTCCACGGCGTGCGTGTGAAAACTTTTGCGCGGTACGGCGACATCATAAAATCCGCGCGCGCCTTCGCGGACTTCGTCGAGGCCGACAAGGTTCTTTCCGCGAGCGAGCCAGGCGAAAGCGGCGCTGCGGGCAAGGCATTGTAGGTCAATAACAAGGTCGAAGTTGTGTTCGCGCAGCCGGCGGACGCTGCGGAGCATTTCCGGCCAGTGCTGTGGTTTCCCCCAGCGTTTGCGCTCGAAACGGATGATGTCGGCGAGGTCGGGATCGCTTTCGACGAGCGGAGCGAGCGAGGAATCAATCCACCAGAAAATCTCCGCATCGCGAAAATGCAGTTTCAACAAACGCAGGATGGGGAGCGCCTGGATGACGTCGCCGAGCGAACTGGGTTTGAGGATGAGGATTTTCAATCGGTTTCAGCCACGGATGCACACAGATGAAAAACAAATTTAAAAATCAGGGATTCGGAGATTCAGACCATCTGTGGAAATCTGTGTGAATCTGTGGCCGGAAAAATTCATCTGCCAAACGCAAGGCGTTCGGCAAGGCGTTCAGGCAGGCCGGCATCGCGGATTTTTTTCTGGGCGGCGGCAATGTCGTAATCCAGTCGGCGGAGTTCAATCGTCTGGGCGTCCATGTCGTAAATGACGTAGCCGGCCTTGGGATTGTTGTCCCGGGGTTGGCCGATGGCGCCGACGTTGATGAAATATTTCTTCGTCGGGTCCACCTTGAACTTGGAATAGGTTCCGCCGCGGACAACGCTGTCGCGCATAAAGGCGACGGGGACGTGCGTGTGGCCGAAGAAGCAAACCTGGGTGTTTTGATAGGGAAAGTTGGCGGCGGCGGCAAGCTTGTCCAACACGTAGCCCCAGCGTTGGGGCGCGTCGAGGGTGGCATGAACCATGGTGAAGTTGGCGGCCAAGCGGGTGTATTTGAGTTCGCTCAGCCAGAGTTTGTCATCGTCGCTCAACTGCTCGCGGGTCCAGTGCACGGCGTCGGCGGCGTGGGGGTTGAAGCCTTCGAGATGATTGTCGGTGGAGCAGTATTCG
>Ga0208507_1001347_pt1 | contig 13933 bp, 15 predicted proteins | sample CryBogCBH12Aug01_FD_184626 | JGI IMG/M metagenome (GOLD analysis project Ga0208507, IMG submission 184626) | Freshwater microbial communities from Crystal Bog, Wisconsin, USA - CBH12Aug09.1 (SPAdes) (version 2) | ecosystem: Environmental > Aquatic > Freshwater > Lake | place: Crystal Bog... | reverse complement strand
CGCAGCGTAATATACATAGCGATCCGTCAGGCTACCCGATTTGGCATCGAGCATTCGCATGGCGAAACGGCTTCCCGCCGGAGGTGGTTGCCCGTAAACACCAAATTTGCTGATGTTTGCCGGAAGCCGAAAGACTTCGTAAAAGCCGCCGTCGGAGACGAATCCCATGTAAAGACTGTATACTTGCGGCAGTTTTTCGATCTCTTTGTGCAAGAGCAACATGCCGTCAGCATTCCGCATTTGGGCCGAATCGATTTTTCCGAAAGTGGCGGTAGCATCCACAACGCGGGACACCGAATTCAGCATGACACCGACGCTGTCGGAAATATCCTGCGAAGCCTGCTCCATGGATTTGGAGGCCGTATCCAAGGCGAGTTCGGTGTTCGTCAGATAAAGGTAGCCGATGATCGCCACCATCAAGGGCACCAAGGCCGTGGTGAAGGCTGCCGCAATGCCGATCTGAAGTCGAATTCGCTTCATCAGACCCTCCCCCGTATATGGATCAGTTTGGATGTGATAATTCAACTGCGCAAGACAGATGGCGACAGACAGATGGCGCGGCCCTCATCTGACGCCGTAGCCTCAAAAATCTCTGGCCGACCATGAGGTTGACGGTCCGGAATGGGTCATCTGGCGTTATCTGCCACCATCCGCGGGGACGATCGCTATTTTCAACACCGGACAGCCATTGCCGTGGCGCACGGCCTGAGGGGCGCGCCATCAAGAGACGGGTTACCCGTTACCCGGCAAGTGCCCGTTCAGGCTTGGGAGCGGTCAGTTGGGCTAGGGATCTCACCGGTTCCGGATGGCTCAGGCAGGCTACATCCCCTCATCCGAACTTGGTCCTCTCGGATCAGCCCCGTCGGGCAAACTCCTCAAATGCGTCCAGCGGCAGCGGTCGGCTGAAAAAATAACCCTGGTAAGAATGGCAACCGGAGTTCTCCAGAAAAACCTTTTGCTCTTCGGTTTCCACACCTTCCGCGATGACACCCAATTGGAGGCTCTGAGCCAATGCCACGATTGTCTTGGCGATGGCGGCATCATTCGGGTCAGTAAGCACGTCTCGCACGAACGACTGATCGATTTTCAATTGGTCCAGAGGCAGACGCTTCAGGTAAGAAAGGGATGAATAACCAGTGCCGAAGTCATCAAGTGAGAAGCTTACGCCCTTGGATTTAAGAGCGGACATCTTCTCGATGATGTCCTGCAAGTTCTCGACCAACATGCTTTCGGTGAGTTCGATCTTTAGTCGACAGGGATTTACGCCTGTCCGACTGATTACGTTCAATACCCGATCAACGAAATCAGTTTGACGAAATTGGCGGGCGCTCACATTCACAGCCAAGCTGAAATGCGATAAATTCGGCTTGTCGGCCCACACGACCAATTGGGCACAGGCGGTTTCAAGGACCCACTCGCCGAGCGGCAGGATCAACCCGGTATCCTCAGCGAGGGGAATGAATTCGGCTGGAGACACCAAACCACGAGCCGGATGCCGCCAGCGCACCAGAGCTTCAGCCCCAATCAAATGTCCGTCGCTTAGGACCTGAGGTTGGTAATTGAGAGTGAACTGTTTTTCCTCGATCCCCCGTCGAAGATCCGCCTCCAGCGTGGCGCGGCCCATGATGGCCGACTGCATCCCGTTATCGAAAAAACAAATGGCGTTGCCCCCGGTCGCTTTCGACCTGTACATGGCAAGGTCGGCTTGCCTCAAAAGTTCATCGACGGTAGTTGAATGCCCCTTGAACAAACTTGCGCCGATGCTCGATGTACAATGGTATCGCGTTTCATTAAGCAGATAGGGCCGACTGAAAGCAGCAAGCAATTTTTTGGCAATGATCTCGACCTGGGTAGCGGCATCCGTTTGGTCCGTGGATAGGCCGATCAGCATTACCAAAAATTCATCACCACCCAAGCGAGCCACCGTATCTCCTTCCCGAACACTTTCTATCAATCGCTGCGCCGCCTGTTGCAGGAGCACGTCGCCCATTTCGTGACCCAAGGTCTCATTGAGGGTCTTGAAATCGTCGAGATCGAGGAAAAGGAGCGCGTTATAGCATCCATTTCGGAAGCTTCCTGTCATCGATTGATTTAGCCGATCCAGAGCCAGCGTCCTATTTGGCAGCCCAGTGAGTTGGTCATAGAAGGCCAGTTCTATAATCTTCTCGTCAGCCTTTTTTTGTTCAGTGATGTCAAACTGTGTGCCAACGTAATTGACGACCTCACATTCCTTGTTCTTGACGGCTGATATTGTGAGCCACGCCAGATATTCCTCACCATTCTTGCGGCGATTCCACACTTCACCTTGCCATATTCCTGCGCGGTCGAGGGATTCCCACATGGAATTATAAAAGGCCGCTTCATGGCGGCCTGATTTGAGAACACGCGGCGTCTGACCGACAGCCTCCTCAGAGGTATAGCCGGTGATCTCTGTGAACGCCCGATTAACCCTCAGGATCACTCCATCACGGTCAGTAATCGCCATGCCTTCTTGAGAATCGAAGGCCGTGGCTGCGATTGCCAATTCGGCTTTGGCGGCTTCGTTTTCCCGGAGCAAGGTGGAAAGGTTGTGGACCATCCGCTTCATCAGGCCCAAAAGGATAAGTGTGGTCAATACGACGAACACCCATCCCTTTATTGCTCCGATTGTGGCCGCCTGCTTGGCATCACTGGCGATTAAACCTACCGCTCCATCAGAAAGCAGAATCCAAGTTGCGGATAGCGCCGCGTATATCAGCGCAATTCTGGCAGGCCCTCCTTTTGGAAGTTTCCTGTCAGTCAGCAGTTCGACATCGGATTCAAAATGCATTTGACGGACATTCTTGAAAAGGGACAGTAGTCTCATTTGATAGCGACACTTTACCTAAATATGCAAAGTCGCTGCTGTGATACGGATGCTGCGAGGAGAAGGAACGTTTTACTGCTTCTAACAGAAGCAGTTTATGGCGACCACAAAGAACCGCTCCTCTGACCGGCCCGGATCACCCGCCGGACGTCCCAGTTCGCCTAGATGGCCGGATTGTGATTCAAGCAGGTATCCGGCGAGGTCGCCGCCACCGGCCGGAGTGGGTCACCTGCACTCAATCAACGTCGATCCGCTGGATGGCTGCTGCCGGTTAGGGAACCGGCCAACCGCCGCGTCGGCCGGTGATGGCGGGCGGAGCGCGTCAACGAAAATGAGACAACCGGTTTGGTAATTTAAGCTCTACTTTTCAGCGATGTTGGTGGTGGATTGATCCAAGTTGCGGTTGGTTTTGCAGGGGGCTGCGGCGTCTTCCTGACGAACCGCTCGGGAGTTTTGCGGAACGCTTGATTGAGGGTGTCCTGACGCGCTGAGTAGATTGCGTCAGCTTGGCCGTAGTGGACCTGGTCGGGTGTCATGAGACCGATGCCAGCATGGTGGTGGTCCTGATTGTACCAATCGAAGAAGCGACGACAGAAGGCTTTTGAGTCCTGGATACAGCCGAAGCGCTTGGGAAATTCCGGTTGATATTTCAGAGTCTTGAAGTGGCTTTCCGAGAACGGGTTGTCGTTGGAGGTGTATGGCCGGCTGTGTGATTTGGTAACGCCAAGATCGGCAAGCATCAGGGCGGTAGCCTTTGCCTTCATGGACGGTCCACGATCGGCATGCAGCGTCAATTGGCCCGGCAAAACAAGATGCTTGGCAAGGGAGTCTTCGAACAGCATCTTGAAAATATTGGCACTTTCCGTGTCGGCGACGCACCAGCCGACGACCCTTCGGCTGAAAATGTCGAGGATGACGTAAAGGTAGAAGTAGGTCCATTTGGCGGGGCCCATCAGCTTTGTGATGTCCCAGGACCAAATTTCGTTTGGCCGCTCGGCCAGCAATTCCGGCTTTTGGTAGATAGGGTGTCGGAGTTGGCGGCGTCGTTCTCGGACTTCGTTATTTTCGCCGAGGATCCGGTACATGGTGCGGATCGAGCAATGATAGATGCCTTGGTCCAGCAGGGTGGCATAGACTTCCGCTGGCGCCAGATCGACAAATTGCGGCTTCCGCAAGAGGTCAAGCACCGTCAAACGTTGGTCGGTGGTCAGCGCCCGCGGCGACCTTGGGCGCGGACACGTGGGCGCCGGCAGGCGGTTTCCGCGAACTCGACGCCGATGAACGCTGGCACGGGAAACGCCGAATGCGGCACAGGCCGCACCGCTCACGCGATGAGCCGGGACCAGGCCGATAACGGCGTCCATCAGGGCTCTCCGTCGATCGCCACGGGAGGAATTCCCAAGAGTTCCGCAACTTTTTTTTGGAGATCGATGATGGCCTCGGCGCGATCAAGACGGCGTTGAAGACGTGCATTATCACGCCGGACGGTGGCCAATTCGGCAGCCAACGGATTGACGGGAACTGCCTTTGGGCCACGTTTGGCAGGAGCAAGACCGGCGTAGGCGCCGGCAGCACGCTGTCGCCGCCAATCTGAGATAACTGATGAGTAGGTGCCTTCCCGACGCAAGATGGCGCCGACAGCTCCGATAACCCCGCTTGCTACCGCCTTGTCGACGTCCGCCAGGATGCGCAGCTTATCCTGCACCGAAAACACCCGGCGACGCGGCCGGTCAGTTAACTCTGGCGAAGCCGCCGCCGGCCCGGGCACTATCGTCGGCCTACGGCCTTCCTCAGTTTCCGGGCCGGCGGCGGCTGCGTCCTGACTAAATCTATTGGGCATAACCATGAGATGAGTTTCCTAAGCCCTCGAGGCTAAACTCCCGGTCGGGAAATGTCTCATCTTCATTGGCACGGAGGGCCCGTCGGTGACTCCGCATTCATAAGTTTCGGTGACGCCGGCGGCATGCCATGCCAGCAGATCCGCCCTCAAGGAATGGCGATCATGGCTGGCAGAGGCTTCGGGCTGAAGTTGCGCGCCGGGATCAACCGCGAGCGCGAGGATCCTGGCATCGACTTTCAGCCGGCGGTGTTCGAAGGACTCGGTGACGGCCGGTTCGTCACACAGGATCAGGTCAATCAGGTGATCATCGATCTGAGGCCGCCACGGCAGGCGCAGATCGTCAATAACGATCCGTCCGTCTTCGATCGATTTAGCGAGAAGGGAAGAGTCCTTGTAGGCGCGAGGCAAACCGTTGGCTTGAGTGTGAAGCAATATTGGCAGGAGCTGGTAGGGAGCCTGCATAATTGTGTTGGCGAAGGGAAGCGTGGATAAAGCGCTATAGCTCATGTTGGATTTCCTTCAGAGTTTGTGGTTGCATCCGAGGATGCGATGACATAATTTATGCCACATACCACAGAAGATGGCAACATAAAAAATGCCTAACGACATAAAAAATGTTTTTTCTCCGCGACAATGCCGTGCGGCCAGAGGCTTGCTCGACTGGTCACAAGGCGATCTAAGCGATCGGTCTCATGTCGGGACGAAGACAATTGCGGACTTTGAGCGAGGGGCGCGAATGCCGCAGACCAGAACCTTGTTAGATTTGGTTCGCGCGTTTGAATCGGCTGGTATTGAGTTGCTACCAGATGCGGAATTCGGGGAGGGGGCGCGTTTCAGAGCACCAAGCGGAAAACAAACAGGATGATAGGTTGGTGCCCAGATCCGCTGCGACACGACAGATCGACTTTGCGTGGAGGGTTGTCCACTGGACGATTCTGTTTCCGTCGCTGAGTCTTGATCTTGTGATCCTTGATACCCGCGGTTCTGACGCTTTCCGAACGGTAGGCGTTCAAGGCAGGTTTGCCGCCACCGTACAAAGCGACAATAAGGTCGGTCGAATTCACCCCATACTTCTCGGTCTCCATCGCCGATGCAGTCATCGGCAACACGATTAGAGCGCCGCCGACAATCAGGTCTCCGAGTGCCGCGCTTGCTACCATGATGCGTTCCCTCCCCACCGGTCGGCCCGCCGACATTTTCAAATTGACTTCATTTATGATGATGCTATCAGATATGAACCCAGTGTCAGCAAGGCTTAGCAGGCCACGCTGCCATTGTTTTCTTTCAAGGTTGGTATTGGCGCCAGGGTTAACTACTTGCGGATAGTAGAGGGCGCCGGAGATGGCTTTCGGTCCTAACCCAGACGGAAAAGATGCCAGCGATAGCGGAGTGGTTTTTTCTTCATGAGCAAGCAAACGACTGAAAATGAATTACGCACCCTCGAGGCTCTAAGATTCAAAGCCATGCTGGAAGCAGATGTAGCCAAGATGAGCGAATTCATGCATGAAGGCATGGGTTACAGTCATTCCCGAGGAGATCGCGACAACAAAGCCGATTATATTCGCAAAGTAAAAGACGGTATTTATCGTTATAATAATATTTCATATACAATAAATAATATCGTATCAACAGATGTTACCGCTGTCATATGGGGACATATGGTTGCGACTTCGGTGGTCGAGGGCGATGTTAAGAAACTTAATATTGCTTATATGGTAGTTTGGATTAAGCACGATGGTCACTGGCAATTCGTCGGCTACCAACCGACGCCAATGCAAGCCTGATCTGCGGGAAACTTGAGTGACCCCTATGGGTCATTAGGACCAGTTCGATGATGTTCTGCCGGATGATCGTTGCCGCTCAGGGAACCGGACAGTCGCCGTGTCGGTCCATGCAGGCGGGTAGGTGCCAGAAAAAGACCTTCGGGAGCTACATCTTTAGACTGAGGGGCTACCTGCGGGCCTATGCCGGTATCTTCCAGCCAGTGCCATAATGAAAAGTCTGCGGAAGTAGAAGACCATCAGGCACGGCGCAAGTCTTAGCTCGGCATAATGCCCTGCAGATCCAGCTTGGCACTTTCCAATGACGCCTTGGCGATCTCAATCCCCTGATTGCCTGGGCGCTCCCGCACCAACTCCTCGATCTGCTGGAGAGCCCTGTCGATCTTGGCGAGGATCCTATCGGTGATATCGGTCATGGCCGGGATGGTATGGCGGGACGCCTTCATGGGCAAGACTGCCGTCCATCAGAATCCACGGCCATCCAGACTGAATGCATCTAAGATCGGCAAGACGTATTTCGACGTGGAACACACCAAGACAGGGGGTGGATGGCATCGGGACCCATTCATACGAATTTGATCCCGGGCATCAAGCGGCTTGCGGCTGTCATGGCCCGAACAAGGACTGGTCCCGAATGCTTGATGATTTAGGCCGATTGATCGTGCCGAAGGGGCGGCGCGAATAAATTGAAATGAGAGTTCGCAGATAGCTTTGAACCCGCTGGCCTCAGCCACTGTTGGTGGCTGAGGATAAATTTCTAGCTCAGGTTTCGGGAGTGCAAACTCAATTGTAATTTATTCTAAATTGATATTCTCAATGTTTTCTTCTTCCTGTCTTATCCATCTTTTTATTGTTTTTTCGTCGACTTCAAAATAGTGATTATTTTTTATTTTGTCTATATAAATTCTTGCTCTCTCAGATTTATTTGTAATGTTTTTGTTATCCCCATAGGTTTCGTTGAAGGATTTCCTAAAAAATTCACGTGTATCATTTCTTTCTTGAGATTTGGTCTTTTTATTTTCTTTTACTCTAATTACATCGTCAGGTATTAATTTTTTTATGTCTGTGGTATTGTCAGCTATTTTCATGTTCTTGAAGGAATCTATTGGTAGGTTTTCCCCAAAATAACGAAGAAACTGAATAATAGCATTAGGGAATACCCTTGTCTCTTCAATGCGATGGTAAAAATTTTCTATGCCTAAACTCCAAAATATACCCATTATTCCTTGTCTAATTCTTTTTGATTCTTCATCGTCATTTATGCAAAGCATAAAAGAATTTATAAAATTCAACTGTTCATTGTTTAGCTTGCTACGAATTTGGTCTGCGCTAATCAAAAAATTGAATGAACTTTTTACTGTGTCGAACGGCATATCATTATTGTTTAGGCCAAGCATATATTTAATTATAAAGTCACAAATTTTAGACTTTGATATATTCTTACAATTTTTTTCAATTTCACCAAGAAAAGCCTTTGTTAAGATGACTTTTGCCATAGCTGCTTCTTTCCATCGCCAGGGGGGCATGCCCAACGGAATGGGGGCAAACCCGTACAGAGAATATTGAAATCATGGCCTAACCAGAAGTTAGCGACAATTAATCAGAAGTATAAATTACTAAGAGAGATAGTTGCGTCCCCTGGCCATGGCCAGCGCCTGTTTAAGGCGGCGGCGGGTGGGCGCGAGCAGTTTCTTCAATCCGAGCTTTTCGGCCATCTTCCGTATGACGACGGCGTCATCCGCGTTTCCCTCGATAAGATAGTCCGAGGCCAACGCCGTCAGTTCCTGTATGCATATCTCAATGGGTTTGCGTAAATGGAGCTCGTCGCCAATGAACTCGCGGAACTCCGTACAGCGTGTGGTATCTGCTCCAGGCGGCCAATAATACGCGTAATTGCCGTCTCTGCTCGACGGAAATTCGGCGAGGAAGGGTGCCAACATGTCCTTGAAAGAAGACGTGGCGCGTGATTTTCCAAGTTCCTTGGCGACCTTGGTGGCGACAACATCTCCGCGGATCGGTCCCTCGCTACCAATGATCAGTTCCACGATCAGGGCAAGATTGCTGGTATCAATAGAAAAAGAAGGGCGCCGGACGGACGAGACCTTCTCTTCATCCGGTAAAGAGCGCATTTCGATGGCCATTGGCATCCTCGGTTTCGCCTGATCATGTACGTCGTCGTCGATCAGCTCCTTGACTGTTTTTTTTACCAAGTCCAGAAGGTGCTTCGGAATGTAGTGTGTAAATAGGATGCGACCAGCTTTTATCTGTTTTTCGCGATATTGATGAGCACGATCATTTTGCTTCTTTTTCCTATGTTTCTCATTTGCAGACAGCGTTGATACGAGGTTCTCCAGATCCTGTCTTTTCATTTTTGAAAAGTTGTTCACTCCCATAGCAGATACTCCTACATAGTAAGGTCTGTGAAGCCTGAGGATGGCGCATCCTCATCAGGATCGGGGTCCAAGTCATCCCAATCGGTCGGCGTATCCGCGGGGGGCTCGATTTCGGTGAGCGGAGGTTCGTCTGCGGCGAAGTGCTCGGCGCATAGCCAGTCATCGGCTGGTTGAGGCGGAGGCGTATCCTGCTTCATCAGATTATCGATTGTCATGTAAAACTGCCGAATTTCTTCCGCAGCGTATCGTGCACAGTCAATAATTCGTTCACTTGCTGCGCCAATAACATTAATTGCGGAACAAATTTCTCCAACAACAAAACGGTAAGATCGTCTTGTGACTTTCCAATATGTTCCACCTGTTTCAACAGAGAAATCTCTAAAGGTGTAAGTGGCATCGTGTTTTTCCTCATTTTTTACTGTTGGATAATCAGAGAAGGTGAGCATCGGCTTTGTTTGGGCAAAAAGTGGGTGGCACGGCGTCGATGGAGTGAAAAACCGGTGGTTAAATTGGCGGTGGTTTTGTTCCGAGCGCTCATCGAGAAAGGGCTCGAAGGGTTCGTCTTCCGACTGGAGGCTGACCGAGGGCTCGGCCCAGCCGAACTGCCGGTTGATATCGCGCTGGAATGCAAGCCAGAAACTGCGACTTGCCGGTCTCGGTGGATCCGGGTTGAAACTGTCAAAGCCACGGTCGGCATTGGAGATCGCCTTGGGAATGATGCAATGCGCCTCCAGGCGGCCCAGGTGAGTGTGAGCGCCCCACAGGATTGGCGGGCGATGAAGTGGCGGAATGCCGGCAAAGGCGGCGGCCTCAAACCGCAGCAATGTATCCATTACCGGTTGCCGGGCATTGGGGGCGAGGTTATTGAAGTCAGCGACGCAGATGTCGCCGACGGCCCAGGTCATCACCGCCATGCAATAACCGCGCTGAAAGCCTGACGCGAGGACGTACTCCTTGATAAACAAAGGGTCGCCCTGCAGCAATTCAGGGATGGGTGACCGGCGAACCGTGTGCCAATCGTTGCTGGGCCCACGTTTTCGGACAACCGCGGCCAGCAAATAGGAGATTCCCTGCGACGGTTTCCGTCCCCTATGATCAAATCCGAGTTTCATTTCAGGGGGCCTTCCGCCGCAGCATTTCAATGAGGGCTCGCTCGTAGCTTAGCAAAGCCGCTGCCAGGTGAAGCGCCTCATGCGTCCCCAGATTGCAGCAGATCGACGCCGAGACGGCGTTCAACAGGGTGAAGACCTGGGCGGTCAGGCTAACCAACTCTGTCCAATCCCGGCGGCGGACGATCGTGGTGCTGACAGCGGCCTGGCGAAGAAATTCCGACAGGTCCAATCCGGAAAGCTCAGCACGGTAATTCAGGTCGGCGCGTTGGCTTGGCGAAACCCGAAACCTGACAACCTGGCTGAGCGGATAGCCAGTGTTGATTCGAAATGTCTTCTTTTTACTCATCGGAGCCTCCGTCAGCGCCGCCGGACCGGACCGCCGGATTCTCTGCCGGCGAGCCATTCCCGAACGGTGGTGACCCTGTACCATGTTGCGTTGCCAACTATGATTTTCGGAGGGCCGCAGCGCCGCTGGTCAAACCGCTGCAGGCTGCGCTCGGAAATACCGAGCGCTCTGCACAATTCGTGGCGCGATATGAACCCCGTCAACAATTCGGCCGCGCCGGCAATCTGGTGACTGGGGGCTCCATTGGTCAGTGGGATGTGCTTGGCCAAAGCGAAGCCTGTTTCGGTTGGCCTGGTTGCCGAATAAATGGCCGGTTCCTGTGAAGGCGAGGTGGCGGCCAGGCTGGTCAGGCGAGAAGTGCGTGTTGTCATGCAGGTCATTAAACCTGGACACGCTTGGACATCCTTTGGAAATTGGACGACTAAATTCGCCGTCTGGAATGAAAGGACGGGGCGAGCGAAGAGCGGGGGGGGGCACCCCGTGGATGACCCAGTAAGAGCATTCAGAATGGCACGGCAGGCAGCATTGGCGGTTCAAGGACGATCGCGCGCCGCTCTGATGGTCGCCATAGGACTGTTTTGGGCTACCGGGAGAGCCATCATAGGCGGCGCCTGGTACGATTAGTCGGCGGTCATCAACTGTGCGTAAATATTGAAACCAGCCAGAACCGACAGCGGCTCCGACGTAATGCCGGTATGGCCGGCCGAAGTCATTGGGTCCCCGACCACAGTCGAGGCAGTCGCGGAGAAGGACGTTGCTCGGCGCTGGCGGTGTTGTCGCGGTTGAAGCCGAGATTGCTGCCCAAATCCAGTTGGATCTCCGGGGTGCCGGGATCCAACGAGGTATGCATGTTAGTTGCTTCCTTCTATTCCACCCATTGCACCTGGATGGCTTGCACGGCGTCATCGGCCTAGGCGCCAGTTTCCGTCACCAGCGCTAGCACAACCTCGCGCTGCCAGCAGGCGCGGCCGATGGCGAGTTCGTGCTGCGGCGGCGAACGGATTCTGGCTATGGGGCCTGCGCGCCGATCAGATCGGCCTGCAATTCCTTATCCCAGTGGGAAAGTCGGGCTTGCCGAGGATGTGGCCACATGCAGGGATTGTTCTCGTGGAAAAGGGATTACCTGATTTCATTCGTCGGGTATAACCTGTAATTGGCTGGTGTTCCTCAAGAAAAGGGCCGATCTCACGAAAAATGGCGACTACCATTCGATGGAATGGTAGCTAAGGAATAACCGCAAACTGTGAGCCAATTATCTAGAGTTATTTCTATCTATTATTAAAATATGACTGCCATTTTGATGGCAATGATCTTCATGACGACGATAATCCGTATTCGCTAATAATCTTGAGGCGTGTCTGCTGATCTCAACACAATTCATGACATGAAGCCTAAAATCCGCAATCGCTTGACGGTCGAGGTTCGCGAATACGATAGATGCGTCGGAATGATCGGCGTCATGCGGGCCGAAACAGGAAATGTGACGGTGCCATGTAATAACCGACGCGGCGAGTTTGAAAGGTGTGTCAGATCGGATGGTGCCATTCGGACCGATGCAGAAAACTTGATGACTATGTTCCGGCGATTTGATGGCGATCGCCATTCGTAGCGTGATGCGTAACGCCTACCGCAATGAGACGGCAAACGTAGCGAACACCAAAGATGGGTCATCATCACATTGGTCACGCATTCCATTGGGGGAAATGTGATGGCCTTGTTCAGGCGCACGGCAGCCGTTACTGAAACTTGATATTTAGGCTTCGCAAGAAATTTGAAACACCTTCATTGAATGCGATGCCATGCGCGACGTGACGCGTAACGCCTAGGCATCGGCCGACGTGACGGCTGTCCTGTTCCCTAAGCGGCAGCGGTCGTTCAGTTGAACATCATCGAACTGGTACTGATGGCACAAAGCCGGCATCCAGAGCCGGCTCGCCGGCTGCCCGGTTTTGACAAGTAAAGCCGTCGGCCAGGGCCGCCGGTAAGGGTCTTTTGCGCGAGCTGCTCAGGGACGCGAGGCCTCGTTGCCAACCGCTCCCTGGTCCAGCCTAAAAATCGCGCCCTCAGGCCGAGGATGCTTCGCCGGCGGCCGCCTTCAACGCCACTTTTCGAGGTGCAGTTTCCTGCAGGAACAGACATACGGCGATGCCCAGAACGCAACCGCCTATCGGGAGGTAGAAGAAATTTTCGATGCCGATCTCATGGGCGACGAAACCGGCCAGGATGGGGACAATGCCGCCGCCGAAGATTTCACAGATGCCGACCGTGATGCCGTTGGAGGCGCCGATGAGCTTCGCCGGCACCGATTCCGAGGCGATCAGACAGATCCCGATGGTGAGAAGTCCCTGGCTGCAGAACAGCACCAGGAAAAGGCACAAGAACAGACTTACCGGATCAGCGCCACAGGATCTCAGAATTAGAACCGCGCATAAATCGATGATGCCGAAAACAAAGGTTACCGACTTGCGGCCCAGATAGTCCGACAGCGTCGCCAGTACCAGAGCGCCCGCCGCGGCGCCGAAACCGATGGCGGACAGCACAAATCCCATCTGAACCAGTTCCAGATGCAGATAATCGGTAAGATAGCTGGCCATCATCGCCGCCATCGACATTTCGCAGGCCATCCATCCCATAACCATGATGATCTGCAGCGGGACGTTTCTATATTTGAAGACATCGAGCCACTTATGCTCACCATGGTCGTGAATTGCTGAATGCTCGGTCGCTTCATCGCCTCTTGCCTTCAGCACCTTGGTCATCAGAGCGGCGATCACCAGGCCGGGAATGGTCACCAGCGCAAAAACCCAGCGCCAACTGATGCCGAAATGCAGCAACTGAACGACGAACAGCGGCGCCAGAGCCATGCCGAACAACGGCATCGCCATCTGCTGTATTCCCATATTGCGGCCCTGCCGGTCGGGTCGGGAAACCTGGATGGTGGCAACCTGCCCGGACGGCGTGTAGGCGCCTTCCGCGCCGCCGATGAGGGCGCGGATGAGGACCAGACCCAAGAGCCCGGTGGCCAGGCCGCTGACGCCGGCCAGAAGAGAAAAGACAACGAGAGAGGCAACGAGGACCTTCTTGGTGCCGATCCGGTCACTTAATCCGCCGGTAAAAAAAGCCGATGCTCCCCAGGCCAAAGACAAAGCTCCGGCAATTATGCCGATGTCCTTATAATTAAGACCAAGCTCCTTTGCCATAACTGGAAAAATAGGCATGATCATGAAGCGATCGACACCGACCAGCCCCCAGCTCAATACCAATAGAATCATTGCCTTGCATTCGTAAGCAGAATCCCAATCTCTAGTATTATTTGTAGGTTCAAGCATCGACGCCCCCCCTCCCAGATTCACAACACTGGCTTAACACCGACCGGTGAAGTCCAGATCCAGATCTAGATCCAATCATGATAATATCATCAAAAATAGATGATGTGGCAATCTGTTGCTTCGATGTCGGTGCCTCTTCCTCTCCTAACGGCTTACAGCACTGCCGAGCAGGACCAGCAGCCCGGCTTCGGCGCGCGTCAACGATTTTGAGACAGTGTTCCGATCAGTTTAGGCAGCTAATTTCTCGGCGGTATCAGGCGGGTTGATCCAGGCGGCGGTGGGCAGTG